>Ga0070683_100005257_pt1 | contig 10777 bp, 11 predicted proteins | sample KBSC713LmetaG_FD_64662 | JGI IMG/M metagenome (GOLD analysis project Ga0070683, IMG submission 64662) | Corn rhizosphere microbial communities from Kellogg Biological Station, Michigan, USA - KBS C7.1-3L metaG | ecosystem: Host-associated > Plants > Roots > Rhizosphere ...
TTTAAATCAGGGGAAGTTAGTACTGCTTCGTTTATTTTACCGCTCTAAAATCTTTTTTGCGTTGTCGCTGTAAATTTTTTTAAGCGTTGCATCACTTAACGCAAGTCCGTATAAAGGCCAGTGATAGCTGAAATAATCATGCTCATAAAAATGTTCATCAGCGGTTTCAAGAATGCGAAATGTGATACGATACATTTTCTCCGAAGTGCCCATATCCGTTCCATATACGAGCCTATCGGCATATTTCTCCATAAAGTCATGCGCATATCTTGGTATCGGCGCTATTTCAGCATAACGCGCAGCAATGTCGGCGTATAAGTTTGGATAAGTGTCAAATAATCGTGCAAGCACGCTAAGGTCAGAGCAGGTGTTAGCAAGATGGCATGCAATAAAAGTTGTTTTCGGATTATCTCTTACCGCATGTTCAAGTGTTGCTATCAACTCATCATGATTAAGAATTCCCTTCTTCGTCATATCAACTTTCCATGTTGCAGCATTCATCAATCCATCATTTGTTGAATCATCATTCAGGTACATCCAGGCATCTTCCGCAACATGAATACTTACAGGCATGTGCAGCTCCGCACATTTTTCAAGCAATGGTTTCATGCGGGGATCGTCAATATGCAAACCCCACCCGGTAGTAGGTTTCGAATAAAATTCTCCCAAACCTTTATCACCCAATTCTCCGACGCCTATTGCTCCCACTTTGTGACAACGTTCAAGTTCTGCAATTGCATGTTGCTGCCATCCGGGTTTATCATAACCTGTATAATCAAAACCACACCAGATATCAAACCTGTCTTTATATCCCGCATATTTTTTTACAATAGAATCAAACCTTGCACCGGTTGAATAAGTGAGGATCATCGTTTTTTCAATGCCTGTTTCATCCATTGTTTTCACCCATGCATCTACTTCTGAATCAGATTCTGGATAATCGTGCGAATGAAGATCTATCACAGGATATTTGGCTTTATCAATTTTCGTTTCAGGCACTTTGTAAATTGATACCGGGCGAAAATCTTTTAGTTTTAAATCATTTACTTTCTGGCAAAATGCGGTTACAATAATTATCTGGTAAGCAAAGCAGAAGAAGAGTTTTAGTTTCATGACAATAAATGTAGGGATTTATCGAATAAAAATTTTTATGTACCCGACTATAACCATAATGTTGCTATTTCACTTCGTTGGGGTCACACTTGTGCTGTATGAAGTAATCGGCAAGCAGTCTATAACAAAGAATGACCTTTTTATTCACTATAAAAAACGAAAAGTTCAACAGAGAATTTATTACCTTTAATTGGCTTGAGATCAAGCTACATATATTTTTGCTGCATGTTTAATTTCACACTCCAAAATCCTTATAGTTTTTTAATCGCATTTATACCTGCTCTGCTGAGCTTTACTCTTTTTTTCTATATTCTTTTCGCGCTTCCAAGAAACAAGCTTGTTAATGTATTTGCTCTCTTAACTTTTACCGGAGCTTTGTGGCAAATCTCAGATTCGTTTCAAAGGATTGCGGATACTGCCAACGCCGCAGATTTTTGGGATTCTATCTTTAGCATCTCCTGGATATTTATCGGTCCACTTTGCCTTCATTTCGCATTGCTTTATACCCGGGCAATAAAATCAAATTATTCGCGGTTTTATATTCCATTCCTGTATGCGCCCGGTTTTTTGTTTTATGCTTTGTATGAAATGCATTACTATGAACATATTTTTCAACCTATTCCTTTTTGGGGTTGGGGAAATTTTCATAATCAAAATCCTATTGACATTGCGCAAGTATATTGGGTGTCTACATTAGTGATCCTTACATTGGTGTTGCTCATCATTTATACTTTAAAAATCAAAAACGACAAACTTTTAAAAAAACAATCTTTGCTGATCACTATCGGACTCGGAATACCCGCGGTTATAGGAATTGTTACGCAAGCGATTTTTCCCATTATCTTTCATCTTGCCCCAATACCTGTTACTTCAACTTTTATGGTCGTTCTTTCGCTAACAACAGTTATTGCTCTAAAAAAATATAAGCTCTTCTCTGTTTCTGACCTTATGCAAAACGAAACGCTTATCGACTCAATGCCTATCATTGTATTTAGTGTTTCAACGGAAAAAAGAATTACTTACATGAACAATTTTGCATTGAAAACTTTTGGTTTAAATAAAAAAGATATCAGCATAATTAATGTAAAGAAGTTATTCAATTTTGAAACTATAGAAGAAGAAAAACAAATTGATGCAATTTTTGAAAGTGCAATTACTGATGGTGAGATCGTAAATATTGAATTCACGTTAAATACAACTGAAGGAAAAAGAAACGTGATTTTATCATGTAATCCTGTTGTAAATAATAAGCACGTGCAAGCTATATTGTTTGCAGCACGGGATATTACCGAACTTAAGCGATCTCATCAACTGTTACAGAAAAGAGAAGCGATGCTGCAGGAAGCACAGAAACTTTCACATATAGGAAGCTGGGAATGGGATATACTTAATGATGTTGTTATATGGACAGACGAGCTTTACAGAATGTTTGGTTATCAACCGGGGGAGATACCGATTAAGTATGAAACATACCTCGATAAAATTCATATCGAAGACAGGGAACGTGTAAATAATATCATTCAAAGGGCATATCTTGATCATCAGCATTTCACTTTTTATCACCGTGTGCAAAAAAATAAGGAAACCGAAGTTATCGTGTACGCAAGGGGTGAAGTCTTGGTAGATAAAAATAATAATGTTATCCGCATGAATGGCACCGCACAGGATGTAACGGAATTGAAGATGAAAGAAGATATGCTAAAACGTCAAAATGAAGAACTGCAAAAGATAAATACAGAGCTTGATAAGTTTGTTTATAGTGTATCTCATGATCTTCGTGCACCCCTTACTTCCATGCTTGGTATTGTAGAGATTGCAGAAGAAGAAACAGAAGCAGGTGATATGCACCGGCTTTTGCAACTTCTTAAAAGCAATATTAAAAAGCTTGACAAATTTATTCTTGATATTCTTGATCATTCAAGAAATGCAAGAATGGAAATAAAAAATGAAGAGATCAATTTCGTGGAAATAATAAACAGCATAACCGAAAGCCTGAACTACAAAAGCTCATTGAATGAACGCATGGTTGAAGTAAGAACAAATATTCAAGGCAATGTCCGCTTTTGTTCTGATAAAAATCGTGTTGCTATTGTGCTGAATAACCTTATTTCAAATGCGATAAAGTATGCTGACCCAAAAGCCATAAATCCTTTCGTGGAAATAAAAATTTCTGTTAATGACGAAGTTGCAAATATCGTTGTGGAAGATAACGGTATAGGTATTGATAAGGCTTTTTATGAAAAAATATTTGAGATGTTTTACCGGGCATCTGAAAATTCTACCGGCTCAGGTCTCGGGTTGTACATTGTAAAGGAAACGCTTAAAAAATTAAACGGAACAATAAAAGTAGAATCAGAAAAAGGCAAAGGCTCACTGTTTTATGTAAGCATACCCAACAACAAACAAACAGATAATGGCTGAAAATCTTTACCGCTTTAGCAAGGCAATGATAATTGATGATTCTGCAACAGACCGTTATATTGCAGAATATTATTTGAGAAAGTTTTTTATAGCAGCTTTTGTTATTGCTCAATCATCTGCCATTGAAGCGTTGAAATATCTTAAAGAGTTTGCGGATAACCCTGATGAGCTTCCTGAAATTATTTTTCTCGACATACGCATGCCTCTGATGGATGGTTTTGAATTTCTTCGCGAATATGAAAAACTTCCTTCTTCTGTTCTTAATTACTGTAATGTTGTAATGGTATCGAGTACTATTGATCCCGATGATCATGAAAGGATAAAAGAAAATCACTTTATAAAATACTTTATCAATAAACCTCTTAATAAAGAAAAACTTCTCGAACTCTCTGCAGCAGTAAAGGCATAACGCTTTGTTCTAATCTTTTTTCTCTCATAAAATTATGTTTAACGTTTTTATCATTAATAGTTTTAATACAAAGCAATTTTATTTTTGTTATAATAACTGTAAAATAATTATTAAAACAATAGAAGGTTTTTTCAATCGTTCATAACTTACGCTTTCCGATACTTCCCTCCTGCAATCACTTATTGTTGAACTTTAAAAACCATATGATGAAAACTTTAATGGTGATTGTGATAATTATTTTAGGATTTAATGTTTATTCGTTGTTTGTTTCTCCCGTTCCTGACGCTGTTAAAAATGCATTTGAAAAAAAATTTTCTATAAGTAATGATGTTACATGGAGCAAGCAAGACAGTGCTCATTATGAAGCACAATTCAGTATGCATGGAATTGACACGCAGGCTTACTTTACATCGAATGGAAAATGGCTGGAAACTCAAACAGAAATTGCATTATCTCAACTTCCGAAAAAAGTGATTGAAAGCATTACAAAAAGATATCCGGATTGTTCAATAGTTGATGCGGAAAAAATTGAAGAAGCAGATAATAAAGTTTTTTATGAAACAGAGATCATGTCGCCGCGCACAAACAAACAACTGGAATTTAAAAATGACGGAACAGTGTATAAGCAATAACATATGTTTAATATTTCAAAAGATAATGAACCTTTTGCCTGGCATTTGAAAAAAATAATAAACTGTTTAAATCAAAATCAAAAAGAGAAATATAAACTGTTATTTAAAAGATGTCGACTGCTTTACCTCGAATTGTGATTGTGCCTGTAAAGCATAGTGAGTAAGACCGCCATTTCACCATTTTTATCCTTTGCTTCAGACTTGTCAATCTCTAATATCGTAGCATTTTTATTGATCAATATTTCTATTGCTTTTTGCAAAATATCGTAAACATAAGATGCCGCTCCTGTGATCTCTATTTCATAAAATTTCTTCATAGGTATAACCGGATTTTTTATAAGTTGAAAAAAGAAAATAATATGCCAAACAAATCTTTGAAGGCAGTATTTCAAAAAATCGGGAATTGCCTGCCACATTCAAATCAGAAAAATTTAACAAAAGAGAAATTTAAGAAACACAAAACTTTTACTTGCAGGATGTGATTGCTTGAAAACTTCTCTACAAAAAGAGGAACAAGAACTTTATCTGTTGATACAAGTACGCACAACATATATTCCCACTCCAGAATTTCAGCAGACGCAAAGCAAGAATCGATGACCGCCGATGGCTTCAGGAACATTCCAGGTTTTGATGTTTTCAAAAAATAATATCGCTGTTAAAAAAGAGCGATGAGTGATTTAATTATTTTTTTATTTTCCTACATTTCTTTTTACTGTTATTTAATTAATACAACTTTTCTCATTTTTATTTAATTCAGCCAATCAAAAAATGATGTTGCTATAAAGATGATTATACTACTTTTGATAATCCTTGAAAAATGACAACCACTAAACAAAAAATGATAAAGAAATTACTGTCGTACAAGTGTGCGACGCAAGAAAAGTCCAATAGTAGTAATACAGACCGGCTCATAAAAATTATACAAACACTCATCTTTCCCGGCTATTTTTTATTTATCTGTTCTAAAAAAACCAAGATCCATGAAAGCCTTTTTACTCTTTGCAATTACCGCATGTGCTGTAATGAATTTTGCATGTGCACAATGGACACAACAAACTTCCCCAACAACAAACAACCTTTATGCAGTTGCTTTTAACAACGAAAGATCCGGGTATGCAGCAGGTGCAAAAGGAATAGTTTTGCGAACAAATGATGGCGGCGTCACGTGGACAATTCTTCCTTCACCGGATAGTTCGGACATCAAATCAATTACGATTGTTGACAGCACTACCGTAATTGTTGCAACCGCAAACAGCAATGGTAAATCTGCTGTTTATAAATCAACAACACGAGGTAATAGCTGGTACAAAGTGTTGAGCGATGATCTTCCTTTTTACATTGGACAAATTCCGAATGGCAACCTGTTTAGCACGAGCACTTGTGCATTCATCAGTTCAAATAAAGGTGATACATGGCTAGCCAAGCAACCGTTGAATTCAACAAGCATTTACAGTGAGATTGATTTTGCAGATAATGATCATGCGTTTATCGGAGGAAATGTTATTGGTGACACAACATATTACCGCGAATTTTTACGCAGCGAAAATGGAGGAAGATGGTATCCGAGTTATCCTTTTGCGTTTCCAAATAATTTTGCTTTTTCTTCTATGAGTGCTATAAGTGCTGATACGCTTTTTATGTTTACAAATTATCACAAACGTTTTCATCCGAAAGATTCAAGCCAGTTATTAATGTTGTTCAATTTCAGGTTGCAGTATGTTGTCACAGACACCATCTGGAAATTTCGGGCGAAGATCATATACGAAAGTTTACCGGACATTATTAACACGTGCAAATTTTTTTCTGATACACTTGCTTATGCTGCGGGAAAGCATGGCGACATTTATATTTCGAGAACTGCGGGAAAAAGATGGAAAAAAGAATACCGCGGAAAAATTACCATCAACAATCTTTGTATGATAACCACAAAAAAAGGTTACGCGGTTGGCAACAATGGTCTTATCCTGAAAAGGGAGGTAGCTACAATCAATAAAGTTTCATCACAAATATTGCCGCTGAAAATTTATCCAAATCCTTCAACGAATTCTGCTACTTTAAGTTTTACATTGGATAAAACTTCAGATATTATTTTGCAGCTTGTTGATGAAAGTGGCGTTGTTGTTTATATTCACCAAAACAAAAAATATAGCGCAGGCAGTTATCAACTCCTAATACCTGTGGCAAATTTGCAGAACGGTATTTATCACATGAATTTTATTGTTGATGGATATATCAAAACCAAAACTAAATTGCTTGTAACGCATTAAGGATAAAATTTTTGAAGATGATCTCCGCAATACTTGGCACGCTTAAGATATTGCGGAGATTTTTTTACTTATGAACTTAACAAATTATAAATGATTTTATGATACCGGCTTTAGTTTTTCATCGCGTCTTCGTTGCGTCGCAATCACTTCATCTGTAGAAATAATGGCATCAATGCGAAGCCAATTCAAGTTCATTTTATTTCTTCGGCATGACAACTTAGATTCTTTAATGTAGCTAAAATTTTATTCTCTGCTTATACTTATTCTTCACCTTGTCATGCCGACAAGGAAGCAGCTATCTTTCATCTCCCTGCATGCAAGAGTGCTTTCAAGCGATTGTACGTCCTGATTTTTATCCAGCAAATTTTTAAATTTGTGTATGTTCCCAAAACAAACCATTCAACTAACTGCGAAAGGAAAACCTGTAAAAGTGCATCTTGTTTCAACAGGAGGTGTATCTGTGAAAACAAAGTTTCGCGAAGCAAAAAAGACGGGTCTTTTAGCAATGTTTGATTTTATTCTTGATAAAAATTTTACAGAGTGGATGCCGATTTGGGTAATGATCATTGAACATCCGGAAGGTGTATTTGTTATAGATACAGGAGAAAATGCGAATGTGAATGATCGCGGTTATTTTAGATCATCAGGCATCATCGCAAACTGGTTTGATACTACACAATTTAAATTTCAGGTAAAGCAAAGTGAAGAAATCGGTGGGCAATTAAATGATTTAAATATCCCAATAGAAAAAGTAAAAGCTGTTGTGCTTACACATTTACATCTTGATCATGCTGACGGTTTGAAATATTTTCCCGATACGGAAATAATTGTAAATAAAAAAGAGTGGGAAAAACCTTTCGGCGATCTTCCCAAACTATATCCCTCATGGTTTAAACCAACATTGACAGAATTGAATGAACATGATGAAACATTTGAGCATCTTCAATACCTTACAAAAGCAAAAGATATTTTGCTTATAGAAACACCCGGACATACATTTCATCATTGCTCGGTGTTATTTAAAACAGATGAAGCTTGTATATTTTTTGCCGCTGATATTTGTTATACGCAGCAACAACTTTTAGAGGATAAGTACTCAGGAACAAATGCAAGTCCCAAGCTTGCTAAAGACACTTATGAAAGAGTAAAAAGATTTGTTCAAAAAAATAAAACAATTTTCATACCTTCTCATGATAATGATGCAGCCACCCGATTGAAAGAGCTTAAGCCCGTATTCTAAAATGAAAGCCTATTCATAAAAATTAAAACAAAGTTTATGATTACTCAAGACTCTTTCGTAGTGCTTACCCAATTAACCTATGAACCTCAGTTAAAGGAGAAAGTAATGCATCTGATCTATAACTCCATGCCTCTTTTAAAAAGACAAGAAGGATTAATTTACATTGGTGTACATCATCATTTGAGTGAACCAAAAACAATGACATATTTCGCCTGGGAGTCGGAGGAGTATCATTTGAGGTGTATGAAAAGTGAAGAATTTGCTTCAATAGCGCAGGAGTGGAATGCAATGGTTCAAAGCGGCAAAGCAAAATTTGAAATGAATATTTATTCGGTAATTGATTCTTATTCACGTCATGCTGAATCAATATTTTAAATCATCAATTAAAAAGTAAAAAGTAAAAATTTAAAAAAGCTTCGTGTTTTCACTTTTTACTTTACAAGAAAATCAGTCCTTAAAAAACTTCAATACTGCATCTGCAAATTCTTTTGTTTTTTGTGCTCCTCCATGATCGCCCGGCACTTGTACATATTGTGCGTGCGAAAATAATTTTACAAGCTCCGTTGCTGAACCATTGTCGCTATCTTCACTTCCGCAAATAACCAGTACAGGTTGTTTTACTTTAGCCAATTCTTCTTTGGAAGTTGAAGGTTGATATTTTTGTTGCAACATCAATGCTTGTTGATCAAGTCCTGCATCTTTAATATGTTTTATTACAGGTTCGAGTTCTTTTACCGTATCACCGCTCAATGCGCGATAAAACATAATTCTTCGCGGCCAATCAGGATTCGTAAAATCGGCACCCATTCCGCCCATCACAGCTTTATTCACCCTTTTATCAAGCACAAGCAATCGTGCAGTAATAATAGAGCCACGTGAATAACCAAGAACATTATAATTCTTAAGATGAAGTAACGTAGCCAAACCCATAATATCTTTTGCTTCCGCATCATTTGCATAAGCTTCATCATTATGAGGTTTGTCAGAGTAGCCGTTGCCACGCATATCAGGTACGATCACTTTATAACCGGCATCAAGTAATTGCTGATATACGGCATTTTTTTTCATATTATTTGCCGTATTCATAAAACCATGAATGAGTATAACAGGATAGCCATTGCCTTTTACTTCGTAATAAATTTTAGTGTTATCGAATGAGGTATAAAAATGAGCACTGTCTGTTTGAGCGTTTGCTAAAAATGAGAGAGTAATTGCAAGAAGCGGAAGAGTAAATGAAATGAAAGATTTCTTCATGGTAAAAGTTATGAATTAAAGATACATTACAATGCACATGATCATTCAGGTAAAATTTTTTTGTTGCGTCATTCATTTCAAGTATCACATTTTACATTTGCAAATCCTTTTACTTTTTAAATAAGAAAAACTATGGCAATAAAAGAAGCATTATTAGCAGAATTAAAACATGAATCTTCAAGTACGAGACGAATATTAGAGCGTGTTCCAGGAGATAAATTCGCATGGAAGCCTCATGAAAAATCTTATACTCTTGGAAGACTGGCAACGCACATTGCACAAATTCCGGGCTGGATCATGAGAATCATTAATCATGAACAATTTGATTTTGCCGTAAATCAATACAAGCCGATAACAGCAGAAAGCAATGAACAGTTAATGAAAATATTTGAAGATACTCTTGCAGAAAATCTCGCTACGCTCGAAACAGCATCAGACGATTTATTAAATAATTCATGGACCTTTCGCAGAGGAGAACAGATATTTTTTACACTTCCCAGAAAAGTTGCACTAAGAAATATGGCATTCAATCATCTGGTACATCATCGTGGACAATTATCGGTTTACCTGCGTTTACTCAATATACCTGTGCCGGGAATGTATGGACCGAGTGCTGATGAAACACTGTAAGTTTTCTTTGTTGATATACAATGTTTATGAAAACAATTTTACGCGCAGGCAGATAAGGAATAGAAACCGAGATTTCAAAAACAATTAATGCCTTTTAAAATACTGGATCTCACGCTCATGTTTTTTTGCCGCTTCAAGTGAATCGAAGGTTCCAAGATTTTTGCGTTTGTGTGTTTTTGGATCAACCTTTCTTGAGTAGAGCCTGTATTGCCCTGATTTTAATTTTCGTATCATACAAATTTTTTTTTGATGAACAATAACACTTATCAATTTTACAAGCAACATGCCATAGATTTAAGGGAATAGTTTTTGTGCAATAATTTTTTACATGTAAAAGCTGTGAAAACGCAAATTCATTTCGTTGGTATTTCGGGAAAGCGAAAATTAAAGAGTAAAAAATGTTTTGAATTTCGACTTTTTGCTTTTGAACTATTTGCTTCAGTACAAGTGTGCGACGCAACGGAAGCATCATGCTTGTACAACAGTTCATCTCAAAAAAAATCTTTCTAAATTGTGGTTGCTAAACTTATTTCATGAATGATACGATTCTCATAATCGGCGCCGGTGCTGCAGGATTAATGGCTGCAAAAGAATTATCATCTCATCAACAAAATGTGATTGTACTCGAAGCAAATAAAAGATCAGGCGGAAGAATTTATACGATGTATGATGTGTTTGATAAACCTGTTGAAGCAGGTGCTGAATTTATTCATGGAAAATTAGCATTAACACATCAATTACTTAAAGAAGCCAAAATTGTTTTTCATGAAACAAAAGGAAAAATGATGAACGTTGAAAAAGGTGAATGGAA
>Ga0070683_100005259_pt1 | contig 10775 bp, 8 predicted proteins | sample KBSC713LmetaG_FD_64662 | JGI IMG/M metagenome (GOLD analysis project Ga0070683, IMG submission 64662) | Corn rhizosphere microbial communities from Kellogg Biological Station, Michigan, USA - KBS C7.1-3L metaG | ecosystem: Host-associated > Plants > Roots > Rhizosphere ...
CGCTCCTCGACGGTCGCTTCCAGCTCGAAACCCTCCTCGGCCGAGGAGGCATGGCGGATGTATATCGCGCGACGGATCTGCATCATGGGCGCCCGGTTGCGGTGAAGATCCTACGCGGCGACGCCGTCGGGGTGATCGGCATCGAGCGCTTCCGGCGCGAGATCGCGGTGACCGCAGCGTTCACCCATCCGCACATCCTAGGTCTCATCGAGTCAGGCGAAACGGAGACGCAAACCGGCGCGCGGATGCTGTATTACGTGATGCCGCTTATCGACGGCGAATCCCTACGCCACCGTCTGGCTCGAGAAGATCATCTGCCGGTGCGCGACGGCGTTCGCATCACGCGCGAGGTGCTCGATGCGTTGCAGTACGCGCATGAGCATGGTGTCATTCATCGCGATATCAAGCCGGCGAATATTCTGCTGTCGGGTGGCCACGCAGTCGTCGCGGACTTTGGCATTGCGCGGCCGGTCGCGCGTCACGCGGCAGCGACGGGCGATGAATCGACCTTGACCGTCTCAGGCGTGAGCATTGGGACGCCGGCATACATGAGTCCCGAGCAGGCGCTCGCCGGATCAACCGTAGACGCTCGCAGCGATCTCTATGCAACTGGCTGCGTGCTGTACGAGACGTTGACCGGCCGCGCGCCGTTCGACGCGAGTACGGCGCAAGCAGTGATCGCGCGGAAAGCGAGCGGTGTGTTCGTTCCGCCGAGCATCATGCGTCCTGGGCTGCCGAAGGCACTCGATGACATCGTGTCACGCGCGCTGCATCCCGATCCCGCCGATCGCTATTTGTCGGCCGCTGCGTTTCTCGCCGCGCTCGAGGCGATTGGCGAAACCGGAGTTTCGACATCCGCAACGATTCATGATCGAGTCGGCGAACGCGTCGATTGGCGATCGCGTCGTCGAGGCATGATTCCCCTCTTGATCGGGGTATGTGTGATTGTCGCCGGCGCCTGGGCGTGGGCGCGTACGAAAGGCGGACCCTCGGCGAACGCCACGACATCGTCTACGGCCGACGCCGCCCGCGTCGCAGTCTTGCCGTTCGAGAATCTCTCCTCCGACTCGTCGCTCGCGTACGTCGCTAACGGTATCACTACGGATCTGATCGACGAGCTCGCGCAGGTCCATGCGCTCACGGTCGTCAGCAAGAATGGCGTGATCCCGCTCGTGCGCAAATCGATCGGGATCGACAGCCTCGCGCGCGTGTTGCGCGTCGGAAGCGTCATCACTGGAGACGTGCGTCGCAGCGGTCAGGGCGTGATCGTCTCGGTTCGACTCGTCGACGGACGAACGGGGCAGCAGCTCGCGAGTCATGATACGTCGGGGGCAATGGATGATCTGCTCCAGGTGCGGTCGACAGTCGTGGACGACGTCGCCCGATTTCTTCGTCAACGACTTGGCGAGCAGATTCGCGTTTCCAGCTCTCAACGGCGCGCGAGCAATCCGGAAGCCTGGGAGCTGGTAGAGCGCGTTCGCGATCTGCAGAACGGGGAACTCCGCAATGCGTGGCAGCTCGCACCCGAGGAGCGCACCGCGCGGTTCCGCCACGCCGATTCGCTCGCGATCGCCGCGTCTCGTCTCGACGCGCGCTGGGCAGACCCGCTCGTGGAGCGCGCGCTGCTGAGTGCGCGCCAAGCGCTCACGGAAGAAACCACCGCGCGTATGGGCCGAGCCGGATCGGAGAGTGGTCGCGAAACCGCACGCACTCTGTATCGCGATGACGTGCACTGGTGTGACGAGGCCCTCAAGCGCGATCCGGCGGACGCCTCCGCGCTGCATGCGCGGGGCGCGGCGCGGATGGAGCTATGGCGCCTCTCTCCGGATGCAATGGACGACTCGCTCCGCGTTGAAGCGGAGGCGGACCTTCGAGCGGCATTGGACCGCCGGCCTGATCTCGCCGTCGCGTGGACTGATCTGAGCCGTCTGCTCACCGCGTCCGGAAAGTTCGCGCAGGCGGAGCAGGCCGCGGTGGAAGCGCTGCATGCTGATGAGTATCTTCTAAAAGCGGAGGATGTCCTGGCAGGACTGCACTTCGCCGCGCTCGCCGCGGGCCACACCGACCACGCGATCAAGTGGTGCGCGGAAGGCCGGAAGCGCTTTCCGGACGACCAACGATTCTTCGCCTGCGAGTTGATCACGATCGGCTGGACGGGCGACAAACCGTCGGATGTTGCGCGCGCATGGCGCGTACTCGACGATGCGGAGAAACGCTACACGGCGGATGCGCTCCAGTCGGGCTGGGCCACGCGGCGCTTTCTCGTCGCGGCCACTGCGGCCCGGGCAGGCCTGCGCGATAGTGCGCTCGCGATCATCGCGCATACACGCGCCGAGCTGCCGAGCCAAGGCTCGGCGGTGACGGCCGACTATGGCGAGGCGCAGGTGCGCGCGCTGCTCGGGCAGTACGACGAGGCGCTTCAGCTCCTGGATCGCTACCTCCGCGCGTTTCCCATGCAGCGGCTCCAGGTCGCCCACATCCCGCTCTTCAGAGCGCTGTGGCACGATCCGCGGTTTGCTCAGATGACGTCCGTGCACTGAGCGAACCGCGTGATCGTTTCCATCAGCACGCGGGTTTCGGGACGGCGAAGTAGTCGAGCGCCTGTCGCGCGGCCCCGTAATCCTTCTTGTTGACGATGTCGTACGTTGCCATGATGTCGCCAGGAACCGTCGCGTAGCGATACAGGAGCATGGACGGTGGATTCGACCGCAGGAGCTGATGCACGCTGTCGACGACGTCGCGGTGTCGATGGCCGATGCACTTGTCGTCGAGCGGCGAGTTGAACACTTCGAGCGCGAGATCGACGGCCAGATCGAGGCGATCGGGGGGGATGTCGCGAAGGATGGAGCGCAGCGCACGTTCCACCGCGTCGGCCCCAGTGGGCCGAGGGCCGGAGTCCCCGCAGACCAGGACTCCATTCTCATTGACGTAGCAGACGTCGCTCGGCGGCGGCGTCGGCGTGGATTTCTGGTTCAGCGTCTCGCTGGCGTTCGCGGTCGGGATCGTCATGGGTCTCCGGCGTTGGAGGTGTCCTCAACAAACTCGTTGCCGGACGCTACGATACCGCAGGCGGCGCCAGCCGGCAATGTCACCTGCGCTCGAGATGTCTGGCGGTCCCGCGGAACAGCGATCTCCGACGCGATGGACGTTGGAACGACAGCATCTCCGTAGTCTTCAGAGATTCGGAAAGCCCGCTGTCTCCGTCATGCGTCGCGCCTGCTGGATATGGCGATGCTCGTGCGCCAGGATCAGCCGGCAGCCATCCAGCACGCTGTACGCGACGAACCTGACGAACGGCGAAGACATGACCGCGCGCGCCGCGCTCCGCTCGTCGAGCGTTCCCATCCAGTCGGCGAGCACACGCTGCTGGACGATGAACCGGTCGAGAATGTCGCCCGAGATGTCGCTCGCCGTCGGTCGCGCTCTGGAGGGCGCCTTGTATTTCCCCCTGGCCGTCGGCGCCTGAGAGTTGATCAGTGCCGGCCCGACCAGTCTCGGCAAACCCGGTATCCGCTGCCACAGACTCCGCGGCGCATTGCCCAACGCGTCCTTCGACGCTTGCAGCGCGAGCTCATTCGACGTTACCAGATGCTGGAAACACTGCGCGACGCTCCAGCGTGATTCATCCGGACGCCAGTTGAGCTGACGCGCGTCGAGCCCCCCGAATGTGGCGTGCACGTCGCGGGCGATGTCCTCCAGCCCACTCCGGATCTCCGCGAGCGAGAGCGCCGTGTAGTTCATGAGATCCACGTGAGTGAGGTCAGCCGCGCTCGAATTGCTCGCGTGCCTTCGGGTCGTCGATCTCCGCCGCGAGCGTGGCGATGAGACCGCGCCGGTCCGTCGCAGACGCAGCCGCCCGCTTCACTAACACCCGCGCAATCGGACCCACCGCCTTCGCGAGGCGTGTTTCGATCGCAGCAATGTCCGAAGCCGACCAACTACTGGCACTCGTTGACGACGCCGATGCGGCCGATGCGGCCGATGCGGACGTCGGCATCGGCGGACCCACGACTCGCGGCCCCGCCGCCGCCATCCCCTCGTTCGCAGTCGTCGCCGGCATGATTGCCACCGCGCTCGCCAGCGCCGCAGCGAACGACGACGCGGATGGATATCGCCCCGCCGGATCGAGCTCCATCGCTCTGTCGAGCACGTCCTGAAGCTCGACCGGCCAGGTGACACTCGCATTCGCCTCCGAGAGGCGACGCGGGCGCTCGGTGAAGCGGCGGAGCATCGACGTCTGCACGCTGTCGCTCTCGAACGGCAACCTCGCGGAGAGCGCCGCGAATGCGACGATCGCGAGCGAGTAGATGTCGCTGCGCAGATCGACCGGCTCGCCGGACAACTGCTCGGGGCTCATGTAGTCGGGCGTGCCGATGACCTGTCCCGTGCGCGTGACCGTCTGTGCGTCGTCCGCGATCTTCGAGATTCCGAAATCGACCACCTTCACCAGATCGCCGCCGTCAGGCCGCCGGCCGATCAGAACATTGTCCGGCTTGAGATCGCGGTGCACGATGCCGAGTCGATGCGCTTCGTCGAGCGCGGCGGCGATCTGTCGGACCAGATCGCTCACCCGCGACGGGAGCAGCGGACCATGCGCGAGCAGGCGTGCGAGCGAATCCCCTTCGACGTACTCCATCGCGAGATAGACGATACCGCCCGCGCTCTCACCGAAGTCGTAGATCGCCGCGACGTTCGGATGCAGGATCTGACAGGCATTCGAGGCTTCGCGATTGAACCGGCTGACCGCATCAGCGTCCGCCATCATGGCCGGATGCATGATCTTGATCGCGCTCTTCCGCTTCATTCGCACGTGCTCGGCGAGGTAGACCTCGCCCATTCCGCCTGCACCGAGTTTCGCGAGCACGTGGTAGCGCTCGCCGATGATGGTGCCGATCAGGTCTGCGGATGCGTCGCGTGGCCGGAGCGTCGTACCATCATGCCGGCAGAAACGCTCACTATCGGGAAACTCCTGGCCACACGTGGGACAGAACTTCATGGCCGCCTCAACCACCCAGCAGCGCGACCGACTTCACGAGACTCTGGCGCATGCGCTCGAATGAACGGGCGAGCTGCGCGATCTCATCATTGCCCTCGGGCTCGAAGCCCGGTCCGTCGAGATCGCCGACGCTCACGCGTTCCGACACCCTCACCATCCGCGCGATCGGTTGGAGCACCATGCGGCGGATCATGACGTTCACGACGACGAACACCACGAGAAAGACCGCCACGAGCGCCGCCATGAAAATATAGAAATTCTGATCGGCCTTGGCGATCGCGCCGGCCATCGGCACGGACATGATCTGGGCGCCGATGATCTCATTCGGCTGCCACCCGAAGCCGTTCCCCTTGCCATAGATCGCCGTCATGGTGCGCGGCGCCGATGCGACCGCGCCGTGGCAGGACAAACATGACGCGGAGCTCACGCGCAGCGGGCGCGCCAGGTACATCGATGGTCCGAGCGCCGCCAACCGTTCACCGGTGATCTGCGTGAGCGACGTGTCGCTGCGGAAGCGATTGATGATGTCCGCCTCCCAGTCGATGGGTCGGTCTCGCTGATTCGTTGGATTGAGCGTCGCCTCACGATAGACGAATGCCGGATACTCGGCGCGCAGCCGGTCGACGTACTGGTGCGCGGAGTAGGCAGGCACCATCTGCGGCGTGAAGCGTTTGGCGAGATCGGGCCCGAGCAGCGGCGCGATCTCGTCGCGCGTGTAGTCGCGGTTGGCCGCGGCGCTCGCGAGCATGAGCTGTACCGTCTCGAGCCCTTCGCGACGGGCCTCGTTCCGGAAAATGCGGCGTGCGGCAAAACCGGCGATGCCGACGCCGGCAAGAAACGCGATGCCGAGCGTCAGGTTCACGCGTGCGAGGAGACTCACCTTGGCCTCGTGAGGCGCTGGATGTCGTGTAAACGTTCGGGCGGGAGCTGCAAGGATCGCCGTCGGACGGCGGTTCCGCAATGCACGGCGCTGAGAATTCGGAAGCTCCGCGCGGCGAGAGCGCAGACCTTGACGCGACGACCTGATGGGGTCGTCGCCCCGCTGCCGCGGCCAGGCGCGAGTTTAGAGAACTAGAATGGCGCTACCCGACGCGTGGCCTTCACGGCTCCGGCGGCTGAGCCCGGGAACACACCACCCGTCGCTCCCAGGGCGCACCGCGACTCGTACATGTCCAGGAAGCTGCGGGCCTGCCGCAGCTCCGCAACCGACCGCCCGCCAATGCGGAGAATGCCGCCACGGGCCGAGAGCCTGATGTTCGGTCCAAGACTCTCGCGGAGGAGCGCCGCCGCATCGTCCACCGACATGCATTGCAATCGAAACGTCTCGGTCACCGGAGCGATCGAAGCGGTCGCTGCGCGTCGCGTCATGACGAACCCGACGACGCTCACCACCGCGGCGGCGGCGAGTCCAGTGCGGAAGAAGAATGCGATTCTCCGCCGACGCGAGAGCTCGACCGCATGCGCGGCGAGCGGGCCCGTCGGCACCGGCGGCGTGATCGTCCCGTACGCAAGCAGCATGTTGCGCTCACGCTCGGCGACGACGCGCGTGACGCGATCGCAGTCACGACACGTCGCGGCATGATGCGCCGCATCGCCGTAGGCCAGCTCGTCGACGGGGAGCGTTTCGAGCATCGACAGATACGTGTCGCAATTCATCGCGAAGATTCCCCTTCCCGATAGCACGGGTGTGTGGCGAGGATCGTGCGCCGGATCGACGCGCGGGCCTTGAACAGACTCGCGCGCACCGAGACGTCCTTCATGTCGAGCATTCTTGCAACGGCCGCGGGCGTGCGCCCCTCGACGTCGCACAGGATGAACACCTCGCGCTGTCGCATGGGGAGCGTCGCCGCGATGGTCTGAATGAGGGTGACGGCCCGCTGTCGGTCGACGCGCGCGCCCGGGTCGGTGACGTAGGGATCGGCTGCAATGACGCCCTCGGCCGGTGCCGGAGTAGCGGGCCGCATGTGGAAGACGACGCGGCGGGTGATGCGGTAGAGCCAGGCCTCGAAGGAGCCGTCGCCGCGGAAGGTCCACAGCTTCCGGTAGACGCGGACGAAGACTTCCTGCGTGATGTCTTCGGCATCGTCTTCGTCGCCGGCAAGGGCGATGGCCCAGCGGAAGACGATGGGGCGGTAGCGGTCGACGAGGCCGGCAAACGCGCTCTCATCCCCGGCGCGCGTGCGGGCGACGAGCTCGAGAGGGGCGGCGAGGAGCGCAGGAGCTGAGAGCGCGGTCATCACAGAACAGAGGCTTCGATGGCCGAAATCGTTTACTCGAGCTGCGTGAGGAGGCGCGTCCATGGACAATGGCTTCGAGCTCTGCCGCGGAGGTCAGCGGATACCGACCGCGCTATTGCCGGTCAGCCTCGTACCGAAACTCGATGATGAAGACGCGTCGTCCGGGGCCGTGCTTGGCGACTTTGAGCAGATCGACGAGACCGGCAAATCCGGAGGCGCGCGCCAGGTCGGGTGTGATGTCCGCCAACGACGCTTCGAAGACCTTGGTGACGACGATCTCGCCAGGGGGCAGCGCGTAGCGCCCGCCGACTTTCACGTGCGGTCGTTGCCAGAGCCGGACGGTGGTCGTGATCTCGCCCCGCCGAATGCGATCGCGGAGTGGTCGGAGGAATTGCATGCCTCTCGGCGGTAATTTCGCTACCCCGTCTTACAACGAACCCCAATTCGTGAATCTCGGCGGCTTCACGAACGGCGGGCCCGCCTCGATCACAATATCCGTATGCGCCTTCAACGCGATCTTTCGCGGATCTCCGCTATACGGCTTGCCGTCCACCCACACCTTGAGCTTCTCGCCCTTCGGTGCCCTGGCCATCCCCGCCTGCGTCGACGACAGCGGTTGGCCCCACACCTTGAAGAAATCCCCGAGCGTGAACGACCGATCCAGCGGCGCCTCGATGTGAATGATCCCGTCCGGCGTATGCGTATGCAGCCAGTAGATGCAGCGCTGCGCCTGCGGAATGCCGATGTACGCCGGAATGCTCACATCCTTCCCGCGGTCGATGATCGCAAGGTGCTGATGGATGTGAATCCGCGCTCCCTCCTGCGCATCGCACGTGATGCCATCGATGGTCTGCCCGTTCGCCGCACCGCCGCCCTGCTGCGGTGGAATGGGTGACGCACCGCGTCGCGCTGCGGTGAGACCTCCGATACCAGCCATCGCCGAGAGCCCGAGACCGCCAGCGACGAGTCGCAATGACAACATGTAAGAATTCTCCTTGAATGGACTTGCCGCGTGCGGCCGGGTGGCGTCGGCTCCGCCCGCATCATACAATGGACGCTGACCCGGCCCGGGTCGATACAGTCACCCACCTCTCCACCGGGCATATCATAATGAAGGCCCCACTCATCCGCTCCGCAGCGACTCGGACTGCGCTCGGCCTCGCTCTGGCGACGTCCGTTCGCGCACTCGCCGCACAGACCCCGTCTACCTCGCCCGAAGGCGCGAGCTGGATGCGCTACCCCGCCATCTCCCCGGACGGCAAGACCATCGTCTTCAGTTACAAGGGAGATCTCTACCGAGTTCCATCCACCGGTGGACAGGCCCTTCCGCTCACGACTCATCCCGCGCACGACTTCATGCCGGTGTGGAGTCACGACGGCCGGCAGATCGCGTTCGCCTCCGATCGCCATGGCAACTTCGACATCTACGTCATGCCCGCGACCGGCGGCGAGCCTCGACGCCTCACCTTCCACTCCGCGGCCGAGTATCCGTACGCGTTCACGCCCGATGACAAGAACATCATCTTCGGTGCGGCGCGACAGGACGCCGCCTCGAACCGCCAGTTCCCAACAGGATCGCAGCCCGAGCTCTATCAGGTCGCCGCAGCCGGCGGACGTCCGATTCAACTGCTGACCACGCCCGCTGAGAACGTGCAGGCCAGCAAGAATGGGCAGTTTCTGATCTATGAAGACAAGAAAGGTCAGGAGAATCAGTGGAGAAAGCACCACGTTTCCGCGATCGCCCGCGACATCTGGATCTACGACCGCAAGACTGGCGGCCATCGCAGGATCACGACGTTCGCCGGCGAGGATCGCAATCCCGTCTTCACCGACGACGATCGCGCGATCTACTACCTGAGCGAAGAGAGCGGTTCATTCAATGTCCATAAAGTCTCATTGAGCGGCGGCAAGTCGACACAGCTCACGTCGTTCAAGCAGGTGCCCGTTCGATTTCTCTCGCTGGCCCAGAACGGCATGCTGTGCTTCGGCTTCGATGGACAGATCTACATGATGACGCCGGGCGCGTCGCCCAAGCGACTCGAGATCGCGATCACCACCGACGACAAAGCGAATCGCGAGCGCATCATGGCCGTGAACAACGGGGCGCAGGGACTCGCGGTGTCGCCCAATGGAAAGGAAGTCGCGTTCACGTTCCGCGGCGACGTGTTCGTTGCCGGAGTGGACGGCGGCGCGACGAAGCGCATCACGAGCACGCCGGAAACCGAATCGAGCGTCTCCTTCTCGCCCGACGGCAAGTCGCTCGTGTACGCCTCGGAGCGCAGCGGCAAGTGGGCGATCTACGAAGCGAAGCGTCTGCGCGATGCCGAACCGTATTTCTATGCGTCGACGGTCGTGAAGGAGACGCCGCTCGTCGACGACACGCACCAGAACACGCAGCCCGTGTTCTCGCCCGACGGCAAAGAGGTCGCCTATATCGAGGATCGCAACAATCTGCGCGTGTTGAATCTCGCGACGAAGCAGACGCGCACGCTACTCACCGACGAGGAGATCTTCGGCGACAACCATCGCTTCGAGTGGAGTCCCGACAGCAAGTGGATCCTCTTCGATCTCGACGTGCCGGGCATCGCGCCCGGCGAAGTGGGCCTCGTTCGCGCCGACGGAACCGGCAAGGTCGTCAACCTCACCGAGAGTGGATTCAACGACGCGCGAGGCAAATGGATCCTTGGCGGGAAGGCGATGTTGTGGTTCTCCAATCGCGATGGACTGAAGTCGGTCGCGCAGAGCGGCGGCGCCCAGCAGGACGTCTACGCGATGTTCTTCGATCGCGACGCGTGGGAGCGATTCAACCTCACCAAGGACGAAGCGGCGCTCGCGAAGGAAGCGGACGAGAAGCTCGCCAAGGCAAACGGGGATTCGACGAAGAAGCCCGACACAACGTCCGCCGCCACACCGAAGAAGCCGCTCATCCTGGACCTCGACGGCATCGAAGACCGCAAGGCTCGACTCACCATTCATTCCTCCTCCCTCGGCGACGCGCTCGTGAGCAAGGACGGCGAGATGCTCTACTATCTCGCGCGCTTCGAGAAGGGGATGAATCTCTGGTCGACGAATCTCCGCACGAAGGAGACGAAGATGATCCTGCCGCTCAACGCCAACGACGGCAGCATGGCGTGGGACAACGGCCAGAAGAACATCTTTCTCCTCGCTGATGGGGCGATCTCCAAGATCGACCTGTCGTCCGCAAATCCGAAGCAGGACAAGATCGCCTTGAGCGGCGAGGAAGCGCTCGACGTCGATGCCGAGCGGGCGGCAATGTTCGATCACGTGTGGCGCCGGACGCGGGATACCTTCTACTCGCATGGTTATCACGGCATCGACTGGCAGGGCATTCGCCCGATCTACGCGAAGTATCTCCCGCACATCGGTGACAATTACGATTTTGCTGAAATGCTCGCCGAGATGTTAGGTGAGCTGAACATCAGCCATTCGGGGGCGACGTTCAATCAATCGCAGCCCGCCGACGACGCGACCGCATCACTTGGCGTCTTCCTCGATCAGACGTACCTCGGCGCCGGCGTGAA
>Ga0070683_100005262_pt1 | contig 10773 bp, 4 predicted proteins | sample KBSC713LmetaG_FD_64662 | JGI IMG/M metagenome (GOLD analysis project Ga0070683, IMG submission 64662) | Corn rhizosphere microbial communities from Kellogg Biological Station, Michigan, USA - KBS C7.1-3L metaG | ecosystem: Host-associated > Plants > Roots > Rhizosphere ...
CGACGTAGCCACTCGGGATCCAGCGAGATCGCGTGCCAACGCGGGCCGACCCGGTCCACGAACGATCGCCGGTCATGCCGGCGCTGGACCGGCACGACCCGGCAAGTGATTGGGCGTTGGCGTCGACCTCAGCGCCACGTCAGTGCCGTCTCCCCCCGGGCTGTCGGCGGCCAGCCGCCCGTCTCAGCGCAGCTGACCAGCACCGGGCCACGACAACCCCGATCCGCGCCGGTCGGGTGACCGCGCCGATCTCGTCGATCGCGGTCCCGAGTGCCGCCACGTACTAGGGATCATTTTGGGGTCGGGAGATTCATTTCGGTTGAACTGACGGCAGCGGGTGGCACGTCAGCAAGGGCATGAGCGGGCGAGAAGGCACGGCGTGCCCTCGCGACGCTGCCGGTTGTGATGCATGCCCTCAGGAGGATTGACGGTGGGATCTCTCGAGGTGGCCGACGATGTGCGTCGTCTGCTCGCGCGCGGCGCAGAATCGCTGGAGGTACACGGTGATATGCCCGAGAGTAAGCGCTGGTTTGACGCGGCAATCAATGCCGCGGACCGGTCCGAAGACGCGCAAGCGTGGGCGTTGGCCGTACTCGGCAGCGGCGGCTTGTGGGTTCATGACCAGCGTACGGCGGCCGGCTTTGGACAATTCCAAGCACGACTCCGCCGCGCATTGCAGCTGGTCGATCCCGCGTCGCCGATGGGACTGCGCCTCCGGGCTCGGGCCGCCGGCGAGGCCGACTACCGCACCGGCGAGTTCACGACCATCGGGTCGATCCTGCAAGAGGCCCGCGAACTCGGCGATCCCGTCACCACGGCCGAGACCATCAACATCGCCCTGCACTGCCTGCTCGGGCCCGAGCACAGCGAACTGCGTGAAGCGCTGGCCCAGGAGCTGATCGAGCAGGCCACGCTGACCGAACGCCGGATCGATCAACTCCTGGGCCTCCTCTGGCAAAGTGTCGGCCTGCTGCTGGTGGCCGACCCGCACGCCGGACGGCGGCTGAACGAGCTGCGGACGGCTCTTGCGCACAGCGACCATCTGGCCATCGGATACGTCGCCGACGCGATCGACGTCATGTTGGCCATCAGGGCCGGCCGCCTCGACGACGCCGAAGGCATGGCTGAGGCGTGTGCGCGGCGTGGGGCTGCGGCCGGGAACGCCGATGCCGTCGGCTGGCACGCCGCGCAGATGGTGGCCATCCGCTGGTACCAGGGCCGCATCGGCGAGCTCACGTCGATGTTGAACGACCTGGTCCACTCACCGAGCCTGAGCGTCATCGACAACTCGCTGTTCGCGGCCCTTGCGGTGGCGGCCGCGTCCGCCGGTGAGGGACGCACCGCCGTCTCGGCATTGGCTGCGTTGGTGGGCCGCGATCTCGGCGCGCTGCCAAGGTCCAGCACCTGGCTCGTCATGATGCACGGCGTCGTCGAGGCGGCCCACCTCCTCGGCGACACCGACACCGCATCACGCGCCTACGCACTGCTTGCTCCCTACGCGAACCTGCCGATGGTCGTCGGCGCCGGCGCGGCCTGCTACGGGTCCACGCATCATGCGCTCGGCGTCGCGTCGTTCACGACCGGAGACCTTGACCGTGCCGCAGAGCACCTGAAAGTCGCTGTTCGTCACAATCTTGCACTGGCCCATTGGCCGGCCGTGTCGGCCACCCGCGTCAGGTACGCGCAGGTGCTCGAACGCCGGGACGGACCGGGCGACGCAGCCGAAGCGATGGCGCAACGCTCCGCAGCGGCCACCGAGGCCGGCAACGACGAAACGCCAGCGAACCAGCCATGGGCAGACCGAACGGACGGTCGCGCGGCGACCTGCACGCCTTACGGACAGCGATGGCGCATCGACTGGGACGGCCGCACAGCGCTGGTCGACGACAGCGTCGGGATGCTCTATCTGGCCGCCTTGCTCAACAACCCAGGCCGCGACATACCGTCGATCGATCTTGTCGCCGGGTTCGACACGTTCCGTACACGGGGTGCCACCACGTCGGTGCAGCCGGTACTCGACCGGGCGGCCATCGCCCAGTACCGGGAGCGACTGACCCAGATCTCCGCGGAGATCGACGAATGCGAGCTCATCGGTGATCAGGAACACGCGGCGCGCGCGAAAGTCGAACGGGACTGGATCCTCAGCGAGCTGTCCGCCGCCACTGGGATCGGTGGGCTGAGCCGAAACTTCCCAGACGATGCCGAACGGGCACGCTCGGCCGTCGGGAAGGCCATTCGCCGGGTCCTGGTACGCGTGGAACGCGCCGACGCAAGGATCGGCCAGTACCTGCGCGAAACCGTGCGGACCGGCCTGGTGTGCTCCTACCGACCGAACGAGACCTGAGGCGCCGCGCGCAGGTCAGGGCGACGCCAGCGCCACGCCAGCGCCACGCCAGCGCGCGGCAAGCCCAAGCTGGGACATTCGTCGGAGCAGGCCTGCCCACCCAGATTGGCTCACTGCACATGCTCCCACCGGCCACGTCCGAGCTCGACGGCGGCGCGAGTGACGATCGCGCCATGATCAGGCTGCTCGGCCCAATCGACATCACCATCGCTGACCGTGTTCATCAGGTGCCGGGAATCCGCCGCAAGGCGGTCCTCGCCCGTCTCGCCCTTCAGCGCGGCAGCCCGGTGACCAGTACCGAACTCGTTGACGCTGTCTGGGGCGGCCGGGCGCCGAGTGCTGCGCACAACGCATTGCAGGCCCACGTTTCCCAGCTGCGGCACCAATTGCCCGAAGCGGTCGGCATTGCCTGGACAGGTACGGGATATGCGCTGGAGATGGAGGGCGACGCAACAGACGTTCAGGTGCTCGAGCGAATACTGCGCGAGGCGAACAGGGTGGCGCCCCCCGCGGAGCAAGCCGGGCTGTTTCGTACCGCCGCTTCGCTGTTCCGCGGCGCTCCGCTGATGGAACTTCGGGGCCTGCCGTGGTTCGATCGGCAAGCTGCCTGGTTGGAGCAGATCCGCGTAACGACCACGGTCGGCCTTGGCGAGGCGCGTCTTCGGCTGGGCGAGCACGCTCAACTGGTGCTGGAGTTGCGACGGCTCGTCGCTGACCATCCGCTTGACGAGGACTTCGTCAGGCTGCTGATGCTTGCGCTGTACCAAAATGGCCAGCACGAAGACGCGCTGAGCACCTTTCGCGCGTTTGAGCAACGGCTGGACGCAGCCGGTGGTGGGAAACCGAATCCCGGCGTCCTCGACCTTCTGCAAATGATCGCCAACGAGCGCCGGCACGCATCTTCTGATCCGCCGCCCGAGCGGCCGCCGTCCTCGTTACTCGAGCGTACCGATGAGATCGCCGCGATCGAAGGGGCCTTCAGCCGCCTCCGACACGAGCGTCTCGGCTCGGTGCTGATATTCGAGGGTCCACCGGGAATCGGCAAGACCAGCATTGTGCGCTACGCATGCCGGGTCGCGCAGGCGCACGGCGCACGCATTGCCCTTGCGCGCTGTTCGAGCTTGGAACAGGACTTCGCCTGGGGACTGGCCCGGCAGCTCCTGAAGGCCATCGTCCTGGACGACGCCACGCAACCGATGCCGCTGTCGGCGATCGACGCCGCTCATGCAATCGGGCTGCCCACCGACCACGCCGAGCCGTTGTCACCGTCGACTCCCGGCCAATACGCATTGCTGCATTCGCTGTACATGCTGATCAGCGACCACGCGACAGCGTCGCCGATGTTGCTCGCGGTCGACGATCTGCATCTCGCGGACATGCCTTCGGCGCGGCTTCTGGCCTATCTTGCCGCTCGCGTCGACGATCTTCCGATCGTCGTGATCGCGGTTCTGCGCCCCCGATTCGACCGTCTGGACCAGGTCCTGTCGGGCATGCCACAACCGGTGCGGCTGGTCGAGCCGCTGTCGTCGGCCGGCTCGGCGCAACTCCTGACGAAGGTGATGGGACGTGACGTCAGCGACGCTGTGGCCGCCCGCTGCTACGAATTGACCGGCGGCAACCCGTTTCTGCTCAAGGAGCTCGGCAAGCACCTCGCCGCGGGTGATGACGACGGTCGTGAGGCGCTGATCGACAGCGGCGTGCCCAACATCGGCCGGTACGTGCAACTGCAACTCGGCGAGCTCGCTCCGCGAATCAAGCGCATTGCCGAGGCACTGGCGATCGTTGGCGACGATGCCGATCCAGCCATGTTGGCGTCATTGACGTCGCAGGAAGCCATGACGGCCATCGACGCACTGGCGACGCTCAAGCAGTACAGCTTGGTCACCTCGCGCGGAACCCCCGAGGCCTTCTCCTTCGCGCATCCCCTCATCCAGTCGGCCGTCTACGACGCCATACGTGGGCCGGAACGGGTGAGGATGCACGCACAGAGCGCGAAAATCATGATGGAGCACGGCGACGTGGTAAGAGCCGCGGCACACCTGCTGCGGGTGCCGCCCGGCGCCACGCAGAGTCTTGAGGTCGCGCCGATCCTGGTCAAGGCGGCCGGCGTCGGCCTCGACCAGGGATCCGTCGACACCGCCGTGGCCCATCTCCGGCGATACCTGCAGGAGGACCTGGGCGACGAGCACCTCCCCGCCCTGGTCAGACTCGGCCTGGCCGAGATGCTCGTTGACGCAGACGCGGCGGCCGGCCACCTCTCAGCCGCACTGAATCTCGTCAGCGACCCCGCGCTCCGGTCCGAGCTGCAGTTGGCGTTGGTGGGATGCCTGAACATCAACGGTCGATCCGCCGAGGCAATCAAGATTTGCGAAACGACCCTGGCCCAGGGCGACACGCTGACGGCGAACATCAAACACGCTCTGCAAGCCGCGCTCGCCTGGACCCCGCTCGCACTGACAACCGGACGACACCTCGCCCACGTTCTTGACCGCTTCCGAGCACAGCACCCGGACGCGACCGTCGGCGGCCGCATGCTGGACTGCGTGCTCTCGCTGTACGCGGCGTTCCGGAATGCGAAAGCCGAGGCGAGCGCGCGTGCAGTGCGGGCCGTGAGCGGCGATGTGCTCCTGGGGAACGAGATGGCGGTCACCGCGCTGTCCTGCGCGTTTCACACTATGAACTTCGCCGACGTGCCGGAGCTGCCCGCCCTCTTGGACGAGCACCTCCGACGAGCCCGGCGGACGGGATCGTTGCGTGGGGTTGCGCCGCTGCTGTACCAACGAGCGGGCTACATGTTCGCCAACGGTGATCTCGCGGAGGCCGTCGCCGACGACAAGGCCTGCCTGGAGGCCGCCCAGGCGTCGGGTGTGACGATCGGCGTCGCATTCCTCAGCCAACACCTCATCAAAGCCTTGCTGCTCACCGGAAAGGCGGCCGAGGCTCAACGGGTGATGGACCTCGTGCGGTCAACTGCCGCACCCGACGTCGCGCACTGGGTGTACTCCGAAGGAGAGATCGAACTCCTGCTCGACCAGGGCCGCGTCGAAACCGCGCTGGGGGCCATCCGGTCGGTGGGCGCCGCTTGCGAGGCGCTGGACTTCGTCAATCCGCTGGTGTGCAATTGGCGATCACAACTCGTCCGGTGCCTCCTGATGCTGGGCCGGGCCGACGAGGCTCGGGCCGCCGCCGAGCAGGCCATGCCGTTCGCCGAGACGTGGCGAAGTCCGCGGACGGTCGGACCGGCCCTGCGGGCCTTGGCCATGGCCGAAACGGAGGATCGGCTGATGCTCCTGGCCGACTCCGTCGAGATGCTTCGCAAAAGCCCGGCCCGGCTCGAGCTTGCGCAATCGGAACTGCTCATGGGTCAGGCCCTGGCCAAGGCCGACTTCAAGAGCGACGCGCGAGCCCACCTACAAAACGCACTGGACCTGGCCGACATGTGTGGCGCCGTCACGATCCAGGAGCGCTGCACCAACGCAATGCGCCTCATCGGTGCGCGACCCCGCAAGACCAACATCAAGGGCCTGCACGCCCTCACACCGGGTGAACTCCGCGTCGCTCGCCTGGCCGCTGACGGCCTGTCGAACCGGGAAATCGCGCAAGAACTCTACGTCACCGTAAAGACCGTCGAGGTCCACCTCAGCAACAGCTTCCGCAAACTTGGCATCGGCCGGCGCCGAGATCTGAAGGGCAAGCTCGAGTCGACGGAACCTTAGGGCCCATTCGGTGCCGGCCTGAGCGCATCGCACACGACGCGAGGACAGTGTGACCACAACGCCCGGATCCTGGTGTGCCCGACCGCGGGCGGCTTCAGCGCCTGGCGCTTCGCCGCCGGGTGAGTCCGGGTGCCTAGGCGGACTCGCGTCTCACGGGCACCGGCACTCCTTCCGTCCGGAGAACGCTCTCTCAATCACAGCACAGGCCGACCCTCACGTGGCGCCCGGTGTGGCCGATGGAGTGCAAGGGGGTCGGGACAAGGGGCGGCACCATGGCTTTCCAGCGTTCACCGAGGTTGTCGGTCGCTGTCGACCTGGCCACGTTCCTGGTCGGCGGTGGGCTGGCGGCCGTCGACCTGGTCGGCCTCATCCGGAACTGGTCGATCGTCAACCCTGCGTTGCTGCTCACGATTCCGTGCATCGTCGCGATCGGGCTGTTTCCGATCCGCATCCACCGTCTCGGTGGCCAGATGGAATTCGTCTGTTCGCCGGCGGTACTGATGTTTCTCGCGTTTCAGACGCGACCGCCGGTTGCCTTGATGCTCTGGATTCTCGGGTACGCGGTTGAGCAGACGATCTCCCGGCGCCCGCTGCGGAGCAAGCTGTTCAACATCGGCCTGGCCGGTATCGCCGGGAAGGTGACCATCCTCGTGGTCGGCGCGGCCGAGGCCGGCCGGGTCGACGCCCGTGCGCTCGTCGCCGTCGTGGCGGGCACCGCAGCGTATTTCCTGACCGACTTCGTATTGACCTACCTGTCGGTGTGGACCATCCAGCCGGTATCCGTGCCTGGACTGCTCCGCGACGGCGCCGTCTGGATCGGGTTCGCCGGCCTTCTCGGCGCCGATGCGGTCGGTTACACCGCCGTCGTGCTGACCAACATCAAATGGTACGCGTTGCTGCTCATCGCACCGCCGATCGCGGCGATGTTCGCGGCACGCCACGCCTACGAGGAGGCGAACCGGCACCGATCTCGCCTCGGCACGCTCTTCCAGGCCGCCGTCCTCAGCCAGCAGACCACGAGCGTGGAGCAGATCGAGCAGGTGCTGGTCGACCAGGCCCGTCGCCTGCTGCACGCGCCCGACGCGCGGATGCGGTCGGCGCCGCCGAGCGGCTACGAGATCGGCGTCGCGGTGCCGGCGCTGAGCGGTCGGTTCCTCGTCGCGCCGCCGCGGCTGGCGAGCCGGACGTATGACAACGGCGACCGGGAATCGTTGGCCGCACTGGCCGCGATCGCCGCCGAGTCGCTGGACCGCAGCCGGATGGCGCAGGACATGGCCCGGATGGCCATGATCGACCCGCTGACCGGGGCCGCCAACCGGGCAATGTTCCAGCAACGGCTCGATCTCGCGATGAGCCAGCGCACCACCGAACCGGGGCCGCTCGTCCTCTTGTACCTCGATCTCAACGGCTTCAAGCAGGTCAACGACGAGTTGGGCCACCACGTCGGCGACGCGCTCCTGACCGCGGTCGCCGAGCGCCTCGTCAGCGTCGTCCGCGCCGACGACCTGGTTGCCCGGATCGGCGGCGACGAGTTCGCGATGGTTCTGGCCAACCCGCACAGCGCGGCCGACGCCGACGCCGTGTGCCACCGGGCGGCCGAGGAGATCGCCCGACCGGTCGACATCGGCCCGCATCGGGTCAGCGTCACCGTCAGCGTCGGCCGAGCGGCCTGGGTATGCGGAGACTCGGCCGACGAGCTCGTGAAGCGAGCCGATCACGACATGTACGAGCGCAAGCGCGCGGCCCGCGCGAGTATCTAGCCGCGGATCGAGGCGGCCGTGTGCTTTGACACGGCCGACCAGTCCTCGCCGAACACCGAGCGCGACGCGGCTTGCAGCGTCGCCTGCCGGCGGACCATCCGAGCGAAGAACTCCAGCGCCTTCGCCTCCCCGTAGTGCCTGGCCAGATAGGTCACGGCGAGCAGGGCGATGCCGTAGCGGGCGACGGTGTCCTCGAGCGACGCGTCGGTTGGGGGCGGGCCCAAGGCCACGGTGCCGTCCCACCGTCCTTCTTTCAGATATTTGTGTACCGACGGGAGATCATCGCGCAGCGCCGACCCGTCGCCGTTGGCGATGTACTCGGCCATGCCCTCGATCAGCCACCACGTGTCGACCGGCGGTCGAGTGCCATCGAGCGTCACCACGTGACCGAACTCGTGGGTCAGGATCGTGGTGGTCTCGACGTCCGAGGTGACTTCGCGACGGTCGATGACCACGTCGCTCGCGCCCGGTTGGAGCGCCCTCGTGTAGGCAGCCGCGTTCGCCCCGCCGCCGTCGTACCAGCGTTGCCACTGCGACTTCCCGGCGACATAGACGAAGTACCGCTCGGGCGGGCCGTCGAAGGACGTGGCGAAGCGGTCGGCGGTGCCGGCCGCGTCTTCCGCCGCGTGGAGCACTTGATCGAGGACGGCACCGGACACCGGACCGGCGACGGTGACCCGGGAGCCGTCCTTGACCGTCAGCCGGGAGCCGTCCCACGGCCGGTTCGTCTGCTCGTACGCGACAAGCTGCAGCCGCCGGTGAACCACCGTCCAGCTCGTGTCGATCCGGAGGTTGATCGGCGTGCAGTCACTGGCGCCGAAGCAGTAGCCGAGGTCGACCGGCTCTTCCCACACCCCGTTGACCAGGGAAGGTACGCCCCAGGTGGTCATGGTCCACCGTCGTACGTGCAGCGCGGTGAGCGATTCGAAGCGCTGGCCGGCCTGGGCTCGCAGTTCCTGCTGCTGCGCGGGGATCGCCCGGAGGTAACCGTCGCGGTCGCCGTGCAGCAGCGCCGCCGACTGGCGGTCCAGGACGTCGCGGATGGCGTACAGCGGGTTCTCGCCGGCCTCGAGCGTCGGTCCGATCGCCGAGATCTCGGTGGAGCCGTGCGCCGAGGCGCCGGTGTTCAGGGTGACCAGTTGCGCGGCGAGCACGGCCACCGCCGTGGCGACCGCAACCGACAGTGCCAGCAACGTGCCGCGCCGCGGATCGAATCGCCGCAACCGGGGCGGAACCGGTCCCGACCCGCCCGGCACCGGCCAGCCCGGCGGCCCGGCGGCCGGGCGTAGCGCCAGTTCGAGTCGGACCATCCGCGGACCGTAGACGCACAGCGAGCACCCGCCCGCGCGGCGGCGTGAACGTGGCGCTTTTCCGGGACTCAGCCGAGCTGGACGTCGAGAACACCGCCGGAGTCTGCGCGTTGACCAGCGCTGCCGCCGGCGACGACCGTGAGCCGTGTTCCCGACTTCGTGCTGGTGTAGGCGCCGCCGGCCGCCAGCCCGGTCACCAGCACGCGCGTCGTGCCGGACGGCAGGTCGACGGTGAGATTGCCAACCGGCGCCCGCAGATCGACAGCGAACAGCACGGCCACCCCGTTGACCACCGCGCCGTTGTAGGCCGCGCCGGCGGACGACGTCACACTCACCGGAGTCGCCGCGGCGTCACCCTGCAAGACGTGCAGGAACCGAACCCGCCGGGGCTGGCTGGCGTCCTCGACCTTGAGCCGGTATCGGATCGGATCGCCGATCGCGATGTCCTCGGAATGGTCGGCCGGCACGGACGTCAGCTGTGCCCCAACCGGCAGGAGCGCGGTGACGACCAGCTGCTGTCCGCCGGGAGTGCGCACCACCGCCCGGTGACCGTCGATCGTAGGCGCCGCCGTCAGCTGCAGCCAGAACCGTTTGAACCGGCCGTCCTTGTGCGTCTCCGCCCGGTCGTACACCACCACCGTGTCCGGCTGCAGCCACACAAGAGTGCGGCTGGCCTCGACCACGTCGGTCGATCCCTCATAGGTCGAGTTGTAGAGGTTCGTGGCGTCCCCGGTCGCCGCCACGTACCCGCGGCCGGTGCTGTGCGCCACCAGCACCGGGTCGCCGGCCGGGTCGACCGTCCACTGTGATCCGCGCTGCCACAGGTCATGGCGGACGTCGTCCTTCTCGTTGTGCTCGGGCGGGTCGTTCTGGATGGAGACGGTGTTGTGGTAGTCCGACGCCTTGGCGGAGTAGCCGATCTGCTGCTTGGTCAGCCACTCGCCATTGCGGTAGAGCTCGAAGTTGTTCCCGTCGGCCCGCTGATGGTCCACGGCCTTCCACGTCAGGCTGTAGGTGAACCAGCTCGCATCGGGGCCCCAGCCGGTCCGGGCGAGCAGGTGGTTGGTGCCGGGTGCGAAGTGCATCAGCGGCAGCCCCGGGCGGGGGTCGGCCGGAGCCGGGGCGACCGGATCGAGCAGCAGGAAATACCAGATGGCGTGGAAGATCTCCTCGGTGTCGTCGATGCGGCCGGGGAGGCCGTCGGCGCCGCCGGGCGCGGCGTTGATCTCGATCCAGCGGATGGCGTCGGCGGTGCGCCGGTCGCCGCGGTCGGTGGCGTAGAGCGCGAGCGGGCCCAGCGACTCGATCAGGTCAGGAACCTCATATTGCAGGCCCGAGCCGTACCAGGCCGGCTGGTACGGCGGCGCCGGCGCGAGGAAGTGCAGGAGCGCCGGCACGTACGAGGCCCAGAACGGGTTGTCGGGCACTGCGTGGCCGGCGGTGTGCAGTGCCTCGAGGAACTGGGCGACGTATGCGACGGCCTGCGGCCCGTATTCGAATCCTTCGGGGCCGAGTCCGCCGGCGGCGTCGGTGCGCAGCGCGTGGTCCGTGACGTACAGCCAGGCACCGGTCGCGTTGTCCAAATAACGGCCGCCGTCCAGAGCAAGCGACATGAGGCCGAGGTTGCGCATGTGGGCCGTGTA
>Ga0070683_100005263_pt1 | contig 10773 bp, 13 predicted proteins | sample KBSC713LmetaG_FD_64662 | JGI IMG/M metagenome (GOLD analysis project Ga0070683, IMG submission 64662) | Corn rhizosphere microbial communities from Kellogg Biological Station, Michigan, USA - KBS C7.1-3L metaG | ecosystem: Host-associated > Plants > Roots > Rhizosphere ...
CTGCTGCTCGTTACCGGCTCGAAGCAGCCGATGTACATGCATTCCCAGAACAGGCAGCTCAGCTCGTTGCGCCGCCTCGCCCCTGAGCCGCTGCTCGAGATCCATCCGCGCACGGCTGCGCGGCTGTCGATCCGCGATGGCGATTTTGCCTGGGTGCAGACCCAACACGGCAAGCTGCGGATGCGCGCGCATCTGCACGATCGTATTCATGAACGGGTGGTCGGCATCCCGCACGGCTGGTGGCATCCGGAGGACCCCGATCCCCTGCACGGGATCTTCCAAACATGTTCGAACGTGCTGACCAATGACGATCCCGATCAGTGCGATCTGGCTTTCGGGTCCAGTCCGCTCAAGGGCCTGCTTTGCCGCGTCTACAGGGACGGCGAAGCGGAGCAGGCCGATCGCCCCGCCCCCGGCGCTGCCCGCTAGGGCTCGGCATTGTCCATCGAGCTCTTGGTGCTGCTGTTTGCGGTCGCGATTGGCGCCGGAATCGTCGATGCCATCGCAGGCGGCGGCGGATTGATAACGCTGCCGGCGTTGCTGTTGACCGGCATGCCGCCGGCGCAGGCGCTCGCGAGCAACAAGATCCAGGCCCTGGCGAGCGTGGCTTCGTCCGCCCATCGGTATCTCAGATCGGGCGAGGCAGAGACCTCCGGCCTGCCGATGCGGATGTGTGCCAGCGTCGGCGGCGCCGGCATCGGCGCCTATTGCCTCCGCCTGGCCGATCCATCGCTCTTGTCGCGCATCGCTCCCTTCCTGCTGATCGGCGTGGCTTGCTTCTTCCTTCTCTCGCGCAACCACATCGGCACGAAGCGGCCCGCGGTGGTCGGCAACGCCGCCTTTGCCGCATTGGCATGTCTTCCGATCGGTTTCTACGACGGCTTTTTCGGCCCCGGGACCGGCTCGATGTACGCGGCGGCCTTCGTCCTGCTCCTCGGCCGCGAGCTTCGCAGCGCGACGGCCGACACCAAGATCCTCAACACCGCCGGTAGCGTCGTCGCCGCTGCCATTCTCCTTCCCAGCGGCCTGATCGTCTGGCCTGCCGCCCTCGCCATGGCCCTTGGCGGCATCATCGGAGGTCAGATCGGCGCCCGCCTCGCGCTGCGGTGGGGCGCCCCCCTGATACGCCGCATGCTCGTCCTCGTTTCCATCGCCCTCGCCATAAGGCTCATCCTTCAGCAATACAACTGAAGATGATGGTTGGGCCGAAGGTCATTTCCGTCGCCGCTATTTGACCGCTTTCAGTCTCTCCGAAAGCTCTCCGACCAATTCTGGAAATTGCTCTTCGATGGCGCTTTGACCCGCGACAAAGGGCTCCGATGCGTCGAGCCAGGCGCTAAAACGCGCGGCAAACTCGTCGCAAGGCCCATCTTGTCTATGGGTGCGCTCCCATTCGATGAAGTCCCCTTCGGCTTTCAACGCACAACGATAATCCTCAACGATTTTAGCAAGTATCTGTTGTGCGCCGCGTGGAGCACGAGCCGCCGCCATCCTTCTTCTCCGGGTAAATTTGACAGGTTGCGAAGGTGTAGACAGTAGCATCTTTTCCAACGAGCGCGCCAGACACGGCAGCCGATTTTCGTCAACCAGCGTGGCTGCGGACCGCCGAAGCTGCGTGCGCGTCCATCGCAACGCCATTTCTCGTTCACCTGGACGACATCGTAGCCGGACGCAGATACTTTGTTTGGGGGTGCTCTATTTCCAAAACGCCTTTGCCAACAAGCTGCCGCCCGTGAAGACATACGTTAGCAAAACGGCGACGGCAAAGGCTCGTCGCTCATCTTCACGCGCGCTCTTCGACCGATAAACATGCCAATAAAGATCGGAATGCACGCAATCGCAGACATTCCAAAATCAGCGGCCTCCCAATTCCAAATGTCAGAAGCCCGAGAGAGAGCCGGCAACGACGAACTCATCCTTCGGCAGGCGAAGACATGAGAGGTAGATCATCAGGGGGGACCAGAAAGACTCGAAAGTCCACCAATGACTCCTGCGGCCATGCCAGTCAGCGGTCCCGCCCATATCTCGTTTCGTTGATGTGCGGGATCCGATCCAGATCGCCTATGAGCGGATCGCGGCTCGGCCAAAGGCGACGGCTGCTTGAATTGCCTCACCTCCGGCCCTGCCACGGATAATGTAGACGCTCTCGGAGGGCCCATCCCTTTCATCCGCTGACCGGCGAACGTCTGATCTTGGCGCGTCGATGCCCGTCAGGGGTGCCTTTGATCCAGCCGAGCGCGCATGGACAAAGCGTATCCGGATCAACTAACAGCCAGTGAAGCGCGGGTCTTTTCCTTCATTTAATTCTTTCAAGTAAGCGCTCCCGTATTCTCGCAACTGTTCTTCGTCGGTCTGACACAAGGGAGCAATTATTTCGACATAGCGAGTGAGTTTCGTCCTAAGTTCCGCAACCCTGGCTTCATCAAAATTCCTTATCGGCTCGTACGCATTTAGGATGCTTTCTACGGTCGTGATCATCTGTGATGCCCATAAATTGCCGCGAACGCAGTCGTCGTCTTTCCAACCTTCCGCGCAAAGGTTTTCCCGGTGGAAGCTCGATCATGAACACCCTTGCAGAACCCAGGCGGGCGATCTGAAGCACAAGGCGAAAATTAAATATATTAAATACTGTCTATTTAAATAGTTTGTTGTTCTGGCCGAAAGCCGATGCCCGGCTCGTGGGATCCAAAAGGAGCTGCCATCGCTAGCCATGGCAATTTGTGAATGCCTTAGCCAGTCGCCATTTGATTGTTTATCGCTGCAAATCGGCAGTCGGCGCTAGCGCCTCTGCGTGTTCAACGTCGAGGGCCGGACGCGCCGCCTTCGGCCGGGATGGGATGCTTTCCTTACCTGTGCACGCAGCTGGTTCAGCGCGCTCAGCTGATCAAAGAGACGAATTGTTGCACTGGTCACGGCTGCGAGCCGCTGCTCGATAATACTCATAATCAAAGATCCATTTTTATTTAAAATGTGTGTTATATTTAGAAAACCCCCTCTAGTAGATATACCTTATATCCAGAACTGGGGCAAGCATCCCTTGCAATGGACCCGCGTCGCTGGCTGCCGCAATTTGTCGCCGGAGGAGCCATTCAAAAGCGGTTCGTGTCGTCGCTGCTATCGAGCGTCTCACGAGCCCATCTTGATCGACAGGCGATTAGCGAAAGTTGCGGGGAATTTCGCCACCGAGCCCATCCGCCCGGAACATGAGAGCGTCGACATTTTCAGTCATTGCCTCTTCCCAAATCCCCTTCAACGTTCCTGATCTCGAACTCCTCGATCTTGTGTCCGGCCTCGAGAGCCGCAATGAGCCAACGCGGTTGCTTGCCTCTGCCGGACCAGGTTTCCGTTGACGCCGGGTTCCTGTACTTTGGCAGGACCTTCGCGTACTTCCGACGTGGCCCTCGATCGCTATTGGCACGGCTCGTTTTACCTATCGCCTGAGCTTGATTCAGCTTCGCCAGTCGCTTCTCCAGCTCACGCTTCTCCGCCGTTATCTTGTCAGACAGTATTTTCGTAATCTCCTCATGAAGCGACAGGAGATCGTCAAATTCCATTTCTTCAAAAGGTCTGCGCATCGCGTCCCCGCGTCAGATCGTCCCAACCTCTGAAATTATTCAGACCTCGATTTAAATTGTTATTTTTCCGAGGTTGGATAAAATGGATGTCGTAAATAATACAAAATAAATAAAAAATAAGCCATTGCCAATTTATGTCGACGGGCGCATAGTCTGTGAATAAAACAATAATATATTAAATTACCTGCGTCTGAAACTGGACAAAGAGGGCAGGGATATGGTGCGAGTTCCTTTTGTCGATATTTCCCTTCGCCGTATTGCCGTGGCGATAAGCTTGCGCTCCACGGCTATCGCAAAGTCATCCGATGTTCGGGCAATAAAGTTTCAGATAGAGCTTCGTAAACAGATTTTGAACGACATGGAGGCTATACATCGCCGGCTTAAAGGCCTGTCTCGACGAGAGATTTATCGGTCGAGGAAAGCACAGGGCAGGTCGGGTGCGCGTGTAGTCAGTCCAAAAAATAGCCAGACCTCACGGTGGCGTGTCGAGACCGGGATCGCAAAAACCTGCTGATTTGTTTCAGTGAGCCCGCAGGGCGCGACAAATGTCAGAGGATTTTTCCCGGTTTTCGAGCCGCAATATATTTGATTGAGCGGGGTCGGCGACGGGGCAATTGGCCTGGTTATGGCAGGGATGAATGCCAGACCCGCCATTGTTTGTCCCAAGAAGTGTAACCGCGCTGCACTGCAACCGATCGAGCGCCGATCGGGTGATGACTTGCCTATCCCTCAAATAAATAATATGTCATCTGGTGGAAATGGGGCAATGTGCGCTGAAGGTTTATTATGTCGACGACGAAAAGGACTGATCTGGAAGCGATGTCGGTTGACGAGCTCTGGTCGCTGCATGAGAAGATTACCAGGATTTTGTCGGAACGGATCAGGTTGGAAAAGGACGAGCTTGAGAAGCGCTTAGCCGTCCTTAACCGAAGCAGGGATGCGGTTCAGGATAGGGGTGATCGACCGTTGCTCGGCGAGGGCGGAAAAGTACGACGCAAATATCCGCGAGTCCTTCCAAAGTATCGCAATCCCCAGATGCCGTCCGAGACTTGGTCTGGCCGGGGAAAGCTGCCCCGCTGGTTGGTTGCGGCAATGAAATCCGGGCGCAAAATGGAAGATTTCAGAATAGGTGAGGGAAGCGCTACCAAGAGCCGACGCTGAAGAGGTTGGTTCGAGCGCTACATCACGGGGCACAAAGCCGGATCTTTGCTCCGCCAAGTCCGTAAAACCAGTCTGCATGGGGTGTGGCCGCGGAAAGGTCGTCTGCAAGTATCCCGCGGGAATGGGCGGGCACAGCTGAACACCTAGCCATCCAGGACATTGCAAAATTAGTGCACCTTCCGGTCGGGTCTTCCCCGGGCCGGAAGGGCCACACCCATTTACTTTTGCGGCCGGAGTAGGGCTGGGGATTAAACAAGACAATCCGGCCCGGAAATATCGCCCTGTCAATACGACATCCTGGAATAAAGGAATTCTTAATCAATGCAGGTCCCTCATGCTTGCTGCGGAAAAGCCGTATCCGTTTTCGGATGAGCGAACAGGGGCTAACATGGACCGTCAGGATTGGACGCGCATTGAATCGGAAATCGGAGACCTGCCTTTTGGCAATCGCAAGCAGGGGCATCAGACAAGCGGCAGCCAACGCGATACAGCGGTCGATCCAGCAAAACACGATCTCGAAGCGCTTCTGCGGCATATCGAAGAAGCGCTCCACCAGAATGTCGATCCGGCTTAAGGGGATGTGTCGTAACGTGCCTAATAGGCGTTTCGGCCACGCAATACTTCGATGGGAGTCTGCAGCAGAATTGCGAGGTCGAGCGCAAGACTCCAGTTGTCGATATACCAAAGATCGAACTTGACGCGTCGCTTGATCGATGCGGTCGTCGGGGTCGCGCCTCGGCATCCGTGCACCTGCGCCCACCCTGTCAATCCCGGCTTGACGCGGCGCCTGGAGGCGTAGTTCCGAACAACCTTGTCAAACTGATTGTCGTGGGCAATCGCATGCGGGCGCGGTCCCACCAGCGACATGCTGCCTTCCAGAACGTTGAATAACTGAGGTAGCTCGTCGATGCTGGTCCGGCGCAACCATCTTCCAACGCGTGTTATTCTCTTGTCGGCGAGCTGGGCCTGAACAATCGCTGGTCCATTCTCGAGTACCGACATCGTACGAAACTTGTAAATGTCGAAGCGTTTGCCGTTGAAGCCGCACCGTTGTTGCCTGAACAGGATCGGGCCCGGCGAATCGAGCCTGATGGCAATCGCCACGCACGCAAGCAGCGGCAACAGGGCGATCAAAGCGAGTCCCGCGAGAAGCACGTCAATGCATCGCTTCGCGGCTTGCTGGCTCGCAGTCAGCGGGCCCTGCTGCAGTTCCACGCAGATGGCGTCACCGAGCCGCCGGAAGGGGCGTCCGAAGATTTCGGAAGTTGCTCCAACAGGAACGAAGCTGACCGGGAATGGCAGGATTCTCAACTCCGAGATCAGATTGCGCAGGGCCGGCCAACGGTTTGGATCCGCGCCGACAACAATCTCTTCGACATTGGAGCCCCAAATATACTCGATCACTCTCGCAGAGAGCCCTTCGCAACGATCTGAATTCGCGGCCGCCGCCGGCAAAGTGAAGTGCCCTTCGATGCAGTAGCCGAGGCCGGTAAGAGTTTGGGTCAAGCTCCCGTCGGCCGATTGCGAATGGTCCGTGATCAGGACGATGTTGCGGCCGGAAAATTTCCTGCTCGCAAGACCTCTCGCGAGCAGGTCCTTCATCGCGCTTCGCTGGGCAATCAAGGCGACAAGGCCGAGCAGGGCCAAGAGCATGCTGGTGACGCGCGAAAGCTCACTCCCGATCTTCAATGCGAATACCGTACCCGCAAAGAGCAGGAAGACGGCTATCCACGTCAGAAAGACCCCGCGTATCTGGTTGCGCAGGATCAAGAGCTCGGTCGGCCTGTACATGCCGCGAATTTTCATCGCCGAAACAAACAGCGCCGATACAAGGATTGCAGAGCCGACGGATTTTTCGATGTCGCCAGGCATTCCGCCTTCGTGGAAGCGGTACAACCATCCAGATAACCAGCCGGACAGAATGATCGCCGTGAGGTCGGCTACGATCGCCAGAGCTTCAACGGAATCGTAGCGGATGGGCCACTTCCGTTCCCCCAGCGGCGTTTCGCTGACGCTGGTGGCGGAAACATCTCCCGAGATATCCGCGTCTATGTGCCGCCTGACAAAATTCATGAGATCGAGGTTTGGAAGAAATTAATATTTAATTAATTATATCATCAGATTTAATTTGCAAGTTTAATGTTGTTTTTCGATACATTTAATTTGGTGAAACGGGAGCGCTCCCCGGGCAGCCCCGGCATTCCCGAGCCCAGGCGATAAAGAGCGGAGCGCGTCCGTCCTCTGGCCGGCGGCCCAAGTGAGCTTCGACACGCCCACGGGGGGCCGGCCATGTGTGGTACAGCCTGATTGGTAGAGGTTGCGCGGCGTCTTTAGTGCGCAGGCCGGCGAGCGGTGCGCCAGTCAAGCGAATTCGGCACTCGCTTCGAGCCAGGCATCGATGAGGAAGTTTGGGCCGGCGGTGGTGGAATTGGGGTTGGCCGCATCGGCCGGCAGCTCATGAGGGCACGGATTGGCCTGAACCCGCCACGACCATACCGACATGAGCGCGCCGGGTGCCGCAACCAGTGACCAGCGTGCTGGCATCGACAACACCGCCAAGTATGGCTGTCACAGGGGCCGCGGGGCTCGGGCGTGCCTCGACGCGGAACGGCAAGCCGATCCGGCTCGACAGCGCGCAATGGTTCACAGACGGCTAAAGATGGTCCGCAAGCCGGTAGCGGTCGTAGTGCTTGTTGCTGTAATAGTCGCTCAGGTAATTGTCGTACTTGCGCATCGACTTGATATTGGTCTTGTTGAGTACCACGCCAATCGTAGAGTCGTAGACGTCGGGAGCAGTATGGAGGGCGTGCTGGACCACGTCGATCTTCGTCTGCCCCCATTCGACCACAAGAACGAAACAGTCGATCAGAGGCGTCGTCGCGCGAACATCCACGATCGGACTAAGCGGGGGAAGGTCGACAATGATGTAGTCAAACGTCGCCCGCAATTTGTCGAATAGTTTCCTGGTCTGCTCTGAAGAAAGTATGTCGCTCGAATGGATCGATTGCGCCGCTCTCGTTGTCGGCAGAAGAACCACGTTGGTTTTTGGATCGGTCCACACCGTGTCTTCAAGTGATCTCAGGCCGGCCGCGACTTCGACGATGCCGGCGCTGGCGTTCGGAGCAACATTCGTCGAAAGTGATGGATTTCTGAGATCGCAATCCACAATGATGACTTTCTTGCCGCCGAGGCCGATAAGGTGCGCGAGAGTCGCGGCGATGGTGGATTTTCCTTCGTTCGGCAGCGACGATGTAATGCCAACAACCTTGTTTGACGTCTTCGTCGGGCTTAGATCGATCGCAAGCTTTATCGAATAGATCGACTCGACGAATCGCGACAAAGGCATGCCGACGACGGCCTGATATATCGTCGAACCTGCCGACATCGTTCTTTGCTGAGGAGCTGGCCTGGGCTGATGGAGCAGCTTGGAAACCAGTCTTCCTCGCGGCCTCGTCGCACTCACCCGTGGCACAAGAGAAAGACAACGCAGCCGCAACTCAGCTTCGATCTGGGAGGTGGTACGAAAGACGCGGTCCATGGCGTCCCTGAGCAGTCCTATCGCCATGCCAAGCGCGGCTCCGCCAAACAGGCCCAGCGCCAGTATCAGCGAGCTCTTGGGCTTGCTTTTGCCCTGCGGCGGAGAGGCGGGAGATATCAACCGCGCTTCCGGAATGGGAAATGACTCTTGCTGGATCGAACCCATGTAGCGTTGGAGGAATGACTCGTATAGGGAGCGATACCCTTTTGCCTTGCCTTGCAGCTCCTGCATCGTCAGTTCGGCCGAGTTCGTGGTTCGTGACATCGAGATGGCGTCAGCCAACTGCTTTTCGATGGCCTGTTGGCGCTGTTTGGCAACTTCGAAGTCGCTTTTGCTGGTTTCGGCAAGCCTGGTGACCTCGTCCAGTATGGACGTTCGAATTTGCTGCATCTGAACGCGGAGACTGATGACTGCCTGATGGTCTTTGCCGTACCGCCAGGCAAACTCGCTCTCCTTTCGTGCAAAGTCGAGGTATTTCTGGCGAAGGCTGGTGATGATCGGATTGTTCAGAGCGTCCGACCCGGATGCATCCAGCGTGCCGATCGACAGCGAATCGGCGGAGTTCGCACTCAGGATGCTCTCCAATTGGTGCAGTCGCGCTGCTGCATCCGAGGTCTGCGCACGTGCCGCAACCAGCCTCGCGTTGAGCTCAGTTACCCGTTGCTCGCCGATCGTCACTCCGCCGCTCGAGAAGATATTGTTCTGCGCCTTGAACCTGTCAACCGCGCGCTCTGCCGCCTCGGCCTGCTGATTCAATTCGCGCAGGCGGGTCTGCAGCCAGCTTGTTGCGCTTTGATTGGCCTCGAGCTTCTCGTTCATCTGGTCGGCGATGTAGGCCTTGGCGACCGCGTTGGCTATCTCCGCCGCACGCGTCGGACTGCTCGAATTGAAGTTGATCTCGATCACATTGCTGTACCCGATCCGATTGACAGACAACCGATCCTGAAACGCTGCGATGGTCCTATCCGGCGTTGGATCGTCCGACTCGAGTTCCGGCTCCGAGGGGAACGCAATAAGCCATGCCTGGATGCGATGCAGCAGCTCGCTCGGGCTTGGTCTCGATCCGTTGAAGTCAGGATCGCCACCGAGCCCCAGTTGATTGATGACCGACAGCGCGATGGCTTTCGACTTCAGGATCTGAATCCGAGACTCGATCTGAGCGACATCGATCGGCGGCTCCGCGAGCATCGACTGCTGCTGAACGAACTGAGCCCTGGAGTTGGTGAAAAGGATTTGCGCTTGTCCGGTATATGTTGGCGGGGTGACCCGCAGATAGATTACGCTCGCTGATGACGCGAGCGCGGTCGCCAACAGGATCAGCCGGTACCGGCGGCGAACAAAGCCCAGTGCAAGATTGACGAGTTCGCCAATGCCCCCCTCTTCGCCGTGGTCATGGGAGATGCCGTCATCCAGGGATCCGAGCGGTCCCTTATGAAAGTTGCTTTGCAGCATAGCGAACCTGCCTGCGTCTCTTTTGAGCCGTTTCGGCTGTCCGACGACAAGCGGCGGAACAATCACGACCCGGCCACAACCGTTTGCCCCCGTGAAGGGTTGCTTATTACATTTAATTTTCCGACTTTCAATAAAATAGCTATGGATTTATTATTTAAATTATAGATCCAATGATTGGACGTAATTTGTGCACCGTTGGACTATTTTTGGTTAAGATATAATAATTGACGTTTGGCTTTTAGCGATTTAAATTTTTATTTTGACGCCGTCCAGTCGAGGCTTGGCAGACCGGCGCGGCGCAGCCGCTATTCGGCCCGGACCGCGTGTCGCGAAGACCGTCTCGCGGCGTTCGCTGGTCGGTCAGCGCAATGGATGCGATCTGGAGTTACGCGGTCGCAGCACGAACCGGGTCAGAGGAAGAAAAATGTACAAGATCAATGCAGCGATCGCGCTGATGACGACCGTCCTGGGGATCGCGGCAATTGATGGCAGTGCTAATGCCGGCATGGTGCCTGTCCCATTTCCTTTCCACGGCGTCCTTCCACAGGGCATCCATTTCAACGGACCCGCGCTCGCGCCGATGGCCTATGCGAAGTTCTGCCTGCGCTACCCGCATGAATGTACGATGCCACGTACGCGCATCATGTTTCGCGGCGGTCCCACTCGCAGAACCGCTGAGCGCATGGCGGAATTGGCCGAGGTCAATGCCGCGGTCAATCGGCGGATCGCCCCTTTGGCCGACGAGCGCGGGCTGGCAGGAAAGGAATGGCTGATCAGCCCGAGACGCGGCGACTGCAGCGATTACGCGGTCACGAAGCGACATGAACTCCTGGCGCGCGGCTGGCCGATGCGCAACCTTCTGCTGAGCGAAGTCGTCTTGTTCGGAGGCGAGCATCATCTGGTGCTCGTCGTCCGGCTCGAGGGGGGCGACGTCGTGCTTGATAACCTTGTTTCCGAAATCCGGAGTTGGTCGCAAGTCGCTTATCGCGGGGTCAGGATGCAGACGCCCGGCAATCCGAATTACTGGGTGGCTGTTGCGGACTAGCG
>Ga0070683_100005265_pt1 | contig 10769 bp, 10 predicted proteins | sample KBSC713LmetaG_FD_64662 | JGI IMG/M metagenome (GOLD analysis project Ga0070683, IMG submission 64662) | Corn rhizosphere microbial communities from Kellogg Biological Station, Michigan, USA - KBS C7.1-3L metaG | ecosystem: Host-associated > Plants > Roots > Rhizosphere ...
GGCGTCGATCTGATCCGCAGCCCCGTCGGCGTTCTGCGTGTCCTCGAAGACAACCTGCGCACGCCCTCCGGCGTGTCGTACGTGATCGAGAACCGGCTCGTGACCAAGCGGATGTTCCCGACCGCGCTGGAGCGCCTGGGCGTCCGCCGCGTCGACGACTACCCGACCCAGTTGATCGAGATGCTGCGCTCGGTGTCGCCCGTCGATCCCGAGAAATCGACCGTCGTCGTGCTGACCCCCGGACCGTTCAACTCGGCGTACTTCGAGCACAGCTTCCTCGCCCGATCGATGGGCATCGAGCTGGTCGAGGCGTCGGATCTCTTCGTCAACGGCGACGAGGTCTTCGTGCGCACCACCGTCGGCCCGCGCCGCGTCCACGTCATCTACCGCCGCACCGACGACGCCTTCATCGACCAGGAGTTCTTCCGCCCCGACAGCATGCTGGGCGTCCCCGGGCTGATGCGCGCGTGGGCGGCGGGCAAGGTCGCCCTCGCGAACGCGCCCGGCAACGGCGTCGCCGACGACAAGGCGATCTACCCGTTCGTCCCGGATCTGGTGCGCTACTACCTGGGCGAGGATCCGCTGATCGAACAGGTGCCGACGCAGGTGTGCGCGCGGCGCGCCGACTGCCAGTACGTGCTGGAGCACCTGGATCAGCTGGTCGTCAAGGCCGTCGACGAGGCGGGCGGCTACGGCATGCTGATGGGCCCGCAGGCCAGCGCCGCCGAGCGGGAGGAGTTCCGCGCGCGCATCGTCGCCGACCCGCGCAAGTACATCGCGCAGCACCGCATCGAGCTGTCGACCTGCCCGACCTGGATCGCCGCCGACCGGCGCCTGGAGCCGCGGCGCATCGATCTGCGTCCGTACGTGGTCACGGGCAAGAGCGGCAGCTGGGTCCTGCCGGGCGGCCTCACACGCGTCGCGCTGCGCGCCGGATCGTACGTGGTCAACTCCAGCCAGGGTGGTGGTTCCAAGGACACCTGGGTACAGGCGGACCACACGTCGTGATCTCGCGCGTCGCGGATCACTGCTTTTGGCTCGGGCGGTACATCGAACGGGCCGAGAGCACCGCCCGCCTGCTGCAGGTCACGCGCGCGCTCGCGTTCGACGCCGAGCTGCCTCCCCTGCACTGCTGGCGGCCGCTGATGATCGTGTCGGGGCAATTCCCCGAGTTCTCGGGGCACTTCGGGGCGGACGCCGCCGGCAACGGCGACATCGTCCAGCGCTACATGACGTGGGCGCCGGAGAACCCTGTATCGATCCGCAATTCGGTCCGCGCGGCGCGCGAGGGGGCGCGGTCGATCCGCGAGGTCCTGGGCCACGAGATCTGGCAGGCGACCAACGAGCTTTACCTCTGGTTCGCGGGCGAGGACGCCGCCGCGTCGTACGTGCACGATCGCGACGAGGTCTATCGCAACATCCGCCGCGGAACGCAGCTGTGCCTGGGCCTGGTGCGCAGCACGATGCTCCACGACGAGCCGATGGACTTCCTCTGGCTGGGCGTGCTGCTCGAGCGGATCGGCCAGACCGCGCGCATCCTGGACATGCACCACTACATCCAGGGCGCCGCCGAAGGACAGCAGCCGTTGTTGCAGACCGCCCTGTGGCTGTCGTTGCTGCGCGCCTGCTCCGGGTTCGAGGCCTACATGCGCCGCGAGCAGGGCCGTGTCAGCCGCGAGGCCGCGGTCTCGTTCCTGCTGTTCGAGGCGCGCTTCCCGCGCTCGCTGCGGTACTGCGTGCGGTCCGCGCTGGCGCTCGCGCGAAGGCTGGATGTGTCGGGCGACAAGGGCGCCGTCACGGCGGCGCGCGCGCGGCTGGACGCGCTCGATCGCTGGCTGGACACGCAGGAAGCGAAGGACATCCCGCTGACGGTGCACGCGCTGCTGACCCACGTCGTCGACGAGGCGAGCACCGCTTGCCACGAGCTGCAGCAGGGCGTCGAGGGCGCGACCACCGTCGCCGCCCGCGCCCAGAAGGAAGCCGCCCAGTAGCCGAGCGCCAGGTGGAACCGGGGCACCTCGACGGGCGTACGCGCCAAAACAATTTTCCTGTTGGAAAAGCGCCGGAAACAGTCGCGGGCCTATCCTGCTGGTATGGCGCCAGCGAAGACATTCGGCGTTCAGGTTCACGATGCCGGTGACCGTGCGCTGGACGGCATCTTCCGGCTGATCGCGCTGGGCGACGAGGATCGCGCGCTGGAAGAGGTGCTCACGTCGATGTGCGCCGACGTCGCCGACATCGCGCGCGCGAACGTGGCCAGCATCTACGTGCGCGAGGAGAACGGGGACGGCCTGCGCTTCACGATGCGCGGCAACGTCGGGTTCCCGCCCGAGGCGATCGGCCGCGTGCACCTGCGCCCGGGCGAGGGCATCACCGGCTTCGCCGCCGAACGCATGCGCCCGGTCTCCGTCGCGATCGGCAAGCAGGACCGGCACTTCAAGTACATCTCGGGCCTCGGCGAGGAGAAGTACCCCGCCCTCCTGGCGGTGCCGATCCTGCGCGGCGGGCTCACCGCCGGCGTACTGGTCCTGCAACGGGGCGTCGAGCGGGCGTTCTCCGACGGGGAGGTCGTGCTCGCGACCGCGCTGGCCGCCGTCATCAACCACGCGATCGAGCGCGGCGAGGAGCGCGAGCGCCGGCAGGCGGGCGGCAGCGCGCGGCGGGCGGTGCACCTCTCGGGGACGTCGGTCGTCGGCGGCGCCGCGATGGGCCGGGCCGAGTTCCTGCCGACGCTGTCAGCCCTCACGGGGGGCGCGCCCGGCGAGCCCACGACGCCCGCGAAGATCGAAGGCACCATCGAGCGTCTGCAAGCCGAGCTGCGAAAGGCGGCGGCGCACGCCGGCGACGCGGCGGCCGTCGAGATGCGCGGGCTGTCGCTGATCCTCGATGACCGGCGGTTCCGGGACGGTCTCGCGCAGGGCTGCGCCGCGCCCGAGCCGCTGAAGGCGCTGTCCGCCCTCGCGCGATCGTACGCCCGCGTGTCCTTCACGATGTCGCCGAACGATCGTGAAGGTGCGGAGATCATCCGCGATCGCGCCGCCGAGATCGAAGACCTGTGCGTGTTCGTCTACGCGGCGTCGCGACGCGGCCGCCCGCTCGTGCGTTCCGGGACGGTCGTGGTGGCCGAACGGCTGCGGCCCTTCGCGGCGATCCACGCGATCACCTCGGGCGCGACCGGCTTCGTCGTCGAGGGCGAGGTGCGGGAAGACAGCGCAGCCGCGGCGCTGGTGCGCGCGGCGGGCCTGCCACTGCTGTCGTCCGTCGGCGGCGTCTTCTCCTGGCTGCAACCGGACGATCTGCTCGTGATGGAATCCGGCGGCCTGCGCATCAACCCGCCCGCCACCGCCATCGCTCACTTCCGCAACGCCCGCAAATGAGGGGAGCGCCCTACAACAATTTGCCTCGACCGTGAGCCACGGCCGTGATTGACGGGCTCCCGCGTAGCGCTACTGTTCACATCGCCTAATTGAACCAAGGCGTCACGGCCAAAGCGGGGGCCAGACGGGTTCCCAGAACGATGATCTTCGGCGCGGCTCTGCTCGCGCTGTTGGGGGGAGGCGTGTATTCGTTCGTCGCGCTCTCGAGCGCGAATACCTGGCTGCGCCACACCGACGAGGTGCGCGTGAACGTCGCGCTGCTGCGCGCGACGATGCTGGACGCCGAGACCGGGCTGCGCGGCTACCTGATCACCGGCGCGCCCGCGTTCCTCGAGCCCTACAACAAGGCGCGCGCGGACTGGCAGCGACAGCTGAACGACGTCCGCCGGCTGACCTCTGACAACACCGAACAGCAGGCCCGTCTCGCCGCGCTCGAGCGCGTCGTCCTGGATGATTTCGGCGGCTTCGACGAGGCGCGGGCCACGCGCGAGCGCGAGCGCGCCGTGCAGGACGCGGCCGGGCTGCTGCGCGCGCACAAGGAATCGATGGACGCCGCCCGCGTGCTGCTCGCGGCGATGGAAGACGAGGAAGTGCACCTCGACCGCGTCCGCGAGCACGACGCCACCCGTCGCTGGACCGTCACCGCAGCCTTGCTGATCGGCGGCGCGTTCGTGTTTCTGGTGATGATCGCGCAGATGCTGGTCCAGCGCCGCGTCGCAGAGCTGCGCCGCAACAGCGCCGAAGAAGAGCGCCGCCTGCTGCACGCGGTCTTCGCCGGGATCGACGACGGCGTCACCCTGGTCGATCGAAACAACCGGCTGATCTTCGCAAATCTGGCCGCCGCGCACATGACGGGCTTCGCGTCCGCCGAGGAGCTGGTCGCGGCGACCGGACAGGCCGTCGCGGAGCGCTTCGAGCTACGCGGCGAGGACGGCGGACCCTTCCCGCTCGACCAGCTTCCCTCGCGGCTGGTGCTGCACGGGGCACCCTCGCCGCGGGCGCTGATCCGACACCGGGCGCTGCCCGCGGGCCCGTGGCGCTGGTCTCTGGTGAGCTCGCGCCCGGTCGTCGACGCCGCGGGCGACATCGTCCAGGCGATCACTGTCTTTCGCGATGTCACCGCCGATCGCGAGGCGCAGGATCGGCAGCGCTTCCTTCTGCGCGCCGCCGACGAGCTGAGCTCGTCGCTGGACTACGAGGCGACCCTCGCGGCGATCGCCCGCCTCGCCGTCCCCACGCTGGCCGACTGGTGCGCCGTCGACATCGTCGAAGGCGGTCAACTGAAGCGCGTCGCGACCGCGCACGTGGACCCGGCGAAGGTGTCGGCGGTCGGCGAGCTGGCGCGTCGCTATCCGCCCGATCCGAAGTCGCCCAACGGCGTCCACGAGATCATCCGCTCGGGGCGGCCGCAGCTGATGGCGCAGATCCCGCACGAGCTGTTGAAGGCGGCCGCCGTCGACGACGAGCACCTGAGATTGATCGAGGCCCTCGAGCTGCGGTCGTTCATCGGCGTTCCCCTCTCGATCGGCGGTCGGGTCCTTGGCGCCATCACTTTCGTGATGGCGGAGTCGCGGCGCACGTACGACGAGCAGGATCTGAACTTCGCGCGCGGGCTGGCTGATCGCGCCGCGCTGGCGATCGAGAACGCGCGCCTCTTCCGCGAAGTCGAGCGCGGTCGGGCGGCGATCGCCGCCCAGCTCGCCGGCGAGGAGCGCCGCCGCATCGAGGCCGAGGAGCAGACGCGCTTCGCCGAGACGTTCGTCGGGATGCTGGGCCACGACCTGCGCAACCCGTTGAACGCGATCATCATGACGACCCGGCTGCTGCGCCGGAATGCGAAGGCGCCCAACGAGATGAACGCGGTCGAGCGCGTTCACTCGAGCGCGCAGCGGATGTCCAATATGGTGGGCCAGCTGCTGGACCTGACGCGCAGCCGGATCGCGGGCGGCATCCCGATCGAGAAGAGCCCGATCGATCTCGGCGGCGTCCTGTCCGAGGTGGTCGACGAGCTTCGCCGCGCCTACGCGGGTCGCCAGATCGACTGGAACGGCGGCCCCGCCGTCCATACGCGGGCGGATCGCGATCGGCTCGCGCAGGTGTTCTCGAACCTCATCGGCAACGCGCTCGAGCACGGGGACGCTGGGCGGCCCGTGACCGTCGCGCTGATGCGCACGGACGACGCGGTCGTGCTGACCGTCCACAACGAGGGGCCGCCGGTCACCGCGGATGCCCTTCCGTTCCTTTTCGAGCCGTTCCGACGGACGATGATGCGCAGTCGCGGGTCCAAGGGGTTGGGACTGGGCTTGTACATCACGCAGCAAATTGTTCAGGCGCACGGTGGTCGCGTCGAGGTATCCTCGACCGCGGAGCTGGGAACGACGTTCACAGTCGTGCTGCCACGGGAGGAGGTTGGCGTCGCGGAAGCTCCGCAACAACAGCAGGTGTCTTGAAGCAATGACCAATTCGAAGTCCACCATCCTGATCGTCGAGGACGAGGAAGAGTCGCGCGACACCCTGCGCGAGCTGCTCGAGTTCGAAGGTTACAAGGTCGAGACCGCCGTGAACGGCCAGGAGGCGCTGGCCACGCTGGACGCGTCGGGCGATCGGATCTGCATCGTGCTGCTGGATCTGTTCATGCCCGTCATGGACGGGTGGCAGGTGATCGAGCGGCTCCGCGCCGACGGGCGCCTGGACCAGACCCAGATCGTCATCATCACGTCGGCGCCCTACCGCGCCCCGGCCGGGCTGCCCGTGTTCCAGAAGCCGCTGGACCTCGACAAGGTGATGAACACCGTCCAACGGCTCTGCTGAAGACTGTTCGGTCGCCCGGCGCGACCTACATTCAGATCATGGAGGCTGGACGGTGAGGCAGGGCCTGGCCGGACCGCCCCGGGGGAGGGTTGGGATGGTTTCAGGGCGCAATATCGTCGCGGTGCTCGCGCTGGCGTTGGTGACCGCGGGTTCGGCGGGCGCGCGCGCGGGCCAGTTCGATCAGTGCAGCCTGGGCGGCAAGTACCCCGTCCGGACGGTGGCGGCGTACACCACCGTCGAGGACCTGGGCTACACGACGTACACGAAATTCCAGGGCGCGGACGTGTTCGTGCCGGCGCAGCCGGGGTTGACGCAGGAATGGTTGCAGCGGGTGGTCAGCTCGCAGATCGCCGCGGGCGCGTGCGACTTCGGCGTGAGGGACGTGAAGGTGTCCGTGCTGTCGGCGGGCGGTGGGTTCTCGGTGCGGCTGAGCGGCGGGGACCGGAAGGACGCCGGCGTGATCCTGCAGCACGCCGAGCTGCTGACCCGGTGACGCCATGGCGAAGCGCGGGACAAGCGAGGTCATCGGACCGCAGCGCGAACGCATCACCGGCCTGTCGACGCTGCAGCTGGTGAAGGAGATCGCGATTCAATCCGGCCTGCTCGTGAAGAAGCAGGTCGAGCTGGCCAAGACCGAGATCAAGGCGGACGTCAGCACGGAGGCGAAGGTCGCGGGTGGACTGGGCGTCGCCGCGATCTGCGGGATCATCTTCGTCACGCTGCTGTTGGTGACCGCCGCCTTCGCGCTGTCGCTGGTGATGCCGGCGTGGGGCGCGGGGCTGATCGTCAGCGGGTTCGTGGCCGCCGTCGCCGGGGTCGTCGCGGGCCTGAGCTGGCGGAAGCGGATTCGCAAGCCGATGGAGGCCAGCCGGTACGAGCTGAAACGCGGCCTTCACTTCACGAAGGAGCGGTACGCATGAGCGACGCGCGGCACGAAGTCGAACAGCTGGAACACGACGTCGATCTGATTCGCGCTAACCTGGGCGATCTGATCGGTGAGCTGAACACGCGGCGGCGGGACGCGCTGGACATCCGGCTGCAGTTCCAGCGTCACGCCGGCCGTCTGATCTTGGTCGGGGCGGTCGTCATCGCGATGGTCGCCGGCGGCATCGCGCTCTTCGTCTCGAGTCGACGGCGGCGCCAGTCCTTCAGCGCGCGGGCCAGCCGCCTCGGGAAGGCGCTGCGGCGCGCCGTTGCCCACCCGGAGCACCTCGCGGAACGCCGTCCCAGCGTGCCGCGCAAGATTGCGGCCGCCGGCGGCGGTGCGATCGCATCGGAGATCGGCAAGCGGATGGCCAAGCGCCTCGTGTCGGCGTAGAGAATCACTCCGCGGGCACGCGGTCGCCGCCGCTTGCTCACGGCTGTCTGACGATGCAGCGAAAGCCGAGGTGGCAGGTCGCCGTGTCGATGGCCTGCGGCATGCGCGCCGCCGGCCGGTAGCGCCGGCAATAGTTCGGCGCGCACAGGAACGATCCGCCCTTCATCACCTTGCGCGGGATCGGCAAGGAGACGGACGGATCGAAGCTGCGTTCGCGCCTCGACACGTCGCCGCCGCTGCAGCAGGCGCTCGTGCCAGGGTGAATCCTCGAACCGGGCGGCTCGTGCTGGGGCAGGTACCAGTCGGTCGTCCATTCCCAGACGTTGCCGATCATGTCGTAGAGGCCCCACCCGTTCGGCGGAAACATCCCGACCGGCGAGGTGCCCTCGTAGCCGTCGTTGCGCAGGTTCTCGATCGGGAATTCGCCTTGCCAGTAGTTCGCCAGCGGTGTGCCGCCCGGCTCCAGCTGGTCACCCCACGCGAACTCGGCGCCTTCCAGGCCGCCGCGCGCCGCGAACTCCCACTCCGCCTCGCGCGGCAGCTCCTTGCCGGCCCACCGCGCGAACGCCGCCGCGTCGTCGTAGCCGATGTGCACGACCGGGTGCTCGTCCAGTCCGTCGATCGAGCTGTCCGGACCGTAGGGGTGACGCCAGTCGGCGCCAGGCACGTAGGACCACCAGTTGAAGTGATTGCGCAGATCGACCCGGCGGGCCGGCTTCACGAACACGACCGACGCCGGAACCAGCAGCTTGGGATCGGCGCCCGGGTACTGCGCTGGATCGGGGGCGATCTCCGACTGGGTGACGTGGCCCGTCTCCGCGACGAACTGTCTGAAGAGCGCGTTCGTCACGGGCCAGCGATCCATCCAGAAGCCCTCGACGGTCATCAGATGGGGCGGCGCCTCCTCGCGGTAGTGGCGTTCCGATCCCATCGTGAACGTCCCGCCCGGGATCCATTCCATCCCGAGCCGCTGCGCGGGTGCCTCGGTCGTACTGGGTGAAGGGTTCTGCGCCGTCATTGGTTCGCTCGGGTCGCTAGGATGTGCGCTACCCGTCGCCCCTCAAGAGGTCGACTTCGGTTTAAGGCTTCACCCTACGAGCGCAAACGCGCGTTGCCGGATTTGCGCGAACGGCGTACAGCGCTCGGAGCCCGGCCGTTGCCATCTTCCAGCCAAATTCGGAGGTGCTCATGAGAATGCTACGGATGGCAGCGGTGACAGCCACGGCTGCGGTATCGATGCTGGGGATGGTGCGGTCGGCGCACGGGAAGGCCGCGGCGCCGGCGCCGGCGGTCGATCCAGACGCGATCTCCGCGCTGCAGAAGATGGGGGAGTTCCTGCGCAACCAGCAGAACTTCTCCGTGCAGGCGCGGATGACCACGGACGATGTGCTGAAGTCGGGCCAGAAGGTCCAGTTCGGCGCGACGGTCGACCTGAAGGTTCGACGCCCCGACCGCTTGCGCATGGACATCGCGGGCGACCGGCGCAACGAACGCGTCTTTTACGACGGCAAGACCTTCACGGTGTTCGGCGACCGCGTGAACTTCTTCGCGACGTTCCCGGCGCCCGGAACCCTGGCCGAGCTGAAGGCGGTCCTCGAGAAGCGCGGGTTCGAGCTCCCGCTGGCCGACCTCTTCTACTTCGGTATGAACAAGGACGACACCGCGTCGATCACGCGCGCGACCCGCGTCGGCGCCGCGAACGTCGAGGGGTTCATGTGCGACCACTACGCGTTCCACCAGAAGGACGTCGACTGGGAGCTGTGGATCGAACAGGGCGGCCGGCCGTTGCCGCGCAAGATGGTCATCACGACGACGACAGAGCCCAGCAAGCCCCAGCACAGCACGGTCATGAACTGGGACCTCGGCGCGAAGTTCGACGATTCGATCTTCACGTTCGTCCCGCCCGCCACCGCGCACCAGATCGAGTTCGACACCGACCGCAAGACCGCCGGCAAGTGAGGAGAGAGCCATGCACATGAACAAGCGTCGTTTCCTGTTCCGGGCCGTGGCCGCTGCGTTCGGCGCGATCGCGCTGCACGCCGCCGCCGCACAGGCCGTCATCGTCCGCACCGCGGTCGCCTACCGCCCGGTGCACCCGGTCGCCCGCGCCGCCGTCACGACGGCCGCGGTCGTCGGCACCGCCGCGGTGGTCGGCAGCGTCGTCGCGTCGGTGCCGCCCTCGTGCGTGACGACGATGATCGGCAACGTCGCGTACCAGCAGTGCGGCAGCACCTGGTACCGGCCGCAGTACGCGGGGTCGCAGGTCACCTACGTCGTCGTGAATCCGCCGCGGTAACCGCGGCGCAGGCGTGGGCCTCCGACTGAGGTGAGGTCCGCGCCGACCGCGTGGGCTACTTGCCGTTCCCGTCGGGCATGCTGCTGGGCGGGGCCGGCATCTCCGGCATGCCGGCGGGCGGATCGAACGCGGTGACGTCGGGGTTCGGGAGCTGCGAGGTCTGCAGCGACAGCGGGCAGGTGATGGACGCGCTCGCGCAGCCCGTGCCGTCGCTGTTGCAGGTGCTGGTCGCCGTCACGGCGTGCGACTGGTCGAGATCGGGCGGCACGCAGGTGCTGACGGCGACCATCTGGCCCTGCGGGATGTCGCCCCCTGTCGCGGACGCGTCGACGCGAGCGCCCGTGTCCCGGACGTAGGTCAACTTGATCGCGACGGTCTCCTCCGCCGGCGTCGCCGTGCCGGACAGGTTCGTGCGCAACACCAGGCGCGCGCTGTTCGCGGCTTCGCCCTGCCGCCAGTCGAACACCGTCGCGTCGAGCGGCGCGTTCGCGGTCATGTCCGGCGTGTACCCCGCCAGGTTGACCGCGAGGATCTTGTCGTCCTCGGTCGGGTGCGCGAAGCCCATCAGCAAGGTTCCGCGGCAAGTCACCGACGCGTCAGCGGCCGACAGCGCGTCGCAGTCGACGCCGAAGGTGCCGCGCCCGCGCCGCGGCGTCTCGCCGACCGTGATCGTGCCGCCCGCCACCAGCGAGAAGCCGCCGCCGGAGCCGCTCGGGCGGGCCTCCAGCTTCCAGCCGTAACGCCGGTCGGACGCCACCACCTGGCGCAGCGTGAATTGATAGTCGCCGCTGCCATGGCCGGCCGGGCCATAGACGACGGTGTCGTCGGTCTGCGTCGGTCGCGTCTGCATCAACTCTTTGATCGGATCCAGCGCGGCACGCACACCCACGTCGACGGCGTTGGCGGCGCGGTGCGCCTTATCGAGCAGCTCGGGCACGTTGCTGCCGTTCGTCGGGTCCGCCTGCGG
>Ga0070683_100005266_pt1 | contig 10769 bp, 10 predicted proteins | sample KBSC713LmetaG_FD_64662 | JGI IMG/M metagenome (GOLD analysis project Ga0070683, IMG submission 64662) | Corn rhizosphere microbial communities from Kellogg Biological Station, Michigan, USA - KBS C7.1-3L metaG | ecosystem: Host-associated > Plants > Roots > Rhizosphere ...
AAAATTCTTGGACAATGGAAAACAAATACATCACTCTGCAGACGATCTATGATATCGTCAAAAATGATGCTCATCCCACTTCAACCATTGTTTTTCCAAATGAAGTTATTGTCAGACAAAACTTTCCATGGGACGAAAGCATTAAATATCTTGATGAATTATGTTCAGAAAACATGGTTGAGATCATACAACTCTCTCCAGCTGTTATCTACCTTACAGACAAGGGATTTCAATACATCCTTTCTTCCAAAAAGTCAAGACGGGTGGCTTAACCACTACTTTATATCTTTTCTTTCTTTCCTGAGGCAATGCTTCGATAGATTGCTTCCACAATTTTTATATCCTGCAAACCCATTTCTCCAGGGACGATGGTATTTTTATTTCGCATAATACAATCGGCGAAATCGTCCATTTGAAGTACCTGTTGGTTAACTGGCGAGAAATTCATTTGACCAGCGGGTGTATTTCCTTCTTCTCCGCTATACCAATACGCATGGGATAACCCGAACTGCCCTTTTTCAGCTTTTACCTGCAGTGAACTTAAATCCAAATTGAAGCTTGAGGTGCCCTTCGCAATGCAACCTGAGGGAAACTCAAGATCAAAATGAACTGTTTCGTCTACTTCTTTAAAAATTTCAGGTCTTGTTTTTTCCTCCGTCGCTGTTACATACACAGGTTCTTCACCTGTTACATATCTTGCTGCCTGTATACAATAAATTCCCATATCCATTAATCCGCCACCACCTGCCATGTCTTTTTTTAATCGCCACGCATTTGGATCATCCTTGTAAACAAATCCATTGGCACACAGAATTTGCACCGGTCTTCCATATACTTTTTGTTGGCCCAATCGCATCATTTCCTTATTAAAAGGATCGAAACGCAAGCGATAACCGATCGATAACTTTTTTCCCGCATTCCTGCAAGCGGTGATCATGTCTTCGCAATCTTTTGAACTAATTGCCATCGGTTTTTCACTGATCACGTGTTTGCCTGCTTGTGCTGCACGAATGGTAAATTCTTTGTGCATTGAAACAGGAAGAACGACGTAGACAATATCTATGTCAGGATTGGATGCTATGTTGTCGAAATTTTCATAGTTGTAAATGTTTTTGGAAGGGATGTTGTATTTATCGGCCCAGATCTTTTGTTTAGCAGGAGTACCCGTTACGATTCCGGCCAGGTAGCAATTTTTTGTTTTAAGTAGGGCTGGCCCCAGTTGGCTGGTGCTGTAACCTCCAAGGCCCACTAATGCCACCCCAAGTTTAGTTTTTGAACTGGACTGGGAGCAAGCCGTTAAATAGGAGAGACCTGGCGTCAAAACGGCTGCGCCTAATGAAATATCTTTTATAAAACGACGTCTTGAGTATTTGTTTGTCATAACGGTATGAACCGATAAAAATCAAAGATGAAAATACGGTTAGGGCAGACTGTCACCCGGAAAGCTTCGGCAAGGATGGATCTCATAAACAAAAATGCCGGCCTGAACACCGGGATCGCCATCCATTATATTTCTTGTTTCTTCAACGCTTGTTTTGAAAATGCCCATTCCGCTTACACCTGTTTCGGCGGTAACTGGGCATACAATTGACAATAATCCGTCAGCCCTGAGTGAGAAATTACGTCGCGCATGTTCCCAGAGTGTTTTCTTAATGTCGGGATAATCGTGTGCCCGTGGGCCGGGTTTTAAAAGAACGATGTTGTATTCTTTTGTTTTTGTGAGCATTTGTTGCATATACTCATCAGTGATTGCAGTCATCAGTGATATTTTTCACAAGCTTAAATAAAAAAAGATTTTCGGAATGAAAATCTTGCATGAATCGGGGTATTTAGAGGATGAATTAGACAATATTGATGTCGACCCTAAGGGCCCTCATTCCGGTCACACCCTGTAATTCTTCCAATTCAAGGAATTCAACATTGGGCTTGAGTACGTTTTTATTCTTCAGAAACTCTATGTACTCGAGATATTCGGGAACTTCTTTTTGGTTGGAATAAACAATGGCTATCTTTCCAGGTTGGGTTAGCCGTTCTTCTGTGGCCTTGATCCGAACTTTATCCAGGCGTTTTTTTATGACTTCGTATCGAATATTATAAGAACCTTCTACATCAAACTTTCTCTCATCCTTCCGGAAACTGATCGAGATAGGCTGGCTGTGAATGAGAATAAGTTGCGTGGTTTGCAACGGAACTTTCAGTGAGGGTAATAACTGATGCGTGATACGGGCGGCTTCTGCCATTGATGTTAGTTGCCATAAACGTATATTCTTTAGGTAAAGAACGTTGAACGGGTTATTAGGCGATATAGATTGGCCGATATAAATATTGTATTCAAGTCCATCCGTCCGGTATTTTTCAAAGTAATGCGGATAAGATTTTTGAATTCGTTCTTCTTCTTTTTCCAGGAAAACAGATACAACTTCGTTTATTTTTGAAACACTTTCCTCGTATTCCTGCCGGTAGCGAAAAATCCTGCAATCGTTGCTATTTACAATTTTATAGTAATCATCAATCAATTCACACGACTGTTTTTCGTTTTTCTGCAAATGTGTAAAAATGGGCTCTACTTCCTGGTTGAGAAACTCATTGATACGAACTTCATCTTCTGCTGTCATATGTTCTTCGATTGCTTTTCGAAGACCTTCATTTTTAAACTCTAACCCTTCTAGTAAGGGCAATTGGACAACTGAATTGATGCGATGCAATGTCTCATCGATCAGCAATAAATGTTGCTTCAAATCTCTCTGAAGAGCATGACTCCTTTCTACAGATGAATTCCTGATGTCGATAGCTCCGTATAGCGGAAATACGCTATCAAACACGACATTCTTTTCTTCTTCATTGCTGTTTCGACGCAAATGATCCCAGGCTACCTCTTCAAATTTCCATTCGACTGACTGCTGAAGAGCTGTAAATTTTTCTTTGATTACTTTTTCGATCTTATACTGAAAATTATCCCGGCATTTCAGCAAGGCAAGGGATAATAATGGTATGGCAGGTTCCAGTCTCGCCATTGTTTGCAGTGTTAATGTATTTGGAACATTTGAAGAAAGTTCAAGCAGGCCAATCAAACCATCACTGTTTTGCATTGGAATGGTAATGTAACTTCTCACACCTTCTTCAAAAAGCGCCTTGAGAAAAGGTGCCACTGGGAAAACCTCCTCGCTTACAATAGTCACCGGCATTGGTGCCGGATATTCTTGTGTAAACCCCGTGTACATTCTAAACTGCTCACAATCTTCCGGCCTGTTGTTCAGCCATTGCCTTGCGGCGAGGCTGTGCTTTACATTTTCTTCGTCAAGTACAAACTGGTTATTGACCTTGACGAAAGGCATGAGTCCTACCTCAATATCATGAAGACCAACCAGTGCTTTAACGGCTTTCTTCAGATCACAAATTGCATTGGAATCAAAATCATCTTCCCGAAGAAGGATTTTTTTAACGAGCTCTAATGATTCTGTGATTGTTACATCTTCCGCAACCCATACAGCGAAACCTTCTGCCTCAAATAAATCAAGCGGCATCTTATCGAGTTGTTTTTCCATGTCAAGAATGCGAAAAGTATTCATGCATACAGCGCAATCTTGTAACGGAGGCAGTACACCTTTCAATTTCAGATCAATAAACCGGCTATCGTACTTGATCTTGTAAAACCGCGTCATTCCCGAGTTATGATCGGTAAACGGGTAGACCAATTCACGATTTTCATTCAACTTCACTCCATAAAATTTCTGGAGGACATGATCGTAGATGGAGGCACACTGTATGGCTTTCAGTTCGTCAATAGGAACCCCATCCGGAAGGAGGAGATGTTTTTTCTCATCATCAAAGAATATTTCACTGAAATAATCCGAATAATAAAAAACGCTGAACTGATACGGAGCTGCCAGCGCAAAAATGTGCCTGTGATCGCTAGCCACCATAGGGAATAATGACGTGGTCAAAAGCTCCATCAGGTCAGAGTGCTCCTGGATGACATTCAAATTTTCGGGATATAGAAGTGATGGTTCGCTCTCAAATTTTTTGATAAGATAGCTATAGACCTTTTCTCTTGTCTCAGAAACAATTTCACGTTTCTCTTTTAAATAATTAACAAAGGGGGAAAAAGATACTTTGCTTTCCACCAGTGACAACTTTTCAAAAACACCGGGCTCTGGTGAAAAAACTTTTGACTTTCGTGAAGGCTTCAACACCGGAGCAATTTCATCCAGCATACAGGTTGAATTTTGGTGAGAAAATAGGGAGCAGCAGCAACTTCTATAAAGTTACATATTATACATGATTTTGCATGGAATTCCAAATCTGAAGCAGCCTTCGATCATTTCCTTCGTTCAGTTTTTTCGGGTGCTCTTCCGCATATAATCACGAATAGGTTGCAGAAATTTCAAAAGTTAACGGTTTCCAGGACACAAGACTTTCAATCCAGGAACAATTATTAAAGGACATTAAAGTTGCAATAAAAATTCCCAGTATGGCTTAGCAGAGATCTTATGGCAATTACTTTTTCACATTCACCGAAACGGTAGTTGCTAATTTACTACCATATGAACGGTGCAGGCCGTCCGCGAACTGCAAAGTGAGTTTATGGACACCCGCCGGCAATTTAACTTCAGCTTCTGTTTGTCCCTTTCCATAATGTAGATGAGTGGAATCTTTAGGAACCATTGCGCCACTGGATAGTGAATCTTCCGCATCAATAAATATGTGATAGTGACCTGAAGCAGCAACTACAGGTCCAGCCGTATCAACTTTCATATTATCTACACCCATGTCAACTTTTACTGGCGAAGTAACAGCTGCTCCATTTTTCAGGTTTTTAAAATAGACTTTGGCTCCTTCGGGGACCGCAGGCAATTCCGGAACAGCGGCCGTTGTTGCCATATTGCTCATAGTATCACTACTCATTTTTTTATCAGTACTGTCAGTCGAAGCATTTGAGTTGTCGGCGGAATTGTTGCAGGCAATAAAAGTTATTGTTAATATCGGAAGCAAAATTTTCTTATACATAACAAATTTTTTTTATTAACTAAGGTACAAGGTATTTTAACTTGTCCATCACCGATGATCATTTTTGGTGATATAATCTTTGTAACTTAAAAGCACAAATTCGTTTTTATGGATCAGCGCATTATTAACCTTTATGATGAATACACTCATAAGCCGCTAACCCGAAAAGAATTTTTGCATCGCTTAACGTTGCTTACCGGCAGTTCCGCAACGGCAATGGCTGTACTACCCTTGCTGGAAATAAATTACGGGAAGGCTGCAATTACTGACCAGGAAGATCTTTTTACAGAGCGCGTAACGTATCCCGCCAAAACAGAGATGCAGGCCTACGTGGCAAGGCCAAAGGAAGAAAAGAAGTATGCCGCTGTAGTAGTGATCCATGAAAACCGTGGCCTTAATGCTCATATTGAAGATGTAACGCGCCGCGCCGCTAAAGCTGGATATCTCGCTATTGCCCCTAATGCTCTCTCACCTCTGGGCGGCACCCCTGCCAATGAAGATGATGCCCGTGCAAAATTTCAGCAGTTGGATGCTGCAGACACTCTGCAGAATTTCATAAAAGTTTTTGAATACTTAGCCACCCGAAAGGATTGCAATGGGAAATGGGGCTGTGTTGGTTTTTGTTGGGGTGGCGGCATGTCCAATGACCTGGCCGTCAACGTTCCGTCATTAAAAGCTGCTGTTGCGTTTTATGGCCGACAGCCCGCAGCAGCTGACGTTCCCAAAATAAAGGCCGCAGTACAGTTACACTATGCAGGTTTGGATGAACGTATTGATGCGGGTATACCTGCTTACGAAGAAGCCTTGAAAAAAGCCAGCGTTCCTTACGAGCTATACATGTATGATGGCGTAAATCATGCATTTCACAATGATACTGCCCCTACACGTTACAATGAGGCTGCAGCAAAACTTGCCTGGCAACGGACTCTTGAGTTTTTTGGAAAATATATAAAATAAGTTTGCGGTTTAACTGGCGTGTCGGGCTTCTTCTGTCGATTGCTCTTGAATTAAAAGCGACAACATAAAAAAGGCCCCGAAACGGAGCCCTTGTTATGTCGAATTTTTTAATCGTGTCGTCCATGACCTCTGCCATTACCATTTCCCTGTCCATTGTTCCGTGACTCTCTCTGCTGAAACGAATTAACCCTTTCCTGCTGATTCTGCTGACTAAATTGTCTTCTTTCAGATCCATTATCCTGTCTTTGCGTATTCCATTGCCTCCTTTGTTCCTGCTGCTGTTGTTGTTGCTGCTGCCTCATCTGCTGCACTCTTTGATTGTCATTCTGCCTCATCTCGTTTTGTCTCCTGTCAAAATTCCTTTGCTCTTGTTGTTGACGCTGCGCTTCCTCTTGCTGCCTCATTTCATTTTGGCGACGTTCGAATGCGTTACGATTTTGTTGTTGTTGCTGTTCAATATTTCTTTGTTCCTGTTGCCGACGAATCTCATTTTGTCTGTTCATTTCCTGGTCGCGACGGTCAAATTGATTTTGACTCTGCTGTTGCTGCCGGATGTCCTCTGCACGTCTCATTTCAAGCTGCCTGCGAATGAGTTCATTATTATCGTTGCTTCGCTGCTCTATTCGGTTATTGTTTTGATTCGATCTTCTTTCAAAGTCATTTCTTCTTTCATTGTTCACCATTTCCTGGTTTCTCTGTTGAAATACATTTCCGTTTTGCCTGTCATATCTTTCGAAATTACGTGGAGCAAAGCTCCTTTCATTATTATCCTGTTGCACGCGCGGTCTAAACACGTTCACCGTGTTTCTTCTTACCTCTGTGCGTCCGGGATTTCTTGATTCCCGAAGAACAAATGCATTTACGCGTCCTGTATATCTCTCCACTTCATGTCTTTCCGGCCCGGTTACAAATACATTATTCGTTCTGCTATAATTATTGATGATGGTTGTCTTATTTATGATCACCGTGTTGCGGGATTGCGGTACGCAATAATTATAAACCCTTGGCGAAAGAATATAATTCCTGGGCACAAAGGACCAGTAATTATAGGGAGCTGAATATCGTCCGAATGAAAAGTTCAAATTGATATTAATACCAGGCCCAAGCGGAGCCCAACCGTAGTAATCACCACCTGTGCGCCATTCCACCCACGCAGGCGACCATTCATATCCGGGTACCCAAACCCATCCATACAAATCATCATAAAGCCAACGGCCATAGTGGAAAGGAGCCCAACCCCAGTTGTAATCGGACACCCACATCCACTGGTATTCATCGGTCCACACCCAGTGTCCCCCCGTGCTATAAGGACGGAAGTCGGAAATACGAGGGTGCCAAACATAACCATACTCAGGATAATCGACCCAGTCTCCATATGGGCTTAGATCGTCATAAAAGGTTTGGTAAGTCACACTCGCCATCGGTTCCTGCGCGGAAGCAGGTGTACGGACAGCGGAGAACAACATTACAAGGAATGCAATTCCAAATATTTTTAAGTTGCTTTTCATGAGGTTTTTATTAACTGTTTGTAAAAATTTGATCATAATGTTAGACGAACGAATATCCTGCCAGCTTAATTTACTTAACACGTTTTTGCAATTTCTTATGTGAAGATTAGCTTAAGAAACAGGTGGTTAACAAAATTTGCAATATGAATTCAAAAATTTTGCATTTTTTCTATGCAGGTAGTACTTTTATATCTATGAAAGCTATCCTTAATCTATACCGTAAATTTTATGCCGTGCCAAAGGACGTTCCCGATAGCGCCATCGTGTCGCAGTTGTTGGTTCTTACAGTTTTCTTTTTTACACTTGGATTTACCGTTAGCCAGGTGATCATTTTTTTGGTAAAAAAGTAAAGTAAGCTTTTCAGTTAGCTGCTATCTTCGCAACCTGCTATGCTGAAAGATTATTATCAAATTCTGCAAATAGAACCCCATTCAACCTTAGCTGAGATTAAACAAGCATTCCGGAAATTGGCATTGATCTATCACCCGGATAAAAATCCAAATGATAAATATGCGGAAATACAATTCAATGAAATAAAAGAAGCATACGAGGTATTGACCAACCCCCTAAAAAAAGAAAGCTATCTGCAGCAGCGTTGGTATAATCAAAGTATTGGTAAAAGAAAAACGGCTGAAATCATCACTCCTGTTTCTATTTTAAAACTCGTTCTTGAGCTAGAACAATATGTATCAAGACTTGACGTGCACCGGATGAATAAAGAGGGGCTTTCGGATTATATTGATGATTTACTTTCGACAGACGCAATTGAAAAGTTGAAACAATTTAATGATCCGGAAATAAAGAAACAGATCGTCACTTCTACTTTATCGGCAATGCAGCCTTTGCCGATGAAACTTTTAGGAGAACTGCCTGAAAGGCTCAGAGCCCTGGCTGATGATGAGACATCATCGCATCGGATAGAAAATTTTCTGAAGAATCGAAGAAGGGTTTTTTTATGGGAACGATATAAAGTTGGTGTGATAATTTTATTTACCATTTTTATTTGCTTGCTGATCTACTTCACCAGTAAATAATTAAATTTTTGAAATTCAATTTAAATTTTTAGTTTCATCTCGGGCTTTCACTCCACACGCTTTATCCTTTTGCGATTTATTGGGTCCGTAATTATTCAATCAAAATAAACTAACCATTATGAGAAGACTATTGTATACCATCTCCACGATTCTTGTTGTGGGCTCTGTTTTCTATCTTGTCGGGTGCAACTCTGCCTCTGACGAAAAAAAAGAACAAGCAACGACATCTCCTGAAACGAAGACAATGACCAAAGAAGAGATGATCAAACGCGGCGACTATATTGTTACAACCGCTTCCTGTCACGATTGCCATTCACCCAAAGTAATGACGCAAATGGGCCCGATGCCCGATTCAACCAGGTTGCTGTCTGGTCACCCCGCTAAGGATCCGCTGCCTGTATTAACTAAAACCGATCTGTCCACTCCCTGGATCCGCATAACACCGGACCTGACTGCTTTCGTAGGACCTTGGGGTATTTCTTTTACTGCTAATCTCACGCCTGATTCTGCAACAGGTATTGGAGCATGGAGTGAGGCTACATTTATTAATACAATCCGAAGTGGTAAGCATTTGGGAAATGGCCGGGATATTCTCCCGCCAATGCCCTGGCCATTCGTCGCTAAAATGACCGACGATGACCTGAAAGCTGTATTTGCCTTCCTGCAATCATTGCCTCCAATAAGCAATAAGGTACCCGCTCCGGTTTCCCCACCGGAACTGGCGAAGATGGTTAAATAGAATTGAATCAATAAAAACGCCTCATCAATGAGGCGTTTTTTTTTGGGAAGGGATTTTATTTTGCATCCATCATTTGTCCATACATTTCTTCTCTTAATTGATGGACGCGTTCGTTTTCGAGGTATTCGTCAAATTCCATCAACCTGTCGATAGTGCCACTGGGTGTTAATTCGATGACCCGATTCGCGACTGTTTCCATAAATGTATGGTCGTGAGAGGAGAGAAGTACAATACCTTTGAAACTTACAGCCCCTTCATTGAAGCTTTGAATGCTTTCCAGGTCAAGATGATTTGTTGGCTGATCAAGAATGATACAATTAGGATTTTGCAACATCATGCGACTGATCATACACCGAACTTTTTCACCCCCGCTCAATACTTTTGTTTTTTTCATGACGTCGTCGCCACTGAAAAGCATTTTTCCTAAAAATCCGCGAAGAAAGGGCTCATCGACATCAGTAATATAAGGCGGCACCCACTGACGAAGCCAGTCCATCAGCGTAAGGTTCTCATTAAAAAATTTGCTGTTCTCCAATGGAAGGTATGCCGTGGTGAGTGTCGTGCCCCACTCAAAATTTCCACTATCAGCCTTTGTGTCGCCATTGATTATATCAAAGAAACTTGTAATGGCCAAGGGGTCCCTGCTATAAAAAGCAATCTTATCTCCTTTGTTGACCGTAAAAGAGACATTGTCGAAGAGAACACGGCCATCGATCGATTTACTCAGTTTCTCAACATTTAAAATTTGATTCCCAACTTCACGCTGCGGTATAAAAATGATCCCGGGATATTTTCTGTTGCTCGGCTCTATCTCTTCGATCGTTAATTTTTCCAGTGCTTTTTTTCTTGCCGTTGCTTGCCTTGATTTGGAGGCATTGGCACTAAACCGCGCAATAAAGTCAAGCAAAGCCTGCCTTTTGTCCTCTACCTTTTTATTTTTATCGCTTAGTTGTCTTGCCATTAGCTGCGAAGACTCATACCAGAAAGTATAATTCCCTGTAAATATTTTTATCTTCTGCCTGTCGACGTCAGCTACGTGCGTACATACACCATCCAGGAAGTGACGATCGTGGCTTACGACCAGCACAATATTTTCGTAATCCGCAAGAAAGTTTTCCAGCCAGCTGATCGTTTCAATATCCAGGCCGTTCGTGGGCTCATCAAGTAATAAAATATCGGGATTACCAAACAATGCCTGGGCCAGTAGTACGCGCAACTTCAAATTCGAAGGGATATCCTTCATCAGGCTTTGATGAAAGGAATCATGAACACCCAGGCTGTTAAGCAGACTACCGGCGTCGCTCTCAGCTTCATAGCCACCCATTTCACCAAATTCTGCTTCCAGGTGTGCCGCCGTCATACCGTCTTCTTCTGTGAAATCTTCCTTTGCATAAATTTTCTCACGCTCGTGCATTACGTTCCACAACTTATCATGGCCCTTCAAAACCGTGTTCAAGACAGTGAATTCATCAAACTCAAATTGATTTTGCTTCAGTACCGCCATTCTTTCACCCGGAGTGATTT
>Ga0070683_100005267_pt1 | contig 10769 bp, 6 predicted proteins | sample KBSC713LmetaG_FD_64662 | JGI IMG/M metagenome (GOLD analysis project Ga0070683, IMG submission 64662) | Corn rhizosphere microbial communities from Kellogg Biological Station, Michigan, USA - KBS C7.1-3L metaG | ecosystem: Host-associated > Plants > Roots > Rhizosphere ...
CGTTCGCGTCTTTGACGACGCCGACGACCCGCCGCTCCGCGGTGTCGATCACCGTCTTTCCGAGCGGACTCTCGCCGGGCCAGACATCGCGCGCCATCGACTCGTTCACGAGGACGGCGTCGTCGCCATCAGACTCCACGAAATCACGGCCCGCGACGATCGGCATCGCCAGCAACTCGAGCACGCCGTTGGAGATGTCGAGCACCGCCGTCACGTGGTTTTCCTTCGCCGACTCACCCGGCAAGCGAAATCGAACGAACTGCGCTCGGTCGAGCGGAGCGCTCCCGGCATAAGCGACCGCCGCGCCGCCCGTCGAGCGCGTTTCCGCCATCAACTGCCGAGCAAACGCGCCCGTCCGCGACGGAGCATCCGATGCCGGCAGGTCGAACGAGACGATCGAGACGCCATGCGACCGGAATCCCAGGTCACTCTCTCGGCCGCGCTGGATTCCGCGTACGAGGACGCCGGCGTTCACGAGGAGGAGAAGGCTGATCGCGATTTGAACGGCGAGAAGACTCCCTCGCAACGACGGGCGCCATGACGATCTGCCTTGAGGTTCGCTGCTGGACTTCAACGCCCCAGAGACGCTGGCGCGAGTCGCATGCAGCGCCGGCGCCAAACCGAACGCCACGCACGAAAGCGTCACGAGGCCAAGCGCGACGGCGATGACCCACGCGTCGGGTGTGAGCCGAAGCGACAGTGGACCATCAATCTGCGTCATCAACGGTCCGGGCAGAACGACGGCGATGAGCACGCCAATCGCGCCGCCAATCACCGCCAGCAACAGACTCTCGGCCAGCAACTGCCGGATGACGCGCCCGCGACTTGCGCCCATGGCCAATCGAACGGCGATCTCGCGACGACGTGCGGCGGCTCGAGCGAGCAGGAGATTTCCGACGTTGGCGCACGCCAGCATCAAGACCAGCACCACAGCGGTAACCATGAGCGCGAACGCGGCCCGGGCCGTTCGCAGCTTGGCGGGATTCGGGAACAGCGTCGCCGGAATCACGCGGACGTCGCGCTCGTCGAGCCCATTCTCCGAACGGTATTGCCGATTGAGCGTTCTGATCTCGGACTCTGCGCCGGCCATCGCGACGCCCGGTGCAAGACGTGCCGCGACGATCGCATCGCTGTGATCGGAGTTGGGGTCGGTGAGTCGCTCTCGCACGTCTGGCCGGCCGGGACGCAGCAACACCATCGCCGAGAGGGGAAGCCAAACATCCTCACGCTCCATTCTCGTCCCGGTGAACCCGCTCCTCGCCACGCCGACGACCGTGAACGGCACGGCATCGATCCGGAGCTGTCGGCCAATGACAGACGTGTCCGCGCCAAAGCGCGTTCTCCAAATGGCGTCACTGAGAACGACGACCGCGCGCGGCGCCACAATCTCGTCGTCGTCGGGCGAGAATCCCCGCCCCAGCTGCGTGCCGATCCCGAGCGCGCCGAAGTAGTTGCCGCTCACGAAATCGGCGCGAACGGCGCCGTCGTCCAATCCCAGCTGGCATTCCTCGTTCGAGCCCCCGAGACAACGCACGATGACCAGGCTCCGCAGCGTGCCGGCGTGCGCGGCGACATACCGCGCCTCCGCCGGCGAGAGACCGGGCCCGCCGCGCCCGATGACGTTCACCACCCTACTCGGGTCGCTCACCGGCCAGTGCTGATCGAGTACGGCGTGCGATGCGGTCACCACGCTCGTCGTCAGGCCAATCCCGATGCCCAGCGTCGACACCGCGACGATCGCGTACGACGGGGACGCACGTAACGTGCGCCACGCATATGCAAGATCGCGAATGAGCGATTCGGCGATCCATTCCCATCCCCATGTGCGGAGCGCTTCCTTGGCGGCCTCGACCCCGCCGAACTGAACGCGCGCGGCGCGCGCGGCGGCATCCGGTGCCAGTCCGGCGCGAATGTGTTCCTGCGTCGCCGCGTCGATGTATTGCGCGATCTCGTCGTGGAGATCGCGTTCGGCTGTCTGTTTGCGAAACAGTGCGCGGAGCCCGCTACGAATCGCGGTGAGCGACATGGGAATTATCCGCCGGCCGGAGTTATGCCTCGAGGAGACGCGCGATTGCAGCCGCACGCCGCGACCATTCCTGCGTTTCCGCCTTGAGCTGCCGCCGGCCTTTGTCGGTCAGTCGGTAGAATTTGCCACGCCGGTTGTTGTCGGTCGTACGCCACTCCGACGCGATGAGATTCGCCCGCTCCATCCGCTTGAAGGCCAACATCAGCGACCCGGGGTTGACCTTGAAGACCCCGGTGCTGATCTGCTCGATCCGCCGCGCGATCCCGAACCCGTGCATCGGCTCGAGGCTCAGACTCTTGAGGATGAGCATGTCCAGGGTACCCTGGATGACATCGGTCGACGGATCGCTCATGAGACGCTCGGGCTATTCCCCTTGGATGCCAACTGGAAGATGGCGTACGATGCCACCATTCATGTTGGTTGTCAAGATGAGAACCCGAGCCGGCCCCCGCGAGACCGGAAGGCGCTCACTCTCCGCCGAGCTTCCTCAACTGCGCCGGCGCGATCGACCAGCACAGTCGGCCGGCGCCTGATTCCGGCTTGCCATCGAATTCCAACATGCATGCCGCGCCTTTCTTGAGATCGACGCGCGAATCCTCGATGTCGGTCATCAGCCACGTGGCCAGAACGCCCAGGTGCGGCTCGTGCCCCACCGCGGCAATGACGTTCATGTCCGCGTGTCGCCCGAGCCATTCCACGAATTCCCGCATCGACGCGTCGGGGACAAGTGCCTTGGTCGTCTCGATCCGCGTCACCTTGAACGCGTCGGCTACGATCTGCGCGGTCTGTCGCGCCCGTACCAGCGGACTCGTCGCGAGGAGGTCGATCGCATCGGTCGCGCGACGGAGCCCTTTTGCGTTGAGCGTCATCTTGCGACGGCCATCGTCGGTGAGCGGACGCTCTTCGTCGCTGTGGCCGGTCTTTGCCCAGACCTCTTTGTCTTCGGCGATCCCGTGGCGGATGATGAGTAGTCGCATACCGGAACATGCTGCGTGCGGAGCGACTGGGCAATTCGCCGATGCGCCCGTATGTTCTGCCCTCCCGATCACACCTACGGCATGCGCCTCGTTCATCACGTCCTCGTTCCCGCGCTCATGACGCTCTCGACGCGAGCGACCGCGATCGCACAGACGAGCGACGGCGTCTCCGTGATTCCGCGACCGCAGTCCGTGGTGTCTCGCCATGGATCGTTCACGCTGACCGCACGAACGAGCATCTGGACCGATCGCGCCGACTCGGCCGTTGCTCGCCGGTTTTCGCGCTCGCTCGCCGAGGCGACGGGGTTCGATCTGCCCGTGCGCGTTGGCACGTCGGCGTTGGGCAATCGGATCCTGTTTCGCCGAGTCGCCGCCCGCGACACGGCCGTCGGACGCGAAGGCTACCGCCTCGACGTGCGCCCAGGCGTCGTCACGATCACGACAGCCACACCGGCCGGCGCGTTCTACGCCACGCAAACACTTCGGCAGCTGCTCCCGCCGGCGATTCTGCGTTCTGCACTCGTCGCCGACGTCGCATGGACGATTCCCACCGTCACGATCGATGATCGTCCACGATTCCAGTGGCGCGGCGCGCACCTGGATGTCGCACGCCACTTCATGCCGAAAGAGTTCGTGAAGAAGTACATCGATCTGCTCGCGTTTCACAAAATGAACGTCTTCCACTGGCATCTCACCGACGACCAGGGTTGGCGGATCGAGATCAAGAAGTATCCGCGGTTGACGGAGGTCGGCGCGTGGCGTGACCAGACACTCGTCGGGCGACCGCAGCGCGATTCCGCCGCGAACGTGTTCGACGGCAAACGGCACGGCGGCTTCTACACCCAGGACGACGTTCGCGAAATCGTCGCATACGCGGCCGAGCGATTCGTGACCATCGTGCCCGAGATCGAGATGCCGGGGCATTCACAGGCGGCGATCGCCGCGTATCCGGCCCTCGGCAACCTCGACGACATCGTCAAGCCATGGACGAGCTGGGGAGTCAGCCCCTACATCCTCAATCCGTCCGACACGACGATCGCGTTCATGCAGGATGTTCTCACTGAAGTCATGGCCCTCTTTCCTGGGCCATACATCCACGTCGGCGGCGACGAGGCGATCAAGCCGCAATGGAAGACGAGCCCGCGCGCGCAGGCCCGCATCGCCTCGCTCGGACTCAAGAACGAAGACGAGCTGCAGAGCTGGTTCATCAAGCAGATGGATTCGTTTCTCACCGCTCACGGCCGCCGGCTCGTAGGCTGGGACGAAATCCTCGATGGCGGGCTCGCGCCGAATGCGGTCGTGATGTCGTGGCGTGGAACCGCCGGCGGCATCGCCGCATCACGCGCCGGCCACGACGTCGTGATGACGCCGGGCAGTCATACCTACTTTGATCACTACCAGTCGGCGAACAAAGACTCGGAGCCGCTCGCCATCGGCGGATTTCTGCCGATCGATACAGTGTATTCGTACGAGCCTGTGCCCACGGAGCTCGAGCCGCAGTTTCAATCGCACATCCTCGGCGCGCAGGCACAGCTCTGGACGGAATACGTCGACGGGCCGAAGCACGCCGAGTACATGGCGTTTCCGCGCATGAGCGCGCTGGCTGAAGTATTGTGGACGTCGCGCAATCGTCGTGATTTCGCCGATTTCAGCGCGCGGCTGCCCGCGCTTCTGGCGCGCCTCGACGCGATGGACGTGAATTATCGGCGCCCCGGCGCGCCGGCTGTTTCGCCTTGATGGTCGACGTGAACAATCACCTTTGAGTTTCCTGGAGCGATCGATGCGCGGCTTTCGCGTTGTTCTACTGACGACCCTCGTATCCGGTGCGTTGTCTGCGCAGAGCCGCGCACGCGCCGACACGTCCGATCTGCCGTGGCCGACGGGCACGTTCTCGATTCTCGCCTTCGACCCGGCAACCGGTGAGATCGGCGCCGCGGTGCAATCGCGCGTCTTCTCCGTTGGGAACGGCGTGCTGTGGGCCGAGGCCGGCATCGGCGCGGCGGCGACGCAAGCGATCGTGGACGTGAGTTACGGTCCGCAGGCGATCGAGTTGCTCCGCAAGGGAATGGATCCGGAACACGTCGTGAAGACCATCTGGGATCGCGATCCGGATCCTCGCCCGCAAGATTGGTCCAAGGAAGGACGACAATTCGCCGTCATCGACGCAAAGGGCAACGTCTACGCCTATACAGGTCCCAAGGCGACGCCGTGGGCCGGCAACAAATCGTGCAATGCACCGAATACTCATTGCACAGCGCAGGGAAATATTCTGGCGGGCGCGGGCGTCGTCGACAGCATGATCGCGTTTTTCGAACGCACGCCCGGACATCTTTCATTCCGTTTGTTGGCGGCGCTCGAAGGTGGCCAGCTCGCGGGCGGAGACGCGCGCGGCATGCAGTCCGCGGCCATGCTGATCGTCAAGAAAGACGGCGGCGTCTGGCTGCACAACAACACCGTGCTGCGACTCCAGGTCGACGATAATCCAGAGCCGATCAAAGAGCTGCGGCGGCTCGTCGAGAAGGCCGCCGCGCAGCGAAATCCACAGCGCGGTCGCTGATCGAGCGCTCCGCGCTCGTGCCTTACGGAACAGTTCGCGTGCGACGCTTCATCAACGCTTCGATTTCGGCGATCTCGCGCGGCGCCGAGCTGATTCGCTCGAGACCCGTATCGGTGATGATGTAGTCGTCCTCGATGCGCACGCCGGTATTCTCGTAGCGGTCGACGATCGGCTTCACCTTCGCGATGAACGCGCGATTCTTCGGCGTGTCCGGGAGCGCGTCGAGCATTCTTGCGCTCACATAGATTCCCGGCTCGATCGTGAACACGTCACCCGGCTTGTACGTGTGATCGCCGAACGAAAATTGTGCCGGGTCGTGCACCGCGAGGCCGAGGCCGTGGCTGATGCCGTGGATCATCCAGAAGTTGGCCTGCTTGCACGACGCCGGTACACGATCGCAGTTCGCTTGCCATGGTGGATCGAACGTTGCGCTCTCACTCTCGATCAAGCCAAGCGCCGCGAGACCGCGTGCGCGAACGGCGACCGACGAGTCCTGCGCCGCCGCCGCCGACTTTCCGGGCTTCGCGTTACGCTCGGCGGCTGCCTGCGCGTCGCGCACGAGTTGATAGATCTTTCGCTGCTCCGCCGTGAACGTACCACTCACGGGAATGGTCCGCGTGATGTCGGCCGCGTATCCCTCGTACTCCGTTGCGGCGTCCATCACGACGAGATCGCCCGGCTTCGTCGCGCCGCGATCCTTCATGTAATGAAGCTGCGTTCCGTTCTGGCCTGAGCCAACGATCGAGCCGTACGCCGGGCGTGTGCCGCCGAGTCGTGTGAAGTTGTACTCCAACACGGCCTGAAGCTCGTACTCATGCTGCGGCACCGGAGCCAGCATCGCCGCGCGATGTCCTTCCGAGCTGATCTCCGCGGCGCGGCGCAGCAGCGCAATCTCCGCCGCGCTTTTCTTGGCGCGAAGCTCATCGACAATCGGATGGGCGTCCTTCACGGCGACGCCGGCGTGTCGCTCGACCACGCCGCGAACGAACGCGCGCCCGCGCGTGAGCGAGTCCGCGCGCGCGAAGTCCGCGTCCTCGAAGTCGTTCAGCGTGTAAATCGGGAGGCCGGTGGCCGCCAGCGAGTCCGCGACGTTCGCGAGCGCACTGAACGGTCGGGCGGTGATTGCGTGAAGCCGGCGAACCGCGGCGGAGTCGGGGCGCCACCCGTAATAGAACGCCGAGCGCGGGTCCGCCGGGGTGATGAACAGTATTGGCGAACCGACGCCATGCCGAACGACCATCACGAACGCGGCGTCGGGCTCATCGAAGCTGGTGAGATAATGAAATGCAGGCAGCTGGTGGAACGGGCCGAAATCGGTGATCGGCGTTCGCCCGCCAAAGGCGATGACCACGCCGCTGTCGAGACGCTTGGCGAGCGCATCGCGCCGTGCGGCGTATTCGCGCTCGGGGATTTGTGCGCCGAGCGCGGCGGCGGCGAACGGCGCCGCCAGCAACATGGTGACAAGGGTGCGACGTTCGCGGAGTTTCATGAACGATCTCAATCGGGTGTCGGTTTGCCGCTTTCCGGCAACAACACGAATCGCGCGTAGTTCGACGTGTTGAAGTATGTCTTCGCCGCATTCTGGATCTGCGACGGTGTCAGACTCTTGATCATTTGCTCGTACGGCCCGACCAGCCCAGCGACGTCTTCACCGGCCTGTTCGCGTCCGATGATGTTCCCCAGCCAGTAGCCGTTCTGCTTGAGATTCACTTCCTGCGCGCGCAGGAACTCTTCTTTGACCTTGTCGACGTCGGCCTGGGTCGGCGGCTGCGTCTTGAGCGAGTCGATCAGGGCGAACACACTCTTCGTCAATTTCTCGACGTTGTCGGGCGAGGAATTGAATTGCACTTGGATGGAATATTCCTGGCGCGGCACCGCGCTGCACCCGCCATTCACGCCGGGACTGTACGTTCCACCCAATTGCTCGCGCAAGGTCTCGGTGAGCTTGATTTGGAATAACTCGACGAGCGCGCGGATGGCGAAACGCGTCTCCGGCGAATTGCGACACTCGCCGGTGAAGTCGATGATCGTGTTCGCTTTCGGCTCGACGCCTTTGTGCACGACCTTCTCAACGATTCCCTTAGGCGGAGCACCGCCATTGTCGCGGAACTTCTCGGTGCGGCCGATCGACGGCAGCGTCGCGAGATACTTCTCGACGAGCGGCTTGAGCGTCGTCGAATCCACGTTGCCGACGAACACGAATGTGAAATCGCTCGCGTCGGCGAATCGATTCTTGTAGAACGCGAACGCCCGCTCCGGATTCACCTCGGCAAAGGTCGCGGCGGTGATCGGCCGCGCGCGGTATGCGTGCTGCGACATCGTCCACGAGACCGTGTCACCGAACACCTGCTCGGGATCGGCGCCGCGATTGGCGAGGAACGGACCAACTTGATTCTTGAACGCCTCGAACGCGGCGGTGTCGAGTCGCGGCGCCGTGAAGTCGAGATAGATGAGCTGGAACAGCGTCTCGAGATCCTTGGGCGACGCGCGCCCGCTCAACCCTTCGCTCGTCTCTCCGATGTTCGCGTTTGCCGACGCGACTTTGCCGGCGAGCTTCTTTTGCAGATCGGTGCGATTGAACTTGCCGACGCCGCTCAACGCCACGATTTGCGACGCCAATCCGGCCGACATGTAGTCGGCGTCGGGAGACAGCGACGTGCCGCCCGGACTGTATGCGCCCATGAGCACTTCGTCGGCCTTGAAGTCCGTTGGCTTCACGAGCACCCGGACGCCATTCGAGAGCTTCCACTCGAACATGTTGATGGTCGGGATCGAACGCGCGGAGACGATCTTTCCCGGTGCCGGCGGATGATCGAGGAGCGCATCGCTCGACAGGTTTTCGGTGTAGGCTTTGACCGGCGCCTTGGCCGCGCGCTCGAACACGGCAAGCAGCTCCGCGCGCGTCGGAATCTTCACGCTGTCTTTCTGCGGCGATTCGGCGATGATCACCCGGTTGTCGTCGGTGATCCACTTGCTCGCCAGCTTGTTGACGTCGGCCAGCGTGATCGTTGGCACCAGCTCCTTCACGAGCTTGTATTCGTACTCGATGCCCGGAATCGCCTCGGCGTCGAGGAAGTTGTTGATGTACTCCTGAACGAACGCAGCCGACTGCGTCTTGTCCCGCTCATCGTATGCGCGCTCGTAGCCGCGGATCATGCTCTGCTTCTGACGGTCGAGCTCCGATGGCAGGAACCCAAACTGATCGACGCGTTTGGCTTCGGCCAAGAGCGCCTCGAGCCCGGGCGCGATGGCGCCGTCCTTCACGTTGGCGCTCAGCGTGAACCCATCTGTGTTGCGCCCGATGAAGTTGCCCTTCGAGGCATCGGCGCCGAGAAACGGCGCGTCCGGCTTTTGCGCGATCTCCTCGAGACGCGTGTTCAGCATGCCGAGGTAGAGGCGTTCCATGAGGTCGCGACGATAGTCGCCGACCGTCTTGGTCTTTTCCGCCGGAAGCTTGAAGATGAGCTCCACGTCCGAGCCGGTGGCCTCCTTGTCCGACGCGACCGCAATCAACGGCTGCGTGTTGCCGGGAACGGGGGCGATCGGCCGCTTGGCCGGGTTCACCGGTTTCGGAATGCCCGCGAAGTGTTTCTTGATCTCCGCCTCGATGTCGTCGGGCTTGAAATCGCCGACGGCGATCACGGCCTGGAGGTCCGGCCGATACCAGCTCTTATAAAAGCCGCGCAGGCGAGCCGGTGTGGCCGACATGATGCTTTCCGGGTTGCCGATGGGCAGGCGATCCGCGTAGCGAGATCCGCTGAGCGCGATCGGCAGCCATTGATGCAACATGCGATCGCCGGCACCCTTGCCGAGCCGCCACTCTTCGCGGACGACGCCGCGCTCGTTGGTCACCTCGGCCGAATCGAAAACTTGCCCGTGTGCCCAGTCCTCGAGGATCGTGAACGCTTGGTCGACGATCCGCGCCGTGTCGGTTGGAATCGGGAGGATGTAGACCGTCTCGTCAAAGCTCGTGTACGCGTTCAAATCCGCGCCGAACCGGACGCCAATCGACTGCAGGTATTTGACGAGGTCGTTCTTGGCGAAATGGGTCGTGCCGTTGAACGCCGTGTGTTCTACGAAGTGGGCCAGTCCGAGCTGGTCGTCGGTCTCGAGGATTGAGCCGGCATTCACCACGAGCCGCAGTTCGGCGCGCTTTTCCGGCTTCAGGTTCTGACGGATGTAGTAGTGAATCCCGTTCGGCAACGTGCCGATACGGACTTTGGGATCGATGGGGAGCGGCGTCGTCAGCGCGGCCGGAGCCGTCGGAGTCGCCGGCGTGGGCGCCTGAGCGCCGGCGGGCGCGGCCAGCAGCACGGCCGCGGCAATACGAAGGAGTGATCTCGGCATAGGCATAATGGAATGTTACCCAGCCGCAGCGTGTCCGTTGCGCCAGGTCATTGTCGCCCTCTGGTCCACGTGTAAGTTCAGCCCTTCCGAAATGCTTCCGATCGCTGACGATCCGAAGAGACCGATTCGCGCTTCGCGGATCTCCGAATATCTAAGAGGAAAACGACCGTCATGCGACACCGTGCAGCACGCGCCGCGATCAGCCTTTTGTTCGGAGCCGGTATCCTTTCGTGTACCGACCGGCCGACGTCCCCGGTCCGGACATCACTGTCGCCGCGAGCCGCGCAGTTTCTGATATCGGGATCGACGCCGTCGGTGGTGATCAGCCAAGTCTACGGCGGCGGTGGCAACTCCGGCGCGACGTTCAAGAACGACTTCATCGAGCTCTTCAATCCGGGAAGTCAACCGGTTTCGGTGGTCGGCTGGAGCGTACAGTACGCATCCGCCGCCGGAACGACGTGGCAAGTCACCAACCTGACGGGCACCATCCCCGCCGGCGGATATTATCTCGTGCAGGAATCGCAGGGCACCGGCGGCACTACGTCGCTCCCAACGCCCGACGCAACCGGCACGATCGCCATGAGCGCCACCGCCGGTAAAGTCTTCCTCGCTTCGAGCACGACGGCGCTTAGCGGCGCGTGTCCCGCCGGCGCAGTCGATCAAGTCAGCTTCGGGACGACGGCGAGCGACTGCGGATTCAAGACGACTGCGACACTCAGCAACACGACGGCCGCCCTGCGCGGCGATCAAGGATGCGCGTTCACCGGCGACCTGTCCGTCGATTTTGCCGCCGGCGCGCCGAGTCCGCGCAACAGCGCGAGTCCTGTCCATCTGTGCCCCGGCGCATTGCCGGTCGGTCCGC
>Ga0070683_100005269_pt1 | contig 10766 bp, 10 predicted proteins | sample KBSC713LmetaG_FD_64662 | JGI IMG/M metagenome (GOLD analysis project Ga0070683, IMG submission 64662) | Corn rhizosphere microbial communities from Kellogg Biological Station, Michigan, USA - KBS C7.1-3L metaG | ecosystem: Host-associated > Plants > Roots > Rhizosphere ...
AGATCGTCCTCTTCGACGAGCCCGACTCCGGCCTCGATCCGGTGCGCACCGCGTACTTGAACCAGCTCATCATCGACCTCAACCAGCAGACCGATGCGACGTTCCTGATCGTCACCCACGACATCAACACGGCCCGGACCGTGCCGGACAACATCGGCCTGATCTACCACGGCCATCTGGCCATGTTCGGGCCGCGCGAGATGCTGCTGTCCAGCACCGAGCCGGTCGTCCGGCAGTTCCTCAACGCCCAGCGGATCGGACCGATCGGCATGTCCGAGGAGAAGGACGACGACGAGCTGCGGGCCGAGGCCGACGCCGGGGCCGAGCTGCCACCGCTGCCGCCGATCCCGCGGCAGCTGCAACCGTCCAACGGGCACTGGCGCCGGGCCGAACGCCAGCCCGGCCGCTGGTGCTGGGAGCACGGCGTGACCCCGCCGGCCGGCTCCTTCGAGGGGGTGCGATGACGAACTACCTCGGCAACGGCGTGCGCCAGTCGGGCAACTTCTTCGCCTTCTGCCTGGACGCCTTGCGCGGCATGGCCCACCGGCCGCTGCAGTGGCGCGAGTTCGCCCAGCAGGCGTGGTTCATCAGCTCGGTGTCGATCCTGCCGGCCGCGCTGGTGTCGATCCCGTTCGGCGCGGTGATCTCGCTGCAGCTCGGCTCCCTTGTCCGGCAGCTGGGCGCGCAGTCGTTCACCGGCGCGGCCGCCGTGCTGGCCGTCGTCCGCGAGGCCGGCCCGATCGTGACCGCGCTGATCATCGCCGGCGCCGGCGGCTCGGCCATCTGTGCCGACCTCGGCTCCCGGAAGATCCGCGAGGAACTCGACGCGATGGCCGTGCTCGGCATCGACGCGGTCGAACGGCTGGTCACCCCGCGACTGTTCGCCTCGATGCTGGTCGCCGTCCTGCTCAACGGCCTGGTCAACGTCGTCGGCGTGGCCGGCGGGTACGTCTTCAACGTGGTGCTGCAGGGCGGCACGCCGGGCGCCTACCTGGCCAGCTTTCAGGCCCTCGGCCAGCTGCCCGATCTGCTCGTCGGCGAGTTCAAGGCGCTCGTGTTCGGGGCGGCGGCCGCGCTGGTCGCCTCCTACAAGGGCATCACCGCGAAGGGCGGCCCGAAGGGCGTCGGCGACGCGGTCAACCAGAGCGTCGTGCTGACGTTCATGTTGCTGTTCGTCCTGAACTTCGTCATCACGGCCGTGTACTTCCAGGTCGTGCCGCAGAAGGGGACCTGACATGCCGGGCCTTCGCCTCCTCGACGACCTCGGCGGTCAGCTCGCGTTCTACCTGCGTTCGTTCGGCTGGGCGCCGCGGACCGCTCGCCGGTACAAGAAAGAGGTCCTGCGGCTGCTGGCCGAGATCAGCTTCGGCCGGGGCGCGCTCGCCGTGGCCGGCGGCACGGTCGGCGTGATCTGCTTCATGACGTTCTTCACCGGCACCGAGGTCGGGCTGCAGGGCTACCAGGCGCTCGACCAGATCGGCAGCAGCGCGTTCACCGGATTCATCTCGGCCTACTTCAACACGCGCGAGATCTCCCCGCTGGTCGCCGCGCTCGCGCTGTCGGCGACCGTAGGCTGCGGGTTCACCGCCCAGCTCGGCGCGATGCGCATCTCCGAGGAGGTCGACGCGCTCGAGGTGATGGGCGTGCCGTCGCTGCCGTTCCTGGTCACCACCCGCATGATCGCCGGCTTCATCGCGGTCATCCCGCTGTATGTGGTCGGCCTGCTGGCCAGCTTCCTGGCCACCCGGACCATCGCGACGGTCTACTTCGGACAGTCGGCGGGCACCTACGACTACTACTTCCACCTGTTCCTGCCGCCGACCGACGTGCTCTGGTCGTTTGGGAAGGTGCTGGTCTTCAGCGTCATCGTCGTCCTCGTGCACTGCTACTACGGCTACACGGCCAGCGGCGGACCGGCCGGGGTCGGCGTCGCCGTCGGCCGGGCGGTGCGGCTGGCGATCGTCGCGGTCAACGTCGTCGACTTCTTCCTGTCGCTGGCCATCTGGGGCGCGACCACCACGGTGCGGATCGCCGGATGAAGGCCCGCAATCGCGTCCTCGGGATCGCCTTCGTCCTGCTGCTGGCCGGTGCGCTGTCGCTCGCCGTCCTGCAGTACCAGAAGGTGTTCACCCCGGTCGACTCGGTCACCCTGCTCACCTCGCGGTCCGGCCTGCAGTTGAGCCGCGGCGCCGATGTGAAGTTGTACGGCGTGCTGGTCGGCGAGGTGCGTGACATCGCAAGCGACGGCCAGGGTGCCCGGCTGCGCCTGGCGCTCGACCCGGCGCTGTCCGGCCAGATTCCGGCCGGCGTGACCGCGCGGCTGCTGCCCAAGACCCTGTTCGGGGAGAAGTACGTGGCGCTGATCGCGCCGGCCGGCTCCTCCGGTCCGCCGATCCGCGCGGGCGCGGTCATCGGCCAGGACCGCAGCACGACCGGCATCGAGCTGCAGCAGGTCCTCGACGATACGCTGCCGCTCCTGCAGGCGATCCAGCCCGACAAGCTCGCCGCGACCCTCGGCGCACTGGCCTTCGCACTCGAGGGTCGCGGCGACCAACTCGGCCACACCATCGAGACGCTCGATGCCTACCTGGCCGCGCTCAACCCGGAGCTGCCCACGCTCACCGACGACGTGCGTAAGCTCGCGGCGGTACTGGACACGTACGACGGCGCGCTGCCGGACATCCTCAACATCCTGCGCGACGTCACCGTCACCGCGAACACCGTGTCCAGCCAGCGCGACCAGCTGGCCGCGTTCCTGGCCGACACGACCGACCTGGCCGACGTCACGACGCAGTTCCTCAACCGCCACGGCGACCAGCTCATCAAGGTCGGCGCCGTGAGCCGGCCGGTCCTGGAGCTGCTCGCCGCGTACGCGCCGGAATATCCGTGCCTCCTGCAAGGGCTGGTGAAGCTCCAGCCCCGCGTGGAGGAGGTGTTCGCCGGCGGGCGGATGCACATCACGCTCGAAGTGGTCAAGGACAACGGCAAATACCTGCCCGGCCACGACGAGCCGGTGTACGGCGCGAAGAACGGCCCGAACTGCTACTTCCTGCCCAACCCGCCGGTACCGGCGCCGCAGTTCCCGCTCAACGACGGCTACGACTACGGTGCCGCCCGCCCGGCCACGCCGAAGATCCCGGTCGGCCTCACCGCGCCGGCCGCGCCGTCGCCGGCCGCGCCGCCGGCCATGGGCTACGCCGGCACCACCGAGGAGCGCGACCTGCTCAAACCGCTCATCGGCGCGGCGACCGGCGTCCCGGCCGTCCAGGTGCCGGACGTCGCGGTCCTGCTGTGGGGGCCGCTGCTGCGCGGCGGGGTGGTGAACGTCCCGTGAAGACGACGTCCCAGCTGATCAAGCTCGCGATCTTCGGCGCCATCACGATCCTGCTCACCGCGATGCTGGCCCAGACGCTCGGCTCGTTCTCGTTCGGCGGCACCACCTACCGGGCGCGGTTCACCGACGTCACCGGCCTGCTCAAGGGCGACGACGTGCGCATCGCCGGGGTCAAGGTCGGCCAGGTCCGCTCGATCAAGGTGGTCGACAACACGATCGCCGAGGTCAGGTTCTCCGTCGACGGCACCGTCCCGCTGGCCACCAGCGTACGAGCGAAGATCCGGTACCGGAACCTCGTCGGCCAGCGCTACGTGGCGCTCAGCGAGGGGCCGGGCGGCGGCCAGTCCCTGCCGGCGGGCGGGCTGATCCCGCTCGGCCAGACCACTCCGGCGCTGGACCTGACCGCGCTGTTCAACGGCTTCCGGCCGCTGTTCACCGCGCTCACCCCGAACGACGTCAACAAACTCGCTTACGAGATCATCCGGGTACTGCAGGGAGAAGGCGGGACGATCGCCGATCTGTTGCAGCACACCGCCTCGCTGACCAACACGCTCGCCGACCGGGACACCGTCATCGGCCGGGTGATCACCAACCTCAACCAGGTGCTGTCCACGCTGGACGAGCGCGACGGCAACCTCGACCAGACCATCAGCCAGCTCCAGCAGTTCGTCTCCGGGCTGGCGGCCGACCGGACGGCGATCGGCGACGCGCTGGTCAACATCGGCGCGCTGACCACCGCGACCGGGTCGCTGATCGCCGACGCCCGGCCGTCCCTGGCAAACGACATCAGCTCGCTCGGCACGCTCGCCGGCAACCTGAACGACAACTCGGCCGCGCTCGAGCAGGCGCTGAACCAGCTGCCCGGCCGCTACCGGGCGCTGACCGGGGTCGCCTCCAACGGATCCTGGTTCAACTTCTTCCTGTGCGACTTCGACGGGCGCGTCGGCCTGGCCGGGCAGGAACTGGCCGACCCGGCGTCGTTCAACTCGCCGAACGCCCGCTGCTCCGGAGGTGCGGCGTGAAACCGTTCCGGGAGCGCAACCCGCTCATCATCGGCACCGTCGGGCTGGCCATCCTCGCCGGCACCGTCCTGGCCGCGTTCCACCTCGACGACGTCGTCGCGCTCACCGCGGAAGGCTCCTACCAGGCGGCGTTCCACGACGCGAGCGGGCTGGTCGCCGGCAACGAGGTCCGGGTGGCCGGGGTCCGGGTCGGCAAGGTCACCGACGTCGGGCTGGCGCGCGGCGGGTCCGGCCCATACGTGCGCGTGAAGTTCCGGCTCGACGACGGCGACGTCCACCTCGGCACCCGCACCGGCGCGACGATCCGCATCAAGACCGTGCTCGGCCAGAAGTATCTCTCGCTCACCCCCGACGGCCCCGGCAAGCTGGCCGACGGCGCCGAGATCCCGCTCGACCGCACGGCCGCGCCGTTCGACGTCGTCCAGGCCGTGTCCGGGCTGGCCGACACCGTCGACCAGATCGACTCCGAGCAGCTGGCCACCGCGTTCACCACGCTCGCCCAGGCGTTCAACGACACCCCGCCGAGCGTGAGCGCGTCGCTGACCGGGTTGTCCCGGCTGTCGCAGACCGTCGCCAGCCGCGACGAGCAACTGCGCCAGCTGCTGGCCCGCGCCCACTCGGTCACCGGGGTCCTGGCCGCCCGCGACGACGCCTTCCGCAAGCTGGTCGCCGACGGCAGCGCCCTGCTCGACGAGGTCAGCCGCCGCCGCGACGCCATCCACGACCTGCTGGTCGGCACGAACGAGCTGGCCACCCAGCTGTCCGGGCTGGTCGCCGACAACCGGACGCGGCTCGCACCGGCGCTCAACCAGCTCCGCGCCGTCGTCGCGCTGCTGCAGCGCAACCGGGATCAGCTGTCGCAGACCATCGAGCAGATGTCCCCGTTCATCGATGCGTTCACCAACGTGCTGGGCAACGGGCGCTGGTTCGACTCCTACCTGGCCGGCCTGATCCAGCCGTTCAATCCGGGAGCCGCGCCATGAGCGCCGGGGAGCGCCGTCGGGCGTCTGGACCTCCGCGACGCGCCAACGAAGTTGGTGCGCGGCGCGCCGGGAAGACGGCCGGTAAAGGCGCGCAGCGGAGCGACCAGGAGGGCTCATGAGACGCTGGATCGCCGTCTTCGCCGTCGTCGTGGCCGTGGCCGCCGCGGCCGCCCTGGTCATCGCCTGGCCGTGGCGCACCCCGGAGCGCAAGCTCACCGCCCATTTCACCCGCGCGGTCGGCATCACCGCCGGCTCCGACGTCCGCGTTCTCGGCGTGCGGGTCGGCCGGGTCGTCTCGGTCACCCCGGAGGGCCGCACCGTCCGTGTCGCCCTGCGCTACGACGCGAACTGGCCGGTGCCGGCCGGCGCTCAGGCGATCATCGTGCCGCCGAGCATCGTCAGCGACCGGTACGTGCAGCTGACTCCCGCGTACACGGGTGGCCCGGCCCTGCCGGACGGCGCGGACCTGAGCGTGGACAAGACCGCGGCGCCGCTGGAGATCGACGATATCTACAAGGCGCTGGACGACTTCAACAAGGCACTCGGACCGCAGGGTGCCAACAAGGACGGCGCGCTCAGCGACCTCATCGCGACCGGGCGGGCCAACCTCGACGGCAACGGCGAGAACCTGCACAATGCCCTCGACGGCCTGTCCAAGACGCTGACCACGCTGGCCAACGGGCGGCAGGACCTCTTCGGCACGGTCGCCAACCTCCAGCAGTTCACGACCGCGCTGGCCGAGAGCGACCAGAACGTCCGGGCGTTCAACGAGCGCCTGGCCGACGTCGCCGACCAGCTGTCCGGCGAGCGCGACGAGCTGGCCGCCGCCCTGCGCAGCCTGGCCACCGCGCTGGCCGACGTCACCTCGTTCATCCGCGACAACCGCACGGCGCTCACGTCCAATGTGGACGCCCTCGCCGACGTCACCGGCATCCTCGTCCGCCAGCAGAAGGCGCTCATCGACGTGCTCGACGTCGCCCCGCTCGCACTGTCCAACCTGAACCTGGCCTACAACTCGCGCTCCGGCACGACCGACACGCGGGACAATGCGCTTGGCCCGTACGACCCGGCCAGCTACGTGTGCAGCGTCCTCGTCGACAACCTGCCGATCGCGCAGATCCCGCGCGAGTGCTTCGCGCTCGCCCAGACGCTCAACGCCAACCACCTGCCGCTGACCGACGAGCTCAAGAAGCTGCTCGGCCTGCCGGCCACGCCGGCCGCGCCGGCCGCGCCGCCGGCGCCCGCGTCGCCACCGCTTCCGGTCGACACCGGCACGGTCGACCGCACCCTGGGCGGGATCCTCCCATGAGAATTTTGCGGTTTTCCCTGGTACTGGTAACGCTCGGCGCGCTCGCCGGGTGCGGCGTGCCGAGCCTCGCCGACCTGCCGCTCCCCGGCGGTGCCCCGTCCGGACCGGCCTACCACGTCACCGCCGAGTTCTCCGACGTGCTCGATCTCGTACCGCAGGCCGCGGTCAAGGTCAACGACGTGACCGTGGGCAGTGTCGAGAAGGTCACGCTGTCCGGCTGGACCGCGCGCGTCCGGCTGCGCCTGGACAAGTCGGTCAACCTGCCGGCCAACGCGACCGCCGCGATTCGCCAGACCAGCCTGCTCGGCGAGAAGTACGTGGCCCTGGACAAGCCGAACACCGAGCCGGCGCGCGGCACACTCGTCGACGGCGCCGTCGTCCCGCTCGCCCGCACCCAGCGCAGCGCCGAGGTGGAGGAGGTGCTCGGCGCGCTCGGGCTGCTCCTCAACGGCGGCGGCCTGGCCCAGCTCAAGACGATCAACGTGGAGCTCGGCACGGCGTTCGGCGGCCGCGAGGCGGCCGCCAAGGACGCGCTCAACCAGCTCGACACGTTCATCGGCGGCCTGGACAAGCAGAAGGCCGACCTGGTCCACGCGATCGACGCGCTCGACCGGCTCAGCGACCACCTCGCCGACCAGCGGGCGGTCATCGGCAAGGCGCTCGACGCGCTCGCCCCCGGCCTCACCGTGCTCGCCCAGCAGCGCCAGCAGCTCACCGCCGCGCTCACCGCGCTCGGCGAGCTGGGCAAGGTCGGCACCCGCGTCATCGAGGCCAGCCGCGACGACACGCTGGCCAGCCTCAAGGCCCTGCAGCCGGTCCTCGGGCAGCTGGCCAAGGCCGGCGACAACCTGCCCAAGTCGCTGAACTTCCTGCTGAGCTTCCCGTTCCCGCCCAACGTGACCGGCGCGATCATCGGCGACTACGTCAACCTCGGCGCGACCGCCGACCTCGACGCGACCACGATCCTGCACAACCTGCTCGTCGCCCCGCCGACGGCGACGCCGGCCGACGTCGCCGCGGCCGAGGGCGGCGCCGGCCCGGGCGGCACCGGCAGCGGCGGCAACCGCAAGCCGTCCGGCGGCGGGTCGAAGCCGACGAAGCCGGGCCTGCCGCTGCCGTCGCTCCCGCCGCTGCCGATCGTGCTGCCGCTGTCCTGCCTGCCGCTCAGCGGGCTCCTGCCGCCCGGCTGGCTACCGCCGAACGGATGCAGCCTGCCCACCGGCTGCGTCATCATCGCACCCGGCCGGCCGGCGCCGCCTGGGGGCATCACGCCGCCCGGCGGGGTCATTGAGCCGGGCACCGTGTTCCCGCCCGGCACCATGCTGCTGCCCGGCTCGTCGCTGTCGCCGCAGTGCCTGCTGCCGCCGGCGACCGGCGCGACCAACGGCCGAACCGGCAGCGTCACCGACGTCCTGAGCGGAGGGCTGCTGCCATGACCCGCGGTACCCGGCTCCAGCTGCTGGTGTTCCTCATGATCAGCGTCCTCGGGATCAGCTACGTCGGCGTGCGCTACGTCGGCCTCGGCGACCGGCTCTTCGGCCACGGCTACAGCGTCTACGTCGACCTGGCCGACGCCGGTGGGCTGTTCACCAACGCTTCGGTCGCCTACCGGGGAGTGCCGATCGGCCGCGTCAGCGGGTTGACCCTGCACGACAAGGGCGCCCGGGCGACGCTCCGGCTGGACCGGAAGACCCGCGTACCGGTGCAGCTGCACGCGATCGTCGCCGACCGGTCGGCCGTCGGCGAGCAGTACCTCGACCTGCGCCCGGACACCGACAGCGGCCCGTACCTGCACGACGGCTCGGTCATCGCGCGCGAGCGGACCGGCGTGCCGCTGGCTCCGGAGACGCTGCTGGCCAACCTCGACGCGCTCGTCCACTCGGTCGACCCGGCCGACCTCAGGGTGCTCATCGACGAGCTCGGCACCGCCTTCGAGGGCAGCGAGACCGCGCTGCAGCGCATCCTCGACGCCGGCGGCCAGCTGCTCGAGAGCGCCAACACGGCGCTCCCGGAGACGCTCACGCTGCTGCGCGACGGCCGCACCGTCCTGGGCACCCAGCTCGACGAGGCCGATGCCATCCGCCGGTGGGCGGCCGGGCTGGCCAAGCTGGCCGCGACCGTCCGCGGGTCCGATCCCGACCTGCGCCGGCTGCTGGCCAACGGGCCGCCGGCCGCGGGCCAGCTCGTCGCGCTGCTCGACGGACTCGAACCGTCCATCGGCGTCCTGCTCGGCAACCTCATCACGGTGAACGGGATCGCCGCCCGGCGGCTGCCCGGGATCGAGCAGATCCTCGTCGTCTACCCGCTCGTGGTCGCCGGTGGCTTCACGGTCACCCCCGGCGACGGCACTGCCCACCTCGGCCTGGTGGTGAACTTCAACGACCCGCCGGCCTGCGTGTACGGCCGGACGCCGAAATGCACCAGCGCCGACGAGGCACGTGGCTCGAGCGTCCGCGGTACCAACAACGCGCCTCGCCCGGGCGGCTCCGATCCGGCCCCGCCGTCCAGTCGGGGTGGGGGAGAGCCGGCCCCGGTGGCCGGCTACGACCCGGCGACCGGGCTGGTTCTCGGCCCCGACGGCAGCCCGCTGGAGTTCGGGGGTACCGGTGGGCAGTACCAGCTGGCCGGCGACCAGTCCTGGAAGCAGCTCCTGCTGGCCGGGGTGACCCCATGACTGACGATAAGGAGACCCCGATGCTGAAGTTGGTCAAGGGCGGCGCGCCCGACGTCCGTCCGAACCGGCGCCGGACCGCGGTACGCCGAACGCCGGCTCCCGAACCCGACCCGATCGAGGAGGTGCTCGCCCACCTCGACGAGATCCCGGACGATCCGCCGGCTGGGGCGACGCAGGACCTCAGCCGGACCGTCCGTCGACGGACGGCGACCCGCCGGCCGGCGGTGCCCCGGAAGCGACCGCCGACCTCGAAGCCGAGCCGGCGCCGGACCCGCCCGTCCTGGGTGACCGGTGCGCTGGTCATCGTCGCCGTGGCCGCCCTGGCCGCCGCCGTCGTCCTCGGTCTGCGGTGGAACAGCGACCGGACGCTGAACCAGGCCCACGAGCAGGCTCTCGCCGCGGCCAAGCAGACCACGGTCAACTTCGTGTCGGTGAGCGCGTCCACAGTGGACCGCGATCTGCAGCGGATCGTGGACGGCGCCACCGGCGACTTCCGCGACGAGTTCACGCGCGGCGAGGCGCAGGTGCGCAAGGCCGTGGTCGAGAACAAGGTCGAGTCGCACGGCACCATCCTGCGGGCCGCGCTCGTGTCCGGCGACCGGCATTCGGCCGTCGTCCTGGTGGCGGTCGACGCGATCGTCAAGAACGTCAAGACGCCCGCCGGCCGGGCCGCGCACTACCGCATCCAGGTCGACGTCGGCCGCGACCCGGACAGCGGCCGGTGGCTGGTCTCGCGTCTGCAGTTCGTCGGGTGAATGGAGGTCTGGTCATGGCTCGCAAGATCGCGATCGTCGTCCTGATCGCCGCGCTCGCCGCCGGCGGGTTCGCGTTCTACCAGCACCGCGACGCCGAGCAGCGAGACGTCGCCGTCCGCCAGGCGACGGCCGCCGCCACCGCCGCCGCGCAGGCGATCTTCTCGTACGACTACCGCAGCTTCGACAGCAGCGTCGCCAACGGGCGCAGCTACGCCACCGGCACGTTCGCCGACGAGTACGCCCAGACCACCGCCGCCCTGAAGACCAACGCGGTGAAGGAGCAGGCGATCGTGCGCGCGGCCGTCTCGGCGACCGGGGTGATCAGCAGCGGCCCGGACAAGGTCGAGTTGCTGCTGTACCTGAACCAGTACCGCCGCAACACCAACGTGACGGGTGAGAAAGTTGACCAGAACCGGGTCGTGCTGACGATGACCAAAGCCGACGGCGCCTGGAAGGTCTCCCAAGCGACCGCCATCTAGGCTCTGTGTCAAGGTGGCGTTTGACGAGTCACTGGAGCCGTAGCTGGGGCGGGTAGCCTCGGCCCGCCCTCGGCCCGCCCCTTCCCGTCGCGTCCCGTCTCCTCCCGCCCCGCTGCGCCCGGCTGCGCCCGGCTGCGCCCTGCTCCGCCCGGCTCCGCCCGGCTGCGCCCGGCTGCGCCCGGCTGCGCCCTGCTCCGCCCGGCTCCGCCC
>Ga0070683_100005276_pt1 | contig 10758 bp, 9 predicted proteins | sample KBSC713LmetaG_FD_64662 | JGI IMG/M metagenome (GOLD analysis project Ga0070683, IMG submission 64662) | Corn rhizosphere microbial communities from Kellogg Biological Station, Michigan, USA - KBS C7.1-3L metaG | ecosystem: Host-associated > Plants > Roots > Rhizosphere ...
GCTCGGGTGGTCGGCGAGAGTGTCGAACACCGCAGGGTTTCTTGCGCTGGGACCGCGACAATCTCCTGGCGGTCCAGCTGCCTGCCGCTTCGCATCGTTCGAAAGCCGGTCGATCCAAAGTCGCAACGCACGAAATCAGCCTGTCCTGCGCCATCCCAGTCAGGTCGGCGGCGTCGCACACGCGCAGAATGCCAGAGGTCCGCGACCCACCCAATGGCCGAAGCCAGTCTCGCCGAAATCGGCCGACCATCGGGGTACGTTCAGCAGTCCGCGATTGGCTGATCATGGCTGGTGTTCCGGGATTCTGCGAGGAAAGTTTTCGAATGGACCTGTCGACGTACTGCTCCTGCCCCTACCGCAATGACATGATTCTTTGCGAATCCGAGGACCGCGCTGAGCGGGCGGCATCTCGGACCGCATCGGATGATCGGTTCATGTGCCGCCGCGCCGGCACCGGGTAGCGTGGTCAACCACATCCGCTGGGGGCGGCGATGGACAATCTCGTTCTGGAAACTGTCATCGGGCTGGTCTTCGTCTTTGGCACATTCTCGGTGATCGTTTCCCTGCTGACCGAGATGATCGCGCGTTTCATCGGCCTGCGGGGCGAGTACCTGCTGCGCGGCATTCGCACGCTGGTCGACGGCTCGGGACACTTCAAGCTCTCCTTCGGCGATCTTTTCGCGCGCTCGTCGAAGGCCCCGGCGCCGAAAGCTGATGACCCGCCCGCACCGATCACCCCCGAATTGATGCGGCACGCACTGATCTGTTCGTCTGCCGACAAGGCGCAGATTCCGGAGAACGCCGGGAACGCTAGACTGAGCGGGCGTGAGCGGCGGAAGCTTCCGTCCTACATTTCCGGCCGTTCGTTCGCCCGTGCTCTCGTTGACACCGTGATCCCCGATGCCGCCGGCAAGACCAAGATGGCCGAGATCCGCGCCCTCATCGACGGACTGGACGACACCCATCTGCGCGCCTCGTTGCTCGCTCTCGCAAGCGCGGCGGAGGAGGACGTCGCCCAATTCCGCCGGAACGTCGAGGAGTGGTACGACGACCACATGGCCCGGGTGTCTGGGTGGTACAAGCGGCACGTGCGGTGGATCTCCCTGGCACTCGGCGTCCTGCTGGTGCTCCTGTTCAATCTCGACGCTGTCCAGATCACCCGATCGCTCTACACCGATCAGATGCTGCGCGCCTCGGTCGTCACTGAGGCCACGCGCGCGGCGCAATGCGGAACGAAGGACCCGGCGACCTGCCTGCGGGACGTGCGCGGTCAGATCGACCGAGTCCGTGGCGCCGGACTGCCGATCGGGTGGGCGACGGTGCCTGAGTGCGCCGCACCGGCGAAATGCGGCTGGTGGGAGCAGCGCGGCCTGGCGACCCCGCACTCCACCGGCGGGTCCAATCTCCTGTCCTTCCTCATCGTCCTGGCCGGCTGGGTAATCATGACGCTCACCCTGCTGCCGGGAGCACGGTTCTGGTTCGACGCCCTGTCGCGGCTCGGCAGCCTGCGATCGACCGGCCCCAAGCCGAAGACCGACAGCAACTAGACTCCAGAGGTCGCGGTGATACGCGACATGACGCCCGAATTCACGCTGATCTCAGTGCCGCACGTGGCCGCTGCCGTTGACGAATGATCCGCTGGGTGCCGTGCATCTCCTGGACGGCAGGGCAGCCCAGGCCACATTCCTGGTCCCGCCTGGAGCCGCGGATCGCGTCGCTGGGCGGTCCTCCGTTGGCGCTCGGGGCCGACATCGCCGTGCCGCCGCGGTTCCTGCAGATCGTCTTCACGTCGCAGGGCAACGCGGACTGCTGGATCACCCGGCGCTGGGAGACCGCGCTTACCGACTCCTTGAATCCCACGCTGCCGGGCCCGTGGTGCGGCGCAGTGGCTGCGACCGCCATCCTTCTCGGCACCTCGCTCGTGTTAGACCAGGAGGCGCTCCACCTGGCGATGATCCCCGTCGTCGGCATCCAGCCACCTGATCATGACCATTCTTTGGCCCATGGGGCGAGTATCTTGTCCAACGTGCCGGGTTACATCCCGGTCAGCGGGCGCTCGACCTGGCATGCGGCACGAGCGTTGTCGCGCGGCGGGCGGCATTGCGTGTCGGTCCCGGCGGTGCGTTCACCGGCGTGGACGTCAATCCGGCAATGATCGCGGTGGCTCAGGCGGTCACGTCGGACCTCAGGCTGCCGATAGCGTGGCTCACGGGCGACGCCCACTCGCTGCCGTTCGTCGATGGTTCCTTCGATGCCGGGCTCTGCCAGTTTTCACTGATGTTCTTCAGCGATCGGCACGCTGCACTCCTCGAAATGCGCCGGGTCGTCGCAACCGGCGGCCGGGTGGCCCTGGCGGTGTGGCGGTCCGCCGCAGCGAACCCGGGGTGGTCGCTGTTCGCGACGGCATTGGAGCAGCATGTAAGTGCGGCAGCTGCGGCCACGATGCGAGCGCCGTTTGCCTTGTTTGACGCCGACGAGGTGCGCACGATCGTCGAGGCCGCCGGCTTTCGTGACGTACGAATGGATATTGGCACTCGCACGATCCGGTTTCTTTCGGTTCGCGAGGTGGTTGTCTGGCAGGCGCTTGCCTCCCCGCTCGCCGACCCGATCGGTGCCCTGGACGCTCCCGCATTGGCCCGGTTCGTGGCTAGTCTCGCAGATCTGGTCGAGCCATATACATACGATGACAGTGTCGCCTGTCCGAGTGAGGCGTACATCGTCACGGCGCGGCGCTGGTGCGAATTTCGCTGACCCGACCCCACCTCCGGCTTGATCGACGAGTCAACCACAGGACACCAACTTTGCAATGTCCAGGTCCTTCACGACATGACCGGGAGCAAGGCGCCGACGTCGACCGCCACCGGCTCGGCCGGGTTACCCGTTCGGTGGATGCAATGTATCAAACCGGTTCGGCCGCGGTTCCTCGTGGCATGGAACGTGGTCGTTGCCTTGGCTCCCGGTGGAGTGTCGGTTCGTGGCTGGACCAGAATGCACAGGCAAACTCAACTGCCGCTTGTCCCTGGGCCGCGATACCGCCATCACCAAGGGGAATCGACCGAAATGTCAGCGTCGACGCCCGTCGGCGAAGCGGCCGGGGATGTGGGTGTGAAGCCGCCACAGCTGTTCGTGGGCCGGACCGCTGGCCGGAATGCGAGAAGCGCTCGAGCGCCCGGATCATCGCAGCGATCGCGTCAGCCTCGCAGCGGCCGACATCGGACAGATGGATAGCGACAGTACGTCAGGAAACGCCAGAATGATGGCAGTCGCAGCAGGGGGAACCATGGATGCCCAATCCGTGCTGAGCGCGCAGATACTCATGGCGCTCGACGATGCGCGAACCGCCAAGACTCTTCTCCAACATCCAGCGATGTCCCGACCGGCAAACAAGGCCGCACTTCGACGCTTCGAGAAGGCGTTCAACGACCGGGAGCGGGAGTTCGAACGACTTCATAGTTACGTCTCGGACTCTGCGTCACACGCCGAGTGCTGGGGACAACTGAGGAGCATTCGCACGGATTTCCACGACACTCTCCGGGAAAGCCTCGCGTTCCTCGGAGCCTTGCTGGTCCGTCAGAGCGAGATGGACGAGCGGTACACTGCGGTGGTCGACACCCTATTGTGGGAACTGGCGTCGGTAGCGCCGCCGGGCGTCGACTGGCCAAGCGTCACCATCGCGGTTGGTGATGCATTCAGCCCCCTGGCAGGCACCGTTCGAACACGGTACCCCGACTTCACGATCTGGGCATTGCCGGTCGTGGGTCACGAGGTGGGGCACCTGCTGGTTCAGGAGTTGAGATCACTCTCCGCGAACGCTCGGAGCCAGGACTTTCCGCTCGTTGATCTTGCTGCCAGACAGGCCAAGGACGACGCGAATCCCGCTCTGCATGACCTCATGATCCGTGAGCTCCTCGCGGATCTCATCGGCGTCTGGTCGCTTGGTCCAGCATTTGCGTGCTCATCTATCCTGTTGCGATTCACTCCGCGGGACGCCGACAAGACAATCGCGCGGCACCCACCCGAAGTTGAGCGAGTTTATGTGGTACTTCGCGGGCTTCGCCGAGTCGATCCGGAATACGCCGACCTCGTCTCGATGCTCGAGGCGATCTGGGCCGACCTCTTGACTCCCCTCAACCTCGCGCCGCTTGCCAACCCAGAGGCGGCCATCCTCGACGCGTGCGTCGAGGACGCGATGGCCATCCTGGACGAGCACCTATCCGGTGCCCGCTATGCCGGACGGACGTACGCGCGTTCGCTGGTACAACCCCTCGCGACTGGGCAACTCGCTCCGGCAGAGATCGCTGCGAAGTACAACATCCGCGACATCGCGAACGCCGCATGGATCGCTCGTTTGCGGTCGTGGGGCGACGTCGCGATCGCACGGCACGTTGACGACTTGGCCATGGCTGCTTGCCGAGAGGTCGCCGCCCTTCCCGGCAAAGGAGCAATGAGCCAGTGAACGACTTGGTTCTCCGGATTCGCCTCGAGGCCATGGAACGCAACCTGCGTCAGGTGAAGGCTCTGGTCGACGTAGTTCGCAAGAACACCAACTCGGTGCGTGAGCTGTACCGACTACTGGATCATCCGGCGGCGCCGGCAAAGGTCGACTTGCGCCGGGCCGAGATGGCGGTCAGCAACATCGCCAAACTCCTGAACTATCAAGATATCGCCGACCTCGTCGATGCATACGGCTTTGCGACTGTCGTGGGGGACGCAGAGAAGAGCCTGGCGAACCTCAATGCCACCCACGCCAAACTGAAGGCGCTGGTCGAGGACCTCCTGGTGAACGTCAAGGAGACCGACGTCCTGCTGAGCCGGGAACCGGTGCGGAATCTGTTCGGTGTCGGGGCGGCGGACGAGTTGCTCACCGAGACCGTCAAGCTGCAGCGTGATCTGCGAGCGAACAAGACGACTGGTGGTTCCGCGCCGATCGATCCCTGGGTTCGGTACCGCGAGCTATTTGGCGAACATCACCAAGTAGACCTGTTCCAGGAGTACGTCGATGTCGCTGCCGGCCTGAGCCTGCGCGGAACGGGTATGGACGAGCACTTCTGCGCCATGGCCGATTGGCTCTCCGACCAATGGACTGCCGGAGTGAATCTCCCGTACTGGTTCGCGATCCCGGCGCGCCACGGACCGTCGGCCATGACGAGCATCATCCGGCTGGGCTTTCCGGAGTGGACGATCTGGGCACTCCCGCTCGTCGCCCACGAATTCGGCAAGATCCTGGTCGACGAGGACGTCGAGTTCCGTGATCAGGCAGCCGACCTGGCCGCCGACGTCGTCCAGTTGGAGAGCGGGTCTGAGCCGCCTCCTACACCGGAAGCAGCCGCGTTGGTGCACGACGCGCCTTCTGCCACGGTCGCTCGGGAGCGGGAGGTGGCGCTAAGAATCCGGATCTACCTCGCCGATGCATTCGCCACATACGTGATGGGACCGGCCTATGCGTGCGCCTGCCTGCTGCTCAGGCTCGACCCGGCGAACAGCGCACAGCCGGCTCTCGACCTTGTGCGGGCGACGGTCGTCATCAAGATGCTCGAAAAGATCGACCCTGGCCTGCAATCCCACCTTTCCGCGATCGTGGGGACTCTGCGCACCTCGTGGGACGCTGCTGTAGCTGCCCAGCTCGGAACGGTTGAACCGAGCACACACCGGCAGGATCTCGCGAGTTCGATTGTGGATCGGGTAGTCGCTGTGCTGGAGTTGATCGAGGAACGGACCGAGATCCCCATCAAGTTTGACGACGCCGCCTGGGACGCGGCTACCGGACAGGCGGAAGAGTATTTTGGCACCCTCGGTGACATGACGCGGGCCCCGCTCGACGGCACTGCAGCCAAGCAGCTCTCGATCGACTTCGACGGGGTGACGCTTCCGCACGTACTGAATGCCGCCTGGCATTGGCGTCTCGAGCACCTCGATTCGAAAATGGCCGACGCCATCGCGAAACGCGTCCGGGAAGACATCTGGCCGCACCTCAAACCGCCGGTCAGGGGCGGCACGGGCAGCTGGAAGCAGCCAACCGGCGGGATTCCCCCGTTGCCGGGAAGGTGAGCGCTGATGACAACAACACCCCCGCCCAGTATGCCGGGCTGGCTGAAGTCTGGCCTGGCCGCAGTCGTTCGTGGCGCCCAAGGACTGCTCCAAGATGTGGCGGTCGAAGCAGTTCACCGCCTGATCCGCAACGGCCGGGAACTGCTCAACCAAGGCAGTGTCGCCGAGGCGACAGACGTCCTGACCAGCGCAGTTACAGCGCTCGAGCTGATAACTAGGCAGGAAAGCCAGGACGCACGGCGCCGCCTGCACGCACAGGCATTGAGCCTGATCGGTCAAGCGGCTGAGGCCGCAGGCGATCCAATCCGTGCGCGGAAGTCGTTCGCCGACTCGATCTCTGCCTATGCAGACTTACATGAGCTCAATGCCGAGGAATGGGGAGATCTGGCAACCGCGCTTCACGGTTCTGGCGAACTGGAACGCGCGATAGACACCCAACGGCGGGCCGCTCGGAGCGCCGACGCCTCGCCCGAAGCCGGGATTCGGCTCGCCCGATGGCTACGCGAATCGGGCGAGCAGCACGCGGCGGAAGCTCAACTTCGCCGACTCGTCGCCAGATTCCCCGACGATCTGACCGCAGGGGTGGCCCTCGCCGACACGCTTCTCGACACGGACGTCCCGGACAAGACCTCCATAGTCGCCGACGTGGTGTCCAAGCTGATCAGAGATGGCCGCCTCGCGGAGGCGCAAGCTCTTCTCGACCGCGCGGTCGACCAGGCACCGTCCGACCCTCTGCTGACCGCCATGCGAGCGACCGTCCTCGCCGGTCTCGGATCGGTGGACGAGGCCGCAGCCGAGTTCGACCGAGCAATCATGCGGGGCGGCGACGAGAGCGAACTGCGCATCCACAAGGCCGTAGCCCTCGCTCAGGGCGGGCAGCCAAGTGCTGCCTTGGAGGAGCTCGGTCGGGTCGGCTCGGCTGCGGAATACTCCGCGGAGGCATGCACGGTCAGGGGGTACGTTCACTACATTCGAGGCGACTACGCAGCCGCGGAGCGGGATCTGCGGCTCGCAACCAAGCTCAACCCGAGGTCCGCGTACCCACAAACACTGCTCGCTGATGCTGTGCACCGCCAAGACCGTGACGACGAAGCCTTGCGGTTGCTCGACCGTGCCGTCAAGCTCGACCCGGAGGATGCCGAAGCCCGCGAGCTGCGCGGGCTCATTCGACTCGACCGTGACGACTTGGACGGAGCGGTCGAGGATCTCCGTCAGGCTGTCGCCCTTGCTCAAACCTCGGCGGACGCGTGGTCGACTCTCGGTGAGGCGCAGCGGCGACGTGGCAAGCTCGACGCAGCCGCGGGAGCTCTGGACAGGGCACTCGAGCTCGAACCCGAGAATGCACGGACACTCTGGTTCCGTGGGCAAGTGCTCGCCGAACAAAAGAAGTTGAGCAAGGCCGTCACCCACCTCAAACGCGCAACCGAACTCGACAGCAGTCTCGTCGAAGCCTTCGCCACGCTCGGCGAGGTGCTGATGCAGCTCAGTCGCCACGATGAAGCACTTGCCGCCTTCGACAGGGCTCTCACGGCCGGGGACCCGGTCGATCGAACGATGCCTGCGCTGCGGGGCGACCAACGAGCCGCAGTTCTGGCAAATCGGGCAACGGTGCTCGAGCATCGTGGTCACTTCGCGAAAGCTGCCGCAGCCCTCCAGGAAGCGGTCAGGCTGATGCCCGAGGACGCAGACATGTTGGCACGGTTGGCGGACAGTCTTCGGCTCGCGGGACGCCCGACGGACGCACTCATCGCGGCGGATGGCGCTCTTGCCCGGGTTAGGACCCACGCGGATGCATTGACGGTCAAGGGTCTGGTCCTTGCCGCATTGGATCGCACCGACGAGGCGGTATTGGCGCTACACGCGGCGGTTAGCGAGCATCCGGACAATGTCCACACGCTCACCGCCCTTGGGGACATCTACAACGATACGAATCGCCTGGCGGACGCCGAAGAGACGTTCCGCACTGCGATCGCAGCCCAGCCCACCAGTCTGGAAGCCCAGCGCGGGCTGGGAGACGTGCTGCGTAAGCTTGGAAAATTTGACGGCGCGTACGAGGCTCTGGAGACTGCGCTGGTACTCTCCCCCGCTGACCGGCCGACGCTTCGATTGCTTGGATACACGCTGCTTGCGGCCGGGCGCCTTGACGACGCGCTCTCGACATTCCGGCGGGCATTGGAGATCATCCCGGACGACCCGGTCATCTTGTACGACGTCGTCCAGGCACTGCTGGCTCTCGACGACTACGGAGAGGCTCTACAGGTATCGGAATATGCCATGCGAATCGCTTCCAGTCACGGGCCAATCTTGGCGATGCGCGGGCTCGTGTTGTGCGAGGTCGGTGAGTTCGATACGGCCGCTCGTGTGCTTCGGGAGGCGGTCACCGCGAACCCTGGCGATGCGACCCCGCTAGGCCTTCTCGGCTGGGCGTTGACGAATCAGCAACCCAGGCATTTCGCCGAGGCGCTCAAAGCGTTGCGCGCTGCCGTTCAGATCGATGACGACATGGCGTATCGGAAGGAACTCGCAAGTGTTCTGTGGAACCTCGGCGACCCGGCATCGAACGAAGAATTCACCGCAGTCCTGAGCCGCATCAAGGTCGCGTCCGACACGAAGGCGGATGAGCTTGCGATTGCTGGCTGGTGCTTCTATGGCCTCGGCTTCCACGAGGAGGCGGTACGCGCCTACCGGTTGGCCGTTCGCAACGGCGCTGGGCTCGACGTCCAATTCGACCTCGCGTTGGCACTGCTGTCAAAACCGGACCCTGGAGCAGCTCGGGAGGCGTACGAACGGAGCATCTGTCTGGCCGAGCTCAAGCCCCAGCTCCGACGGCGCGGCCTGTTCCGGGTAGCACTCGGAGACATTGAAGACGCACGGCGCGTCCACAGACTGGCGGGGGAAACTGTCGAGGCATGCCGCGCGATGCTGGAGAGTGCACTGGGGCTGCTCGACGCAAAGCTTGCCGAGACCGCGACTGGCGAGTAGACGCCTCAACCGCCGTCATCACGACGTGATTTCTACGGCCTGCTCGGGAAACAGGACCTTACCGGCATGCTGCACTTTCGTCGAGAGACGGAAACTGGCACTTGCCGGTATGTCAGCCACCTCCATGCGCACGGCCACCTTTCCCGCATCGTCGGCGGCGGACATATCCTTGGCCAGGACCGTGTTCGAATCGCCCTGAGGGCCGACGGCTGCCAGCACGGTCTCCACCCGCGCGCCCGCCGGCAGCCGCGTCCCGGTGACGTATCCCGCCAAGCCACGCTTGCCATCGGTGCCGAGTGTCCACTGTAGCCCCATTGCCGGCGGGTCATTCTTGCCGGCCACCGTGGCCAGGACTCCGAGCGCGCTCGCCAACCCGACAACGAAAAGGATAAGTGCGAGCCGCGTCAACCATCCACGAAACGCGATGATCCTCTCGTAAAACTCGCGGACCTCGACGAGGTTGTCGGCATTGATCTTGGTGCGCAGCGTTGGCAGGTTCGCCACGGACGCGAACAGCACCGCGAGCATGAGGAATCCGAGCGCCGCCAACGTAAATGGTTGGTAAGCAGACGCGCGGTCAGCAGCGCCTGTCAAAATTCCAAAGCCGGCCAGGACGGTAGCGATAAGGGTGATGTTGGCGAATACGAAGCCAACCTTCGCGTCGATTCGTCCCAATGTCTTCGCCGGTGTAAGTTCCGCCGCAGCCTCGATCCACCGCAAATCGTCGGCGCTTGGTCGTTGGCCCCGGTGCGGGTCACCCGTCGCCGTGCTCACGGGCGCCCGTTTCCTACGAAGACGTTCTTGTGACCGTCGTCGCATGTCACCGGGAATTTCCAGCGTTCCTCTACCTCATCAAAGAAGAAGACAGCCAGTTCGCCGTTGTCGTACATGCGCCGAAGCATCTCGGTAAAGTCCTGTCGATCAGATCCCCAGCACTCGTACGGTTGATCCATGACTGATCACCTCTGCCGTCGCAATTCTGAGGGCGATTCAGGTCGGCTTCCGGCTACGGCGGGCACCGTATAGCGTCATCCAGCGACCGACGCCTCAACCTTTGCGAAAAGCGCGACCGTATCGCAAGAGACGGGGAGGCGAAAGTCGAAGATCTGACAAGCGAATCGAACCTGCAGGCCGCCGTCGCGAAATACCCGGACAAGGCGGTTGTAGATCGGTGCAACGACGGTCCAGCCGACCAAGTGACGTCCGGCGTACGGTAGGCATATGGAACCGGACGAGGCTCGCACGGACCTGGCGGCGGCGTTCGCCGTGGTGGACCAGATCAGGGACGCACCGGCAACCTGGAACGCGTGCACAAGCGCCCCAACGCCTGCTGCCGTTTCCTCGCCGGTGGAGGGCGCCACAGCGGCGGGTGTCAAGCCGAGCACCGCTGAATATGGACCAATCCTGTGAACACTGATTCTCCTGAGATCGATGTGAACGAAAGCGCCACTTGCATTCGATCGGCCGAATCATGTCCGGCTATCCGTAGTCGCGGATGGTGAAGATTCACGCCGCGACACTGCATCGTGTCCTCCCCATGAACACCGACAGACTTGCCCATGCTGTTCGGGTGCCAAAGTACAAACGTTCGAAGGTCCTCAGGACAGGATCTTGGCAGGCGGGCCAGCCGTGGGCAGCATTCGTCCTCGTACAATAGCTCCACGCGGGGGTCGGTGATCGCCTTGCGCAGGGGCTCGGTGAGATGACGCAGGCCCGGCGAGCAAACCA
>Ga0070683_100005277_pt1 | contig 10758 bp, 7 predicted proteins | sample KBSC713LmetaG_FD_64662 | JGI IMG/M metagenome (GOLD analysis project Ga0070683, IMG submission 64662) | Corn rhizosphere microbial communities from Kellogg Biological Station, Michigan, USA - KBS C7.1-3L metaG | ecosystem: Host-associated > Plants > Roots > Rhizosphere ...
GTGCAGTCAGAAAGAGACAGGGCTGAGCGCGGCCCGGGTTTCAAGTAGTGCGACAGCATGACGTTGTTATTCACTCCTTTCCTCTTTGCCTTTCCGTACTTCCCCAGTTGTCGGCTCGCGAAGCGGAGATAACTCCCTCGGGAGTGTCGCCGGTTCGTTAAGAAGATCGCAGCGGATGTGAAGAAAGCGTCCAGGAGCTAATCCATGGAAGCTCGGGCTTGCGGTCGTGAGGCAACGCAACGCTATTCAACCAAAAGGCCAATGGGAGGCAAACATGCGCTCAGGAAGGTTATTGGCGTCTGGGTTTTTCAAGGTAGTCTTCGCCGTTCTGCTTGGTGCAGGTTGTGCAGCGGTATCGGCAAACGCGCAGACGGTGTACAACAACGGGACTGGGACGAATAACGGGTTCTACTATTCGCTGTACAGCAGCGGCGGATCGGCAACGATGACGTTCCCGTCAGCCGGTCAGTATCACGGTAACTACGCCATCAGCTGGTCCCGCGTAAATGACGTGGTGGGCGGCAAGGGGTGGAGCACGGGGAGCGCCCGGACCGTGGGATACAACGTGGGATACGCGAGTGGTTATAACACCATTTCGGTCTACGGGTGGACGACCAATCCGCTGGTGGAGTATTACATCACGGAGCTGGGGTCACTTTATACCGGGAACGCGACCTACAAAGGCAGCGTGTCGAGCGACGGTCACACCTACAACACGTACGAGCACCTGCAGGTGAACCAGCCTTCGATCATCGGCACCGCGACATTCGAGCAGTATCTGGATGCGTGGGGCGGAGCGTCGACGGGATCGAACCACTCGGTGACGACCGGCAACCACTTCAATCACTGGAGGAGCCTGGGAATGAACATGGGCGCCTTCAACTATATGATTCTGGGAACAGAAGCATATAACGGGGCGAGTGGTTCAGTAAACGCGACCGTGTGGTAGTCCATTTCCCTCACAAGTGAAGATGTTTGTCAGGCCGGCGGGGCTAAACGCTCAGCCGGCCTGGCTGGATGTGTTCGCAGGTATAACTCGGGACGGGCAAATGAAAAAACAATGGATTGCCGCGGCAATATTGGCGGGAGGCGGCTTAAGCGCGACGACAAGCATGGCGACCGCGCCATCGGGTAACACGCCGGATGACCTGGTGTTTGTGCAGGGCGGGACATTCAAAGATACGCGGTCGAATTACTTCGGAAAAGGCGTGGAGCTGTCGAGTTTCTATATCGGCAAGCACACGGTAACTCAGAAGGAATGGACCGAGGTGATGGGAGAGAATCCTTCGAAGTTCAAGGGCGACAATCTGCCGGTGGAGACGGTGAGCTGGTATGACGCGGTTGCGTACTGCAATAAGCGGAGCATGCGCGAGGGGCTGCGGCCTTATTACCGCATCGACAAGGATACCCAGGATGCGAATAACAAGCCGGACCCGCAAGCCGGGGATCTGGATGACTTGAAGTGGACGGTGACTATCGATGCGGGATCGAATGGTTACCGACTGCCGACGGAAGCGGAGTGGGAATACGCGGCGGGCGGCGGCCAGTTGAGCAGGAGTTACTTCTACAGCGGCAGCGATGATATCGAAGAGGTCGGGTGGTACTGGAGGAATTCGGGCGACAAGGAGTTGGATGGATTCTGGAATTGGCCGGCGATCCAACAGAACCACGATCGAACGAAGGATGTGGGGAGTAAGAAGCCTAATGAGCTGGGTATTTATGACATGTCAGGAAACGTAAGGGAGTGGTGCTGGGACTGGTATGAAGACAACGTGCCCACCCATGTGACGGATCCGCGAGGGGGTCAGAGCGGCTTCAACCGGGTCTGGAAGGGTGGCGGGTGGATGGGTGCGGCGTTCACCGCGGAACCGTCTTACCGGGGCCACCTGGCAGCGAATGGGAAAGGACCGGACCAGGGATTTCGCGTGTGCCGCAACAAGTAGCAGGGCATGACCAGGTCAAGGATGACTGGATGAGCTTCAGAGTCTGCGTGAGAACTGGATTTGGGCAGCAAAACGTCCCTCAGGGGGGCTGAACAGGCTGCGGAAAGACTCGTGAGAGCGACGGGGCCGCGGCAAAAAACCTCAAGGGCTGAAGCCCAACCCCTTCGTTTGGCGGCTGGGCAGCGGGGCTGAAAGTCCCGCCCTTACCCGATTTTGGATCACGGGAGATGGTTGTGGATCGCAGAGTGGTTTTGGCATTTGTCGCGATGGTTGTGGGTGCCGGGCAGTGCGCGGCGGCGCCGGTTCGTGTCGCGTTTGACTGGCATGGCGGCGGTGGCGTGCAAATGCCGGCGCGAGTCCACATTCGGGCGGTTCGCGTGGTGGGGAATAGCGTCCGGAGTTTGCCCGTGGAAGCGGACGCGTCGACGGATGGCGGGGTGATCGAACTGGGCGAAGGGGTGTGGATGGTCGAGGCATCGGCGCCCGGGTTCTGGAACCAGGGGATGGAGGTCAGTTCCCCTCCCCGGACGACGGCGGCGGTGCGGCTTTCGCTTTGGCCGGCCGCTACGCTGCGCGGCGAGGTGGTGGCGGGCGATGGCGAGGTATTGCCTTCTTCGCTGCAGGTTCGACTGAGCGCTGCTTCGAGTGACTCCGGTGGAGCTGCGGGAACGGCGATGGTGAATGCGCAGGGAGAGCCGGCACCGCGGAATGCTGAACTGAATTGCCCGATCCGCGATGGAGGCTGGAGTTGCGTGGGCCCGGCCGGCGTGTTCGATCTGCGGGTAGAAGCTGCGGGGTACGTGCCGCGCTATACGTGGGACGTGAAGCTGGGCGGCTCAGATGGCACTGAATTGGGAAGAGTCGATCTGCGCAGAGGGATTTCGGTGTCGGGGCGAGCGGTTCGCAAGGATGGCTCAAGGCCGCCCGAACGGTGCCGCGCGACACTGAAGGCGGACAGTGAGCTGCGAACGGGTCCGGATGCCGAGCCCGATGGCGTGCCGGCGAACGAGCCGGTGTTGGTTGGGGCGCTCAGCAGTGGCGGTGATTTTCAGTTTGCCGGAGTGCAGGCGGGCAGGCATGTTTTGGAGGTCGATTGCAACGGGGCGAGCGGCTTCCGCGCGCTGACGGTGCAGACCGACGGCGAAACGCGAATCGATCCTCCTGTGCTGCTTGAAGAGCAGACACTCGAGGTGGGGATTACACCCAAGCTCGATCCCATGGGGCGGCCGTGGAAGCTCACGGTGGAGGCCACGACTCCGCGGCTACGGCGGATTGCAGACCGCGTGATGCTGGGGGGAGATGCATCGTGGAAGCGGTGCGGCCTTATGGCCGGCTACTATCGCGTGATGGTGAGCAGCTCAGACGGTACCGAGTGGCTTGAGCGGAACTTCGATCTGGGCAAGCAGAGCGGGCCGTTGCTGCTGCGGGCGCAGTCGGTGGCAGTGAAAGGGCGGGTGACGCTGGGGGAACAGCCGGTACGCGCGCGGCTGCTTTTTTCAAACCATGCGGGCGGCGAGCCGGTGACTCTCAAGAGCGATGCCGAAGGCCGGTTCGCGGGGCTGCTGCCAATTGCAGCGGATGCGCGAGAGACCAGTTGGAGTGTGGAGGCGCACACCGCGCAACCGGAGTCCACGCGGCGCATTGCGAGCGTAACTGTGCCGACTGTTGCAGCAGGAATGAGCGCATCGCTCGATCTTGAGTTGCCGCTGATTGCGGTGCGCGGCAGGGTGATCGGCGAGGATGGCAAACCGGAACACAGTATGGAAGTGAAGTTCCAGGATTCGCTCGGCCGGCGGATCACCACGTCCACCGATGATGGTGGCAACTTCGAGATGGCGGAGCTGCCCGCAGGAAAGTATACGGCGGTGGCGGAATCGGAGGATGGCGCGTCGGATCGAATTCCTTTCGATGTGCTGGATGGAAGCGAAAGGAAGTTGACGCTGATTGTTCATCCATCGAAGCGCGTTGTGTTCGAGGTGGAGTCAGACCAGGGGCCAGTGGCGGATGCGACGGTTCAGGTGTGGATTGAGCCGGGAGTGCCGCGGTCATTCGCACGCACGGATCAGAATGGGCGATTCCATGTGACGCTTCCGCGCGAAACGACTGAGGTGGGATTGACTGTGGGAGCGCCGGGATATGCGGTGAAGCTCGTGCGCGCGGGAATTCCGAATTCGAGCGATGCGGCGGCGGCTGCGATCGAGGTGAAGCTCGGAACTTCAGGGGGAACACTGGAGCTGAATTTCGAACCGGAAGAGGGCACTCTCAGCGAGGGCACGCAGCTCTATGTTGCGCACAATGGAGCCATCCAGGAGGCGCGGACGATCGGCGGCTGGGGTACCAGCCAGGCTGGGACCAATGGCGACGGGCCGGCGGTGGTCGAGAACATTGAGCCGGGCAACTACGCGCTTTGCACGATTGCCGATCCTTCGGAGCTCGCCGTCGTGTGGATGGGCACGCTTCCTCCGGACCGGTGCCGCAGGGGCACGGTGCAAAATGGAAAGACGCTGACGCTCGATCCCGTCACGCCGGGGACTGTTGCGAACGGGGCCGATTCCGCGCGGTAATTTCAAACTCATGTTGCGGCGATAAGCAGGGACGCTCCGCGTCGATGGTGCCGGGTTGAGGCGCCGGCGACGCGAGAGTGTTCTTCCTCCGAGCGTGTTCGAATCCGGACAGACCAGAATTGAAATGAACGATTTCGCGGCGCGTCGCTTCCCTTCCGCGGTGCGGAATGTGGTACTTAGGATGGCTGTGCATTGGCGGAATACGTGCAGGAGTACGGATGATTCCGCTTCGCGGAGGACTTCTCTTCTATGGCAATCGAAGTGACAGGCGTGGCTCCGCTGGTGCAGGTGTTCGACATGCGGAAGTCGATTCGGTTTTACCGGGACATGCTGGGGTTCACGGTGACGAGCCGATCGAAGCCGATGACAGACGACGCGGACGACGTGAACTGGTGCATGCTCGAGTTGGGCGGCGCGTGCGTGATGTTGAATACGGCGTATGACCCGGAGGAAGTACCGGAGGCGCCGGACGCGGCGCGATGGGGCGGACACCAGGATACTTGTCTGTTCTTCGGCTGCCGGGACGTGGACGCGGCGTTTCGAGAGCTGGTGGAGAGAGGCATCAAGGTGGATGCGCCGAAGGTGACCTGGTATGGGATGAAGCAGCTTTCGCTGACGGACCCGGATGGGTTCGGGATCTGCTTTCAGTGGAAGGCTGAAGGCTGAACGGGCGAAAGGCGGCCGGAGATTGCTCATCTCCGGTCGCCGCGGTGAGCTGCTTTCTTGTTTGTGCGATCTGCTTTGGGTGACAGCGTTTTTTCGGCCGAGCTAGTCAGGGTGGGTAGGGCTTTACCGGGAGGATGCCATGCGGACAGTGTTGCAGGATCTGCAGTACTCATTTCGGCAGTTGCGGAAGATGCCGGGCTTTTCGCTCACCGCGATTATTTCGCTGGCGCTGGGCATTGGCGCGACGACGGCGGTTTTCAGCGTGGTGTACGCGATCCTGATGGACCCTTACCCGTATGCAGCGCCGGACCGGATGGCGCACATGCGCCTGATCACTCCGGATGGAAAGGGCCAGCGCGGGTTCGGAATCAGCGGATCACAATGGCAGGTGCTGCGGAAGTCGCCCGTCATTGAAGATTCGTTCATGACCGATCAGTGGAATCTGACGGTGACGGGCAGCGACCTTCCGGAGGACGTGAGCGCCGACTACATGACGTCGAACGCGTTCAACTTCATGGGTGTTCCGGCGGCGCTGGGGAGAGGGCTTCAGCCGTCGGATGCGATCGACGGGCAGGATCCGCAGCCGGTGGTGGTGCTGGGTCATGCGTTCTGGACGCGTCACTACCACGGCGATCCAAGCGTGGTGGGCAAGACGATCCAGTTAATGCGCAAGAGCTACACGATTGTCGGGGTGGCTGCTTCGCGGTTTACCTGGGATGACGGGGATGTGTATCTGCCGCTGAAAGTGACGGGCGACCAGGTGCGCTCGTACTACTGCGGACTCCGACTGAAGCCCGGGGTGACGCACGCGCAGGCAGAAGCCGCTCTGCAGCCGCTGATTGATGAATTCAAGAAGGAGACGCCCAAGCATTTTCCGCCCGAGGCCATGAAGCTGCACGTGCAGGGGCTCAACGAGGACTTCGTCAAAGAGCTTGGCGGGACGCTTTATCTGCTGTTTGGATCGGTGGCGCTGCTGTTGCTCATCGGGTGCGGAAATGTGTCGATTCTGCTGCTGGCGAGGGCGACGGCGCGGCAACAGGAGTTTGCGGTTCGCTCGGCGGTGGGCGCATCGCGGAAACGGATTATCCGGCAATTGCTGACGGAGGCGCTGCTGCTGTCGTTCACGGGAGCGGCGCTTGGCCTGTTGCTGGCGTACAGGATTCTGGGCGTGATCGTGGCCAACCTGCCGGAGTTTTCGTTCCCGCACGAGGCCGCGATCCACATCAACGTTCCAGTGCTGGCGTTCTGCATTGTGGTTGCGACGCTGACGGGGATCATCTTCGGGCTTTCACCGGCGTGGCAACTTTCGCGGCCCGAAGTCAGCCAGATCATGCAGTCGAGTACACGCAAGACCACGCGGGGGGTGAGTGGCCGCAGAATGCACAACGTGCTGATCGCCGGACAGATTGCCCTGACGCTGCTGATGATGGCCGGCGCAGGCGCGGCGATCGAAGGATTTCTCAAAGTGGCGCACACGCACCTGGGGTACGATCCGCACAACGTGATGTCGGTGGGCGTTCCCATTCACGACGGCACCTATAAGACCTGGGCGGAACGCGCGGCGTATTTTCAGCAGTTGCATGACCGTGCCGCGCAGGTGCCGGGTGTATCGATGTCGGCGATATCGAGCAATGCCACGCCGCCATCGAACGGGTTCAATACCAAGTTTGAGATTGTGGGCCAGCCGGGCGGGCAGGAGCAGAAGCTTCATTTCAACATGGTCAGCCGGGAGTACTTTCCTGTGCTGCGCGTTCCACTGGAGAAGGGGCAAATTTGGAATGAGGACGAGGAACACCGCGGCGCCGCGATGGTTGTGATCAATCAGACGATGGCGAAGAAGTTCTTTCCGAATGGCGATGCGATCGGTCACTTCTTGAAGTTCCCGGAGATCACGGCGCAGCCTCCGTTTCTTCTGAAGTCTCCCAGTGGGGACGGGCCGATCCAGATTGTGGGCATTGTGGGGGACAAGCTGGATGACGGGCTGTCGCAGCCGATTGCGCCAGAGGGATTCGTTCCCTACACGATGGCGATGGGGATGTATACCCAGATCCTGATTCGCGCGCCGGGGTCGCCGTTGCCGCTGGAGCATGCGGTAAGCGCCGCGGTGAACTCGGTGGATCATGACCAGCAGACCGGCGGCAACGTGAAGGACCTGGAGCATTGGATTACGCGGCTGCCGGAGTACGCGCGCGGCCAGTTGGTGTCGTGGCTGTTCGGAGGCTTTGCCGCGCTCGCGCTGCTTCTGGCCGCGGTCGGGCTTTACAGCGTGGTGTCGTATACGGTGGCGCAGCGCACGAATGAATTTGGAATTCGTATTGCGCTGGGGGCGGGACGCGCTCACGTGTTGCGGATCGTGTTTAACTCGACCGCGCTGAGCGTGGGCGCGGGAGTGGTGGCGGGAATTGCGCTCACGTTCGCATTGAACCGGGTGATGGCGAGCTGGGCGGCGGAGAGCTCGCGCGACCCGTTGCTGCTGCTGGCGGCGACATTCGTGTTGAGCCTTGTGGCGACGATGGCCTGCGCGATTCCAGCATCGCGCGCAGCGTCTACCAGCCCGATGACGGCGATTCGCTACGAGTAGCGGTTTCGAGATCAGCGCAGGCCGGTGTGGAGGTAGGCGACGACGGCGTTGAGCTGGTCCTGGGTCATCTGGTATTGGAATGGGGGCATGAGGCCTTTGCCGGTCATTATGACGCGTTTGACTTCGGGGTCGATGGCGGGAGCGCCGTCGGGCAGCGTTGTGCGGCTGAAGATGCCGTGAAGGTTCGGCGGAACTTTTTTCAAAGCGAGATCGTTTTGCTCGTGACAGTGGGCGCAGGCGACATTGTAGACGCGCTTGCCTTCGGCCTGCTGCGGGGTGAGGGCGTTGCGGGAATGGCAGCCGGCGAGAGCGGCGACAAACAGGAGCGTAACGGGGAGTGAGACGCGGCAGCCGAGTGAGGTCATTCGTCTACTCAAGAATAAATGCGCGGGGCTGGGCAAGATCGCACTTGTGGAGTGCGGATATTTCATCTCGCCGCCGCGCTATTTTCCAAACGCCTTAGGATGTTTTGCGGGACCGTGGTCAGGGGTTGATGGAGCGCTTCGCCGCGAGCCAGGCTGAGAAGATTCCGGCGGCGCCGACGGCTGCGAGCGTATAGGCATCTCCGCCCCATGCGACATGGCTGCGTGGTGCGGCGAGAGCGCGAGGGGTGAGCACCAGGAGGACGAAGAGCGCAAACATCACGGCGAGCAGGCGTGAAGCTTCCACGTCCCGAATGCCGGAGAGGACGGCTAGTCCGGCCGCGAGGAATGCGATGCCTGAAACCACGGACCAAAAGACCCCGCCGAAAGGCATCCAAGGCGGCAGCATGGCAGCGGTCAGCTCGAGAGCGGCGAAATGGCCCAGGCCGAAGACGATGCAGCAAAGACCGAAGGCCCAGCGGAGTGTCCGCGTGGTAAGAACGCTTTCCGGCCGATCTGCGAGGGCTATCCAGAGGCACGCAGCAGCAATGAAGAGGAACACTTGCTGACCGATGCCGACCAGAACTCCAATGTAGATCGAAACGTGTTGCCCCAGGTAATGGGGCGCACTATAGAAGCGCGGGAGTGGAAACAGGACGAAGATGGCGTAGAGAATCATGAGCGCGACTGCGCCAGCGCGTTCCCATGGGGGGAAGAAAAGAGAGAGGCCGCCGGCGATAAGCCAGACGGCGGCGATACATGCCAGAACGGTGATGCCGGGGATGTGGTCGCTCCACGCCTGGATAGGCTGATGAGCGGGCTCGAATTCGCGCCAGATGAGGTCGAGGATTCCGGCAATCACTGCCGCCGCGCCGAAGAGCCATGTTGCGAGTTTCATGGGGCCCCTTTGGGAACTAACCCGAACATGGTATCCCGGAATCGGCGCGGCAACCGGCGATTGTTACAGGCGGGAACGACAGTTGGCTAAACCGGGCGAGAGCCGGGGCACGCGTTTGCAGCGGGCCGGGAACTGCCCCGCGGTCAGATTCGCGCAGGGCAGATCCCGGAGACACGCGGTTCAGGGGAGAGTGAAGGCAACGTAAGCGCTGCCCTGTGGGGTTTTTGGGTCGCGCGCGCCGCTGGCTCCGATGACCACATATTGCTTACCGTTGAGCATGTAGGTGGCGGGCGTGGCGTTGCCGAGATACGGAAGGACTGTTTCCCAGAGCAGTTTGCCCGTGGCTGCGTCGTAGGCGTGGAACTTGCGGTCGTGGTTGGTGGCGCCGATGAAGAGCACGCCGCTGGCCGTAAGAATGGGACCGCCGTAGTTTTCAGTGCCGGTGTTGGTCATGCCCTTCGCAGCGAGCTCAGGGAATTCGCCGAAGTTAATCTTCCACAGATATTTTCCGGTGTTGAGGTCGATGGCATTCAGTGTGCCCCATGGCGGATTGAATGCAGGATAGCCTTCGGGGTCGAGGAACTTGCGATAGCCGGAGAAGACGAAGGTGTTCGCCGGCGAGGCTGCGTCGTTGGGTGCGGATTCGTTTGCCGAGAGCTTGTCGCTGACGCCAAGGTATTTGATCAGAGCATCGAGGTCAGTTCCCTGCACCGCGGGTTGTGCGGGCATGCGGCCTTTGCCCTTGTGAACCATATCGGTGACCTGGGCGGCGGTGAGGCGGGTGCCGATTCCGACGAGTGCGGGAAATGCGGGCGCGTTGCCCTCGCGCTGATCGCCGTGGCACATGGCGCAGTGTTTCGCGTACACCTTTGCGCCGGCGGGGTCTTCCTCATGCGGCTTTGGCGCGGGCTGAGCGGCGTCGGACTGCAGTTCCTTTGCAGCGCCGGACGAGACGGGAGTACGCAGGTAGCCGAGGAGTTCCTGGATGTGCTGATCGTCAATATTGGGGAAGGAGGGCATGCGGCCCTGACCACCGCGGGCCGTCGAGGTGATCTTGTCGTCAGAGAGACGGTGCGTAACATCGACCAGCGACGGGAAGGACGGCGGAGAGCCGGCGCGATCGATGCCGTGGCAGACGGCGCACTGGTCGCGATAGAGCTTCTCGCCTGCGTTGCCGGTGGGCTTTGCGGGTGCGAGGCGACCGAGCCAGACCATTTCATTGGAATTGACGTAGAGGATGTTGTGAACGGGGTCGATGGCCGGTCCGCCCCACTCGGCACCTCCGTCGAATCCGGGAAAGACGGCCGTGTCCTTGTCAGTGGAGAGAGGCTGGAACTGGCCATTGCTTCGGATGTGCTCCGCGAAATCCTTTACGGCCCAGGCGTGGGCTTCGGGAGTGCGGGTGGTGAGCATGTCTTCAGTGAGGCGCTGGCGGGCGTAAGGCTCGGGGTACTCCGGGAGCCGCTGCGTTTTGGAGGCGACTTCGCCGGGCAGGGTGCTTGGCGGGTAGGGCTTTTCGGGGATTGAGTAGAGCGGCTTCCCGTTGGTGCGGTCAAAGAGATAGAGAAAGCCCTGCTTTGACGTCTGCGCGATGGCCTGGATGGTGCGGCCGTCTTTCTTCACCGTGTAGAGGGCGGGAGGTGACGGGAAGTCGCGGTCCCACATGTCGTGGTGCACGGCCTGAAAGTGCCAGAGGAGTTTGCCCGTGGAGGCATCGAGGGCGAGGAGGCAGTTTGCGTAGAGA
>Ga0070683_100005278_pt1 | contig 10757 bp, 9 predicted proteins | sample KBSC713LmetaG_FD_64662 | JGI IMG/M metagenome (GOLD analysis project Ga0070683, IMG submission 64662) | Corn rhizosphere microbial communities from Kellogg Biological Station, Michigan, USA - KBS C7.1-3L metaG | ecosystem: Host-associated > Plants > Roots > Rhizosphere ...
ACGCTCGACGAGTACCGCAAGCACATCGAGAAAGACGCGGCGCTGGAGCGGCGCTTCCAGCCGGTGCTGGTCGGCGAGCCGGACATGAACGACACGATCGCAATCCTCCGCGGGCTGAAACCGCGCTACGAACAGCACCACGGCGTCCGCATCTCCGACGCGGCGATCGTCGCCGCCGCGACCCTCTCGGAGCGCTACATCGCCGACCGCTTCCTCCCCGACAAGGCGATCGACCTGATCGACGAGGCGGCCTCGCGACTGAAGATCGAGATCGACTCGGTGCCGACCGAGATCGACGAGGTCGAGCGGCGGATCCAGCAGCTGGAGATCGAGCGCGAGGCGCTGAAGAAAGAGACCGACGAGGCCTCGAAAGCGCGGCTGGGGGCGCTGGAGGGCGACCTCGCCAACCTCGGCGAGGAGGCGGCCGAGCTGCGCACCCGCTGGCAGAACGAGAAAGAGCCGCTGGAGCAGATCAAAGCCGCGAAGGAACGGCTGGAGGAGGCGCAGCGCGAGGCTGAGAGGGCCGAGCGCGAGACCGACCTCGAGCGGGCGGCGAAGCTGCGCTACGGCGAGATCCCGGAGCTGGAGGCGCAGGTCAAAGAGCAGGAGGCGCGGCTGGAGGAGCTGCACGCCGGCGGCGAAGTGATGCTGGCCGACGAAGTCACCGAGGAGGACGTGGCCGAGGTCGTCGCCAAATGGACCGGGATCCCGGTCAGCCGGCTGATGGAGGGCGAGGTCCAGAAGCTGATCCAGATGGAGGAGCGGCTGCACGACCGGGTGATCGGCCAGGACGAGGCGATCGCCGCCGTCTCCAACGCTCTGCGCCGCTCGCGGGCCGGCCTCTCCGACCCCGACCGGCCGATCGGCTCCTTCCTCTTCCTCGGCCCGACCGGAGTCGGCAAGACCGAGCTGGCGAAGGCGCTGGCCGAGTTCATGTTCGACTCCGAGCAGGCGATCGTCCGCCTCGACATGTCCGAGTACATGGAGAAGCACACGGTCGCGCGGCTGATCGGCGCGCCCCCCGGCTACGTCGGCTACGAGGAGGGCGGGCAGCTGACCGAGGCGGTGCGGCGCCGGCCCTACGCCGTCGTGCTCCTGGACGAGATCGAGAAGGCCCACCCCGACGTCTTCAACACGCTGCTGCAGATCATGGACGACGGGCGCCTGACCGACGGCCAGGGCCGCACCGTCAGCTTCACCAACACGGTCCTGATCATGACCTCGAACGTCGGCTCCGACCGGATCGTCGGCGAGCAGGTCGACGAGAAGATCCGCGAGGGGATCGAAGAGGTGCTGGCGGCGACCTTCAAGCCCGAGTTCCTCAACCGGATCGACGACACGGTGATCTTCCACCGGCTCTCGAAGGCCGACATCGGCCGCATCGTCGAGCTCCAGGTCGACCAGTTGGTGGGCCGGGTGCGCGAGCGCGGGATCACGATCGAGCTCTCCGACGACGCCCGCACCCTGCTCGGCAACCTCGGCTACGACCCCACCTACGGGGCGCGGCCGCTGAAGCGGGTGATCCAGAAGCAGCTGGTCGACAAGCTGGCGCTGAAGATCCTCGAGGGCGAGTTCGGCGAGGGCGATTCGGTCCGGGTCGACGCCCGCGACGGCGAGATCGTCTTCGAGCGGGTCGGGACGCCGACCGCCACGGCAGCATAGGGACGCCCTACCGCGTTTCAGGGCTCATTTTCCCGGCCTTTTCTGCCGAAACAAGAACCTCATACAGGTGCTCTTTAATTAGGCCAGCCACCTTAGGCTTTGGGAGAGCGCGGCAAGACCCGATGAACGACGACCAGACCCCGATCAACGCGCGCCCGCGGCGGCGCCGGGATGAGGCCTTCGAGGACCTCTCGCTGGCCCTGCGCGATCGCGTTCTCTGGCCGGCGGAGGACTACTTCCGAAGCTTCAGCGACGCCGGCCGCGCCGCGGTCGCCGGCGGTGCCGTCGTGCTGGCGCTGGGGCTCGCCGTCGGCGGCTACTCGCTGGCCTCCTCGGGAGGGAGCGAATCCCCCCCCGCGCCGCAGATCGCGGTGACGAGCGCGCCGGCGCCGAAGCCGGCTCCCGTGAAAGCGGCACCGAAGCCCGAGAGCGACCCGACCCTGCAGGGGGCGACGCCGGTCTTCAAGGCGCCCGCCGAAGACAGCTCGAAGGCGGAGGGCTCGAAGGCCGTCGCGAACGAAGCCCCCGTCACCGCCGCCGCCAACACCGGCAACCCCGCCACCGACACCTTCTCCGCCAACCCGGCCGCCCAGCCCGCCGCCGGGGCCACCACCTCGGCCGCCGTCGGCGTCGACGGTCCGCCGGCCGGTCCCGCGGCGATCGCCGTCGCCCGCAAGTTCGCCGACGCCTTCGTCGTCTACGAGACCGGCGCCGAGAAGAGCGCGGTCCGCAAGGCGTTCAAGGCGACCGCCGTCCCCGACGTGACGAAGGCGCTGCTACAGCGGCCGCCGCGCCAGCCGGCAGGGGTGAAGGTGCCGAAGGCGAAGGTCCTCAACGTCGTCCCCGCCCCCTCCCACGACCGCATCTACCCCGTCAGCGTCTCGCTGCTGCGCGTCGGCACGACCAGCGAGCTGCGGCTGGAGATGGAACAGCTGAAGAACAAGCAGTGGCGAGTCGTCAACGTCCTCGGCTGATGGAGCACGGGCAGAAGATCAGGACGGTTTTGGCAACCGCCGCGGCGACCGCGGCGCTGGCGGCGCCGGTCGCGGTGGCGCGGGCCGAGGCGACGCCCGCCAGCGGCCTGGTGCCCGGCTCGGCCCTCGAAGCCTCGGCGGCGCCCGAAGCGAGCGAACCGGCCGAAGCGCCGCTGAAGCAGAACGAAACCCTGACGCCGCCGCCCGTCCCGGCGACGGAATCGCCCGCCCCCAGCGGCAACGCAGGCGCAGGCGGGGTCGAAGCCGAAGCTCCCGAAGAATCCGCAACGGCTCCCGCAGCCGGCGCCACCACCGCGCCCGCGCCCGGCGCCTTCACGATCCCCTCCCTGCCGAGCTCCACCTGCGCGATCAACGGCGTGCCGCCGGTCCTGATCCCGATCTACCACCGCGCCTCCGAGCAGTACGGCCTCGGGCCGCAGGGGCCGGCGGTGCTGGCTGGGATCAACGCGATCGAGACCGCCTTCGGGACCAACCTCGGGCCCTCCTCCGCCGGCGCCGTCGGCTGGATGCAGTTCATGCCGGAAACCTGGGCGATGTACGGGGTCGACGCCAACGGCGACGGGGTCGCCGACCCGAACAACCCCGAAGACGCGATCTACGCCGCCGCCCGCTACCTCAGGGCGGCGGGAATGCCGGCGGACGTCTGGGGCGCGATCTTCGCCTACAACCACGCCGACTGGTACGTCGAAGAGGTGCTGCAGAACGCCGGCTGCTACGCCGACGAAGTCGGGGGCAGCTACACCACGATGACGCTCTCGCCGCAGATCAAGGTCTTCAAGTGCAGCCCGGCCGAAGGCTGGAAGAAGCAGATCCCGGCGAACTACCTGAGCGCCTTCGAGACCGCCGCCGGCCGCTACGAACTCGGCAAGCGCGGGGTCTGGACCCTTGCCGCGATCGCCCGCTTGGAGTCGAACTTCGGCCGCGGCATGAACACCAGGCAGCTGCGCACGCTCGGGCCGCTCGGCCTCGACGGGATGGAGTGGAGCACCTACGCGGTCGACGGCGACGAAGATGGTCGCATCCGCCACGGTGACATCGCGGACTCGGCGGCGACCCTGGCGCGGCTGATGTGGTCCCGCGGCTCGATCGACGCCGGCGTCTTCACCCACAACCAGGCCGCCTGGTACGTCGACGCGGTCGCCAACGAGGCCGACCAGCTGGCCGGCAAGTGCGCCGTGACCAGCAAAGAGTGGACGGTCGTCCTCCCCGGCGACACCGCCTCGCAGATCAACTGGGCGAACCTCACCCTCTCCAACGACCTCGAGCTGCGGGACATCCAGGGCGGCCTGCTCGACCAGCGCATCGTCAGCCTGCTGGCGCTGATGACCCAGAACCACCAGATCACGATCAGCGCCCTGCGCTCCGACCACTCGGAAATGACCGCCTCGGGCAACGTCTCCAACCACTTCTACGGCCGGGCGATGGACATCGCCTCCGTCGACGGCGTCTCCTGCACCGACACCTCGACCACCGCCCCCTGCGCCGAGCTCGGCTACTCCCTCGCCCAGCTGCCCGCCCCGCTGCACCCGACCGAGCTGATCTACTGCTTCGACCTCGACGGCCCCGGCCCCGCCTTCTCGCTGCCGGACCACTGCGACCACATCCACGCCGGCTACTACGCGTACTAGCCGCTCGGAAGCAGTACGGTTGAGCCGGAGGCTCGACCACGGAACAGAGGGGGCGGAGATGCCGACTTTTTTGATGCTGACCAACTTGACCGCCGAGGGCGTGCGGACGTTGAAGAACAACCCGGGGCGGATCGACGAGGTGAACCGCGAGGTGGAACAGATGGGGGTGAAGGTGGTCTCGCAGTACGCGACCCTCGGGCAGTACGACTTCGTCACCGTGGTCGAGGCGCCCGATGACAAGACCATGGCGAAGGTCTCGGTGGAGCTCGGCTCGCGCGGGACGATGACCAGCCAGACGCTTGCCGCGATCCCGGCCGGCGACTTGGCCGGCGCGCTCTAGCCGCGCCTTGAAGGCGCTGGTCGTAGGCGGAGGCGGGCGCGAGCACGCGATCGTGCGGGCGCTGCGGCGCTCGCCGCAGGTCACCGACGTCCTCTGCGCGCCCGGGAACGCGGGGATCGCGGCGGATGCGGCCTGCCTGGCGACCGTCGCGGCCGACGATGCCGCGGCGATCGTCGCCGCTGCGAAGGAGAACGCGGTCGACCTGGCCGTGATCGGCCCCGAGGCGGGGCTCGTCGCGGGAGCGGTCGACGCGCTGGAGGGTTCGGGCATCCCCGCCTTCGGCCCGCTCCGCGACGCGGCCGCGCTGGAGGGATCGAAGGCCTTCGCCAAGGAACTGATGGAGGAGGCCGGCGTGCCGACCGCCGCCCACCTGCTGCTGCGCAGCCGCGAGGAAGCGCTGGCGCGCCTCGCCACCTGCTCCTACCCGACCGTGCTCAAGGCCGACGGCCTCGCCGCGGGCAAGGGCGTGATCATCTGCCAGGACGAGGGCGAGGCCCGCGCCGCCGTCGACGTCTTCTTCACCGAGCAGCGCTTCGGCTCGACCACGGTCGTGCTCGAGGACTTCCTCGAGGGCGAGGAGCTTTCGCTGCTGGCGCTCTGCGACGGCGAGAACGTCGTCCCGCTCGCCCCCGCCCAGGACTACAAGCGGATCTTCGACGGCGACGAGGGACCGAACACCGGCGGCATGGGCAGCTACTCCCCCGTCCCCGGCTTCGGCGCCGCCGAGGTCGAGGAAATCGTCGAGCAGGTCCACCGGCCGGTGGTGGCGGCGATGGCCGCCCGCGGCGTCCCCTTCCACGGCGTCCTCTACGCCGGCCTGATGATCGGCGCCGACGGCCCGAAGGTGCTCGAGTTCAACGCCCGCTTCGGCGACCCCGAGACCCAGGCGGTGCTGCCGCGCCTGCGCTCCGATCTGGCCGAGCTCTTCCTCGCCTCGCGCGAGCGCGGCGGCCTCGCCGGCATGAGCGCCGAGTTCGACGAGAACTGGGCGGTGACCGTCGTCCTCGCCTCCGCCGGATACCCCGAGTCGTCCTCCAAGGGCAACGTGATCAGCGGCCTCGCCGAGGCGGCGGAGATCGCCGAGGTGACTCACGCGGGCACCGTCGAGCGCGACGGCGAGATCGTCACCGCCGGTGGCCGGGTGCTGAACGTGACCGGGCTGGGTAGCAGTCCCGCTGAGGCACGCGATCGTGCATACGATGCCGCCAGTCGGATCGCCTTCGAGGGAATGCAGATCCGCACCGACATCGCGGCCCGCGCCGTCGAGCGCGTCCCCAGCTAACCCAGTCCATCAACAGAACCCTCAACAGCAATCCGAAGGAGCGAGATGAGCGAGATCTCAGAGGAGCCGCAGCCGACCGGGACCGCGACGCCCGCAGGAGGCGGGCCCGCCGACCCCACCGAGACGGCGACGATGGCCACCGTCGAGGAAGCCTTCACCGAAATCGACGTCGACGAGCCCCATGTCGGGATCATCATGGGCTCGAAGAACGACAAGCCGAAGATGGAACCGGCCGGCAAAGCCCTCGAGGAAGCGGGGATCCGCTACGAGGTGCGGGTGATGAGCGCCCATCGCGACCCCGAGATGGTCCGCGAGTACTGCCAGAACGCCCGCATGCGGGGGCTGAAGGTGATCATCGCGGGGGCCGGGATGTCGGCGGCGCTGCCGGGAGTCGCCGCCGCCCACACCGACCTGCCGGTGATCGGGGTGCCGATCCTCGGCAAGAGCCTGGGCGGGCTCGACGCGCTGCTCTCGGCGGTGCAGATGCCGCCGGGGATCCCGGTCGCCTGCGTGGCGATCGACGGCGCCAAAAATGCCGGCGTGCTCGCCGGGCGGATAATCAACGCGTGATCCCCCGCTACACCCGCCCCGAGATCGGGGCGGTCTGGACCCCGCAGGCGAAGCTGGAGAGCTGGCTCGAGGTCGAGCTGGCGGCCACCGAAGCCTGGGCGGCCGAGGGCGTCGTCCCCGAGGAGGCGGCGCGCGAGGCGCGGGAGAAGGCGGCCTTCACGGTCGAGGCAGTCGACGAGCGCGAGAAGGTGACCGACCACGACGTCGCCGCCTTCGTCGACGTCGTCGCCGCCTCGGTCGGCGAGCACGGCCGCTGGATCCATTACGGGCTGACCTCCTCCGACGTCCTCGACACCGCGCTCGCCGTGCAGCTGCAGCAGGCCGGCAGGGTCGTCCTCGGCAGCGCCCGCGCCTACCGCGACGCCCTCATCGAGCGCGCACTCGAGCACCGCGACACCCTCTGCGTCGGCCGCACCCACGGGGTCCACGCCGAGCCGACGACCTTCGGCCTCCGGCTCGCGGGGTTCGCATTCGAGGCCGACCGCAATCTCGACCGGCTCGAGGACGCCTTCGAGCAGCTCGCCTACGGCAAGCTCTCCGGCGCCGTCGGGACCTACGCATCGGTGCCCCCCGCGATCGAGGCCCGGGTGATGGAGCGGCTCGGGCTGAGGCGCGAGGACGTTGCGACTCAGGTCATCCCCCGCGACCGCCACGCCGTCCTCACCTCGCGGATCGCGATCGCCGGCGGCGGGCTGGAGCGATTCGCGACCGAGGTCCGGAACCTGCAGCGGACCGAGGTGCGGGAGGTCGAGGAGCCGTTCGCGGCCGGCCAGAAGGGCTCCTCGGCGATGCCCCACAAGCGCAACCCGATCCGCACCGAGCGGATCACCGGACTCTCTCGGGTCCTCCGCGGCTACGCCCAGGCGGGCCTCGAGAACATCGCCCTCTGGCACGAGCGCGATATCTCCCACTCGGGCGCCGAGCGGGTGATCCTCCCCGACGCGACGACCGCGCTCGACTACATGCAGGACCTGGCCGCGGGAGTGGCCTCGGGGATGACGATCAACACCGAGCGGATGCGCGAGAACCTCGACCACACCCACGGCGCGCTGTTCAGCCAGCGCGCGCTCACCGCCCTCGTCGACTCCGGGATGAGCCGCGACGACGCCTACCGGGTGGTTCAGGAGAACGCCCAGCGGGCCTGGGACACCGGCACCGAGTTCCGCGAGCTGCTGGGCGAGGCCGCGCCGGACCTCGACCTCGACGCCGTCTTCGACCACAGCGCCTACCTCACCCACATCCCCGAGATCTTCGAGCGCCTCCAGGGCCTTCGTTAGGGTGGGCTCCGTGGTCCTCTACACCTGTCGGCAGAAGAAGGCCGCCGGACGCCTCGGCCACCCCTGCGGGCGGGCGGCGCGGGCGCTCGACGAGGCCGGCTACGAGTACGAGATCAAGGTCGTCGGCGGCTACCGCATGGCCCCCTGGACCTGGGGGAGCCGCGGCGCCGACCGGGCCGAGGTGAAGGAGCTGAGCGGCACCAACGAGGTCCCGATCCTCGTCCTCGACGACGGCGAGGTGATCTCGGGCTCGGGCGTGATCTCGCGCTGGGCGAAGGAACACCCGCTGGCGCGAGCCGCCGGCCCTGCCGCTTAGCGAGAGATCCTGTAGGCGACAACTGGCTCGGTCCTGTTCCTGAGGCTGAGCTCGACCCGTTCCCCCTCAATCTCGGGCAGGTGCTCGACCAGCCGCGCCGAGGCGACGATCTCGCCCCCCCGCGCCTCGCTCTGGAGCCGTGATGCGACGTTCACGACATCCCCGATCGCGGTGAAGTCCCGGACCGATCCTTCCCCGACATTGCCGACGAAGGCCTCGCCGTAGTCGAGGCCGATGCCGACCTCGGCGAACAGCGGCTCCCGATCGCCGTATCCCACCTTGCGGAGGAGCTCGCGAGCATGCCGCAGCATCAGCGGCGCGGCCTCCTCGAATCGCCGGTAGATCGGCAGGTAGAGCGCCATCACCTCGTCGCCGATCAGCTTGTCGATCAGGGCCTCGGGGAGGAGGACGTCCTCGGCGCAGCCATAGAAGCGCCGCAGCAGGGAACTCAGCTCCTGGGGATCTCGTTCCTCGGAGATCCGGGTGAACCCCCGCAGGTCCGCGAAGAGGACACCGGTATCGGTGGTCATGCCTCCCGGGGGAGAGGCCTCGACGCAGGTCGCGCAGATGCTCGGGTTCTTGCGCGAAGGCCAGTACCCGAGGGGTCGCACCAATCGAGCGCCGATCCCCGAGAACGGAGCTCCGCAGATCCCGCAGCGCGGGCTGGAAGGAAGAGCTCTGAGGATCCCGCTGAGGGTCCTCTCGAACGCGGAGTCACGGTTCTTGAAGTAGGCCGCCCAGTCCTCCGGGCTGAGCGGCTCGTCACCCTTCTTCCGCGCCGCCCTCTGAACGTTGCGCACCGCTCCCCGCTGCCAGAACGTCAGCCGATCGGGGTCCTCGCCCTCAGGCGGCAACTGGCTCCCGTTTTCGCGCGGGGTGCCGCGATGTGACGATCACCCGCGTCCCGTCGCGCGGCGAGAGGGTGACGTTGCGGCGAGTCGGCCGCTCCGGCGCCGGGCTCCCCTTGTGCAGGGCGCAGCGGCTGAGGACCTCGCGCAGCACGATCCCCATCTCGAACTCGGCGAAGGCGGCGCCGAGGCAGCGGCGGACGCTGCCGCCGAACGGGACCCAGGAGTAGGTGTCCGGCCCGCCATCGACGAACCGCTCCGGGCGGAAGGCGTAGGGCTCGGGGTAGGCCTCGGGGCGGGTGTGGGCGAGCCAGATCGCCGGGGTGACGTCGGTGCCCTCGGGGAGCTCGAGGGCGTCGGTGGCGAGCGGGCTCCTCAGCCGCCTGCCGGCGAGCGGGACGACCGGGCGCAGCCGCAGCGACTCCGTGATCACCGCCTTCAGATATGTCTCGTCGCCCTGCTCGAGCGTCTCGACGAGATGGCGATGGACCTCGGGGTGACCGAGGATCAGGTCGAAGGACCACGCCAGCCCCGTCGCCGTCGTCTCGTGGCCTGCCAGAAGCAGCGTCATCAGCTGGTCGCGGAGGTCGGCGTCGCTCATCCCCTCGCCATCCTCGAACCGCGCCAGGACCAGCGAGGAGAGGATGTCGTCGCGCTCGGCGAGGTCGTCGCGACGGCGGTGCTCGGCGATCTCGGCGAAGAGGAGCTCGTCGATCTCCCGCCTCCGCTGCGCGAGCCGCGCCGGCACACCCGATCCGCCGCCGAGGCGGCTCATCAGCAGGACCCGCAGCTGCGCGCGGGCCGAGGAGGTGGCGCTGAGGAGGTTGCGGAGGAGCCCGCGCAGCCGTTCGAGGCGCTCGCCCTCGGAGACGCCGAAGACGACGCGCAGGATCACCTCGAGGGTCAGGGCCTGCATCTGGGGATGGAGGGAGAACTCGCGGCCGAGCGGCCAGGAATCGACCTCGGCGGCGGCGATCGCCCCGACCATCGGCTCGAGCGCCCGCATCCGCTCACCGTGGAACGCGGGCAGCATCAGCCTGCGATACGCGAGGTGGTCCTCGCCTTCGAGCAGCAGAAGCGAGCGCGGGCCGAGGATCGGTTCGAGGAAGGCGTTGCGTCCCGGCGGCAGCCCGTGCCCGGGCTCGCGATAGAGGGCCTTGATCGCCGCCGGGTCGGAGATCATCACCATCGGCGATTTGAAGCCGAGGAAGGTGACGCTGAAGGAGTCACCGAGCTGGCGCCGACAGCGCTCGAGGAAGCCGATCGGACGGAATGACCAGGCCAGCGTCTGGCGCAGGGGGCTCATCGCCGGTCCTGGCGGAAGGGCCATGACGAAGAGCATCGCAGAAGCCAGATAGAGTCGAGCGCGATGTCCGCCGTCACGGTCTCAGACCTGAAGCTCCACTCCTCCGGGAAGGTCCGTGAGATCTACGAGTGGGACGACGACCTGCTGATGGTCGCCTCGGATCGGATCTCGATCTACGACGTCGTGATGCCGACCCCGATTCCCGACAAGGGAAAGGTCCTCAACCGGATCTCGGAATTCTGGTTCGAGCTGACCGGCGAGATCGTCCCCAACCATTTCGTCTCCGACGACGTCCCCGAGGAGGTCGCCGAACGCGGGATGCGGGTGCGCCGGCTCGAGATGTATCCGATCGAGTGCGTGGTCCGCGGCTACCTCTCGGGCTCGGGCTGGAAGGAATACCGGCAGGGCGGGGCCGTCTGCGGGATCGAGCTGCCGCCGAACCTGCTCGAGTCCGACCGGCTGCCGGAGCCGATCTTCACCCCGGCGACCAAGGCCGAGATCGGCGACCACGACGAGAACATCGACTTCGACCG
>Ga0070683_100005279_pt1 | contig 10757 bp, 5 predicted proteins | sample KBSC713LmetaG_FD_64662 | JGI IMG/M metagenome (GOLD analysis project Ga0070683, IMG submission 64662) | Corn rhizosphere microbial communities from Kellogg Biological Station, Michigan, USA - KBS C7.1-3L metaG | ecosystem: Host-associated > Plants > Roots > Rhizosphere ...
CTAACGCGCCATATCCCAGTCGCTAGTCGTTAGCGAACAGTCGTTAACTAACGACCAAGCAAGGGGTGCGAATACACGCTGGCCGCGATGGCCTCGATTACTCGTCCGCGTCCACGTCGTATTCGTGAACCTCGTAGCCTATCGGTTCCGGCTCACCCACCGACGGCAGCTCGACCCGCTCGTAGATCTCCTCCAGCGTAAGCTCGACGTCGAGGCACGGGACGCCAACGCGTCCTTCGCCCACGATCTCCTCGCGCCGCCACTCGCCGCTATTGGCGTCTCTGGCGTGTCGCTCGACACGACGGCGTCGGTGATCGATGATCAGGTACGCCTGGAGCGACGAGATCGAGCGATACGCATCGAGCTTCTCACCGCGGTCGATTCGTGCCGTGCTCGGCGAAGTGACCTCGACGACCACGCACGGATTCCGAGTGACGATGTCCGACTCGGCGACCGGCGTGCAGACGACCGTGACGTCGGGGTAATAGTAGCGATCGCGGGCGACTTCGACGCGCATGTTGCTCGAGAACACATCACACGGGCCGGGCCTGGCTACGAGGGACAACCGCACCAACACGTTCGTGGCGATGCGGTCGTGCCGTACCGTGCCCCCCGACATGGCGTACACCTCGCCCGCGACGTACTCGTGCTTGATCTCGGAGCTTTCCTCGAAGCGCAAGTACTCCTCGACCGTCATCGTGGGCAGCGCGGACGCGTCTCGCATGCCGCACGCTACGCTCGGCGACGCGGAACGCGCAACCGAAGAGTCGCCGAGGCGGGCGTTCGCGTGCGTCTAACGCCGACCGCTCAGCGCCGACAGACGCTCCGCGGCGCGCAAGCGGCGAGGTTGCAGAATCGGGTCGGCGCCCTTCCACGAGTCGGCGACTACGCGATAATGCGCGACCGCGCTGTCTGGTCCGCTCGCGGCCTCCCACGCCTGCGCGAGCAGCTCGTGCAGCTCCGTGCGCGACACGTAGAGGTTCGATGCTTCGAGCGATCCGCGAAGTGCGGGTTGTACCACCGCGATCGCCTCGGCCGGTCGGCCGAGCCGCATGAGCACGCGCCCGAGCTCGTAGTTCGCACGCGTGTGGCCGAAGTTCCGCGACACGATCGACTGCTGGAGCTCCGCCGCGGCACGCTCGTCGTCGTGGCGTGCTTCGAAGAGGAGTCCGCGCACGTAATGGTGCAGCTGCAGGTCCCGGCCGTACCCGCTTGCCGCGCCTAACGACTGAACGGAGTCGATGAGACGTGCGACGCCTGCTGTATCGCCCGCCGCGACGCGAGCGCTCGCCGAATGCGCGAGGTTCCACGTCTGGCGCCGAGCGGCGGTGGATCCCGACTCGACCTCCTCGCGCCCGCGCGCGATCGAGTCGAACAGCGCCGCCGCCTCACGCGGCTGGCCGCGTTCGAGAAGGATCTGGGCCTCGAGTGACGCGATGCCCGGAGCGGTCCCGGGCACTGCGGATCCCGCGGTCGCGCTCAGGGCGCGCATCCGACGCGCGGTGTCCAGTGCGGCGGCGAGCCGTCCCTGCTGCCGGAGCGAGATCGCGAGCATCCAGTATGCGTCGACCCGGTCGTGCTGCCCCCCCGATGCAACGACATCGGCGAGGAGCTGCTGTGCCGCGTCGTAATTCCCGGCACGGATCAGATACGCAGCGCGCCGGTTCAGCGCATCCTTCCGCTCGATGAGCCTCCCTGAGACGGTACGAAGCATCGAGTCCGCGGCCTCGCCACGTCCCTCGGCATCCAGGACTTCGATGAGGGCCTCGGTCGCGAGGCGAGAGTCCGGCTGGAGCCGCAACCATTGCCGGGAAACTCGCTCGGCGGCGGGGAGGGAGTCGGCGAGCTGATACGCGCTCACCGTCCATCGGAAGGCATCGCACGCGCTGCAGACGGCCGCGGCGCGATGAAGCCCCAGGGAATCCATCGCAATCACGCGGCGGAGTGGCGTAAGCGCCTCCAGGTGGCGCCCCTCCTCGACGAGCGCGATGCCGGCGAACAGATGCCCGGCCACCTCCGCGGGGTAGCGGGTCGCGAGGGTCTCGGCAATCGGGCGCAGCGATGGGAGGGCCATCCGGTTTGCCCATCCGGCCACGATCGTTAGGCGCTCGCGGTCCGACGCGCGGGAGGCCAGCTGCCGGGCGCGCTCCAGTCGCCGGCGCTCCATGATGACGTTTCCGGCGTCCACCGCGGCGTAATACTGCGCCATCGCGAACAGGGAATCCTCGGCGACCGCCGCCTCGAAGAAGTTGCGGGCCACCGCCATGTCGCCGAGGAAGTGGGCGCGTAGCCCCTGCTCGTACATTCGATAGGCCGTGGCCGATCGCGTCGTGACGTCGGCCACCGAGCCGGGGAGCGCCGCGATCCCGAGCCCGCCGACGAGGCGCGCGGTTCCGCTGTCGGCAAGGGAGAATACGTCGGGTGCTTCCACCGTGTAGGCGGCACGCACCGCACCGCTCGGGATGTCGATGCGACGGAGGTCGAGGCGCAACCGCCCGTCGCGCTCGTAGAGTGCACCGTCCACGAGCTCGTCGGCTCCCGCTTGCTGCGCGGCCTCGGCGAATGCACCGCTCGAGCTGTCGCCCGCGTTGCTGACGCGCCGGAGGAGGTCGTACATGCGGGCCGTGCTCACGACGCGGACTCCGCTCGCGCGGCCGAGATTCGTGGCGAGGAGGTCGGTGACGGGGCCGGCGATGGCCGCGGGCTCGTTTCGGCGATAGTCAGTGATCCGCCCAACGGCGATGGTTCGCGCTGTTGGGTCGGGCGTGAGACGCGCCCGCCGCACAGCCAGCGAACCTAACGCGGCAACGGCGAGAATTCCCAGCGCCGCGCCGGCCGCGACCATCCAATGTCGGCCTGTGGACGGTCGCTCCCGACGGGTCTCCGCCGGCAGCTCGGCCGTGGTTCGCGATTGTCGTGGCTCGACTCTGAATTCCGCGGCGGGGAACCAGAACGCGCCGCGCGGGTGGTCGGCGAGCTGCGGCTCGTTGGCAGCCTGTGGCTCGGTCGTTAGGCTCGGCGCCGGCTCGCGAGTTGCCGGCGTCGGATCCGTCGATGTGGAATCAGCAGGCGCGGCCACCGCGGTGGCGACTGCAATCTGTGCCGCCTCGGCATTCTGCTCCCGGCGCAGCTCGGCCGCGTAGCGAACCACCTCGCGGTCGGGTGGGAGCGACAGCTCCTCCTCCACGAGCGTCTCGTAGATGCGCGCGTGTTGCAAGGCGGCGAGCCGATCGCCTGACGCCACCAGCGCCCGCATGACCGCGAGGGCGACGCGCGCCTCGAGCGGGTCATGCGCCGCGCGTGTACGCCACCACTGCACCGCCCGGTCGTGCTCCTCACGCGCGGACGCCTCGCGGCCCAGTTGCTCGAGGAGATTCGTGTAGATGCGGTTGACCGCCGCGCGCTCGCGATCGGCCCAGCGCTCGAACTCGTCGGCGCCAGGGATGTGGAACCCATCCAGGAACGGGCCACCGTACGCCTTCGCCGCTCGCTCGAGGTCGCGCGTGCCGATCGCCGCCTCGAATTCCGTAACATCGACGGACACCAGCTCGGTGTTGAGCCGCAGCTCCCGCATCCCCTCGATGAAGTCGTCGTTCCCCACCTCTCGGCGAATCGCGTAGAGGGTCTGCGCGAATGTGTGGCGCCCGCGCTCGTCTTCCATGTCGGGCCAGAGCGTCGCGACGATTCTGTCGCGGGGGATTCCCGCCGGGCCCGCTCGCGCGAGAAGCGCGAGGACAGCCAACCGGCGCGGCTGGGCGAGCGCGCCGGACACGACGCGTCCGTCGCGACTCACCGAGAGGCCACCTAACGTTCTGAGCTGAAGCACCTGCGCCCGCTGTCCCGCTCCAGAGGGTTGTGGGAACGCCCTTACTGTGCGTCGAGGGAGAGGGCGGGCGCAATGGGAGCGGCCAGCCTGAGCGGTTATCATCGTGAGGAAAAGACGATGTCATCCTGAGCGCAGCGAAGATCGCGCTCATCCCGACCGAGAGTCCTCCGTCGGGACGATCGCGATTCCTCGCTTCGCTCGGAATGACAGGAGTCGCCTGTCGATTCGGGATGACAAACAAGCTCCGAGTGCCGGGTTACGCGCTTACCGCTCAGCCTAACGGGTCCACGACAGACTCAGGTCGGAAGCACCGCCTATTGGCGTGGTCAGGCGCACCGGCGTGGCCGGCACATCCACGGGCGCACGGTAGATCCCAGTTGCGTTGATCGTGGACGTGAAGGCAAGCTCCTTCCCATTCGGCGACCACGACACCGTGCTGCAGAACCCGAGGTCGTTCCCGAACAATTTCCGGCCCGACCCGTCGGCGTTGACGACGGCGATGCACCGCCCCGTGTTCTGGATCCCCGTTCTGAAGGCGATACGCTTGCTGTCGGGCGACCACGCCGGCACCGACTCCCTGAACGAGCTGTCCGCCACGACAGTGCGCCGGCCGGTCGCCAGATCCACCACAATGATGCCGGAGTCGGTCCTGCGGGTTGCCTGAAACGCGAGCTTCGTCCCGTCGGGCGACATGCGCGGTGCTTCGATCGTCGCGCCGCCCATCTTCAGGAGAGTCTGGCGGTTCGTCCCGTCAACGTTGATGGTGAGCACGTCGGCGTCACCCTTCGGCGTGCGGTGCGTGAACAGGACCTTCGATCCGTCCGCGGTAAAGCTCGGAAACAGATCGCCAAACGTGCCGGTCAACGGCTTGGCCCCACTTCCGTCCGCGTTCATGATGAAGATGGTGGTGTTGTCGACGTACACGATTTTGGAATGGTCCGGCGACCACGCCGGCTGGGCACCCGTTGCCAACCGCGTCAGATTCGTGCCGTCGTCGTTCATGGTATAGATGTAGCCCTCGTTTGCCGAGTCGCGCTGAAACACGATCGTGTTGGCACCTAACGCGAGAGCGGGGCGAGCCGATGTCGGAGGAGCCGTAGGGGCCGGAGCGGACGGGGCAGCCGTATCCGTGCAGGCGGCGGCGACGCCGACCACCGCGGCCACGGCGAACGGGAGCGAAACGCGCATCGCCCAGGCGACGCCGCTATTGGAGGTGGCATGCATTGCAGGTGTCTCCGATTTATGGAAGCAGATCGGCGGCAGGATTTCCTGCGCCGAGCGCACGCGATTCGTTGCGCGTCGGGGACACTAAGATCCTTTTTCAAATCGGAATCACACCGGAATCAAACGCCAGTGTGGCTTGGAGTTATGCGTGTCCAGTTCTGCCCAGCTTCATCCACCGAGTCAGCATTCGTTGTTGGACAAGACTCCGAAACGGCCGGGGAAACAGATTCGGCGGATCTTGAACGGCGATCTGGGGATCGCTCCGCGTGGGCCTCGACGCTCTTCACCCAAGCTGCCGGAGCTCTTGTTGAACGACGTCGGGACGCCCCAGGTGCCTGTGGAAAAACACGCCCCCGGACGGGAGCTCCGTCCGAGGGCTTGCCTGCATTGTAGAAGGTGTAGCAGCTCGGTGGTGCCGATCAACCGATCGGGCCACGAGGCGGGAGGTGTCCAACACTCAATGCGTGGGGGCCCTACGAGCCAGCTCCACCGGAGCGACTCGATCCCGCGCGTGCTCCCACCGCCGCCGCAACGCGGGATCCGCGCGCCGCCACGCCGCGGCGACCGTGCGATAGTGCACTTCAGCGCTGTCGCGACGGCCCGCGGCCTCCCATGCCTCGGCGAGCAGCTCATGAATCTCGCTGCGTGTCACGTAGAGATTCGACTCGTCCACCGATCCTTGCAGCGCCGGCTGCAGCGCCGCCACCGCCTCGGCCGGTCGCCCGAGTCGGATGAGTGCGCGCGCGAGCTCGTAGTTCGTGCGTGTGTAGCCAAAGTTCCGGGACAGCATCGCCCGCCGAAACTCGGCGACCGCGGCCTCGTCGTCGCCCTGTGTCGCCAGCCACACACCGCGGACGTGATGATACAGCCGACCGTCGAGGGCGAACCCGCTCGAACGGCCTAACGACTGAACGGAATCGATCAGCCGCCGCACGCCGGCCGGATCACCGGCAGCGGCGCGTGCGCCGGCGGAGTGCGTGAGGTTCCAGGCTGCGCGCCGTGCCGCGCTGGCGTCGGAGTCGAGCTCCTCACGCCCGCGCGCAATCGAATCGAACAGCGCCGCCGCGAGGCGTGGCTTCCCCAGCTCGAGGAGCAGCTGGGCCTCCAGCGCCGCCGGCGACGAAGGGCCCGCCAACCCATGTTGCGTGCGTGGCGCGACGGCCCGAAGGCGGCGGGTTACGTCGAGCGCCTCGGCGAGGCGGCCCTGGTCGCGCAGGGCGATCGCGAGGAGCCAGTACGCGTCGATCTGGTCGTACGTACCGGCTGTCTCGATCACATCCCCGAGCAATCGCTGCGCGGCGTTGTAGTCGCCAGCGCGAATCAGGTTGGCGGCGCGTCGGTACAGCGCATCGGCCGTCTCGAGAACCCGCGCTCCGCTTGCACGAATCAACGAGTCGCCGGTGGCGCCACGCCCCTGCACGTCGAGCACTTCGACGAACGCCCTCACGGCAGCGGGCGAGCGTGGCTCGAGTCGCACCCACTGGCGCGCCACCCGTTCCGCCGCGGCGAGCGAATCGGCGAGCAGGTACGCGCGCACCATCCAACGCAGCGCGCCGCATGCGGCACACTCGGCCGACGGATCGCGAAGTCCGACCGAATCGAGCTCCACGACGCGCGCGAGCGGGCGAAGCGCGGCGATGTACTCTCCATCCGATACGAGAGCCACGCCGAGGTTGAGGTACCCGGCCAGCTCCGTCGGGTAGCGGATCGCCAGCGTCTCGGCGATTGCGCGCTGCGCCGCCGGGGCCATCGCACCCGCCCACCCGGCCATGATCGTTAGGCGCTCGAGATCGGTCGCGCGGGGCGCGAGTCGCCGCGCGCGCTCGAGACGACGGCGCGACTCGGCCTGATCGCCGGTCACGACCGCCGAGTAGTATTGCGCCAGCGGAAACAGCGAGTCCTCGGCGACTGCCGCGTCAAAGAGCGATCGGGCGGTCGCCACGTCGCCGTGGTAATGGGCCCTGAGCCCGCGCTCGTAGAGGCGGTAGGCGGTCACCGAGCGTGTGGTCACATCGTCGGCCGGTCGGCCCGGCGCAGGCCGTTCGACGCCCGCCGCAGGCGATGCCGGAGCCGCGTTAGGCACGCCGCTGTCGCTCCGGGCAATGCGAGTGCCGAGCACCAATACTCCCACGAGCGAGGCAGCCAGGACAAACGCGGTGCGGCGTTGCATGCGCCATTCGGCCACAGAACCAGGCCGGACCGCGACGTCACCGGCCTGCGCCCGGCGTGCGGCCATCCGTGATCGAACGACCGGTTTCGGCGGCGATTGCGACACCAGCTCGTCCGCTGCTTCCGCAGCCGCCATGGCCGGTTCGGGCGTCGCGCCGGACGCGTTGACCGTCGCCGGAGCCGCGACGGCAGCGATCTGCTCACGTCGCAGTTCCTCGGCGAGCCGAAGGACGTCGCGGTCGGCGGGGAGTGAGAGCTCCTCCGCGACGAGCACCTCGTGTACGCGCGAGTGCTGAATGGCCGCGACCCGATCGCCACTTGCAGCGAGCGAACGCATGAGCGCGATCGCAACGCGCGCATCGAGCGGATCGCGCGCCGCTCGCTTGCGCCACCACAGCGTCGCGCGAGCGTGGTCATTGCGTGTCGTCGCGTCGCGCGCGAGACGCTCCAGCGTGTCCGCGTACGTGCGCTCCAGCAACGCGCGCTCGCGCTCGACCCAACGCTCGAACTCGTCGATGGCGGGAAGGTGGAACCCATCGAGGAACGGGCCATCATAGAGACCGACGGCGCGCTCGAGATCGTGCGCCGCGATCGCGTCGTGAAACTGCGCGACGTCGATCGCGAGCAGCTCGGTGTCGAGCCGGAGCTCGCGCACGCCGACGACGAACTCGTCACGTCCGAGCTCCCGGCGCAGCGCATATAGCGTTTGACTCAGCGTGTGACGCGCACGCTCCTCATCCGTATCCGGCCAGAGGGTGTTGATGACGCTGTCCCGCGACACACCCGAGCGTCCTCCACGGGCGAGCATTGCCAGCACGGCGAGCCGTCTCGGCTGCGCAAGCGCGCCCGAAAGCGGACGCCCGTCGCGGTGCACGGAAAGCCCGCCTAACACCTTCAAACGAAGCACGGCGCCTCCATCAACTACGAACTCATCCCGGATTTCGCGCAGCGTGCACTCTCGCTTGGATGCTCGAGAGACGCAATTCGGTCGAGAGAGAGGCTCGTACCCTGTCTGGAGATGGGTCAAACGCTCGGTTGGTCGACTTTGACCGCGTCAAACGCCGGGAGAACGCAACGAACCGCGGAGGACGCGTCCTCCGCGGTTCGAATGATGCCCAGGGCGAGCGGATGCTCCTCGCCGGTGCAACCTATTCCTGCGTCTGATGAACCTCATCGCTCATCGGCGCGTGCACGAGCCGCTAGCCGATCGGTCCGCCGTTTCCGGTCACCGACCACTCCGTCATCCAGAGCGTGTGCGTGGCGAACGACGGTGCCTTCCACACACCCCAAGCCGAGTACCCACCGCCATTGGTTGGCTTCACCAGGAGGTCGGCGAGGCCGTCGCCGTCGACGTCACGCGACGCGAGCGTCACGCCAGTCGACCACCACCACTTGATGGGCGTCACCAACGCCGGAATCGGAAGGAACGCCTCGAGGCTGATCTTCGCGCCGTCGTACACGAGCACCTGCGGCGGTGAGCTGGGCAAAGTGATCTGGCCCAGCATGACCTCCGCCTTCCCGTCGCCATTCGCGTCCCCCGACGCGACGGACATCTCTCCCTTGTAGCCGATGCCGTACGGGGAATCCCACGACTGAATCTTTCTGGTGGCGGCGTCGGCGATGACCAGCGCGTTGGACGTGCCGTCGAACGTGGCGATGACGTCATCCTTGCCGTCGCCGTTGATGTCGCCGCCGGCGATGCGACAGCCGCTCGTCCGCCAGCCACTGCCACTGCCGTTCGCGTAGCCGAGCTGCGTGGAAAACACCAGGTAGGGATAGCTCTTCCCGACCTTGTAGACGTACGCGCCCGTGGCGTACCCACCGGGGCCGAGACACGCGAATACCTCGTCCGCGCCGTCGCCGTCGAAGTCTCCGGCGCCCACGCGCACGCCTCCCCGGAAGTTGTTCCAGTACGGGGTTCCGCTGCCGATCATAACGCCAGTCTTCCCGTCCCACACCGCGTACATGGACGGATTCGGCGCGCCGGGGGTCGGCCCCTCGCCGGCGATGATGTCGAGGTAGCCGTCCTTGTTGACGTCACCCAGCGCGACGTTGACGCCAGCCTTATAGTCCTCCGTCTGCGAGAACGCCATGAACTGGGCCATGAGATTCCCAGCCTTGTCGTAAACCTGGACCTTGGCCGGCGTCCCCGCTGCGGAGCCGGTGACCGCCGCGATCTTCGCGGGGAACTCCACGCCGGCCGGGAGGATGTTGATGACTGCCGATGGCGACTTGGGCCCGCCGTCCGGCACGTTGGCCTTGGGTTGGACTGGCGACTTGTCGTTGCAGGCGGTGAGCGCTGCGAATACGGCAACGACGAGGGAAGGCCGCGCTGCGGAGCGGAGGGCTCCGCGGCTTCCGCTGGAGCGCGGCATGTGGTGATTCTGCATTGTCGTGTCTCCCGATCTATAGGTGCAAGTCCGGCGCAGGCGAATCCATGCGCGGGAGCGTGATGAGGTTCGTTCACGCGGCGGGGACACTAACGCGCGGAATCACAGCGAATTCAAACGAGAATCAAAACGTTGCAGGCGAGCCGCTTCGAGAAGAGGAAGGGGCGCCACTTCACGTACAGCCCCGAATCGGGCTGGAATTCTTGCTCAACAGCCTCGGAAGGCTCGAGCCGCCTGCGGGAAACAACTTGCCCTCGGTGATACCTGACCTTTGGGAGAGAGCCGCACCTCCTTCCGCCGGATTGTTCGAACCAGCCGTATCGCCAAAGTTGAAACCGCGTCACCAACGTCACGTTCGACAATCCGCGGCGCCGCCTGGCGGCGTCGTCTTTTTTCAAGGGGGATCCCATGTGCGGCATCATCGCTGCCGTCGCGGGGCGAGGAGTCGTATCCAGCGACTCGCTCACTCGTGCGGTGCGGCGGCTCGATCATCGTGGCCCTGACGGGCATCGGGTGTGGGTTGCGCCGAACCGGCGTGCCGGCCTTGGCCACGCGCGACTCAGCATCATCGACCTAACGACCGGCGATCAGCCGATAGCGAACGAAGACGGCCGGCTGAGAATTGTCGTGAATGGCGAGTTCTACGACTTCGAGCGGATTCGCTCCGAGCTCGAGCGGCAGGGCCACGTGTTCCGAACCCGATCGGACAGCGAGATCGCACTGCATCTGTTCGAAGAGCAGGGCGCACGCTCCCTCCACTCGTTGAGAGGTGAGTTCGCGTTCGCCATCTGGGACGAACGTGACGGTACGCTGTTCGCTGCGCGCGACCGGTTCGGCATCAAGCCGATGTACTACACGATCCATAACGGCGCGGTCTACCTCGCCTCCGAGGTGAAGGCGTTCATCGAGCTCGGCGTGCCGCTCCGCTGGGATCGGGAGACGCTGTACGACGTGCAGTTCTTCGGTCATGCGCCAGACCGCTCGCCGTTTGCCGGGATCTATCAGCTTCCTCCGGGATGCTACCTGCTGACCGACGGCGAGCACGTGCGTGTAATGCCGTATTGGGATTGGGACTTCCCGCTCGCAGGCGACGCGGCACCCGTTGCCGACGAGCGAGAGTACGTGGAGCGCGTTAGGCTCGCGCTCGA
>Ga0070683_100005291_pt1 | contig 10749 bp, 10 predicted proteins | sample KBSC713LmetaG_FD_64662 | JGI IMG/M metagenome (GOLD analysis project Ga0070683, IMG submission 64662) | Corn rhizosphere microbial communities from Kellogg Biological Station, Michigan, USA - KBS C7.1-3L metaG | ecosystem: Host-associated > Plants > Roots > Rhizosphere ...
CGGCGACGAGCAGGTCGCGACCAGGTCGCCCAACCCGGCCAGCCCCATCAAGGTCAACGGGTTCGCGTCCATCGCCATCGCCAGCCGGGCCGTCTCCGCCAACCCGCGGGTGATCACGGACGCGGTCGTGTTGTCACCGAAGCCGAGCCCGACGGCCATGCCGACCGAGAGCGCCACGACGTTCTTGTACGCGCCGCCGAGCTCGCAGCCCACGACGTCGACGCTGGTGTACGGCCGGAACGCCGGCCCGTGGACGAGGTGCTGCACCTGCTTGGCGACATCCTCGTCGGCGCAGGCGACCACCGATGCCGCGGGCTCGCGCTGCGCGATCTCGTGGGACAGGTTGGGTCCGCTGATGACGGCGATGCGCTCCGAGCCGGCACCGGTGACCTCGGCGACGACCTCGCTCATCCGTTTCAGGGTGCCGAGCTCGACACCCTTCATCAGCGAGACCATCACCGCCGAGGACGGGACGTAGGGCGCCCACTGCTCGAGGTTGGCGCGGAACGTCTGCGACGGGACCGCGAACACCACGACCTCCGCATCGGCCACCGCCTGCTCGGTGTCGTGGGTGGCGACCAGGGAGGGAGGCAGCTCGACGCCAGGGAGGTAGTCGGTGTTCTCCCGGCGCTGGTTGATGGTCTCGCAGACCTCCTCCCGCCGCGCCCACAAGGTGACGTCGTTCCCGGCATCCGCGAGCACGAGGGAGAACGCCGTTCCCCACGAGCCCGCCCCGAGCACGGAGACCTGCGTCATCTGCCCGACGACTTCCGCTCGCGCTTCGCCGTCTCACGACGACCACTCTTCGGGTTGCCGATCGGCCGCACCCCGGACGTGCGTGGGTCGTAGCGTTCGGCCGGCGCCACCTCGTCGCGCAGCTCCGCGACGAGATCGGTGAGTGCGGCCATGATCCGCCGCGTCGCCTCGTTGATCGTCTGTGTCGTGCGCGGCTGGTCGCGCAGGTCGTCCAGCGGGACCGGGTCCCCGACCTTCATCGTGATCTGGGTGCGGGGGAAGAGGTGCGGCTTCTTGGCATAGGGGTAGAGCAGGTTGTGGGCGCCCCACTGACCGATCGGGATCACCGGACAACCGGTCTCGAGCGCGATCCGCGCGGCGCCGGACTTGCCGGCCATCGGCCACAGGTCGGGGTCACGGGTCAGCGTGCCCTCGGGGTACACGACCACGCACTCCCCCGCGCGCACGGCGGCGACGGCCTCGTCGAACGCGCCCTTGGCGTTCCTGCTGAGGCGTTCGACGGGGATCTGGCCCGCCGCCCTCAGGAAGTGCGACAGCGCCGGGTTCTTGAACAGGCCCGACTTCGCGAGGTAGCGAGGCTTCCGGCCGTGGTCGTACACGATGTGCGCGGCCGTCAGCGGGTCGACGTGGGACACGTGGTTGAAGACCAGGATGCAGCCACCGGTCGCCGGGATCTTCTCGCCGTCGATCCAGGTGCGCCTCGTGGTGGCGAGCAGCACCGGCTTCAGGACCGGTACGGCGAGGTTGAAGGCCCAGCCGCGCTTCTGCTGCAGCGGTCGCACGGGTCGCACACCCACCTGCGTCCCTCCGTCCTGGCACCCCAACAATGCGGTCGGCCCGGCAGCAGCGCCGGTGTCCGGGTCAGGCTACTCGGTCGGCACTCGTCGCCGACCGCCTGACAGGATCGTCCCGATGAGTGCGTCGTACGTCGTCCTGCTGCCGGTGAAGCCGCCCGCTCGTGGCAAGTCGAGGCTCGAGGGCGACCCCACTCGCCGTCGCGCCCTGGCGGCGGCGTTCGCGCTCGACACCGCACGCGCCTGTCTCGCCGCCGGCTCGGTGGCCGTGGTGCTCGCGGTGACCGACGACGCGAGGTTCGCCGACGAGCTGCGAGCCGTCGGCTGCGAGACCATTCCCGACGGAGTCGCCGGTGACCTCAACGAGTCGCTCCGCCTCGCCGCCGCCGAGGCTCGACGACGCTGGCCGGACGCGACGCCCGTCGCGGTGTGCGCCGACCTGCCCGCCCTGCTGCCCGCGGATCTAGACGCGGCCCTCGCCTCCGTCGACGGGACGGCGTTCGTCGCCGACCAGGACCAGGTGGGCACGACGCTGTACACCGCGCCGTACGACCTGTTCGAGCCGCGGTTCGGCCACGGGTCCCGACAGGCCCACCTGGACACCGGCGCCCACGAGATCACCGGTGACCTGACGTCGTTGCGTCGTGACGTCGACGACGCGGACGCCCTCGCCGCGGCCACGACGCTCGGCCTCGGTGCGCACACCCGGCTCGCGCTGCTCGGGTAGCCCGAGCGGATGGTGCCCGGATCACCGGGACCGACACGACGGAGGGGCCACCGGATCACCGGTGGCCCCTCCTCGACGTCGTTGCGTCAGGACTTCTTCGCGGTCCTCTTGGCGGCCTTCTTGGCGGGAGCCTTCTTCGCCGCCTTCCGAGCGGGCGCCTTCTTGGCCGTCGTCTTCTTGGCCGTCGTCTTCTTGGCCGCGGTCCGCTTCGCGGCGGTCTTCTTGGCCGGAGCCTTCTTCGCCGTCGTCTTCTTGGCGGTGGTCCTCTTGGCCGTCGTCTTCTTGGCCGCCGTCCGCTTCGCGGTCGTCTTCTTGGCCGGAGCCTTCTTCGCCGTCGTCTTCTTGGCAGCCGCCTTCTTCGCCGGCGCGGCCTTCTTGGCCGACTTCTTCGCGGTGGTCTTCTTGGCGGTCGTCTTCTTCGCGGTCGCCTTCTTGGCGGCCTTCTTCGCCGGCGCCGTGGCCTTCTTGGCGGCCGACGTCGACGCGGCGAGCGTCAGCTTCGGCAGCTGCTTGGCCCCGGAGACGACGTTCTTCAGCTCCGCCCCGGCGGTGAACTTCGGCACCGACGTCTTCTTCGCCTTGATCCGAGCACCGGTCTGGGGGTTGCGGACCCAACGCGCCTCACGTACCCGCTTCTCGAACGAGCCGAAGCCCGTGATCGCGACCTTCTCTCCTCTGGCGACCTCGCGCGTGATCGTGTCCAAGACCGAGTCCAGTGCGTGCTGCGCCTGTTTGCGGTTCCCCTCGTAACGCGCGGCGAGTGCGTCGATGAGCTGTGACTTGTTCACGGCTTCCCTTCCAATGAACGATCGTGGCCGGCCCTTTTGCCCGGCTTCCCGACGAACGCTAGGTACTCGCGGCGTTCGTCACAATCACCACGCCCGAGTCTGTCGAATGTTTTTTCGTGGCGTTTCCGGCTCAACAGCGGCCTTGTGGGCGAAGCGCGTCGGCTCCGGCGGTTGCCCTGAACAGCCGATCGACACCCGGTCGTCGCATACGTTCGGTCGAGGCTACACCGCGTCCAGTGCGCGGAATCCCTTCTGTTGAGCGGGATTCGCGGGATCGGGGGTCACAGGGTGGTCGGCTTCCAGCTCGGGCGTCCCTCTTCGTACGTCGCGATGTCGCTCGCGTGGGCGAGCGTCAGCGAGATGTCGTCGAGTCCTTCGAGCAGTCGCCAGCGCGTGTACTCGTCGATGTCGAACGAGTCCTCGATCGCATCGGGTCCGTCACCGGCGCGCACGGTTCGCTCGGTGAGGTCGACGTCGATCGTGGTGCCGGGCTCGGCCTCGAGGAGTCCCCAGAGCCGGAGCACGACCTTGTCGTCGACCTGGGCCGCGAGCAGTCCGGCCTTGCCCGCATTGCCACGGAAGATGTCGCCGAAGCGCGGCGACAGCACGACCCTGAAGCCGTAGTTCTGCAGGGCCCACACGGCATGCTCGCGAGAGGAGCCGGTGCCGAAGTCGGGACCGGCGACCAGCACGGTGCCCGCGTCGTACGGCTTCTGGTTGAGCACGAACGACGGGTCGTTGCGCCAGGCGGCGAACAGCCCGTCCTCGAAACCGGTGCGGGTCACCCGCTTGAGGTACTCCGCCGGGATGATCTGGTCGGTGTCGACGTTGCTGCGACGCAGCGGCACACCGATGCCGGTGTGATGGACGAAGGGCTCCATCAGCGGTCCTCGAGGTCGGCCGGCGAGCTCAGGGTGCCGCGGATCGCGGTGGCGGCGGCGACCGGGACCGAGACGAGGTGTGTGCGCCCGCCCTTGCCCTGCCGACCCTCGAAGTTGCGATTGGAGGTCGAGGCGCTCCGCTCCTGTGGGGCGAGCTGGTCGGGGTTCATGCCGAGACACATCGAGCAGCCCGCACCCCGCCACTCGCCGCCGGCCTCCTTGAAGACGACGTCGAGACCTTCGTCCTCGGCCTGCAACCGGACCCGGACGGAACCCGGCACCACGAGCAGCCGGGTGCCGTCGGCCACCGTGCGGCCCTTGACGATCTCGGCAGCGGCACGGAGGTCCTCGATCCGGCCGTTGGTGCAGGAGCCGACGAAGACGGTGTCGACCCGGATGTCCCGCATCGGCGTACCGGCCTCGAGCCCCATGTACTCCAGGGCCTTGCGGGCACTGACCCGGTCGCTCTCCTCGTCGTAGCTCTCGGGGTCGGGCACCGACCCAGCGAGCGGCACGCCCTGACCCGGGTTGGTGCCCCAGGTGACGAACGGCGTCATCGTGCTCGCGTCGAGCTCGATCTCCTGGTCGAACACGGCGTCCTCGTCGGTGACCAGGCTCTGCCAGTGCTCGACCGCGGCGTCCCAGTCGGCCCCGGTCGGGGCTTCGGACCGCCCCTTCAGATAGCCGAACGTCGTCTCGTCCGGGGCGATGAGGCCGGCCTTGGCGCCCCACTCGATGCTCATGTTGCAGATCGTCATCCGCGCCTCCATCGAGAGCTCCTCGATGGCCGGACCGCGGTACTCCACGACGTACCCCTGACCGCCACCCGTGCCGGTGTGCGCGATCAGCGTCAGAACGAGGTCCTTGGCCGTGACCCCGTCCGGCAGCCTCCCGGTCACGTTCACGGCCATCGTCCTCGGCCGTGCCTGCGGGAGCGTCTGCGTGGCGAGCACGTGCTCCACCTCGGAGGTGCCGATGCCGAACGCGAGCGCCCCGAACGCACCGTGCGTCGAGGTGTGCGAGTCGCCGCAGACGATGGTCATGCCCGGCTGCGTGAGCCCGAGCTGCGGGCCGATGATGTGCACGATGCCCTGGTCGAGATCGCCGAGCGGGTGGAGGCGGACCCCGAACTCCTCGGCGTTCCTCCGCAACGTCTCGACCTGGGTACGGCTGACGGGATCCTTGATCGGCTGGTCCCAGTCGAGCGTCGGGACGTTGTGGTCCTCGGTCGCCAGGGTCAGGTCGGGACGACGTACCGAACGTCCCGCGAGGCGGAGGCCGTCGAACGCCTGGGGCGAGGTCACCTCGTGGACCAGGTGCAGGTCGATGTAGAGGAGATCGGGCTCCCCCTCGGCCGTCCGCACGACGTGCTCCTCCCAGACCTTCTCGGCCAGGGTCCTGCCCATGTGTGTGCCTCCTCCTCCCAGCTCCTCGACGCGCCCAACCCTACAACTTGCGTCCCATGATCTGAGACGGCAGTATTGCCATATGGACTCCAGCAGCGGTGTGGGCGTGCTCGACAAGGCCGCCCTCGTGCTCACCGCACTCGAGTCGGGCCCGGCCACCCTGGCCGGCCTGGTCACCGCCACCGGGCTCGCCCGACCGACGGCCCACCGCCTCGCGGTCGCGTTGGAGCACCACCGTCTGGTCGCGCGCGACCTGCAGGGCCGGTTCGTGCTCGGCCCGCGGCTCGCGGAGCTCTCCGTCGCCGCCGGCGAGGACCGGTTGCTCGCCACGGCCGGGCCGGTGCTCGCCCGGTTGCGCGACATCACCGGCGAGTCGTCACAGCTGTGGCGCCGTCAGGGCGAGTACCGCGTCTGCGTCGCGGCGGCCGAGCGCCCGTCCGGACTGCGCGACACGATCCCGGTGGGCTCGCAGCTGACGATGCGCGCCGGCTCCGCCGCCCAGGTGCTGCTGGCCTGGGAGGACGCCGAGCGCATCCACCGCGGCCTGCAGAACGCCGCCTTCTCCGCGGCCGCCCTCTCGGGCATCCGCCGGCGCGGCTGGGCGCAGTCGGTCGGCGAGCGGGAGCAGGGCGTCGCCTCGGTGTCCGCGCCGGTCCGCTCCCCCTCGGGGAAGATCGTGGCCGCGGTGTCGGTCAGTGGTCCGCTCGAGCGCCTGTCGCGGCAACCCGGCCGGATGCACGCACCGGCGGTCGTGGCCGCGGCGGAGCGGTTGTCCGAGTCGCTGCGCCGGGCTGCCGCGGAGTAGGCCGCCCGCGGGTTGTGGCCGGGTCATCGGCGCTTTCGGGACGGCTCAACCCGAGTGGCTCAGAACAGCGCGTCCTGCTCGATCTCCAGGAGAGCCTGCTTGCGCTCGATGCCACCGGCGTACCCGGTCAGGGTGCCGTCGGCGCCGATCACCCGGTGGCACGGGATGACGATCGGGATCGGGTTGCTGCCGTTGGCCAGCCCGACCGCGCGTGAGGCGGCGTTGGACTTGCCGAGGCGGTGGGCGATCTCGCCGTACGACGCGGTGTCGCCGTACCCGATCTCGAGCAGCTGTGCCCAGACGGAGCGCTGGAACTCGCTGCCGCGCGGGTCGAGCGGCAGGTCGAACTCCTTGAGGTCGCGGTCGAAGTAGGCGCGGAGCTGGCGCACGGTCTCGACGAGCACCGGGTGGGCGTCGTCGCGGTCGCCGCGGGGACGCCCGTCGTGGTCACGGAACGGCGAGAACTCGATGGCGGTGATCGCGCCGTCGTGCTCGACGATGCGCAGGTCGCCCACGGGCGAGTCCATGACGGTCCACATGTCAGTGTCCTTTCGTTGTGCTCGAGGAGAGCGTGTGCCAGAGATGGAGCTGGGCGTAGGAACGCCACGGTCGCCATCCCTCGGCGAGAGCCGCGGCTTCCGCCGGGTCGCGCCCGAGCAGACGCAACGCGTCGCGGATGCCGATGTCGGTGGGCAGGAAGACGTCGGGGTGGCCGAGGGCGCGCAGCGCGATGTAGTCGGCGGTCCACGGCCCGATGCCCGGCACCTCCAGCAGCTGCCGGCGTACGTCGTCGCGGTCGCCGCCGCGGTCGAGACGGAGCTCGCCGTCCGCGAGGGCCCGGCACACCGCGATCAGGGCCCGGCCGCGTGCGCGCGGCATCGGCAACGACTCGGGCTCCAGCTCGGCCAGCCGAGCGGCCGGGGGGAAGAGATGGGTCAGTCCGTCGACCGGAGACTCGAGGCGCTCGCCGTACTGCTGGGTGAGGCGGCCGGCGGCGGTGCGCGCGGCCGCGACGGTGACCTGCTGGCCGACCACGGCTCGGACCGCGAGCTCGTCGCCGTCGACGTGCCCCGGCACGCGCAGGCCGGGCCGTCGGCGTACCAGCGGACCGAGCACGGAGTCGCCGGCGAACGCGTCGCAGATCGCGACCGGATCGCAGTCGGCGTCGACCAGACGGCGTACCCGTTCGACGGCGGCGGTGAGGTCGCGCAGGTCGGACAGCCGGAACGTCGCGGGCACGAACGCCGTCGACCCGCTCTCGTCGTGGTCGTCGAGCTCGAGCTCGACGGTGCCGGTGCCGTGCGGAAGCCGGAGGGTGCGTGAGTACGTCGTGTCCGTGGCCACCTCCACGCCCGCGACGGCACGCGTGGTCAGGAACTCGTGCAGTGCGCGACCCGCGAACGGCGTGCGGACGGCGAGCCGCAGCTGCAGGGTGCCGCCCTGTGCGCCCTTCCCGCGGCCACCTCGCAGCCGGGTCGGCGTGGTGGCGTAGACCTCGCGCACGGTCTCGTTGAACTGCCGCACGCTGCTGAAACCGGATGCGAACGCGATGTCGGCCGCCCCGAGGTCCGTGGTCTCGAGCAGCACGCGTGCGGTCTGGGCGCGCTTGGCGCGCGCGAGCGCCAGCGGCCCGGCACCGAGCTCCTGGGTGAGGAGCCGCGACAGGTGACGGGTCGTGTAGCCGATGCGGCGAGCCAGTCCGTCGACGCCCTCGCGGTCGACCACGCCGTCGCCGATCAGTCGCATCGCACGGCCCGCGGCGTCGGCGGCGACATCCCAGTCGGGACTGCCCGGCGTGGCATCGGGGAGGCAGCGCTTGCAGGCGCGGTAGCCGGCCGCCTGGGCGGCCGCCGCAGTCGGGTGGAACGTGACGTTGTGGAACGCGGGGGTGCGCGCGGGGCAGGAGGGCCGGCAGTAGATGCCGGTGGTGCGGACCGCGGTGTAGAAGACTCCGTCGAACCTGCGGTCACGGCTCTTCACCGCGCGGTAGCAGGACTCGATGTCCAGGTGCATCGGCGCAGTCGTCGGGGTCATGCCCCCATCATGGCCGACGGCACCGACAGTCTCTGGCGGGAATCGGACACGGTGGGATCCGGCATCCCGCGTCAGCGGCGTACGGCGTCGACGACCTTCCAAGCTGCCGGGAGCAGGCCCGCGGCCAACAGGATCTTGAGCGCGTCGCCGGGCAGGAACGGTCGGACGCCGAGGTGCCAGGCCTGACTCGTGGTCAGGCTCAGGGCGTGCTGGAGCCAGAGGAAGCCGAACGCGTAGATCACGATGTTGCCCAGCACCATCGCCGGCAGCGAGCGCGCTGCCCTGCGGTCCCACCCCCGGTCGGCCAGCCAGCCGACCAGAGCAGCCGCCACGAGCATCCCGACCAGGTAGCCGCCGGTGGCCGACGAGAGCTTGAGCACGTCCCATCCGGACGAGTGCTGGGCGAACACGCCGTACCCGATGCCTCCGACGACCAGGTACGCGGCCATGGTGGCGAAGCCGCGGGTCGCGCCGTACGCCCCACCGACGAGCAGCACCGCGAAGGTCTGGCCGGTGAAGGGGACCGGCGTGTTCGGCAGGTGGAAGGTGACCTGCGCGGAGAGCCCGATCAGGGCCACGCCGATCGCGACGAGGACCGCGTCCGCGACGAGACTGGCGGCACGGCTGCTGGGGCGGACGAGCGACGGGACGAGCGCGGTGGAGGACATGGTCGGATCCTAGGGAACCCGGCCTTCCGCGGTCACCCGGGGGCCGACGAACGGACGCGTCAGCGGCCGAGAGCCAGCCCGAACGCCTTGACCATCGACGGGGCGGTGGCGGCCTGCCGCAGAGGCGGTAGACCGAGCACCTGGCTGTAGAGCCGCGACAGCGACAGGTGGGAGAGCGGGCGCGTCACCACGACGCCACGCACGCTCGGGTGGACGAGGATGGTGAGGATGACGTTCCCTTGGGTGCGGTCGTCCTCGTCGGCCGTGACGACGATGGCGAGTCGGCCCGAGCGGAAGTCCGGGCCCGACATCGCGAGCCCGACCCCTTGGCGGATGAACGCGTCGGCGGTCGCCAGCGGGCAGTCGTGCGCGTCGTCGCAGACGTCGGGCACCACCATCCCGGCGTCGGGCAGATGGCCCGTGCGTACGTCGTGGGGGAAGCGGTCCAGGTCCGTGTCGAACGTCTGGCACTCGCTGCGCTCCGAGGTGAAGTAGGTCCACGGGTTGTGCCGGACGGCGTACCGGCCCGCATTCGTGAGGGTGCACGGCGCCGGCATGTCGTCGGCGTACACGCGGGCGGTGAGCCCGTGCGCGAGCGCTTCGCCGAAGACCGAGGCGCCGCCGATCGGATGGTCCGGCGGGTTGAGGTCGTCCGTCACGCCGAACGTCGATCCGCCGGCGATGGCGAGATAGTTGGGCAGCGACGGGTGGGTCATCGCGTGGAAGTCGGTCGCATGGCCGTACTTCTTGCCCAGCCGATAGGTCCACGGCATCTGCGACTGCATCTCGGACAGCGAGTGGTTCTCGATCACGAAGACGAGCAGCTTGGTGGCCCCGCTCGTTGCCGGGTGGGTGGTCGGGCTCGTCGAGCCGGTCGGGCTCGACGTACCCGTGGGCCTCGGCGAGTGGTGGGAGGGCGACGGGAAGTCCGGTGGCGCGACACTCGAGCCGTCGGTGCCACCGCAGCCGGCGAGCGCGAGCATGAGCACGACCGGGACGACGACCTGAGCCCAACGCGACCTCATGCCGCGGAACGTACCGAGGAGCACCAAGAGCTGCCGACCCGAATGCCGCACGATCTGGCCCAGGAAGCGGGGTACCCCCGACCGGATTCGAACCGGCGCTACCGCCTTGAGAGGGCGGCGTGCTAGGCCACTACACAACGGGGGCAAGCGCGTGAACACGCGAGGAGTGACTGTATCGAAGGCCCCCGGACGTTCAAAATCCCGGTCTGCGCCGGGACTCTCGCTGGGGTACTAGGACTCGAACCTAGACTAACTGAACCAGAATCAGTCGTGCTGCCAATTACACCATACCCCAATGGTTGACCGGCTTTCGCGCCTTCGCCGCGCCCCGGCGAGCGGGGTCGCGGGGTGCTGGACCGACCGCCGGGAAACCTTACACGCGGCTCCGTGGGGCCTCCAAAACGCGCGCACTGGTGGTGGTCGCCAGCCCCATCCGGCGGCTCACGACGACGGCCAGCCACAGGTAGACCAGCGACTGGGTGAGAGTCACCGGGATGCTCCACCAGCTGCCGCCGGAGGGGTTCAGGGTCGAGGCCATGTCGCTGTAGGCCAGCGCGATCCCGTAGGCGAGGAAGTTGTTGAGGACGTGCATCGCGATGCCCGCCTCGAGCCCGCCGGTGCGGATCACCAGGATCCCGGCGACGACGCCGAAGGCGAACCGGTCGAAGAAGACCGGTGGGCTCTGGCCGAGCCCGTGAGCGAGCCCGAAGAGGAACGCCGGCAGCAGGACGGCCACCCAGGCCGAGTGGAACATCCCGCCGAAGGCCTGGGTGAGATAGCCCCGGAAGACGTACTCCTCCCCCGCCGCCTGGAAGGGCGTCAGCAGCAGGATCACCAGCAGGTAGTGGAACGTCGTGGTGGTGAA
>Ga0070683_100005294_pt1 | contig 10748 bp, 7 predicted proteins | sample KBSC713LmetaG_FD_64662 | JGI IMG/M metagenome (GOLD analysis project Ga0070683, IMG submission 64662) | Corn rhizosphere microbial communities from Kellogg Biological Station, Michigan, USA - KBS C7.1-3L metaG | ecosystem: Host-associated > Plants > Roots > Rhizosphere ...
TTGGTCAGCGGATTGGTCGTGAAGCCGCAGCGCTCGAACCAGTGGATCATGCCGGTCTGCGTGTCTTCCGGCATCGTGCTCATCTCGCCCCAGGCATAGGCGAAGAAGCCGAGCGGGCGCGAGGCGGTGACGGTGGGATCCTTCTGGCGCAGCGAGCCCGCCGCGGAGTTGCGCGGATTGACGAAGATGGTGTCGCCCGCCGCCTTCTGCCGCTCGTTCAGCGCGAGGAACCCTTTCTTGGTCATGTAGACCTCGCCGCGAACCTCGCAGACATCGGGGATGTTGCGGCCCTTCAGCTTCTTGGGCACATCTTCCAGCGTGCGGATGTTGGCGGTGACGTCCTCGCCCTCCGCGCCATCGCCGCGCGTCGCCGCGGTGACCAGTTCGCCACCCTCATAGCGCAGCGACATCGAGAGCCCGTCGATCTTCGGTTCGGCGGAGAAATCGATCTTGTCGTCGGGAAGCTTCAAAAAGCGCTCGATGCGGCCGGCGAAATCGATCACGTCCTGCTCGGCAAAGGCGTTGTCGAGCGAGAGCATCGGCACCGCGTGGCGGACCTTCTTGAAGCGTCCTGACGGCGCCGCGCCGACCTTCTGCGACGGCGAGTCGGAGGAGACCAGTTCCGGAAAGCGCTTCTCGATCGCATTGAAGCGCTGGCGCAGCGCGTCGTATTCGGCGTCGGTGACGCTGGGCGCGTCTTCCTGGTAGTAGCGCCTGTCGTGGCCTTCGAGCTCCAGCGCGAGGCGCATGTGCTCGACCTTGGCCTGCGCCCTGGTGAGGCCGGTGACGTCGGGCAGTTTTTTGGCTTTCGCGACTTTGACCATGACGAGAAACTATGCCGTTGCCGCCTTGAGCAGCCGCTCCGCCGCGGCCCTTGCTTCCGCCGTGATCTCCGCGCCCGCCAGCATGCGGGCGATTTCCTCACGGCGGTGGTCGGCGGCGAGCGCGTTGACGCGGGTGGCGACGCGCTTGCCCTTGTCGAGCGCATCCTTGGAAATCAGGAGATGCTGGCTGGCGCGGGCGGCGACCTGCGGCGCATGCGTCACCGCCATCACCTGCACCCTGGAGGCGAGACGCGCGAGCCGCGAGCCGATCGCGTCCGCGACCGCGCCACCGACGCCGGTATCGATCTCGTCGAACACCAGCGTGGGCGCCGAGCCGCGATCGGCCAGCACGACTTTGAGCGCCAGCAGGAAGCGCGACAGCTCGCCGCCGGAGGCGACCTTCATCAACGGCCCTGGCCTGGTGCCGGGATTGGTCTGCACCCAGAACTCGACGCGGTCGAACCCTTGCGGGCCAGGCGAGGCCGGATCGCTTTCGAGCTGGGTGGTGAAGGCCGCGCGTTCGAGCTTCAACGGCGCGAGCTCGGCGTTCACGGCCTTGTCGAGCTTTTGCGCGGATTTTTCGCGCGCGGCCGAAAGCCTCTTCGCGGCAGCAGCGTAGCGCTGGTCCGCTTCGGCGGCCGCCGCCTCGAGCTTGTTCAACTGCTCGGCGCCGGCGTCGATCAGCGCCACGTCGGAAGCATATTTGGCGGCGAGCGCGGCGAGCAGATCGACCGGCGTGTTGTATTTGCGCGAAGCCGCGCGCAGCGCAAACAGCCGCTCCTCGATACGCTCCAGCTCGAGCGGATCGAAATCGGCCGCAGCCAGCGCCGCGTTCAGGTGCTGGTCAGCCTCCTCCAGCGCGTTGATCGCGATATCGATCGCCTTCACCGCGGGCTCGACCAGCGACGGCGAATTGGCCGCGCGGCGCTCCAGCCGCCGCACCGCCGCCGACAGCGCCGCGACCGGTGAATGGTTGCCGCCGACCACCTCCTGCGCCTCGCGCAGATCGGCCGCGATCTTCTCGCCCTGCATCATCACCGTGCGCCGGTTGGCGAGCGCGGTCTCCTCGCCATCCTGCGGCGCCAGGTTCTTCAGCTCGTCGGAGGCATGGCGCAGATAGTCCGCCTCGCGCGCGGCGCGTTCCATGCCGGCGCGGTGCTCGTCGAGCGCGCCATGCGCCGTGCGCCGCGCCTCCCAGAGCTTCTCCAGCGCGGAGACGTCCTGTTCCAGCCCCGCAAACGCATCGAGCAGGCGGCGGTGGGTGGCGGCATCGACCAGCGCGCGCTCGTCGTGCTGGCCGTGGATCTCGACCAGCGCGGAACCAACCGCCTTCAACGTCTGTACGGAGATCGCCTGGTCGTTGAGGAAGGCACGGGTACGGCCGTCGGCCATCTGCACGCGGCGCAGGATCATCTCGCACGAATCTGCGGGACTTGTGTCTTCCAGGCCGTTGTCGGAAAGGATGCTGCTGGCGGGATGGCCCTTGGGCACGTCGAACACCGCGGTCACCTGCCCCTGCTCCGCGCCGTTGCGGACGAGACCCGCATCGCCGCGGCCGCCGAGCGCGAGCGCAAAGGCGTCAAGCAGAATCGACTTGCCGGCGCCGGTCTCTCCGGTCAGCACCGCAAGCCCGCGGGAAAATTCGATATCGAGGCGTTCGATCAGGACGATGTCACGGATCGACAGACGCGCCAGCATGGAAAACCAATTTCCTAGCCGAGACCCACCTTCTTGAAGGCCCGGCTGATCCAGGACCCCTGATTCTCGCTCGGCTCGAGACCGCCGGATTTTACAAGATTATAGGCGTCCTTGTACCAGCGGCTGTCGGGAAAATTATGTCCGAGCACGGCGGCCGCGGTCTGCGCCTCGCCGACGATGCCGATCGCCATATAGGCCTCGGTCAGGCGTTCCAGCGCCTCCTCGACATGGCGCGTGGTCTGGTACTGCGTCACCACCGTCTTGAAGCGGTTGATGGCGGCGGTGTAGTCGTGCTTTTCCATGTAATAGCGGCCGACCGCCATTTCCTTGCCGGCGAGCTGGTCGCGCGCGCCCTCGAGCTTGGCCTTGGCGCTGACCGCATATTCCGACGTCGGATATTTGCGAATCACCTCTTCCAGCGAGGCCATCGCCTTTTCGGTCCGGCCCTGGTCGCGGGAGACGTCGGGGATCTGGTCGTAATGCGAGGCGGCGATGAGATATTGCGCATAGGCCGCGTCCGGGCTGCCCGGATGCAGCGTCACGTAGCGCGTCGCGGCTCCGATGCAGCTGTCATAGTCGCCCTGCTGATAGTACGAATAGGCCGACATGATGAGCGATTTGCGCGCCCAGTCGGAATAGGGATGCTGGCGGTCGACTTCCTCGAACTTCTTGGCGGCCGCCTTGTTATCCTTGCGCTGGTTCATCAGGTACAAGCCCTCATTGTAGAGCTTGTCCGCGGGCTCGTCGGCGAAGGCGCTTTCGTCCTTGGCCGTGAACTTGTCCCAGAGCGCACCGGTGCCGCAGCCGGAGAGTGGCAACGCCAGCGCGATCAACGACGCAGCGAATCGCGCCCGCTGTGCCGCCACCGCTACCTTGCGAAATCCGCGCGTTACACGCTGTACCGACATGACCTTCAAAACCCGATGCCGTTGATGCGCTTTGTGCGGTACCCCGTCCTGCGCCATAACACTGACGCAGACATTGACGTGCCCGTGGCGACTGCCATGCAACCACGGCCTGTGTATCCGAAAATACCCCGTTAACCAACCGGATAGGCAGGCATTTCGCCCGGATTAAGGCGGCAGGACGCCAGCCTGAACAATCATGGTTACCGGCGGCGGATAGACGCCCAAATGGCCCGGGAATCGAACGAATTGCCGTCAGGACACGTCCGGGCCGTAGGCTGCGGCGATACGTCCGGCCACGATACCACGGCCGGTCTCGGCCAGGGTGCGGGGACGGCGCACGGTCTCACCTTCCACCACCCGCCAGGTGGTGCGGTCGGCCATGAGCGCGGTCAGGACGGCGTAGTTGAGCTTGTGACCGCCGCGGACCGAACGATAGGCGCCAAGCAGCGGCAGGCCGGCCAGCGCGAGATCGCCGACCGCGTCGAGCACCTTGTGTCGGGCGCATTCGTCGGCGTAGCGCAGGCCTTCGGGATTGAGCAGCCGTTCCTCGTCGAACACGACCGAGTTCTCGAAGGAAGCGCCGAGTGCGAAGCCTGCGCGCCAGAGCCGCGCGGTGTCGCTCATGAAGCCGAAGGTACGGGCGCGGGCGACCTCGCGGCGGAACCCTTCCGGGCTCAGTTCCAGCGCGTATGTCTGGCGGCCGATCACCGGATTTTCGAAATCGATCTCGATCTCGGCGCGGAACCCCGACGCATGCGGGCGCAGCTCGCCGAAGGCGTCGCCGATCGCGACCTGCACCGGCTTCAGGACCTGGATGAAGCGGCGCGGCGCCGACTGGCTGACCACACCGGCCTGATCGATCGCGGTGACGAAGGCCGCCGCACTGCCGTCCATGATCGGCGCTTCGGGTCCATCGATTTCAATGGTGGCGTTGTCGACGCCCATGCCTCGCAACGCAGCCAGCACATGCTCGACGGTCGAAACCAGCGGGCCTTCGCTGTCGCCCAGGACGGTGGCAAATTCGGTGGCGATGACGCTATCGGCGGTGGCTTGGACTTCGCGGTCGCCGCCCTCGAGCCCGGTGCGGACAAAAACAAGACCCGCATCCACGGATGCAGGCCCAAGGGTCAGGCTGACAGGGGAACCGGAATGAACGCCTACACCGGTCACGGTGGCTTGCGAGCGAAGCGTTGTTTGCCGGCTGAATTTCATCGAAGACTGCCCAACTACCACTCACCTGCAGGTAAAATCGGCTCACCACCCCGTGAGCATCGTGCCGATTCGCGCTTCAGGTATCCCCAAGTCGCCGGGAACATAAACTTTGCCTCAAACAACACCAACTCACGGTTCTTTACCGATTGTTACCCCATCCGTGCCGCATTGGCGCCAAAGGTTAACCTAATTCGGACCAGCTCCAGCAGCGTCATCCAACCACAAACCGAGTAATTAATGACTTAAAATCAGCCGCTTGCTGCACATGCGCCGGCGATTTACCGCCCAAAAACAATGGCCCCGGCAGTTACCTGCCGGGGCCATTTGGATCGCTACGATTGTAACAATCTCAGGTGGACTGACGCCGCAAGAAGGCGGGGATATCCAAATGATCGTCGCCCTGTGGCGCTGCGGCAACAGGGGCGGGGCGGCCATGGCTGTCCAAACCTTGCGGCGCGGGGCGGCGAGCGTATTCAGATACCGGCTCGTTCGCCGCGATCTGCTCCTGGACGGATCGCTTGGGCAGCTTGCGATCGGGAATCGCCGGCATGGCCGGACCGGAGGCGCGGGCCGCGATCGGCGGCTCGCTCTCCTCGTCGCGGCGGCCGAGGCCGACATTGGCCAACCGCTGCAAGAGCGACAGGCGGCTCTTCTGCGGATGCTCCTCCTCCGATTCGCCGCGGCCTTGTTCCCCCCGGGCCTGGCGGATCTCGGCCTGGGCCGGCATCGGCAGATCCTCGAACTTCGGCATCCGCGGCGTGCGACTAGCCGGGCGCTCGGCCTGCTGCGGGATGAAGGTCTCGGGCGTGATCGGCTCATCGACCGGCTCGGCGCGCGCGACGTTATGGTCGGGGAACAGCGACGGCTTCTGCGCGATCGGGCGCACCGTGACATCGCCATAGACCTGCCCCGCCGGCGCGGCGGACGGGGTTACGGGCGCGACCGCGGCCGCGATGGCGGCGAGTGCGGCGCGCTCGACATTGCTGGAAGCGCGCTGCGGCGCGGCGGACGCAGGAGCAGAACCCGGGGTCTGCGCCTCGAGCTTGGCGGCACGCTCGGCGAGCCTTGCGTTATCGGCGCGCAGGCGCGCGGTCAGATCGGCGAGGCGGTTTTCCGGGGCGTGGTGGCCCGTGGCGACTGCAGGGGTCGCCAGCGCGGCGGCGGGCGCCCCCGAATTGCGCATGATGCTCGCCTGCTCGATGCCGGTGGCAACGACCGAGACGCGGATCAGGCCATCGAGCGATTCGTCGAAGGTCGCGCCGACGATGATGTTGGCGTCCTGGTCGACTTCCTCGCGAATACGGGTCGCGGCTTCGTCGACCTCGAACAGCGTGAGGTCCTTGCCGCCGGTGATCGAGATCAACAGGCCGCGGGCGCCCTTCATCGAGCTGTCGTCGATCAGCGGGTTGGCGATCGCCGCTTCGGCTGCGGTCAGCGCGCGCTTGTCGCCGGAGGCTTCGCCGGTGCCCATCATCGCCTTGCCCATTTCCCGCATCACGGCGCGGACGTCGGCGAAGTCGAGGTTGATCAGGCCTTCCTTGACCATCAGGTCGGTGATGCAGGCCACGCCCGAATAGAGCACCTGGTCGGCCATCGCGAAGGCGTCGGCGAAGGTGGTCTTCTCGTTGGCGACCCGGAACAGGTTCTGGTTCGGGATGATCAACAGCGTGTCGACCACCTTGTGCAGCTCGGCGATGCCGGCTTCGGCGGTGCGCATGCGGCGCTGGCCCTCGAAGTGGAACGGCTTGGTGACGACGCCGACGGTGAGGATGCCCATCTCGCGCGCGCTCTTGGCGATCACGGGAGCAGCCCCCGTGCCGGTGCCGCCGCCCATGCCGGCGGTGACGAACACCATGTTGGCGCCGGTCAGATGATCGCGGATTTCGTCGATCACTTCCTGCGCGGCGGCAGCCCCCACATCCGGCTGCGAGCCGGCGCCGAGGCCCTGCGTGACCGCGGTGCCCATCTGGATGATGCGCGGCGCCTTCGACATCGTCAGCGCCTGCGCGTCGGTGTTGGCGACGACGAAATCGACCCCCTGCAATCCTGCAGTGATCATGTTGTTGACGGCATTGCCGCCGGCGCCGCCGACGCCGAAGACGGTGATCCGAGGCTTCAATTCAGAAATATCAGGAGGAGTAAGGTTGAGTGCCATGGTTGCCTCTTGTCACGCGCGCGTGGATTCGCCGCGGCCCTCGGCCGCAGGAGTTGGTGAAATTCGCAAAGCTGCGGAATCCGTCATCAGAAGCCCTCGCGAAGCCATCGTCCGACCTTTCCGAAATAACCGTCCGTCCCCGTCCTGAGCTGCCGCGTATGCCGCGGTTCGGTATGTTCAAGGTGAGCGTATTGCGGGTAGACCAGCAGGCCCGTCGGCACCGCAAACGAAGCGGTCTTCGCCTCGCTGGGCAGCCGGCCGAAGCCGAGGGGGCGGCCGATACGCACCGGCCGGTTCAGGATCTGGGTAGCGAGTTCGGGAATGCCGGTGAGCTGCGAGGCGCCGCCGCTCAGGACGACGCGCGCCTTCGGCTCCGCCGCGAAGGGGGAATCCTTAAGCCGGTCGCGGACCATCTCGAAAATCTCCTCGACGCGGTGCTTGACGATGTTTGCGATCGTGGCTCGCGATACGATCTGCGGAACATCCCGTTCGTTGTCGCCCGCCGCTGGCACGGACATCAACTCGCGCGCGTCGGACCCGCCGGTCAGCACGGTGCCATATAACGTCTTGATTCGCTCGGCATCCGCAATGCATGCCGACAAACCGCGGGCAAGGTCCATGGTGACGTGCAGGCCGCCGACCGAGAAGCCGGCGGCATGGACGAAGCGGCCGCCCGAATAGATCGCAATCGTGGTGGTTCCTGCCCCCATCTCGACCACGGCGGCACCGATATCGGCCTCGTCGTCGGTCAGGACGGAAAGGCCGGCCACATAGGGGCTCGCAGCCATCGCCTCCACATTGAGATGACAGCGCTCGACCACCAGCATCAGGTTCCGCGCCACGGTGGCGTCCGCCGTGACGACCTGCATGTCGACGCCGAACTGGCGCGCCACCATGCCGCGGGGGTCGCGGATGCCCTTGACGCCGTCGAGCGCGTAACCGACCGGCAGCGCGTGCAGCACGGTGCGGCCGACGCCGGTGGCGTGGTGCATGCCGGTCGAAACGATGCGGCTCATATCGGCCGGCGTCACCGTATTTCCACGGATGTCGGCGGCGGCTTCGATCAATTGCCCCTGCAGCCTGCCGCCCGACACCGAGAGCAGAACGGATTCGACGCGAACCTTGGCCATTTTCTCCGCGAGCGCCACCGCCTGGCGCACCGTCTGTTCGCATTCGGCGAGATCGACCACCGCGCCGGCCTTCACGCCGCGCGACTGGATCTGGCTGTAGCCGATCAATTCCACCGCATGGGTGCGGCCGCGCAATGCCTCGCTCGGCGGGCACGGCCTCAGCCGCGCGATCATGCAGGCGATCTTGCTGGTGCCGATGTCCAGCGAGGCGACCAGCGCGGTGCGCTTGCCCGACATCGGCCGCGTCTTCGGCGTCAAGGTGCGATCCAGGCCGCTCATGCTGCGTCACCCGGCTTCTTCCTGGCGGACTTCTTGATCTGATCTTCGCGCGCCCTGGCCGCGTCATCGGACAACTGCACCGTCAGCCGGTCGGGCAGGCGCATGTCGATGGCGACGATGTCGCGCGAGAACAGGCGGTCTTCCTTGTCGAGCCTGCTCAGGGTGGCGAGCGCATTGCCGACATCGTTCTCCGGCAAGCGAATGTCGAGGCCGTCCTTGGTACGAAGGTTCCAGCGCCGCTCGCCGACATAGACCGCGGCAAGGGTGACGGATTTGACCTGCGGGTAGCGCGCCAGCAGCGCGAGGAAGTCGCGGGCATGAGTCTCGGCGCCCTTGCCGACCACGAGCGGCAGCGACACGAAGCGGCGCGTCACATAGGGCTCGAGTACGGCGCCGTCATCGGCGATGACGGAGAGCCTGCCGTTCTGCTGCCACAACGCAAAGGCGGAGCGCTCGACGACATCGATCTGCAGGCCGCCCGGATAATATTTGATCACGGTGGCGTCGGCGATCCAGGGATTCGACTTCAGCCTGTCGCGCACGGCGGCGGCGTCGAGGAACAACAGCGACGAGCGGCCATTGACGCCGCCGATCGCGAGGATCTCGTCCTGGCTCAACTGCTTGCGGCCGTTGATGGCGACGGTGGTGATGCGGAAGCCGATGGAATTGGCGAAGGCGTTGCGGGTGTCGCTCACCGCGGTGACGAAATCATCGTAGTGGCCGCCCTTCACGATGCCCAAGCCGGCGCTGGCGGCCAGGAGCGAGAGCGTCGCGATCAGGCCGGCACGGCGCGGTACGCAGCGCTCCATCCACGCGATCAGCCGCGGCGGCGGATCGCGGTCGATCACCGGCCTCTTGACGGCTTTGGCGGGCGCACGATCGAATCCCAAATACTCGCGCAGCAGCACGACCGCGCCAATCGCGGCCGCCTTCAGGTCGGTTTGAGGCCTCAGCTTTTCTGAGAGGCGTCCTGCACCATCCATTGCACGAGCTCGTCAAACTTGGTTCCCGCAAACGATCTTGCGGTCACGAGGCGACGGCGCTCGGCAGCCGAGCGCCACACGCGCCGCCGGCGTTAACCTTCGGACTTCCTGGTAAACAAAGTGTAAAACCGGGGAGGACAGAGCGCTTTTTGATGCGTCCTGTGAGGTATTTACCCCAAAATCTTAAGGATTTTAGCCTCTCCGGAACCGGTTTCCGGGCCCGCCGGGGCCCCGGCCCCCGTTAAGACCCGGGGCGCGCGCGAATCTGCCGTTCAGCCAGCACGATCTGGTCTTTGAGGAAATCGGCGAATTCGATGCCCTGCGCCTTCAGGGCCTTGGGGTAGAGCGAGGATTTCGTCAGGCCCGGCAGGGTGTTGGTTTCCAGATAGACCAGCCCCTTCGCGGAGACGATGAAATCCGAGCGGGAATAGCCGCTGCATGATAACGCGCGGTGGGCCTTGATCGCCTGCTCCTTGAGAGCGGCAGCCACCTCCGGTGCGAAACGGCCCGGACAGATCTCCTGCGTGGCCTTCGCAATGTACTTGGCGTGATAATCAAACACGCCCTCGGCCGGCACGATCTCGATCGGCGGCAGGGCCATGAGCGAGCCATCCCGCTGCTCCAGCACAGCGCAAGTCCCCTCCACGCCCGATATCATCGGCTCGATCAGATAGGTTTCAGTCCTGGCGGCAGTACGCACCGCGACGAGATCCTGCCTGGCGTTGACGAAGATCAGCCCGTAGCTCGATCCGTCATGCGTCGGCTTCGCGATCAGCCGACCGTACTGATCGAGCGCCGCTTCGATCTCGTCGAGTTTCACGCTATTCGGCACCTTGACACCGGCGAGCGCAGCGAAATGTTTGGCCGAGATCTTGTCGAAGGCAAGATGCGAGGATGCCGAACCTGATCCGGTGAACGGAATTCCGCGAATCTCGCACATCGCCTGCAGCTCGCCATTCTCGGCGCGGCCGCCATGCAGGCCGAGCACCAGCACGCGGCCGCTGGCCTTGTCCAGCGCGTCCTCGATCGATTTGCCAACGCGTTTTCCGCCGGGCTTGAAGTCCTGCTCGAACGGGCGCGAATGTTCGCGTAGCGTCTTGGCGCTGGTCTCGTGCACGCTGTCGTCGGCGTCCCAGAACCACAGGTCGGCTTCGGGCAAGGCCTCGCTCAGCGCCTGCGCGCTGGCGACCGAGACCAGCCGCTCCTTGTTGGTGCCGCCGAAGAGAATGGTGACCTTCATCGTGCCTGCCTGTCATCCCACTTTCGTCATTCCGGACCTGCGCCTAACGGCGCATCCCGGAATGACGGTTACAATGGAATCCCAATCCGCTTGATTTCCCAATGTAGCTCAATTCCGGAACTTTGCTTGACCCGCTCGCGCACGGTTTCGCCAAGCCCTTCAATATCATGACCGGTCGCGTTACCGATGTTGATGAGGAAATTGCAGTGCATTTCGGAGACCTGCGCGCCGCCGAGCTTCAGGCCGCGGCAGCCGGCGGCGTCGATCAGTTTCCAGGCGCTGTTGCCGGGCGGGTTCTGGAAGGTCGAGCCGCCGGTCT
>Ga0070683_100005295_pt1 | contig 10747 bp, 12 predicted proteins | sample KBSC713LmetaG_FD_64662 | JGI IMG/M metagenome (GOLD analysis project Ga0070683, IMG submission 64662) | Corn rhizosphere microbial communities from Kellogg Biological Station, Michigan, USA - KBS C7.1-3L metaG | ecosystem: Host-associated > Plants > Roots > Rhizosphere ...
TCGCCGACGGAACTTGGCGCGATGCGGTGCTGTCGTACGATCGGAGCTTCTTCCTGTTCGACAGCTCGACGCTCGAGGGGGCCCGCGAAACGTGGAAATCGCTTGCCGCGAGGGAAGGTGTCGAGCGTCGCTACTGGGCGCAGGAGGGCGGTAAATGGATCCAGAAGGCCTGAGGCTTGCCGCGGCGCGCGACGGCCGCTAGGCGGCGCCTCGATTCCAACCCCCACGCAAGCACAGGAGATCGCCCGGTCATGGCCGTGACGCGCACCTTTTCGATCATCAAGCCCGACGCCACCCGCCGCAACCTCACCGGTGCGGTCACCAAGATGCTGGAGGACGCCGGTCTGCGGGTCATCGCTTCCAGGCGCATCCGAATGACGCGCGACCAGGCCGAAGGCTTCTATGCGGTTCACAAGGAGCGGCCGTTTTTCAATAACCTGGTCGACTTCATGACCAGCGGCCCGGTCGTGGTCCAGGTGCTTGAGGGCGAGGATGCAGTGAAGCGCAACCGCGATGTCATGGGCGCAACCAATCCGGCCGATGCCGCCGAGGGAACGATCCGCAAGGCCTACGCGGAGTCGATCGAAGCCAATTCCGTCCACGGCTCCGACAGCGACGAGAATGCGAAGATCGAGATCGACTTCTTCTTCAAGCCGGAAGAGATCGTCGGATAATCAGAGCATCGGACTCAGCGTGGCGAGCAGGTTTTGCCAGAGCCTCAGCCCGATTCCGTAACGCTCCACGTCCTCACGCATCACTCGGTCGCAATCGGCGAGATATTCATCCTGCCTGGCCCGGACGGCGGCGGCGAATGCCACATCCTGGAACATGATGTTGTTCTCGAAATTGAGCTCGAAGCTGCGGCGGTCGAGATTGGCGCTTCCGATGAGGCCGACGCAGCGGTCGACGACCATCGTCTTGGCGTGGAGCAGGCCGGGCCGGTACTCGTAGATCTCGGCGCCCGCGTCGATCAGGTCCTTGTAATAGCTTCGGCTGGCCGCAGCGACGATCCAATTGTCGTTGCGCTTCGGGAACAGAATCACGGTCCGGACGCCCCGCCGCGCCGCCGAGGTCAGAGCGAACAGCAACTGCTCGTCCGGTACGAAATAGGGCGTCGTCACGACCAGCTCCTCGCGCGCCGAGTGGATCAGCTCCGAAAAGCAGGCGGGCATCGCGTCGAACTCGGCCGTCGGACCCGTCCCCAGCACTTGCGCGACGATTTCGCCGCTGCCGCTGGGGATCGGTCCTTTCAGCAGCTCGGCGATATCGTCTCCGCCTTCGGCGATCCAGTCGGAGACGAACAGATATTGGCATTGCGGTGCGACCGGCCCTTCCCACCGACTCATGATGTCGACCCACGGGGCGTAGCGCGGCTTGATCCTGAACTCCGGATCGGCGCAATTCTGACTGCCGCACCACGCGACCCGATTGTCGACGACCATCAGCTTGCGATGGTTGCGAAGGTCGACCCGGCCTCGGATCACCGTCCACAGCGGATTGCCGACCGGCAGCGCGACTCGAGCTTCGCAACCCGCGTCGCACATGTCGCGCCAGTGCGCGGACCGGATCAGCTTGCGCGATCCCAGCGCGTCGGCGAGCAGTCGGACGTGGACTCCGCGCTTCGCCGCGCGGATGAAGGCGTCCTTCAGCTTCAGCCCGTTATTGTCGGCCAGCCAGATGTAGAAGCAGCCGTGCGCCGTCTCCCGGGCGGCATCGACGTCGGCGATCATCTCCTCGATCGCGGTGTTGCTGTCGGCGGCAAGGCGGGCGCTGTTGCCCCCCGTGGGGTCGAGATGGTTAACCGTTCTCGCCAGCGCGATTGGCGCCCAATGGGCGCTGTCGCAATCCTCCGTGCGGCAATCGTAATTGCCAGGCGGGCGGTAGAGGTGGGCGTTGATGTCCCGGCCGCGTTCGCGCCGGCCGCCGCTGATCCTCGTTTCGCCGAGCAGGAGGTAGAGAATTACACCAGCGATCGGCAGCGCGAATATTGCAATGATCCACGCAAGCCGGGACGCGGGTTCGCGATGAGGCCGGAGCAGCGCCCGAGCGACGGTTGCCGCATCCGCGGCGAAGATCGCCGCCCAGCTGACTGCCTCCCAATCGACCATCGCCGCTAGTGCCGCATATTGCGGCGCGAGTGTCCAGCCGTCAGCGGCTCAAACCAACGAGGTGAAGCGAGCGCCCTCCGAACAGCCCGCCGCCTTGCCACCTATAGCGCAGCGTGTAGGTGCCCCCGCCGCGGTGCTCCTTACCGGCTTCGACATAATGGGCTTCGATTCGGACGGGGACCGACAGCGTGCGGTCCTTCGGGTCCTTGTCGTGACCCTTGAGCGCGGATTCGACATCGCTTGCGGCGAGCTGTCCGTCGCTGCCGACCTCGATCGCAGGTGAGCCGGCCAGAGTCACTTTCAGCGATTCTAGCGCGTGGGTCGGTTCGACGGGGCTGATATCGAGCGTCTGCCCGTCGCTCTCGGCCTTCGCGCGAAGCGTCAGCGGAATCGATTGGCGCTGCTCGACGATCCGCGTCGGCTTGTCATTGTCGCTCGTCTTCCAGTTGAGCCAGACGCCGAGAGCCGAGACGATCAGCGCGGCCAGCGCGATCAGCTCGCCGAGGTTGATCAGGCGGCGCCTGCGCTCCGAGTCCGATTCGCTCATCGGCCGCCAGCCTCCAGCAAGCGCCGCGGCGCCGCAAGCTCCCAGCTCGCGGCGATCCGGTCGCCGACATGGTCCCAATCGACGCCGTCTCCCGCGATGTTGATCGACACCCAGCTCGGGAGATAAGCGGGCTTCGAATAGGTTTGCGGGTCGGCTTCGAGCAGCATCGCCTGCTCGTCGAGGCTGCTGACCCTTACGCAAACCACGGTCCGGCCATCGCCGTGATGGTTGTTTCGGAATTGCGCGAATTGCTTGCCCGCGACGAAGAAGGTCGGCTGGCCGTGCGAAACCCGCTCCTCGGTGCAGGGCAGCTCGAGGGCGGCATCCCGGATCTTCGTCAGCGGATCAGTCATCTCAGCACGAACTCATTGAGCACCTGGGGATATAGCCGATGCTCGGCTGCGAGCACGCGTTGCTCGAGCGCTCCTGCCGTGTCGTCGCGAAGGATGGGGATCGACATTTGACCCAGCACTTCTCCGGCGTCGAGTTCCTCGGTCACGAGATGGACCGAGCAGCCGGCGAGCGAATCGCCCGCGGCGATGGCCCGCGCGTGGGTATCCAGGCCGCGGTACTTTGGAAGCAGGGAAGGGTGGATGTTGACGATCCGCCCCGACCACTCCTGAACGAACCAGGGCGAGAGAATTCGCATGAACCCGGCAAGCGCGATCGTGCCGGCGCCATGCTCGTCGAGCGCAGCCGACAGCGTCCGATCGTACACCTCTTTTTCCGTGCCTTTGCTGTCGAGACTCCAGGTGTGGAGCCCTCGCTCGCGTGCCCAGTCGAGCCCGGGCGCCCCCGGCTTGTTCGACGCGACCAGCACGACCTTATAATTCTCCGCCTGTTCGACCAACGCGCGCATGTTGCTCCCGCGGCCCGAAATGAGGATTGCGACACGCCGGGGCTCACGCATTGTGCGTCGCGGACCAATCCTTGTCGGAATTCCACGTGCCTGCCTGCCCATGAACGGTGCAGCCGCGCTCGCCGGATTCGATTCGGCCAATCTCGAACGCATTCTCTCCGGCGGCTTCGAGCAGGCTTGCGACCCCGTCCGCCTCTTCCACCGCGACGATCGCGGCCATGCCGACTCCGCAATTGAAGGTTCGCGCCATTTCTTCAGGAGCGATTCGCCCGCCTCCCTGCAGCAGCGCGAAGATCGGCGGCAGTTGCCAGCGGCTCGCGTCGATCCGGGCGTGGCAGCCGTCCGGCAGTACGCGCGGAATATTCTCGAGAAGGCCGCCGCCGGTGATGTGTGCGAGGCCCTTGATGCGCAGTTCTTGGACGAGCGGGAGGAGCGCCCGAACATAGATGCGAGTCGGCTCCAACAGCATCTCGCGGATCATTCGCCCCGATTCGCCGGGCAGCTTCTCCTCGAGCTTCCATCCTTCCTGCTCGATAATCCGGCGCACAAGCGAGAATCCGTTGCTGTGCACGCCGGAGCTCGCGAGACCAAGGATGAGATCGCCGGCCCGTATGTTCGCGCCCGTCAGAACTCGGTGGCGCTCCACGGCACCGACGCAGAAGCCGGCGAGGTCGTAATCGCCGGGCGCATACATGCCGGGCATTTCCGCAGTCTCGCCGCCGACCAGGGCGCAGCCGGCGAGGCGACATCCCTCCGCAATGGAGGCGACGACAGCGGCCGCGATCTCGTTGTCGAGCTTCCCAGTCGCGTAATAGTCGAGGAAGAACAGCGGCTCGGCACCCTGGACGATGAGGTCGTTCGCGCACATCGCGACGAGGTCGATTCCGACGCCCTCGTGCCGCCCGGTCTCGATCGCCAGCTTGAGCTTGGTGCCAACGCCATCGTTCGCGGCGACAAGCAGCGGGTCGGCATAGCCGGCCGCCTTGAGGTCGAAGAACCCGCCGAATCCGCCGAGCTGGGCGTCCGCGCCCGCGCGAGCGGTGGAGCGCGCGAGGGGCCCGATCGCCTTCACAAGCGCGTTCCCGGCGTCGATCGACACGCCTGCGTCTTTGTAGGTCAGTCCCATTCTTCTCCGTGCTTCGATACGGGGCTTCGACAACCTCAGCCCCTACTCAGCATGAGCGCAAATGAGAACCGCTCATCCTGAGTAGCCGTTGGGCGAAGGTGAAACGGCGTATCGAAGGAGCTTGGATTTCCGCGCCGTTGTCGCCAAAAGACGGCGCGAATGCTCCGCCGCCGACTTGCACTCCCGCTCCTCCTGCTGCTGCTCGCGCTTGGCGCCGCTGGCACGCTCGTTTACGCCCAGCTGGAAAGCAGCGACCGCGGCATCCTTCCGCTGGACACCACGAATACGCTCGAAGCGGGTCCAGTGCATGTCGACGTCGGGGCGGCGGATGCACAGACCGCCCGCCTGGCGGGCTGGCGGCTGGCGCAGCGCCAGGCATTCCGGCTGTTGTGGGCGAAGATGCACGGCGCGCCGATCGGCCAGGCGCCGTCTCTTCCGGACAGCACCCTCGATCAGATCGTGAGCTCGATCAACGTCGACCGCGAGGAGCTCGGACCCAACCGCTACATCGCGGACCTCAGCGTCGAGTTCGCCCGCGACCTCGCGGCGCCCTATCTTGGAATCGAAGGCGCGACGGTCACCGAACATTCCGCGCCGATGCTGCTGATCCCGATTACGGTCTCCGCAGGGACCGAGACGAGCGTCGAGTTCCGCAACGCATGGCAGCGCGCCTGGGCCCAGTTCCGCACCGCGCAGACTCCGATCAATTATGTGCGGGTGAGCGGCCTCGGCTCCGATCCGCTGCTTGTTAATGCAGCGCAGACGTCGCGGCCCGGCCGGGGCTGGTGGCGGGCGCTGCTCGACATGTACGGCGCCCAGGACGTGCTGGTCGCCGAAGTCCAGCTCCAGCGTGCCTACCCGGGCGGACCGGCGCGCGGACGGTTCATCGCCAGGCACGGGCCGGACAATGAGGTCATCGGCGGCTTCACTCTCACCGCGCCGAACAGCGAAGCGATTCCAGCCATGATGGCGCAGGGCGCTCAGCGGATCGATGCGATTTTCGCCCAGGCGTTCACCGACGGCCGCCTCAGTCGCGACCCGTCGCTCAATACTCCTGCGCCGCCAGTGCAGCAGTTGCCGGTCGAGGCGCCGCCGCCGCCCAAGCCCGCGAACGTCGCCAATGCCTTCCAGGTGCAGGTCAACGGCAACGACGTGAACGTCTATAATTTCGCGATGGCGCATCTGAGGACGCTCGGCGGAATCGATTCGGCTACCCCGCAGCAGATCAACCCGAACGGCACCAGTTATGTGCTCGTATCATATCACGGAAGCATCGCGCAGCTCGCCGCCGCGCTGACCGCTCGAGGCTGGGTGGTCGACTATTCCGGAACGGTCCTGCGGATGCATCCTGGCGGGGACAAGCCGCCGCCGATTCCACCGCCTCCGCCGCCAGTGCAGGCGACGCCGCCGCCCGTCACGCAGAATTCGGGCGCTGCTCAGTGAAGCAGGGGCCGGACCAGATCGCGCTTCCGCTCGACTGGCCGCAAAGCGACGGCGACGCCCGCTTCATCGTTTCCGATGCGAACCGCCAGGCTTTCGACCATTTCCGCAATTGGAGCTTGTGGCCGGTAAAGGCGACCGTCCTGGCCGGACCGCGCCGATCGGGGCGGACCCTGCTCGCGCGCAGCTTCATCGAGCGCGTCGGCGGAAGGCTGTTCGACGAAGCCGAGCAGCGCGACGAGGAGGCGCTGTTCCACGCCTGGAACCACGCGCAGGACAGTGGCCGTCCGCTGGTGATGGTGGCCGACGAGGTGCCGCCGGCCTGGGCTCCAGCCTTGCCTGACCTGAAGACCCGGCTCGCGATCACTCCGGTGGCGCGGATCGGTCATCCCGACGACGCGCTCTTCGCCGCACTAATCCAGCTTCACTTCGCCGACCGGGGGCTTCACATCCCCGCCGACGCGCTGCGCTTCATGGCGGAGCGGCTGCACCGCGACTATTGGACTGCCGAGCGTGCAGTCGAAGCTGTGGACCGTTTCGCGATTGCAGAGCGGGCGCGGCTGTCGTTGCCGACGGTTCGCAGGGCGCTCGCCGAGGCGCGGATGATCGGAGAAGCGGCCTAGTTCAGCCGCACTTGATCTCGGTGACCTTGCCGCCCGGGTCGAGATGGACGGTCACTCGGTCCTCGCGAAAGTCCATGGTCAGCATCACTCCGGGCGGCGCCCAGCGCAGCACCGCGGCGTGGCTTGCCCGCATGATCGCCGCGCCGGTCTCGCTGGTGCCCTGCCGGCCGATGAACTGATCGGTTCCCGCGGTCTCACACTTATGACCGGGCGTGACGCCGTGGATCGGCGGATCGGCGGGAACCGTCGAACAGGCAACGAGCAAGATCGTCGCGGTGAGAAACAGATTACGCATCGACCGTCTCCTCCTGCCGGATTCGACTCATCTTGAGCTTGCCATTCTCGATCGCGAAGGCGAGCCGGCCTTCGACGAGGTCCACCGCATCCTTGCCGAACTGCTCGTAACGCCACCCCTGGAGGATATTGAGGTTCTTGCGGACGCCCGCTGCGAGCGCCTCGAGATCGTCCGATCGTGCGATGAGCCGCGCCGCCACTCCCGACTCCTTTGCCCGGATTTTCAGAAGCAGCTTCAAGAGATCGCTTACAAGCGCCGCGTCCTTGGTCAGACCGGGTCGCTTCGGTTCGCGGTCGGGCATTTCGTCCTGGCTCAAGGGTTTGGCCGATTCGATCGCCGACATCAGACGTCCCCCGATGTCGTTGGTCTTCCATCCCGCGGAAAGGCCGCGCACCCGCCCGAGATCGTCCTGAGTCTTCGGTGGGTGAAGGACGATCTCGTTGAGCGTATCGTCCTTCAGAATTCGCCCGCGCGGCAGGTTCTTCGTTCGCGCTTCCGTCTCGCGCCAGGCGGCAAGCGCCTTTAGCCGCCCGAGCACCGCGGGGTTTCGACTGGGCAGCTTCAGGCGTTTCCAGGCGTCTTCGGGCGGGAAGGCGAAGCTCGAAGGATCGGCAAGGCGCTCCATCTCCTCATCGAGCCAGGCGCCGCGGCCCGTCTTCCTGAGCTTGTCGACCATCCGCGGGAACACCGTCGCCAGGTGAGTGACGTCGGCGATCGCATAATCGATCTGGCGCTTGTCCAGTGGACGGCGGCTCCAGTCGGTGAAGCGCGCCCCCTTGTCGAGGCTGTGCCCGAGCAGGCTTTCGATCAGGTTGGAGTAGCCGATCTGCTCGCCGTGCCCGAGGGCCATCGCGGCGATCTGCGTGTCGAATAGGGGGTGGGGTACCTTGCCGGTGAGATTGTGGATGATTTCGAGGTCCTGTCCGCCGGCATGGAAGACCTTGAGCACCTCCTCGTTCTTCACGAACAGGTCGAGCAGCGGCTTCATGTCGAGCCCATCGGCCTGCGGGTCGATCGCGGCCGCTTCCTCGGTGCTCGCCACCTGGATCAGGCACAGGTCCGGCCAGTAAGTGTTCTCGCGCATGAACTCCGTGTCCACGGCGATGAACGGCTGGTCGGAAAGTCGGTCGACGAGGGCCTTGAGGTCTTCGGACTTAGTAATCAGGGGATGAATGCGCATGAGTCTGCGGCGGGCCATAGCCCCGCCCTCGCGGGTTGACAAAAACTGAGTGGGACGTGAAGCGCGGCGCGGGCTTTTCCACCCATCTCCGAAGCAGAAAGCCGAGCTTCCGAATGCACGCCTACCGTACCCATACCTGCGCCGAGCTGCGCCGCAGCGACGTCGGCAAAACGGTCCGCCTTTCAGGTTGGGTCCACCGGAAGCGCGACCATGGCCATCTGTTGTTCGTCGATCTACGCGACCATTACGGCCTGACGCAGATCGTCGCGGATGCCGCTTCGCCCGCATTCAAGACGCTCGACCGAGTTCGCGTCGAGTCGGTGGTGACGGTCGAGGGCGAGGTCGTCGCGCGCTCCGCCGATACCGTGAACCCGAACCTCGCCACGGGCGAGATCGAGGTCCGCGCCGGCGAAGTGACCGTGCAGTCCGAAGCCGCCGAGTTGCCGATGCCGGTGTCCACCGAAGCCGATTATCCCGAGGAGATCCGGCTCAAATACCGCTACCTCGACCTCCGGCGCGAGCAGGTCCATGCCAACATCATGCTGCGCTCGGCAGTCATCGCGTCGATCCGCCAGCGCATGATCGCTCAGGGATTTACCGAATTCCAGACGCCGATCCTGACCGCTAGCTCGCCCGAGGGCGCTCGCGACTATCTCGTCCCAAGCCGAGTCCATCCAGGCAAATTCTACGCGCTTCCGCAAGCGCCGCAGATGTTCAAGCAGCTCATCATGGTGGCGGGCTTCGACCGCTACTTCCAGATCGCGCCCTGCTTCCGCGACGAAGACGCCCGCGCCGACCGAAGCCCTGGCGAATTCTACCAGCTCGATTTCGAGATGAGCTTCGTCACTCAAGATGACGTGTTCGCGGCGATCGAGCCGGTCCTGTCGGGGGTGTTCGAGGAATTCGCCAATGGGCGGACGGTCACTCCGGCCGGCGAATATCCTCGCATCCCGTATAAGGAAGCGCTGCTAAAATACGGAACCGACAAGCCGGACCTGCGCAACCCGCTCCTGATCACCGATGTCTCGGAGCATTTCAAAGGCTCCGGCTTCGGCCTCTTCGCTGGTATCGTAGAAAAGGGCGGCGTGGTCCGCGCAATCCCGGCTCCCGGCACTGCCGAGAAGAGCCGCAAGTTCTTCGATGACATGAACGAATGGGCGCGAAGCGAAGGCTTCGCTGGCCTCGGCTACGCCACGCGCAAGGCCGGCGAATGGGGCGGCCCGATCGCCAAAAACCACGGCGAGGAAGGCATGAACCGAATCGCTGATGCGATGGGGCTCGGTCCCGACGACGGCATATTCTTCGCAGCCGGGAAGGAAGAAGACGCCGCCAAGCTCGCCGGCGCCGCGCGGACCCGCGTGGGCGAGCAGCTCGGATTGATCGAGGAAGGCGCCTTCCGCTTCTGCTGGATCGTGGACTTCCCGATGTTCGAGTTCAACGACGACCAGCATAAAATAGACTTCAGCCACAATCCTTTCTCGATGCCGCAGGGCGGGATGGAAGCGCTCGAGACCAAGGATCCGCTCGATATCCTCGCCTGGCAGTACGACATCGTCTGCAACGGGGTGGAGCTGAGTTCGGGAGCGATCCGGAACCACCGCCCGGACATCATGTACAAGGCGTTCGAGATCGCCGGCTACACGCGCGAGGAGGTCGACACCAACTTCGCCGGCATGATCAACGCGTTCAAGTTCGGCGCCCCACCGCACGGCGGATCGGCGCCGGGCATCGACCGTATCGTCATGCTCCTCGCCGATGAGCCCAACATCCGCGAGGTGATCCTCTTCCCGATGAACCAGAAGGCGGAGGATCTGATGATGAATGCCCCATCGGAGGTGATGCCGAAGCAGCTCAAGGAGCTGCACATCAAGATCGTCGGCGATGCTGCCCCCGGAGCAGCGAAGGTGAACCCGGCGAAGGTCGTCGCGCCGCAATAGCTATTCCGGATAGCGGATCGCCAGGACCTCGTAGCTTTTCTCACCCGATGGCAGCCGCACCGTTCGTTCATCGCCGATCTTCGCACCGATCAGCGCGCGGGCGACCGGCGCGTTCCAGCCGATCCGGCCAGCCGTCGCGTCGGCTTCGTCATCGCCCACGATAGTCAGTGTGCGACGATTGTCGTCTTCATCCGCAAGCTCAACGGTAGCTCCGAAGCGCACCTGATCGCGCGCTTCCTGCCGCGCGGGATCGACGACCTTGGCGTCTTTCATAATCCTAGCGAGGTAGCCGAGGCGGCGGTCGATCTCCCTCAGCCGGCGCTTCCCGTAGATGTAATCGGCGTTTTCCGAACGGTCCCCGAGCGAAGCCGCCCATGAAACGGTCTCGACGATCTTGGGCCGCTCTGCCGCGAACAGCTCGTTATATTCCGAGCGAATTCGTGCGAGTCCCTCGGGGGTGATGTATCGGTCCGCCACGGTGCGCGATTATCAGCCGGGTCGGTCTTTCCCAAGGTAGCGCGAGACGTGAAGCGCGGTCTGTTGCGACTGAGTGCCGCGCATCGAATCGTAAACGACGGTGTTTTCGATCACCCGCTGGACGTAGCCGCGCGTCTCGTCGAAGGGGATCGCTT
>Ga0070683_100005296_pt1 | contig 10746 bp, 8 predicted proteins | sample KBSC713LmetaG_FD_64662 | JGI IMG/M metagenome (GOLD analysis project Ga0070683, IMG submission 64662) | Corn rhizosphere microbial communities from Kellogg Biological Station, Michigan, USA - KBS C7.1-3L metaG | ecosystem: Host-associated > Plants > Roots > Rhizosphere ...
AACCTGTTCGGCTTCCGCGCCAAGAGTCGCCATACACAGTCTCGGCCAAACATGTCGCGCCAGGCCCAAAGCCTCTGCTTACCGCGGGCGCCTGCAAAACTCACAGCAGAGAATATCCGCAGATAACACCACGAGGTGAACTAGATCACCAATGTGCACACATTGCGGAGCTAAAATGGAAACGTCATCAAGCTCGCACTTTAACCGCGGAAGGAGTCAAGAATTGAAACGTTGCGCCCGTATTCTGTCTGCTGTTTTGTTGGTTTTCGCTTTGGTAGCGATCTCGGGTTGTAAGAAAAAGACCCCGCCACCACCTCCGGCCGCACCGCCCCCTGCCGCCCCGGCACCCACCGCCAAGATTTCGGCTCAGCCCGAATCCATCTCGGCCGGTGATCAGGTGACGCTCACGTGGAAGACCACCGACGCCACCAGCGTGTCCATCGACGGCATTGGCGATGTCCCGACCTCAGGCACCAAAACCGTGACCCCCACCACCTCCACCAACTACCACCTCGTTGCCAAGGGTGATGGTGGAACAGCCGAGGACACGGCCCGCGTCACCGTCACTGCTCCTCCGCCGGTCACGCAGCCGACGCACACCATGTCCGCCGAAGAAGAGTTCAAGGCAAACGTGTCTGACATCTTCTTCGATTACGACGCCTACGATGTCCGCTCCGATCAGCAGGCCACGCTCTCCAAAGACGCTGCCTACTTGACCGGCCACCCGACCCTCAAGATCGTCATCGGCGGATATTGCGACGAGCGTGGCTCCAACGAATACAACCTGGCTCTCGGCCAAAACCGCGCCGACGCTGTCAAGAACGCGCTTGTTCAGGCCGGCGTTGCCACCGACCGCATCCGGGTCGTCAGCTACGGCAAAGAGAAGCCCTTCTGCACCGAGTCGACCGAAGCCTGCTGGCAGCAGAATCGCCGCGGCGGCCTCACACTCGACCAGTAAACCCCTGGGCGGCATCGACTCACCATCGATGCCGCCTTTTCCCTGCTGCCTGATTCTTCAGCTCAAGGCAGCTAACTTATCGCTCCCGCTCGTCTAATCAACATTGCGTCAACCCAACGCAAGCATTCCATCGTAGGTGATCGATGCCAAAAGCATTCACTCTTCGCCATCGCTCGGTTGTCGCTGCGGTCGTCCTCGCGGCAGTCGTCGTACTCATGCCGGTCCGGGCACACGCTGCCTCGAAAGAGATCATCGCTCTCCAGACGCAGGTTCAGCAGCTCCTCGACATGGTGCAGCGCATGCAGTCCACCCTCGACCAGAAATTCGGTGTCCTTCAGCACCTCGTCGAGCAAACTGCTGACAACGCCAATCAGATGACCCAGACCGTGAATGCCCTTCAGCAGAAGCTGAACCAGCAGAACGATGCGCTCAGCGGCAAAATCGACACTGCATCCGGCCAGGTTCAGTCTCTGAACGACTCGGTCGACGAACTCAAGACGCGCATCGCTAAGCTCGACAAGTCCGTTCAAGACCTTCAGGGCCAGCTTCAGAACATTCAATCTGCCCCGGCCGGAGTTCAACCCGGCGTAGCGCCCACCGGCACAACCCCGGACGGCAGCCCCGCGACCGGACCTGCTGGATCAGCTCCCGGCGCCACCAATCCTCCCACCGCAAGCGCAACGCCCGCCCCGCCACTGAGAGAAACCTTTCAGGCTGCCCTCCGCGACTACAACGCCGCCAAGTATCCCGTCGCCACAGGCGAATTTCAGGACGTCATTCACTACTACCCGATGGATGACCTCGCAGGAAGCTCCCAGTTCTACCTTGGCGAAATCGCCTACCGCCAGCAGGACTACACCGAAGCCATCAAGAACTACAACGCCGTCCTCGAAAACTTCAGCGGAAACCCCAAGGCGCCCACAGCCCAGCTACACAAGGGCTTCGCGTTGATCTCATCCGCCAAGAAAGAGGCCGGTGTCCACGAACTCCGTCTTCTCATTCAGCGCCACCCCCAAACCCCCGAAGCCGCTCAGGCCCGCGCCAAGCTCAACGCACTGGGAGTGCACTCCACCGCCTCCCAGCGCTGATCCGCACAGCAGATTCTTTCCCTATCCGGTTTGCCCCAGGCAACCGGATTTTCTGCCTCAACGCAATTTTTGGTTGCGCTCCTGTTGGGCCATCCGATATCTCTCAGAAACGCGCCTCTGTTCCCTGACGATGCGCTGATTCGTGCACAAGATCACCACTGATTCCGAAGTGCTCTTCGAGAGCTGAGCATGTATCAGGGCACGAATTCAGTCGTGCCGAAAGCGAGAAAAAAAAGAAAGGCGGACTTTAGCCCCTGCTTTGAAGTGCATCAGCCCTCAGCACCCATTTACCACTAGAAATCCCCAAGGAGAAACAATGGCCACGAAAAAAGTCGAATCATCCAAAGCTCTCGGCGTAACACTCGAAGCCGCACGCAACGTCATCCGCGCAGGTGAGGCAAAAGCGGCTGCCATCGGTCAGCCCATGAACATCGCCGTCGTCGACGCCGGCGCAAACCTCGTCGCCTTCGAGCGTATGGAAGGCGCATGGCTCGGCAGCATCGACATCTCCATCAACAAGGCCTTCACCGCCCGCGCCTTCGACATTGAAACCAAAGCTCTCGGCGAGAATTCCCAAAGCGGCGATCAATTCTTCGGCATCCACGTTTCCAATCACGGCCGGGTGATGATCTTCGCCGGCGGAGTTCCACTCAAATCAGGCGGCCAGGTAGTAGGCGCAGTCGGCGTCAGCGGCGGCTCCGGCAAGCAGGACCAGTCCGTAGCCGAAGCCGCCGCTGCAGCCTTCAACTCCTGAACCCGCAGAACTTCTTCCGTCTAACAAAAAGCCCCGCACTCGGCGGGGCTTTTTCTGACCACTGATCACTGGCCACGGATCACTGCAACGCCTTCATCAACTGCTCCAGCGTCTCCTTTGGCGGCCGCGTCAGCGACTCCGGCAGCGTCGCCAGCGGCTCATCCACCATGTTCAGCAGATCCGTGAACGTCGGCTTTTCCGTATCGATGTAGAACACGCCTGTCAAAACCTCATGGTTCGCTTCCGCCTCCATCAATGCCTTGACCGCCTCCGACTTATTCGTCGGATCGTAATCCTCCTGCAACTTGCGCAGCCGCAGGCTCGACCCGTCGTGCATTTCCACCTCATAAACCTGGCCAGAATCGTAATCAACCTCGATATCTTCGAAGCTCGCCACAAAGCCAACCTCGTTCACCGGCTCATCGTGATCCTGCATGAACTTGTAGCTCTTCGTCGAACCCTCGTGATCGTTAAACGTCACGCAGGGGCTGATCACGTCGAGCATCACCGTCCCCTTGTGCGCAATCGCCGCCTTCAGCATCGAGAGCAGCTGTTTCTTGTCGCCAGAGAACGAACGCCCCACAAACGTCGCGCCCAGCTGAATCGCCAGCGCGCACGTATCGATCGCCGGCAGATCGTTAATCACGCCCGTTTTTAGCTTCGATCCAAGATCCGCCGTCGCCGAGAACTGCCCCTTAGTCAACCCGTACACGCCGTTATCCTCGATGATGTAAATCATCGGTAGATTGCGCCGCATTAGGTGAACGAACTGCCCGATGCCGATCGACGCAGTGTCGCCGTCGCCCGAAACGCCCAGAAGCATGTTCGTGTGGTTCGCCAGGAGCGCACCCGTCGAAACCGAGGGCATACGCCCGTGCACGCTGTTGAAGCTGTGCGACCGGCTCATGAAGTAAGCCGGGCTCTTCGACGAGCAGCCGATGCCGCTCATCTTCATCACCCGCTCTGGCTCCACGCCCATCTCGTACATCGCATCGATAATGCGCTCCGAGATCGCGTTATGTCCGCAGCCCGCGCATAGCGTCGACTTGCCGCCGCGATAATCAACGATCGGAAGACCGATATGATTCACTTTCGGATTTGGTGTTGCAGTAGCCGCCATTTTCAAATTCCCTTTCGAAGGCTGTTCGTTGGCTGATCCTTGCCCAGCGCCCTGAGGTTCTTCAGCTAAGAACTAATAGCTTGAAGCTGCCCTTACAGGCCTTCCTTCGTTGCAAACTCTTCCGTGATTGTCCGCGCATCGATCGGCAGACCGTTGTAGTTCAGAATGCTGCGTAGCTTTACCACCTGGTCAGCCGGCAGATCGAGCTTCAGCAGGCTCTCGAGTTGCGCATCGCGATTCTGCTCCACCACGTAGACCCGATCGTGCGAAGCCACAAAATCGTGAATCTCATGCGCAAACGGATATGCCCTGATCCGCATATAATCCACGTCCTTGTTGTATTCCTTCTTGATCTGATCCAGGCTCTCGCGCATCGCAAAGTCCGTCGTCCCAAACGCCAGCACGCCAACCCGCGATGTCCCGTTCTTCACGGCCACTGGAGCAGGCACCAACTTCCGCGCGCTCTCAAATTTCCGCGCCAGCCGGTCCATCACTTCCTGGTACTCATCCGGCTTCTCTGTGTATCCAGCCGACGAGTTATGCCCCGAACCGCGCGTGAAGTACGCCGCCTTGGGATGCTTCGTGCCCGGCAGCGTACGCCAGCCAATCGAATCGCCGTCCACATCCTTGTAGCGCGCGAAGCTTCCAACCTTGTCCAGTTCTTCCTTCGTCAGCACCTTGCCGCGATCCAGTGGCTTCTCCGGATACGCAAACGGCTCTGACATCCAGTTGTTCATGCCCAGATCAAGATCCGTCAGCACAAAGATCGGTGTCTGCAGCCGCTCCGCAAGGTTGAACGCCTCGTAGCTAAACTCGAAGCACTCCCTCACAGATCCCGGCAGCAGCAGAACGTGCTTCGTATCGCCGTGCGACAGAAACGCCGTCGACAGCAGGTCAGATTGCTGCGTGCGCGTCGGCATGCCCGTCGAGGGACCCGTACGCTGCACGTCGAAAATCACGCCCGGAATCTCCGCGTAATATCCAAGTCCCGCAAACTCACCCATCAGCGAAATGCCCGGCCCTGAAGTTGATGTCATCGATCGCGCGCCGGCCCAGCCTGCGCCAAGAACCATCCCGATCGCCGCCAGCTCATCTTCCGCCTGCACAACAGCAAACGTCGCCTTGCCCTCCGGCGTCACGCGATACTTCTTCAACAGATCCGTCGTCGCCTCGACCAGTGAAGTCGATGGCGTAATCGGGTACCACGCCACCACCGTCACGCCTGCAAACACCGCGCCCATGCCGCACGCCGCGTTGCCGTCGATGATGATCTTGCCCGCTGTCTGATCCATTCGCTCAATCACGTACGGATCGTGCTTGACCAGCTTCTCCTGCGCGTAATCAAATCCCGCCTTCACCGCGCCGAAGTTAAGATCAAATACCTTCTGCTTCTTCGCAAACTGCTTCCGCACGCTCGCTTCCACTACGCTCAAGTCGATCGAGAGCAGCTGCGCCACCACGCCCACGTACACCATGTTCTTGACGAGCTTGCGCAGCTTCGCTTCAGAACAAACCGCCGCCGTGATCTTGTCGAACGGAACCGGATAGCAGACAATGTCGTCACGAAACTGCTTCAGGTTTGCATTCTCCTCGTAGATCGCCACCGCGCCTGCGGGCAGTGCCATCACATCGCTCTTTGCGGTCTCGGGGTTCAGCGCCACAAGGAATTCCGTCGCGCGCGTGCGGGCAACATACCCGTCCTTGCTCGCGCGAATGATGTACCAGGTGGGAAGTCCGGCGATGTTCGAGGGAAACAGGTTTTTTCCACTTACCGGAACACCCATTCCGAAGATGCTCTTCAGCAGAACGCTATTGGCGGATTGCGAGCCGGACCCGTTCACCGTTGCTACGTTGATGCTGAAATCGTTCACCACACGCTGTTGCGTGCTGATCGCGCTCTGTTCTTGACCCAGAGCCAGGTCTCCTGTCGCCATTTGGCGGGATTCCCTTCAAATGAAGTTCCGCGCGCCCCAAGTGAAACGGTCCGAATTTCATTTAAAGACCGTCCGAGGTCCTTGCAACCTTGCGGTCGCTTTACCACCGGACTGTAGCTTCGGAGTTCGGGGGTTCCTGTGAAAACGCGCTAGAAAGCGACAAACATCCGCTCAAGAGTGATTATAGTCACTCTGCATGTTACCCGTACCGCCTGAGGACACCCCTATTTGCACCATAAGTACCTTTACCTGCAACGTATGTTCACCCTCGCAAAACTCGCCCACCCAGCCAGGTGATCCACCTCGGATTATGGGAACTTAGATCAGAGCTAACTTCAAGTTTTTGAATGTGCCAGCGCCACCCGCAAAGAGTCTCGCCGCCACCTCACCAGCAGCGTCGACGCAATAATCACCAGCGACACCGTCAGCCCGATCCACATCCCGTACACGCCCCACTTCATCACGAAGCACAGGATGAACCCCAGCGGCAGCCCCAGCACCCAATACCCCACCAGGTTCGCAATCATCGGCACCCGCGTCTCTCCCAGCCCGCGCAGCGCTCCCGTGCACACCGTCTGCACACCATCAAAAATCTGGAACGCCGCTGCGATCCACAAGAGGCTCGGCCCCAGCGCCAGCACTCCCGGATCGTGCGTATACAACTTGATCAGCGGTCCCGGCGCAAGCAGGAACACAATCCCCGCGCACGTCATAAACCCCGTCCCCAACGCCAGCGCCATCCATCCCGCTCTCCGCGCCTTCGCAGGATCGCCCGCTCCGATCGCGTGCCCTACGCTCACCGCTGCCGCCGCGCCAATTCCTAACGGCACCATGTACGTGATGCTCGCGTAGTTCAGCGCGATGGTGTGCGTCGCCAGCGCAACCGGCGTCAAGTATCCAGCCGCAAAAGTGCTCAGGTTCCAGGCGCCAACTTCCAGCACTATCTGCCCCGCAGCCGGCGCTCCAATCCGCACCAGCTTCTTCAACTCTCCAATGTGTGGCCCCGCCCAATGCGCAAACAGCGGATGCCCTCTCTTCCGCTCATAGCGCCACGCAAATGCGATCATCGCCACCGCCATGCCCACACGCGAAATGCACGTCGAAAGCGCAGACCCGTTCACGCCCAGCGCCGGAAACCCCAGCTTCCCGTAGATAAGCACCCAGTTCCCGCCCCAGTTCAGCAGGTTCGCCAGCACGTAGGTCAGCGTTATTACCTTCACCTGCCCCACTCCCTGCAGATAGCGCCGCGTTCCGCCATACAGCAACAGCGGCAGCGTCCCCCAGTTCATGATTCCCAGATATCCCGACGACAACACCGCCACTTCAGGAATCACGCCGAACCGCGTGAAGTTCCAACTCGCAACTGCTGTGAGCAGCATCAGTGGCGGAGTGATGATCAGCGCCAGGTAAACTCCCTGCGCCATCCATCGGTGGCACGCATCGTAGTCGCGACGTCCATATGCCTGCGAAACCAGCGTGTCCAGGCCGAGCAGCAGCCCTATTCCAAACAGCGAGGGGATGTAATACACCGCGTTTCCCAGCGCAACAGCACCAATCGCCACCGGCCCCAGCTGCCCCACCATAATGTTGTCCACCACGCCCTGCGCCACCCAGCCCAGTTCGCTCAGCACAACAGGAAGCGCGAGCGCAATCATCGCTCGCAGTTCGCTGCTCCACCTGGCGCGGCTCTCACTCATGCTTCTACTTTAACCGCGAGTTTGATGAGTCTCAGCTTCGATTTGTTACGCGCGCATTTCAGAACCCCATCGAATGCTTCTTCTCCCGTCCAACTGTTCTCCGCGGATAAATCGGATCATCGTCCGTCAGCAGATCAGAAACCTGAAAGTGTGACTCCATCACTCCGCTCTTTTCGTGTCCGGTCTTCTGCGTCGCGACGTGAATCCATTCATGTGAAATCACACGCGCCATTGCTTCCGCGATCACGGCATCTCTCCGTTCCCGATTCATGCCGAGTGCCAGCGGCTGCAGCATTTCCACGATGCGTTCGCAACTCACGTGAATGAACGGTTGAATCTCACCATCCACCTTCTTCACCCATCCCAGCGCGCCCTTCACAATCCTCCGCGGCCCGGGCAGCAGCGTGCAGTCTCCGATCACTGAAACGCTGATGACCTGATCAACGCTCACGCTCGTCACCCGGTCGCGTCCGCGCAGAACCTCCAGCCCGCCACCGATCTCCCGCGCGACCGTTTCCAGCCGAATCTCGCTCCGCTGCAACTCGCGCACAAGCGCCGACCACTGGTCGTCTTCCATCGGATGATCAGTAAAGATAACCATGGTCGTATGACTCGTATGCGGCATCGGACTCTCAGCCGATGCCGTGCTGGCCGACACCACCACTGCATACAGTGCCGCGATCATTACAAACACAACCGAAACAGAACGAGATGCCAACAACTGGGGGAAAGCAGTCATGGTGTCCACCTGCGTCGATAGTCGCCTGCCTTGCGGGCAGCCGCTATCCGTTTCTTGCGTTGAATTGTTGTTGTTTAGCTAGAGGAAGGAGATGAGATTCAACAAGCTCGCCAGCGTCGCATCTTTCTCGTGGTCAGCAAGTCGGCTCTCATGTTTAGAGTTTGGATTTAACGAAGACATCTGTCCAATAGATTGGTATGATCGATTCCATCTGTTTGGGAGATAGCAATGGAAGTCCGTCAACTTCAGATTTTTCAGGCTCTCGCCGAAGAACTCAACTTCACCCGAACCGCCGAGCGCGTCCACACCGTTCAGTCCAACGTCACCGCGCAGATCAAAGCCCTCGAAGAAGAACTTGGCGCTCCCCTCTTTGACCGCCTTGGCCGCCGCGTCATGCTCACCGACGCTGGCCGCCGGTTCCAGCCCTTCGCCGAACAGGCCCTTGCCGCCATGGAGCAGGGCGAGCGCGCCATCTGCAACGAGCCAAGCGGCCCGCTGCGCATCAGCGCTCCTGAAAGCATCCTCACTTACCGGCTGCCTCTCGTGCTCCGCAATTTCCGCCGCAAATTTCCGCACGTCGAGATCAGCTTTCGCTCGCACGTCGAAACCTCCCTCGCCAACGAACTGGAAACCGGCAAGCTCGATCTCGTCATTAACATGTGCGACAAGCCCTCGAATCCCGCGCACAAATCGGTGCGCTTTCACACCGAGCGCATCTTCCTCCTCGCGGAACCTGGTCATCCGTTCGCGAAACGCCGCACCATCAAACCGTCCGACCTCGCCGGCCAGCAGCTTCTTCTCACCGAATCCGGATGCGGCTATCGAGCCAAACTCGACAAAATCCTCGCCATGCAGAACATCCGGCCCGGCCACATTACCGAGTTCTCCAGTGTCGAGGCCATCAAGCAATGCGTCTCCGCCGGCATGGGCCTGGCTTTGCTACCCGCCATCGTAGTCGCTCGCGAACTCCGCCAGAACCAGTTCAAAGCTCTACACTGGAACGGCCCCTCGCTAGACATCGGGACCCACGTCCTCTGGCACAAAGACAAGTGGGTCTCTCCCGCCATGGCAGCATTCCTCGAGCTCATCAAAGCGCAAGTCGAACACGCCGAATCCAGCGACCGCTCCTGGCACATCCAGGGCTCCTTCGCCGAATGACGTGCCCAGAGTTCATCCGCAGATGGAATGCCAAGTCTAGTCCCGACTCACATCGCCCCAGGATCCTGATCCCTATTCCCGAATCCCTGTAACTTCGAATCCATACCTCCCCGCCCCCACTTCATACCCCCCATCCACCTTCTTCACCGACGGGCTCTGGGTCAGCGCCACACCGTCCACCTTCCACCGTCCAGCCTCCGCCGGACTCAATTTCAACCGCCCTGCCGTATTCGCCGGCAAAGACACTTCCCACTCCGCCGTCTTCCCCTTCACCGTCCAGCTCGACCTGATCTCCCCATACGACGACTGATACGCGAACTCCAGCGGTGACAGCCGCGCATCGAACACCGGGTGCAGCACCAACGTGTGGAACCCCGCGTCCAGCGGTGACGCATCCACCCCCGCCGCGTACCGGTAAATCCAGTCCGCCACCGCGCCATACGCATAGTGGTTGTACGAATTCATCTGCGGATCGCCCATCATCTCGTCCGCATTCCAACGCTCCCACGTCGTCGTCCCGCCGTGGTCGACAACATATCCCCACGACGGCATTCCCGTATTCAACAGAACGTTGTACGCCAGCTTCTGATGCCCCGTCCGCGTCAACTCCTCCAGCAGGTACGGCGTTCCTACAAACCCCGTGTTCAACAGTCCGTGATTCTCCTCGATCTTCTTCACCAGCCGGTCCGCTGCTGCGCTCCGCAGATCCTCAGGCAGCAGATTCATATGCAACGCGAGCACATATCCCGTCTGCGTATCCCCGCCTGTCGCCTTCGCATTCGGGTTATTGATATCTCCAAACGGATTGGGGCCGTTATCCGCCGCCGGAATGTACGCCGCCTTCTCCACAAACTTCTTCTGGAATGCATCACGAATCTTCTCTTCCAGCTTCGTGTAGCGCTCTTCCTCCTCCGCGCGTCCCGTCGCATGCGCCATCTGCCGCATCATCTCTACGTCATACGCCCAGTAGGCAGTCGCAACAATATCCTCCTTTGTCCGTCCCTCCAGAGACAGCCAGTCACCGAACGGCGTGCCCGAATCGTTATGCCAGATCCCGTCCGGATTCCGCGCATCGATCGCATCCACGTACTTCCGCATCGCTTGCCAGTTCTCGTCGATCACCAGCGTGTCGCCCGTCTGAATCCAAGACGTCCATGGAATGATCACACCCGCATCGCTCCAGGCCGCACCAACACCCATGTTCGGCTTCGCCGTTCCCGGCGCATAGATCCCGTAATACGGCGTGCCCACCTGCGTGCCCCTCAGATCGCCTGCAAACTTCCGCGTAAACGGCGCCA
>Ga0070683_100005299_pt1 | contig 10744 bp, 10 predicted proteins | sample KBSC713LmetaG_FD_64662 | JGI IMG/M metagenome (GOLD analysis project Ga0070683, IMG submission 64662) | Corn rhizosphere microbial communities from Kellogg Biological Station, Michigan, USA - KBS C7.1-3L metaG | ecosystem: Host-associated > Plants > Roots > Rhizosphere ...
CAACGATGATGCCCTTTCGCGAGCCTCGGCTCTCCGCCATGCCGTAGCCGCGATACTTCAGTCCTGCATCGGTGGCCTCGCAGATCAGCGCAACCGTCTTCGCGCTGCCCACGTCCAGTACCGTAATCATGTTTGAAGGATGTTTGCCGTTAGTGCCCATAAATTCGCGTCCTTATAAATAGCTGCTAGCTTCTAGCCGAACTATCTTTGTGCTCTCTGCGTCTTCTGCAGTGGGTTCTTCTTCGCTGTTGCTGCTTTTGGCTTTGCCGACTTTGCACTCACTGGTTTCAACACCGGCTTTGCTGAAGCGCTAACCGCCCTGGCTTTTTCGGCGTCTCCATGTTTCAGCGGTGTATTTGCTTCCGAGGTCTTATCCGGGTTCACAATTACCTGTCCGTCATACCGCAGGTCAACCGACTGTATGTTCTGGAACTGCTGCCGCCATTCGGCGATGTGACTTACATAAAGTTTGTAGCGAGGCAGAAAGTCCTGAGCGCCCAGGTGAACGACCATCGTTCCGCCCGGATCGTTCGCCGTGACTTTCACGTTCTCCGGATCGGAAAGATCAACCTCGCTCAGCTGCTTGACGTAATTCGGGCCTTTGCTTGATGCCTCGTCGCCATCTGACGGGCTCAGCTCGCTCACCAGCCGGTTGTAAATTTTCATGGCCGCCGCTCGCGACGAAAGCGGTTCAGTGTCCGTAATCCCACGAATCACCGGGAAGGAAAATTTGGTCTGGCGATTGGCCGGCAGGCCCATCACCACGCCATTGGCGTCAATCAGGCTGATGCGCGAGCCAATCTGGGCAAATGCTACCGGGGTGCGCTCGTGAATGGTCACGGCGATTCGATTCGGGAGCAGCCGCATCACCGTCGCTTCCTGTACCCATGGAATCAGTTCCAGTTGTTTCTTGCGTTCCTCCAACGGGACAAAGAAAACGTTGCGGCCAATGTCCGCGCCCGCCACTTCCATCACGTGCGCGCGCGACGCATTCTTGACCCCGGTAATCTCGACCGCGTCGCTCGATTGAATGCGGAACCGCCATGACGTCATGCCATAGCTGTAAGCCCATACAGAAAGCCCACCAAAAGCGACTATCACCGCAGCGGCAACGCCGGCAATTTTGAGTTGGCCTGCTGCTTTTTTCGGAATCGCATTGCGCCGCACCGGCACGCGCCTGTTTGTCCTTAGAAACTGCGCCTCTTCGCCATCCAAATCCAAGTCCAGGTCTTCGCGATTGATCAAGAGTTCGGAATCGTCCTCGCCCTGGCGCGCAGCCGCTCTCGGCTGTGAGCGACGGCCCTGTGGCACGGGCATTCTTGTCCGTGATTCACCATCTTGATCTGATTGAAGGCTGATTGCTGAACGCTGAGTGGTCGTCTCCTCGCCACGTGACGACGAAGCACGAGATTTCTCTCGCGAAGGGACGGGTTCGTATTGTGTCAACTCGATAGAGTCGCGCGCCATTAAATCGCGGTCGACGGAGTTGTGCGCCAGCACGAACCAATATATCCGGTTTCTTTCCTTTTTGTTACCAGAATTTTAGGGTAATGCCGTTTTTTTTCGGGTTTGCAGGGAAGTGGCGGTCTGAGGAACCGGCGGCACTTCTCACTGCAGATCGGCGAGTCCCCGCAGTGACGATTGGCAGTTGCCCAGCGTTACACCCAAACGCCTATAATCTTCTAAGCTGAGAAATATGGCACGACGAACAGAAGAAACTCATGAGGAACGCGAATCCAGATTCCTGTTAATCAGGTTTCTCTTGCTTACCGATCGTTTGCTCCAAGACATCCCAAACCGCTTGCTGGCAAGGCTTCCAAATCTGCTTAATGCAGTTCACCACCACTTACAACGCATCTGGACCGGCGCACAACGAAACTTGCGTGGAGTGATTGAATCCGTCAGGGTCGGACTCAACAGAGCTAGGCGCGAAGGATTGAACCAAATCGGAATGTTCGGAGATGCGCTAGAGGCCAAACTTGCACTTCTGACCCTTGACATTCGTGAGGGAGCTATTCGACGTGTCCTGAAAAGACTAAATAGCATGCTGGACAGTTTGGCTGAAGTCTTTCCGGCGCTCCACGCAGTGAAGGAGTACAAAGAACACGTGGAAGCAACGGTCGAGGGTCAAAGAGATGTGCCTGAAATGATCAATCTTGGCGACTTAGCGTAGTAGTGCGCAGCCCATTATGACTCCGTCATGGGCATGTAGCTTGGTTACCTGGACCTGCCACACTCGATTATGAGCACCCTTTCTTGTGCCCTTAAGGCCCACGTTAAGATTGCCGAGCACCTGCGGCCGCTTGGATTCCGAGAAGCTCGTTCACAAGAATCGCCAGTCTCTTTCTCCTCCACTCCAAGAATTGGGGGAATGCGTCGAGTTCCCAGAGAGCAGGATCAAGTGGGATACCATGAACGGCAAGCGCCTGTTCGCCCTGATCAGCGATGATCCCAGGCAGATATGCCTTGGGTTCTTTATTTAGAATTTTTCTGTTGGCCCGACCACTGATAAACGCCATGTTCGCAATTTCATTGATATTGCTCTTGTCATACCCATGATGCGCCAAAAGTGATTTTGGAAAAATGTGATGATATTCAATATCGTGCATCTTGCCTTGGTGGTGCATCGACAATGCAAGACCGCTGATCCAGTCTTTTGCACCCGTAGCCTTGAACGCCAAATAGGCAGCCGCGAATAAGGGACTCTGAACGCCGCGGCCAACGAAGTCTGCGGGTTCTGAATGGAGTCGTCCCAGTTGCTGATTCAATTGAGCGAAGAGGCTTTCAAGGGAGCCGTCCTTAAAAATTATTGACAAATCCTGATCGAGTAAGGTTTCGGTCGAGCCCCGACTAAGGTGACCACGTGTGTTCCCAATTAATACCCACCGCTTTAAACCCAACTCTTCGGCGGGGCTTAACTTATAGTTTTTAGCGGCCCCAAACGCCGCCACAGCCAGTAAAACCATTGGGCTACTTAGCAGGGCCCCGTCTTCAATGCCGACATTAGATTGGAGAAAGTTTAACGAGAATTCAATTCCTTTTTTTGCCTCTGTCCAGGCTTGCTGCATCTGTTCTAGGCTTATGTTCTGAACGGTCTTGAATCGACTCTGATGAGTGGCAAAAATGACCATTGCCCTAACTAGCAAGCCGACATCAATGACTGACCACGCTTCTTCAAATTGTTCTGCGAACTTTTCAAATTGCTTGAGGGAGTTCTTCCAACGCGCGGTAATTTGGGCCAGAGCGAGGTCGGATCCCCGGAGTTTCATGCCTAGGGAATTCACCCGCACAAAGATCTCGGCAACCTCGTTATATGCCAAGCCTCTCTCTAGAACCTGCATAACATAAGGGTAATCTTTGATCTTTCTTAGCCGCTGAAGGCGTGCCGTATATCTTTGATATCGCGCGTCACTCGGATGTAGACCGCGCGGACTAAGTAAATCCCAATCGCTCTTATCACTTAGCACTTCGGACACTCGGACCCAATTAGGTGAATTCATCAAATGTTTGGAAGCCACCACGAATGTCCTCTTCGCAAACTTCTGCTGCGGGTTAGGGGATTCTTCCACATCGACATCCTCGTCCGGTTCTTCTTCACCATTATTGGGGGTTGGAGCGACGTCATCTTCGACTTCAGTAAATTCTTGAGGCGGACCTTCTGGGTGATCGAGGTTGAAAAGGATTTCGATTGGCCTTTTGCGATTGCGAACAATAACAGGTTCGCCACCCAAAACGGCACAAAGCGAAGTGAGTCGCTGCTGGCCATCCAGCAACATTTTCTGGGTCATGAAGACATTACGCGCTTGAGCTACCGCTAAGTCGCGCGCTGGCGGTTCATGGTCAGTTTCCCAAACGAGGATTGTTCCGGATGGGTACCCGCGATAGAGGGAATCCAGAAGATCTCTCACCCGACCGGCGGTCCAAACGTAGCGTCTCTGCATTTCGGGCAAACGCAGTTCTCCGCGTTTAACCATATCTACCAGCTCTCTAACAGTTGTGTCGACTTTCGGCATGGAACCTTCTTAGGACATAAGTAAAGTGGGAGTACTTTCAATCTTCAAGGGGGGAAGATCTTGCAGCCGGAGTATTTTGTAGGTTCTCAGCGTTTTCGTCAAGGTACTTTTTGCGCGCATTAAGGAAAAACTTTACAGCCTTACATCACGCGCTTCAAGCTGGGCTGTTTCTTCTCGTCCTCATTGAGCATGCGATATGCCTGCCACTGTCTGAATCCCATCCAGCCATAAACATCGTAACCCATGCCGTCTGGCCCGGTTTCCCCCCAATGCCGGATGTCCATGCCGATGGCTCGGAGTTCGCGCACGCGTTGAGGCAGGCGCTTGTTGCAGAGCTGGTAGAGCACCCTTCCCGGAACGGACTCGTTTGTTCCCAGCACGTGCAGGATGGCCAGCCGCTCTGCTCCGGCCCGTGTGTTCCGCGCCAAAGACTTCATCGCGCGCCTTACGACCTGTAGATCGTTGGCAGAAAGGTTTGGCATTTGCTCTGCGATTCCAGCCATGATTTGCTCCACCCTTTCCGCGATGCCGGAATATGGATTATTTTTGCGCTTTTCATTTGGCATTTGCCACCTTCACGGTACGGATGAGCCAGACAAAAAGCAGCCGAAGCTTCGCTGCCTTTCCGGTTATTGTAGCGAATATTTAGCGAAAAAACCAAGACAGGAGTAAGAGAAGCAGAAAGTCCTATCGGGAAGCTATGTTTACGCTGATTGCTGACTGCTGATTGCTGACTGCTTCTGTTTGAGCCGCTCCAGCACCATCGGTCCCAGTTGGGACACGCTGCCCGCGCCGAGCGTAAGCACCATATCGCCGGGTTCGGCCAGCGCTGAGACCTGCCGCGCGGCTTCGTCGAATGACCGGACGTAGTTGACAGCGCCGCGCTGATCGCCAAATAACTGAATGGCCTGGACCACGCGCTCGCCGGTAATGCCAGGGATCGGCGCTTCACTGGCAGCGTAGATATCGAGCACGGAAATGGTGTCCGCATCGTTAAAGGCCGCGCCAAACTGCTCCAGCAGATCGCGCGTACGGGTAAAGCGGTGCGGCTGAAAGATCACGTGGACGCGCTTGAATCCGCAGTGGCGCGCCGCCGCCAATGTGGCGCGGATCTCCGTAGGATGGTGGCCGTAATCGTCAATCACGCTTACGTCGGCCGCGCGTCCGCGAAGCTGGAAACGCCGATCAACGCCGCGAAAGTTTTCCAGCGCCTCGCGAATGCGGTCCGGCTCAATGTCCAGCCCAACGCCCACGGCCACAGCCGCCGTGGCGTTCAGCACGTTGTGATTGCCGGGAACGCGCAGATGGAAATCGCCCAGCGACTTGCCACGGTATTCCACGGAGAAATGCGCGTAGTGCTTGTTGCCGGCGCATTTGGCGCGCGCGCCTCCCACTCGAAAATCGGCATCCAGATGCACGCCATAAGTAGTGGCGCGGCGGGCCAGGCGAGGCAGCATATTGCGCAGCCGCTCATCGTCATGGCACAAAACGGCCATGCCATAAAAAGGTACGCGATCAATGAAGTCCAGGAACGCCTGCTCCACGTCCGCCATGTCGCGATAGCAATCCATATGTTCGCGATCGATATTGGTCACCACAGCCAGGATGGGCGAGAGCTTAAGGAATGACCGATCGCTTTCGTCGGCCTCCGCCACCAAATATTGTGACTTGCCTAACCGCGCGTTGGAACCCATGGCGTCCACGCGCCCGCCGACGACGACCGTAGGATCAAGTCCACCGGCAGCCAGCACCGCCGCAACCATGCTGGTAGTCGTTGTCTTGCCATGCATTCCGGCAATGGCAATTCCATATTTCAGGCGCATGAGTTCGGCCAGCATCTCCGCGCGCTGGATCACCGGAATATGCTCGGCATGGGCCGCCATGATCTCGGCATTGTCACGCTTCACCGCAGAGCTGGCCACCACAACCTCTGCGCCGGTAATGTTCTCAGCGCGATGGCCTTCAAAAATGATGGCGCCCTTTTCCGCCAGACGCTCAGTAACGCTCGAACTCTTCAGGTCAGAGCCGGACACCTTATAGCCAAGCGTCAGCAGCACCTCGGCGATACCGCTCATGCCGATGCCGCCAATCCCTACGAAATGTATCCGCTGAATTTTTGCAAACATCTTCGTTTTCTGTCGCTACGCTCCGAAAACCGCTCCAGAGTTTCGCTCGCCCTAACTTTCTTCTGCACCTGCTGCAGCGGACTCGCCGCGCAAGTCGGGCTCGCCCTTTTTCTTTGAAAATCTATGTTCGCTGCGCGACAAACCGCTCGCCAGAGTTCCTAAATCAATCTACGTCTATGCTCCTGATGCCTGCCGCTCGCCGCGCTAGCCGGGCTCGCCCTTGTTTAGCTCTTAGCCATTGGCTTTTAGCTCTTGGCTTTGATTCGTGCTTTTTTCATTTCTGAAGACCCGATCCTTGGAATTTCCAAATCGCCGAAACTGTCAAAATTGCAAAGTCAATGAACGACAAGATACAAAGCTTGTCGAACTACCTAATTTTCCTCCGTTTCCTCCTTTCCTCCGTGTTTCAAAGGTTTTTGCTTTTCAATTTCGACGATCTTGGCATCATGGCGATCCACTCCGTCCCTGCCCCGATCACGGCGATCACCCGATTACCCGATCACCCGATCTTCCACTGAGCTCCGCCACCATCCTTGCAACTCGGCCAGCAGCGTCATGGTGAGAGAGGGCCCGTGCGCGTTCCGCCATTTGCTTTAGACGGGCGGGATTTGCAAACAGCTGCGTAATCACCTCCGTCAATCGCTCCGGCGTAAGTTCCGCCTGGGGCACCAACACGGCCGCGCCGCCCTGCACAATCGCTTCAGCATTGCGGCGCTGATGATCATCCGCCGCCTGCGGAAACGGCACAAAAACTGCCGGTTTCCCTGCCGCCGTCGCTTCGGCCACGGTGCTGGCTCCGGAGCGACACAACAACAAGTCGGCCCGCGCAAAAGCTGCAGGCATGTCATCGATGAAAGCAGAGACCTCGGCCTTCACACCCGCGCGCTCATATGCAGCCGCCACGTCATTATATTCACGCTCGCCCGTCTGATGGATGATCTGGAGCCTGGGAATTTGTCTTAGTACCACCGGAGCAGCAGCCACCATGGCCTGATTGATGGCCCGTGCGCCCTGGCTGCCGCCAAATATCAACAGGGTTGGCGGATGGTTGCCATCGAGCGATGGCACGTTAAAGAACTCTGCCCGCACCGGCACTCCGACCACCTGGGCATTGCGAAAATATTTTTCCGTCTGCTCAAAATGCACCGCCGCCGCAGACACTCGATGTCCCACAATCTTGTTGGCGAACCCCGGGACATAATTGGGCTCAAAGGCCAACGTCGGAATGTGCATCAGGATGGCCGCAGCCATCGCCGGCCCAGAAGCATATCCGCCCACGCCCACCACCACATCGGGACTGAATACTTTAATGATCTTGCGAGCATCCACCACAGCGCGAGGCAAGTCGAAAAGCGTTCTCATCCGCGTAATCAGGCTTACATTTTTGAGCGCGCCTACCTTGACCCGCATCAGTCCAAAACCGGCCTGCGGGACCAGGCGGTTTTCCATGCCGCGGGCCGTTCCCACAAACAGGACTTCAGCGTTGTGACGGGCCTTCAACTCACGGGCAATTGCCAGCGCCGGGATCACATGCCCACCGGTGCCGCCGCCAGCTATCAGAACGCGCATGCTCGCCTCTCGCATGAATGTAGCAGATTCAAAATTCCGTGCCTAAATCCTTCACTCTCTTAGACGAAGAAGAGATAGAATTTCAGCAGCAGGAAAGGATATCCATCCAATGAAACAAGTTCCTGTCTCGAAATTCAAAACCAATTGTTCCTCTTTCATTAAGCAGATCGAAAAAACGAAGCGATCGATCCAGATCACCCGCCGGGGAAAGGTGATTGCAGAGATCAGACCTATGCTTCCAGGAAAACGCCCAAGTTGGTTAGGGAGAATGAAAGGCACGGCTGAGATCACCGGCGACATCGTCTCGCCAGTCATTAATCTGGAAGATATTGAAGCGTTTAAGGATTGAAGAGCCCAGCCCTGCTGGTTACTCCAGTACCTTATTTCTTATTTTCAGAACAGAAACCAAAATTGCTACCTCGGACCAGCATTTATGCTATGTTTTTCTTAGAAAACTACAACCCGTTGCTGCTGAAACCAGTTCGAGACCGGGTAGTCGTTCGGGTGATTGCGCCATGATTTTAAAAGCTGCCGAAGATTTTAAAAAGCGCACTTTAAGCGCTTTGCCGTCACTGCTCGAAAAAGTAGCCTATATCTGCTCGCTCCAAAGCAGCAGCGGCGGATACATGCATTGGGGCTTTACGCGCGCTTATGGCAACCGTCCTACCCAGGACGCCATTTATGCCGCGCACATGGAAACGTCCGTGGCCCTAAGCCACACGCCTGTGCGGGAGATTTTTCAGGAATATCAGCAGGCCGTGGCTCGTTCCGGGTCTGCGGCGGACATTCTTGATCCAGACACGTTCGTTCTGAAAGCGCCGCTCAATGGCGACGCAATTCTTTCTGCTCATTTAAATCTTCTGCAGGATTCTGTTGTGGCTCTCGCTCGTCAGGAGCGTGCCACTGACCAAGTCGCATAGCCACGCCCACCACCTGGCCCACGACTTCTGCATCCTGCGGATGTTTGAGGATTCGTGCCGGCACTGGTGAAAGCGGATGCGATTGCAGGATGATTTCACCCCGGCGTACAGAGCACCAGCAGCACACATGGCCTTCGCGGGTTTCCACAAAATAAATTGGACGCTCCAGCTCTGACCGCCATTTCTTTTCTTCCACGCGGCTGCGGCTTTCATCCACCTGTATAAAAGAACCCGGCAGCAGCAGCGGATACATGGTCAGGTCTTCCATGCCGATATAAGCGTAGATATATTTTTTCTTAGCTATTTCCTGCAGATATTGCATGGGTACGGGGCCCCAGTCCTCAATCATGCGGCCCAGGTCCGTAGTATTCTTCAAGTCAAAACCGGGATCAAGTTTCGTTGGGATCTGCACGTTCCCGCGCCCTTCCGCCATTTCAATGCGATGGGTCTTTCCGGGACTGCAGATGGCATAGTCGGCAGCGGTAAAACTCAGGTCCACGCCATACAACCTGAGCAGCTCAGTGAAATCTGCCCGATAAATTACGGAAAGAACATACAGGCGGTAAATACTGGGAATTACGCCCTTGGTTTCAATATCAGAGAGGCGGCTGGGATTGATGACAAATTCTTCAATGCCTCTGGATTCGGCCAAAGAGGTGCTGGAGAGCTCCACATCCCGCAGTGTGAGGCCCATGTACTCGCGCAAATCTCGTAACTTCTTGCCGGCTGACAACACTGTCTTTTACGCCCCTTGGATTCGCTCACCCTGTCCCGCCATCATCCAGGTGCCAAATCGTCCACCGCCGGAACCAGAGGATTCTAATCATTCATCCTGAAAGATAAAAGGACTAAGTGGCAATTAAGTTTTTAAGCTTCTCGTTAGTTTAACCCTAAGAATGCTGCCTTGGCCAAAGAAACCTTTGTCCCGTGAGGGAGTAGACCAAAGGCCAATACTGCAAGGTTCCATCCGTCCGACTGCAAAGGCCATTAGGTTATGTGGTGATCAGGCATTTTGCAAATCATGAACTTGCTGTCTCACCAATCGGTCAATTCCGGAAAGGGCCCATCATTGCTTCAACTTCTGCCTTCTGGGCTGCCGAAGGTGGAAGCAAAGGCAACCGCGGCAGACCGCCATAATAGCCGTTCAGGTCCATGGCGTATTTAATGGCCGGGATACCCAGTTCAGATACCACCCGCTTGGTAGCAGGGGCAAGCGCGGTCTGCTTCGATCGGGCCAGCTCTAAGTCGTTGTCTTTGAATGCTGCATGGATTTCAAAACAGATCGTGGGCGCAGGTGCGGCAAATCCCAGCACCCCGCCGCTGGCGCCGGCCAGCAGAGAATCCAGCAGGGTATGAGCAGCGCCCACAAGTACTTGGAATCCTACTTCCTTGCTCCGGGTTTTAATCCTGGGTGGGGCAGCCACAGCCACATCAGAGCCGCCGTTCAACTGGCTCACGCTTACCATTTGTCCACCATTTCCGTCCGTGGCAGGAGCAGCCAACATGCGCGCCGTAACCGCCTGCTGGATTTCCGTAACGGTTGCGCTGCGTTTTATGTGACGCGTGGCCTGCACCATGGCGGCCACTTTCTCCACGTTGCCGCTCGATTCTTTAATTCCAATAATGTTCGGATGCTCCGCCAGCGCAGTAATCACTTCCAGCGGCAGGTCATAGGCGGTAAACGGCGGCACCGTATAGAGCAACACAGGCAGCGGCGACTTGTCCGCCACCGTGCGAAAGAATGCCAGCATTGTTTCCGGCCTCATCTGCGGCCGATAAAAGTGCGGCGTACGCACCAGCGCCACATCGTATTTGAGCCTGGCCGCAAGCTCCGTCAGGCGGAGTGTTTCAATCACTGACTCAGCCCCTGTGCCGGCAATCAGCACCTTTTCAGGCGACGCCACTTCGGCGGTCACGCGCAATATCTCGCGCCGCTCCTCGTCGCTCAGCATCACGGCTTCGCCTGTCGATCCCAGTACAACCATGCCGGCGATCGGGGTACGCGAATAGCGGTCAATATTGTGCTCAATCTTTTTGTAATACACCGCTCCATCCGGATAGAACGGCGTTGTCACAGCGGGGAAAATGCCTTGCAGCAGCATAGTTCTATTCTAAA
>Ga0070683_100005301_pt1 | contig 10742 bp, 9 predicted proteins | sample KBSC713LmetaG_FD_64662 | JGI IMG/M metagenome (GOLD analysis project Ga0070683, IMG submission 64662) | Corn rhizosphere microbial communities from Kellogg Biological Station, Michigan, USA - KBS C7.1-3L metaG | ecosystem: Host-associated > Plants > Roots > Rhizosphere ...
AGCGGCGGCGGCTAAAGCCGCCGCCGCCCGGCTGGATCGGGTCGCTAACGCGACCCGGGGGGCGCGCGGAACGAGAGGGTGAAGCGCCCCCGCCGCCCGTACGGGTCGATCGCCGTCACGTGGACGCTCCGCGACGTCTTCGCGACGCGCACCTTGAACGGGAACGCGCCGGGACGCAGGAGCCGCCGCTTCGACGGCAGGATCAGCGCCTGGGACGGGACGGAGAGCCGCGTCGAGACGACGAACGCACCGCTGCGCAGGCGCTTGACGCGGACGGGCGCGACGCGACGGATCCGCGGCCCGAAGCGCGAGACCCGAGTCGGGTCGCCCCACGCCTTGGCGACGAACAGCTTGAACTGGCCCGCCTTGCGCGTCAGCACGTGCTGCGCCGTCCCGTCGTTCCACGCTCCCTCGACCACGCCGGTGGGGAGCGTGGGTGACGTGAGCTCCGTCACCGGCCTCCAGATGCGCCCGTCGGTGGAGGTGCCGACCACCTGCCCGGCCGGCGCCGACGCGTACGCGATGTCCAGGGGCCACGGCAGCGTCTTCATCGCGGGGTCGAGCGCGAGCGTCAGCACGGGCGGGGTGGAGGCGAGCGAGACGGTCGTGGCGACCGGCACCGCGCCCGGCTGCCACGTCACGGTGGCGCTGCCGTCCGCGGCGGCGACCGCGCCGGCGGCGCCGGCGGTGGCGGTGAGCGACCCGGGGACGGCGGCCGGAACGGGCGCCGCAGCGACCGCCGCGCCGACCGGCGCGGTGGCGGTCGTCGAGCCGGCGCTGTTGCGCGCGGCGACCGCCAGTACGACGGTCGCGCCGAGGTCGCCCGGCGAGAGCACGTACGTGGTGGCCGTCGCGTCCGGGATCGGCACGCAGTTCGCGCCCGCGGCGTCGCAGCGCTGCCACTGGTAGCCGAAGCCGGTCGGGGAGCCGCTCCACGTGCCGACCGAGGCGGTGAGCGTCTGGCCGACCTCCATCATCCCGGTCACCTGCGGCTGCGCGAGCGCGGCGGGGACGCTGACGCCGTTCGCCGCGGCGACGGCGACCGTCGGGGCGGACGAGGCGCTCGCGGCGCCCGCCTTCGCCGTCGCCGTGACCGACGCGACGAGCGCGTGACCGATGTCGGCCGTCGACGCGGTGTACGTCTCGAGCGTGGCGCCGGGGATCGGCGCGCAGCCTGCCCCGGCCGCGTCGCAGCGCTGCCACTGGTAGGTGAAGGAGACCGGCTTCGCGCCGGTCCACGTCCCGGGGACGGCCGCGAGCTTCGCGCCTGCACGCGCCGTGCCGACGACCGTGGGCGGCGTCGCCGCGGACGGGGCGCCGCCGGGGTACGCGGTGAGCGCGTAGCGCGACGGGTCGGCCGCGTTCGCGCGGTCGCCGTCCACGCACTTCGACGTGATTCCCGCCACCTTCTGGCAGTTCGACCACTGCCAGAAGCTCCAGCCGCCGCCGTTCCAGTTCCCGGCGGGGACGAGCGGGGACGAGCTCTTCGTCCAGTGGGCGATCCAGAGCCGGTGGCCGGCGAGCGCGAACGCCGTCGTGTCCGAGAGCGACCGCTCCCAGAAGCTCGGGGAGGCGTAGATGAGCGCGCTCAGCCCGGTGCGCGCGTTCACCTCGTCGAGCCACGCCTGCGTCCACTTGACGAGGGCGGCCGGTTTGAGGCCGCCGGTCGTCTCCAGGTCGACGACGGGCGGGAGGTCGCCCACCTTCGGCTGCGCGACGTCGACGAAGTGGTCTGCCTGGCCGATCGCGCTCGTCGTGATTGTCGCGTCGCTCGTCCCGCTCGGCCGCGCGAAGTGGTACGCGCCGAGTCGTAGCCCGACTCCGGGCGCGCCGGTGCGGTTGAGCGCATACGTGACGTCGGTGAACGTGAAGCCCTCGCTGGCCTTCGCGAACGCGAACGAGTAGCCGTCCCCGGCCACCTGCAGCCAGTCGATCGAGCCCTGGTAGTTCGACACGTCGACGCCCTTCGCGTAGGTCGCCGCGGTCGAAACGAGCACGAGCGCCAGGAGCGCGAGAACCCTCGACCCCATCCCCGCCGAGGGTAGCCAGGGCGCGTTAGGCTCGCGGAAAATGTTGCATCCTCCTTACAAACCGCTCGACGCGCGCGAGTTGCCGCGCTTTGCGGGGATCCGCACGTTCATGCGCGTGCCGCACGTGACGGCGCTCGACGGCGTCGACGTCGCCGTCTATGGGATTCCGTTCGACACCGCCACCTCCTACCGCACGGGACCGCGCTTCGGGCCGGAGGCGATCCGCTCGGCGTCGGCGCTGCTGCGTCCGTACAACCCGGCGCTCGAGGTGGACGTGACGTCGCTCTCGATCGTCGACTACGGCGACGTGCCGGTCTCGCCGGGCGACACCGAGCGCACGTACGGGCAGATCGAGGCTGCGCTCGCGCCGCTCGTCGACGCGGATGTCTTCCCGGCGGCGCTCGGCGGCGACCACGCGGTCACGCTCGCCGAGCTGCGGCCGCTCGCGCGGAAGCACGGGCCGCTCGCGCTCGTGCAGCTCGACTCGCACGGCGACGTGTGGGAGTCGTACTTCGGCCAGCGCTACTTCCACGGCACGACGTTCAGGCGCGCGCTCGAGGAGGGGCTGCTCGAGCCGTCCGCGTCGGTGCAGGCGGGGATGCGGGGCTCGCTGTACGGCCCGGAGGACATCCAGGCGGCGCGCGACATGGGCTTCACGGTCCTGACGACCGACGAGCTGCGTGCACTCGGCCCGGAGCGCTACGGCGAGCTCGTGCGCGAGCGCACGGGCGACCGGCCGACGTTCGTGTCGTTCGACGTCGACGTTCTCGACCCGGCGTTCGCGCCGGGGACCGGGACGCCCGAGGCCGGCGGGCTTTCGACCGGGGAGGCGCTCGCCTTCGTGCGCGCGCTGCGCGGCGTGAACCTCGTCGGCTGCGACGTCGTCGAGGTGTCGCCGCCGTACGACTCGCCCGGCGCGGTGACCGCGCTCGCGGCGGCGACGGTGATGTACGAGCTGCTGTCGCTACGCGCGCTGGCGGTGAACGCGTGATCGCGTGCCTGACCTTCGACGTCGACGCGGAGTCGCCGATCCTCGCCGAGAGCGGGCTGTACGCGCGCAACCTCGGCGTCATGTCGCACCAGGCGTACGGGCCGCGCGTCGGCGTGCCGCGCATCCTCGAGCTATTGCGCGAGTACTCGCTGCCGGCGACGTTCTTCGTCCCCGGCTGGACCGCCGACCGCTACCCGCAGGCGGTGGAGGCGATCCTCGCCGCGGGGCACGAGGTCGGGCACCACTCGTACGCGCACGTCTCGCCGTTCGCGCAGACCGAGGAGGAGGAACGCGCCGACTTCGAGCGGGCGCTCGAGGTGCTGCGGCGGGTCGGCGCCGAGCCGGTCGGGTTCCGCTGCCCGAACTGGGAGCCGGGCTGGCGGACGCCGCGGATCGTCGCCGAGCACGGCCTGCGCTACGACTCCTCCCTGATGGATGCCGACCGCCCGTACGTGCTCGACACGGGGGCGGGGGAGATCGTCGAGCTGCCGGTGCACTGGGCGCTCGACGACTGGGAGCAGTACACGTACATCCCCGACCCGCCCTTCCGGTCGGCGATCGAGTCGCCCGCCAAGGTGCTCGACCTGTGGATCTCGGAGCTCGACGCGATGCGGCCGCACGACTGCCTGTTCGTGCTCACGTGCCATCCGTTCCTGAGCGGCCGGCCGCACCGGGTCGAGGTGCTGCGCACGCTGATCGAGCACGCGCTCGGCCGCGGCGACGTCCAGTTCATGGCCTGCCGGGACGTGGCCGCGCGGGACTGGCCCGAGCGGCGCGTCCTGACCCCGCTCGAGGTCGACCCGGGGCTCTACCCCGACCGGACATAGCCTCTGTATCCGTCCGCACGAAGTCGGACAATCCCTGCCACCGTGTCAGCGGCCTACAGGGAGGGTGAGTGATGGAGCAACGGAACGAGCTGGCCGAGGCGGTCCAGCTCGACGAGCACGGCATCCAGCCCGTCCGGCCGGAGGACCGGACGTCGACGCCGTCGCGGCAGTTCTGGATCTGGGCCGGCGCGAACATCGCGCCGATCAACTGGATCCTCGGCGCGCTCGGGATCATCCTCGGGCTCAGCCTGGTCGAGACGATCCTCGTCCTCGTGGTCGGCAACGTCGTCGGCTGCGCGTTCTTCGGCCTCTTCTGCGTGATCGGCCACCGCACCGGCGTCAACCAGATGGTGCTGTCGCGGGTCGCGTTCGGTCGTCGCGGCGCGTACCTGCCGGCCGCCGTCCAGCTGCTGATGACGATGGGCTGGCTCGGCGTGAACACGTGGGTCGTGCTCGATCTCGTGCTCGGGATCTTCAAGCACATGGGCTACGACAACCCGGGCATCGGCACGAAGTACGCGGTCGGCATCGGGATCATGGCCGTCCAGGTCGTGATCGCGATCGTCGGCTTCTACCTGATTCAGGCGTTCGAGAAGTTCACGGTGCCGGTCGCGGCCGTGATCGTGATCGTCATGAGCATCCTCGCGTGGACGAAGGTGGACGTCGTCTGGACGCACTCGACCGCGCACGGCGCCGACAAGCTGACCGCCGTGACGCAGCTGCTGACGGCGATCGGCGTGGGCTGGGGCATCACGTGGTTGACCTGGTCGGCGGACTACACGCGGTTCATCAGGCCGGGAACCTCCGACAAGCGCGTCTTCTGGACGACGTGGGCGGCGATTCTGCTCCCGACCGTGTGGCTCGGGTTCCTCGGCGCCTCGATCGCGAGCGGCGGCGTGCAGAACGATCCCGCCGACTTCGTCACGGTCGCGTTCGGGAGCTTCTCGATCCCGATCCTGTTCCTCGTCATGCACGGGCCGGTGGCGACGAACATCCTCAACCTCTACTCGGCCACGCTCGCCGCGCTGTCGCTCGACGTGAAGCTCGCCCGCTGGAAGGTGAGCGTGATCGTCTCGATCGTCGGCACCGGGGCGCTGATCTGGTTCATCGAGTCGGCCGACTGGGCGAACCGGTTCGACCAGTGGCTCGCCTCGGTCGTGCTGTGGATCTCCGCGTGGGCGGGCGTGATGTGCGTCGACTACCTCGTCTTCCGGCGCGGCAAGATCGACGTGCAGGCGCTGTACGCGTCGCCGGGCGAGTCGATCTACGGCGACGTCAACTGGGCGGCCGTGATCGGGATGCTCGCCGGCGTCGTCGCCGGCTGGGCGTGGGGTTACGGCCTCACCGGCTGGCTGCAGGGCCCGATCGCCAAGGCGACGCACAACGTCGACCTCTCGTGGCTGGCCGGGTTCGGGGTGGCCGCGATCCTCTACTACGTGCTCCGCCCCATCCTCGCCAAGGGCACGGAGGCGGCCCCGGTCACCACGGGCTGAGGGTTCTTCGAAACGACCGGTGCGCGTCCGGTCGTTGACCGACGTCGGTTTGCGGAGTAGGTTCGCGCCGTCATGACGGCCCCGGGGCTCCGGGGCCGTCGTCGTTCCTGAGGGAGGTAGCGATGTACCGGCATGAGCTGCGCTTCGTGCTGCGCTTCGGCGCGCACCGGATGTTCCACGAGCTCGCGGAGCAGCTGCACGCAGAGGAGGCCGCACGCAACTGGACGCCGCCGCGTGTCTGGCAGTCGATCAGCGGCCCGGTCAACCAGATCGTGATCGAGCACGACTACGTGACGGTCGAGGCGTTCCGCGCGGAGCGGCAGGAGTTCCACGACGATCCGGGGCGGGTCGGCGACGTCCTCGGCCGCATCGCCGAGCTCGCCGTTCCCGGTACGGCCGTCCAGTTCGACCTCGACGGCATCGTGCCGGCGCCGGGCCGCTGAGCGCCGCGGGAGCGTCGTGGCCTCACGTCCGCTGCAGCACGAGCTTTGGGTTCCCTCAGGGCCGGTTTCGGCCGCACTGCGATGGAAACCCGAGGCTCACGTGGGGGTCCGTCGGCTCGCCCGCGGCCGGTGTGGTTGGTTGCCTCCTCTACCGCCCCGCACCGGCCGCGGCCACGAGCCGTCCGGATAGGTTCCGGACGTGCGCTTCGGTCTCCGCATCCCACCGTGCGCGAACGCCGCGGAGGTCGCTCGGTGCGTCGTCGACGCCGAGCACGCCGGCTTCGACATCGCCTGGCTACCCGACTCGCAGTTCCTCTGGCGGGACGCCTGGGCGTGCCTCGCGCTCGCCGCGGTGCAGACGAAGCGGATCGTGCTCGGGCCGTGCGTGACGAACTTCGAGACGAGGCACCCGTCCGTCACCGCCGCCGCGGCGGTCACGCTCGAGGAGCTCGCGCCCGGGCGGACGCTGCTGGGCGTCGGCAGCGGCGACAGCTCGATCAAGACGCTCGGCCTCACCCCGACGCGGCTCGCCGGGATGCGCGCGGGCGTCGAGCTCGTCCGCGAGCTCGCACGCGGCGAGCCCGTCACCTTCGGCGATCGCGCGATGCGGCTGCACGCGTCGGTGGAGCGGCCGCCGCCCGTCTACATGGCCGCGAACGGCCCGAAGGCGCTGGAGCTGGCCGGCGAGGTCGCGGACGGCGTGATCACCGTCGCCGGGCTCGCCCCCGACCTGGTCCGGAGGCTGCGCGAACGCGTCGCCGCCGGCGCCAGGCGTGCCGGCCGTTCGCTCGACGACGTGGAGCTGTGCTTCGGCACGTTCTGCCACGTCACCGACGACGAGCGCGAGGCGGCGAGGATCGTCAAGCCGTACGTCGTCGCGATGGCCCAGGTCGGCGGCCGCGACACGCTTCGCTCGATCGGCATCGACATCGACCCGCCCGCCGTCGCCGGCGGCATCTACCCCGACATGTCGCACGCCGAGGACTGGGACGCCGCCGCCGACGCGGCGGAGGAATGGGTGGACGACGAGACGGCGCTCCGCTACGCCGACGCCTTCTGCGTCGTCGGGACGGCGGAGCACTGTCGCAACCGTCTCGCCCGCGCCGCCGAGGCCGGAGCGGCGAACTTCTACATCCGGCACTTCTCCTCCTACACGCTGCCGAGCGAGGTGCTCGCCGCCTTCGGCGAGCAGATCATCCCGGCGTTCCGCGCATGACTGTCGCGGTGGACGTCGACGAGCTGTGGCGCCGTTTCGAGGCCTTCGTCGCCGCCGACACGCTGGTCGCGGCCGACGAGAACCGCATCGCCCCGCTCGACCCGCGGCTGACGCGGTTCGCACACGACGTGGCGACGCCGGCGTTCGAGGAGCTCGGCGCCACCGTCGAGGTCGATCGGCTGAACAACGTGCTCGGGCGCTTCGGCGCGCTCACGGGAGACGAGCTGCTCTTCCTCGGCTATCCCGCGCTCCACCACGGCAACGAGATGGAGGAGCCGCTGCGCGCGCGGCGCGTGCAGGCGGCGAGCGGCGCCGAGCTCTGGGTGGGGGTCGGCGCGAGTCAGAGCAAGGGCGGGCTCGCGGCGGCGTGCGCAGCGATCGGCGCGCTCCGGGCGGCCGGTGCGGAGCTCGCGGGGCGCGTGCTCGTCGGCGTCTGCTCCGAAGGCAGCTCCACGCACGAGAGCTCGAAGGTCCTGTACGAGTCGCTCGACCCGCTGCCGGCCGGTGCGGTGCTCACCGTCGGGACCCGGAACCGCATCTCGCTCGGCAACCGGGGCCGCATCGACGTCGTCGTGGAGATCGAAGGGGTCCCCACGCACTCGAGCGTGGCGGGCCGCCTGGGGAGGAACCCCATCCCCGTGGTCGGCGAGGTGCAGCGGCGGCTGGCCGCGCTCCGGCTCGACCCGGCGCCGCACCCGCAGCTCGGCTCGCGCTCGATCCTCCCCTACAAGCTGACGTGCGGCCCGGTCGCTCCGCACACGACGCCGGCGTGGTGCAGGCTCGTGCTCGACCGGCGGCTGCTTCCCGGCGACGACCCCGGCGAGGCGGTCGAGTCGGTCGCGCAGGCGCTCGCCGGCCTCGAGCACGTCACGGTGCGGCAGGGCGCGACGATGCTGCCCGCGCTCGTCGACGAAGACGCCGACGTCGTGCAGGCATTGCAGCGGTGGAAGCCGCTCGAGACGTTCTATCCCGAGTCGACCTTCGACGCCGGCTACCCGTGCTCGCTCGGCGTGCCCACGGTGATGTGCGGCCCGCTCTCCGGCGAGCTGGACACGACCGGCGTGCTCGGCGACGACGTCGTGTCGCGCGACCAGCTCGTCGAGGCGGCGCAGATCTACGCGGGCGCGATGAGCAAGTAGCAGTGTGTTACTTGCTCCTCAGCTCGTCACGGCGGCGCCGGCGGGCGCGAGCTCCTCGCCGAACTTTGCACGGGCGACGAACTGCCCGATCCCCGGCGACGCCATCAGCTCGTCGTTCTCCACGAGCACGTTGCCGCGCAGCAGCACGAGCTCGGGAGCGCCGACGACCTGCGTGCCCTCGTACAGGCTGTAGTCCGACTTCGAGTGGTGCGTGGACGCGGAGATCGTCACCTGCTTCTCCGGGTCGAAGAGGACGAGGTCGGCGTCGGAGCCGACGGTGACCGTCCCCTTGCGCGGGTAGAGGCCGAACAGCTTCGCCGGGTTCGTCGCGAGCAGCTCGACCATCCTGTTCAACGTGATCCGGCCCTCGCGGACGCCGAAGTGGTGGATCATCTTCAGCCGGTCCTCGAGGCCGGGGCCGCCGTTCGGGATCTTCGAGAAGTCGTCCTTGCCGAGCGTCTTCTGGCCCTCCCAGAGGAACGCGCAATGGTCGGTGGAGATCGCCGACAGCGCGTCGGTGCGCACGGCGTTCCAGAGGACGTCGTGGTTCGACCTGTCGCGGACGGGCGGCGAGTAGACGTACTTCGCGCCCTCGAAGCCCGGCTTCGCGATGTCGTCGAGCGAGTTGAAGAAGTACTGCGTGCACGTCTCGCCCCAGACGTCCCAGCCTTCGGCGCGGGCGCGCGCGATGGGCTCGACCGCCTCCCGGCACGTGACGTGGACGACGTACAGCGGCGCGCCGGCGAGGTGCGCGAGCTGGATCGCGCGGTTCGTCGCCTCGCCCTCCGCCTCCGGCGGCCGCGTCAGCGCGTGGTAGAGCGGCGCCGTGTTCCCCGCCTCGAGCGCCTCGCGCACGAGCAGGTCGACGACGTCGCCGTTCTCGGCGTGCACCATCACGAGCGCGCCGCTCTTCGCGGCCACCTCCATCGCGCGATAGAGCGTCTCGTCGTCCACCATCAGCGCGCCCTTGTACGCCATGAAGAGCTTGTAGGAGGTGATGCCCTGGTCGGGCAGCGCCGCGAGCTCCTCGAGCGTGCCGCCCTGCTTCAGGTCGGTGATCGCCATGTGGTAGCCCATGTCGATCAGCTGCTTGCCGTCCGCCTTGCCGCGCCACTCGGCGAGCGCCTCCGCGAACGTCGCTCCCTGCGGCTGGATGCAGAAGTCGACGTGGCACGTCGTGCCGCCGAACGCTGCCGAGATCTGTCCGGCCTCGACGTCGTCGATCGTCACCGTCCCGCCGAACGGCATGTCCAGGTGGGTGTGGGGGTCGACGCAGCCCGGCAGCACGTACTTGCCGCCCGCGTCGATCGTCCGGTCGGCGGCGACGTCGAGGTCGGCTCCGATCAGGGAGATCCGCTCGCCGTCGACGAGCACGTCGGCGACGTAGTCGTCGGCCGCGGTGACGATGCGGCCGCCTTTGATCAGCAACGACATGAGCGGATCTCCCTTCTCGGTTGCGGTTCCTACTTGCCGCCCTCGGTGAGCGTGACGTGGATCGGCTTGAAGCGCTTGCCGTACACGTCGATGCCCTTCACGTGGTTCTTCAGGTACTGCAGCGCCGCCTTCGCGATCTGCGCGTCGTACGCCTTCCGGCTCGCCGCGTGCTTGATCCCGTGGTACTTCAGCGACGTCGCGGCCGTGAACTTGAACGCGGCGGGATCCATGATCCCGATGCCGAGCTTGTTCGGCCAGATCAGCTTGTTCGACTCGTTCATCTCCCAGACCTGGTGGCCCGCCGGCAGTGCGGTGCCCGCCTTCACGACCCAGTCGGAGCACTGCTTGGCGTGGTCGCGGCAGTAGATCCAGCCGCGATCCGACGCCGCGATCAGCCGCATCGCGACGTCACGGTGCGAGTCGAGCCACTCCTGCGTGGTGAAGAGCCCGTCCTCGAGCATCCCGGTGCCCTGCTTCTGCATCGGGAACACGTTCAGGTCCTTGAGCGTGTAGAGCTTGCCCGTCTTCGGGTTCTTCGTCTCCATCACCTGCGCCAGCTCGTTGTAGGTCATCGCCGCGGCGGCGTCGACCTTGTGCTGGAGGAACAGGTTCATGTCGAACGGCTGGTTGACGATCGTGACGCCCTTGTTCTTCGTCGGGTCCATCCCGTGCTTCGTCAGCGCCGCGTACAGCTCGTACTGGTTGCCGCAGCACCAGACGCCGACCTTCTTGCCCTTCATCTGCGCGACGGACGTGATTCCGCTCGACTTCCACGTCAGCTCGGTCATGCCCGAGCGCGCGAACATCTGTGCGATGTTCACGAGCTGGGTGCCCGTGTCGCGGGCCGCGAGCAGGCTCGGCAGCCAGTCGATGCCGACCTGTGCCTGGCCGCTCGCCACCACCTGCTCCGGCGTGATGCTCGGGCCGCCGGCGCGGAGCGTCACGTCGAGCCCGAACTGCTTGAAGTAGCCGAGCTGCTGCGCCGCGTAGTAGCCGCCGAACTGCGTGTCGGTGACCCACTTCAGCTGGAGCGTCACCTTGTCCAGTTTCTGCGCCTTCGGCGCCGCCGCGGCGGTGCCGAGCCCCGCCGTGAGCGCGACCGCCGCCAGTGCCGCCGCGGTCGTCCCCAAGACCCATCTCCTACGACCCATCCCTTGCCCCTTTCGCAT
>Ga0070683_100005302_pt1 | contig 10742 bp, 6 predicted proteins | sample KBSC713LmetaG_FD_64662 | JGI IMG/M metagenome (GOLD analysis project Ga0070683, IMG submission 64662) | Corn rhizosphere microbial communities from Kellogg Biological Station, Michigan, USA - KBS C7.1-3L metaG | ecosystem: Host-associated > Plants > Roots > Rhizosphere ...
GAGCACAGCGTCTTCACCCAGGGCACGATCTGGGGCATCGACTCCTTCGACCAGTGGGGCGTCGAGTTGGGCAAGGCCCTGGCGGTGGCGATCATCCCCGAGCTGCAGGCCGAGGCGGAGCCGAAGCTGCGCCACGACAGCTCGACCAACGCGCTGATCCGCCGCTACCGCAGCGCCCGCCGCGGGGAGTAGGGTCGCCGACATGCTCTCGCTCGACCCGCTCCCCCTGGCGGCGTCGGCATCGAATCTGCTCGCGGCGCGCGAGCAGATGGCCTTCACCCTCGCCTTCCACATCGTCCTCTCCTGCCTCGGGGTGGCGCTGCCGGCGATGATCCTGATCGCCAACTACGTCGGGCTCAAACGCGGCGACGACGCGGCGATGGAGCTGGCCCGCCGCTGGTCGAAGGCGATGGCGGTCACCTTCGCCGTCGGCGCCGTCACCGGCACCGTGCTCAGCTTCGAGTTCGGCCTGCTCTGGCCCCACTTCATGGACCGCTTCGGCTCCGCCTTCGGCATCGCCTTCGCGATCGAGGGGCTCTTCTTCTTCACCGAGGCGATCTTCCTGGCGATCTACATCTACGGCTGGAAGCGGCTCGGCGGCTGGGCCCACTTCTGGTCGGGGGTGCCGATGGTGATCACCGGCATCGGCGGCGCCTTCTCGGTGGTCGCCGCCAATGCCTGGATGAACCAGCCGCAGGGATTCACTCTCGACGCCGCCGGCAAGGTCGTCGACACCGCTCCCCTGAAGATCCTCTTCAACCCGGCGACCGGCTACGAGGTCCCGCACATGATCCTCGCCGCCTACATGGTGGTCGGCTTCCTCGTCGCCTCGATCTACGCGGTCGGGATGCTGAAGGGGCGGCGCGACCAACTGCACCGGCTCGGCCTGCTGATCCCGCTGACGATCGCCTGCATCGCCACGCCGATCCAGCTCTTCGTCGGCGACACCGCGGCGCGTGAAGTCGCCGATCACCAGCCGGCCAAGTTCGCCGGCATGGAGTGCATCCAGAAGACCGGCACCCATCAGACTGAGTACGTCGGCGGCGTCTGCACCAGCAGCGGGGTCAAGGGCGCGATCCCGATCCCCGACCTCGACTCCTTCCTGGTCGGCTTCAGCGCCGACACCAAGGTCGTCGGCCTGCAGAACATCCCGGTCGACGAACGGCCGCCCGCCAACACGATGCTGCACCTCGCCTTCGACGGCATGGTCGGCATCGGCAGCGCGCTGCTGCTGCTCGGCGCCTGGCTCGCCTTCGCCTGGTGGCGTCGCCGCGAGATCCCGCAGACGCCCTGGTTCCTGCGCGCCGTGGCGATCTCCGGCGCCGGCGCGATCCTCGCCCTCTGGATGGGCTGGATCGTCACCGAGGTCGGCCGCCAGCCCTGGATCGTCCAGGGCTACATGCGCACCTCCGAAGCGGTCACTGACGCCAAGGGCATCTGGTTCAGCTTCGGCTTGGTCCTGCTGCTCTACGCGGCGATCGGGACGATCGCGATCCTGGTCCTGCGCGGCATGTCGCGGCGCTGGCGCGAGGGCGAGTCCGAGCTGGAGGTGGGCACGCCCTACGCGCCGCCGGCGGCGAGCGGGGAGGCCGGGGCGTGACCCGCGCCGACGTCTGCGCCGGGATCCTCTGGGTCGGCGCCACCTTCTACGCGCTCTTCGGCGGTGCCGACTTCGGGGCGGGCTTCTGGGACCTGGTTGCGGGCGGGGCGGAACGCGGCGAGCGCCCGCGGGGGCTGATCCAGCGTTCGCTGACCCCGGTCTGGGAGGCCAACCACGTCTGGTTGATCTTCATCCTCGTCGTGCTCTGGACCGCCTTCCCGCCTGCCTTCAGCGCCGTGATGACGACGCTCTACGTGCCGATCGCCCTGGCCGCGGTCGGCATCGTCCTGCGCGGCTCCGGCTTTGCCTTCCGCAAGTCGATCGTCGGCCTCTCGGGGCGCCGCGCCGCGGGCGCCACCTTCGCGATCTCCTCGCTCCTCACCCCGTTCTTCATGGGCGCGACGGTCGGCGCGATCGCATCGGGCAACGTGCCCGCTGACGGCAACGGCGCTCCCTTCTCCAGCTGGCTGGAGCCGCTGCCGTTGCTGACCGGGGCGATGTTCGTCGCCAGCGGCGCCTACCTCTCCGCCGTCTTCCTGATCGGCGACGCCCGCCGTTCCGGGGACGAGGAGCTCGCCGCCTACTTCGCCCGCCGCGCCCTCGCGGCCGCCACGGTTGCCGGGATCGCGGCCGCCTTCGGCCTGGTCGAGCTGCACGCCGAAGCGCGCTACATCTTCGACCGCCTCATCGACCAGGGCCTGCCGCTGGTGATCCTCTCGGCGCTCTGCGGGATCGGCGTCCTCGCCCTGCTTCTCGCCGCCGTGCGGGGGCGGAGCGCCGCCGGCTCGCAGTACCTGCGCCCGCTCGCCGGCGGCGCCGTGATCGCGGTGATCTGGGGCTGGGGCGTCGCCCAGTTCCCCTACCTCTTGCCGACCTCGCTGAAGATCACCGAAGCGGCGGCGCCACCGGACACCCTGGCCGCGGTGATCATCGTCTTCATCGTCGCCGCGATCCTCGTCCTGCCCGCCCTCGCCCTGCTCTACTGGCTCTCGCAGAAGGAACTGCTCGGTGAGTGAGTTAGGCGCGGTGCGCGCTGTTCTCTTCGACATCGACGGGACGATTCTCGTCACCGGCGGAGCCGGCGGGGTGGCCTGGCAGCGCGCCTTCGAGGAGCTGCACGGAATCGAGGCAAACGTCGCCGAACACACCGACGCCGGCATGACCGACCCCGAGATCGCCGCGATCGTCTTTCGCGAGGTGATCGGCCGCGAGGGCACGCAGGAAGAGCGCTCGAAAGCGATCGGCTGCTACCTCAAGCACCTGCCCGATGCCGTCGCCGGGTCCGACGGCTACCGGGTGATGGCGGGGATCGAGGACCTGCTGCCGCGCCTGATCGAGGCCGGCGTCCTGCTCGGCCTGGTCACCGGCAATATCGAGGCCGCCGCCCACATCAAGCTCGCCCGCGCCCGCCTCAACCGCTTCTTCAGCTTCGGCGGCTATGGCTCGGACTCCGCCGACCGCACCGAGGTAACCGAAGCCGCCCTCGCCCGCGGCGGTCTCGTCTCCGGCGGCACGCTCGCCGACGGCGCTTGCATCGCCGTCGGCGACACTCCTCGCGACGTCACCGCCGGCCACGGCGCCGGGATCAAGGTGGTCGGCGTCGCCACCGGCAGCTACAGCGTCGAGCGGTTGCGCGAGGCGGGCGCTGACTACGCGCTCTCCTCGGTGGTCAGCGGTTTCCCGCTCTAGTAGGCTGAGCGGCGGTCCCAAGCAGTTGAAGCAAGCCGTCGTCAACGTGACGCAGGGGAATCTTGGCTCTTCACGCCCGCAGGGCACTGGGACTAATTTCGTTCATCTTGGGGCTGCTCCTTGCTTGGGGCCCGATTTCTGCTGCGTCAGCGGAATTCGAAATTGCCCCCGAAGGCTTCAAGGCGAGCCTGCTCGACGCTGAAGGGCACCCCGAGAACCTCTCCGGCGCGCACGCCGATCTGCGGATCGACTTCGCCCTGAAAATCGAAAATACGTCTGCCCGCGACCTGGTCTTCGGGCTCCCACCCGGATTCGGCATGAACGCCAGGGCGGTACCGCAATGCGGGCGCCAGGTGGTCGAGGCCAAAGAAGAATGCCCGGAACAGAGCCAGATCGGAACGTTCGACATGGTGCTCGCCAACGGCGCGAAAACGGAGCTGCCGTTGTTCGAGCTGGAACCGCCCGCGGGTGAGCCGATCACGATCGGGACCACGCCCGCATTCGACCTGCCGGTGTCCACTGAACTGCGTCCGAATGATTTCGGCATCACGGTCACGGCCAGCGACCTGCCGAAAGAAGCGATCACCGAAGGTCACCTGGAACTCTGGGGGGTGCCGGCAGACCACCAGCAGGAAGCCGCCGAAACGCGGCGGGCGCTGCTGAGCGCGCCCACTGCTTGCGGGCCTCTGTCCTTCAGCTTCGAAACGAGGTCATGGGAAGAGGAAGCGCCCTGGCTGAGCGCCTCCTCGGAAACCGAAGCGCTGGGCGGATGCGAAGACCTCCGCTTCGAACCGGGGCTGGCCATCCACCTGAGCAATCCGGAAGTCGACGCGCCGACTGGGATGCAGACCGTGATGAGCATGCCCGAAGAAGGCGATGCCGACGAACCGGCACAGGCCCAGATCAAAAACGTGACGGTTGCGATGCCCACTGGCATCGCGCTCTCGCCTGGCGGCGCCGCGGCGCTGACCGCCTGCAGCGATGCGCAGCTGGGCCTCGGCAGCGGTGCCGAAGCGCGGTGCCCAGCGTCTTCGAAGGTCGGATCGGTGGAACTCGTGACGCCCGCGATCGAAGGCCCGCTGACCGGCACGATCTATCTCGGCGAAGAAAAGCCGGGCGAGCGATTCCGCGTCTTCGTGGTTGTCCGCGCCGTCGGGACCACGATCAAGTCCGCCGGCGTGCTGCGGACCTCGGCGGCCACCGGTCGCCTCTCGACCGTGCTCGAAGGGCTGCCGCCGCTCTCGCTCAGTCGCATGGCGATGATCTTCGACGGCGGTTCCAGGGCGTTGTTCGCGACCCCCCTGACCTGTGGAACCGTCAGCGCTTCGGCTCGCTTCGTCTCATACGGAGGGGCCCCCGCGGTGGAAGCGACCGGCGCTGCCGGCGTCACCTCCGGCCCCGGGGGGTCGCCCTGCTCGGCGCCGCCCTTCTCCCCTCGGCTGCAGATCTCATCCTCGACGTCTCGCGCGGGGCAACTGACGACCTTCTCCTCGACCGTGCGGCGGCGCCAGGGCGAACAGATGCCGAGCCGGTTCTCGGTGACGATGCCGGCCGGGCTGAGTGCCGACGTCGGCGCGATCCAGTACTGCTCGGATGCCCAGGTCGCCGCCTCGAGTTGCCCGCCGGCGAGCCGGGTCGGCAGCGTCACCGTCGAGCTTGGGGCAGCTCCCGCCACAGCGACGCTGCGCGGCGGCCTCTATTTCACCGGCCCGTACGGCCAGGCGCCCTTTGGAGTGGCGGTTCAGGTCCAGGCCGGGCTCGGCCCGTTCGACCTGGGTTCAATCGCGATACGCGGGGCCGGCGAGGTGAACCCCCGTACGGGCCGCCTGACCATGTCGATGGACGGGATGCCGGAATCGGTGGAAGGCGTTCCAGTTCGTTTCCAGTCGTTCCAGCTGGACATGGATCGCGCGGGCTTCGTGCGCAATCCGACCTCCTGTGCGGCGAACGGCGCCGAAGCTCACCTCGTCGCGGCCTCCGGGGCCAGCGCCGATCTCAGCAGTCCCTTCGTGGTGCACGGCTGCCACCGGCTCGGCTTTCGGCCGGCGCTCGGGCTGGCGCTGGTCGGCCGGCATCAGTTGCACATGGGGGGCAGGCCGGGGTTGCTGGTTTCGCTTCGTCAGCGCCCCCACGACGCGAACCTGCAAGCGATGCGCCTGGTCCTGCCGCCGGCCTTCGAATTCGCGCCCGGCGGCGTAGAGGAAATCTGCTCGCGCTTCGACGCGGTCAGGGGCCAGTGTCCGAGCGGCTCCAGAATCGGTGGCGCCAGCGCTCGCACCTCGCTGCTGAAGAAGCCGCTGCAGGGCGCGATCTACGTGGCGCAGCCGCGGGGCGACGGGCAGCCGGATATTTGGACCAGCTTCCATGGCGAAGGCATCGAGGTGAACATGAAGGGGAGCTCGAAGGTCGAGAACGGCAGGCTCGTCCTCGACCTTGCCGGCCTGCCCGACATGCCGCTCTCGTCCTTCACGATGAGGCTGCGGCAGGGCCGTCGGGGGGCAATCTCGCTTGGGGTACACCCCTGCTCGGGCGGCACACCACGGCCCTTGGGGGCAGACGTGGCAATGACGGGTCAGAACGGTGCGCGACGAGCGTTTCGCCTCGGGATCAAGGCCCCCTGCGTCTCCCGTCGAGGATGAGCGCCTCGTCCGATCGGACTCAGGAGTCCCGCGCGACCGCGATGGCGGCGCGAGTCGCCCGCCTGGCCACGCGCCGGGCTCGCCTCGTGGTGGGGATCTGGTTCCTCGCCGTCTTCATCCTCGCCGGCCAGGGCAAGGAACTCGAAAAGGAACTGGTGATCCACACCCCGCTGGTCAACGGCAGCGCCTCCAAGCAGGCGTACGAAATCGACACACGCAAGTTCGGCAACGCCTATCCGATGATCGTGCTGCTGAGGGGTCCGGCCGACGCGGTCGAACGGCAGGGACGGCAACTGGCACGACGCATCCGGGCAACGTCGCAGATGCTCGTGACCTCGCCCTGGGACCCTGGCGCGGTGGTCGAGGGGCTCAACCCGCGCCCCGGGGTGGCAGCGTTGTTGGTGCGCGCTGCAAGCCGCGGCAACGACTCCGTCTCCGGCCTTCTCCCGCCCGTTCAGCGGCAGGTGGACAGGACGGTCAAAGGCCCGGTGAGGTCGAGCATCGCGGGCGTGCCGGTGGTGATCAGCGCCTTGCACGAATCGCTCACGAGCTCGGGCAAGACGGGGCAGATGATCGCCTTGCCGGTCCTGCTGGTGATCCTCTTGCTCGTCTTCCGATCGGTCCTGGCGGCGCTCACCCCATTGCTTCTCGGTGGCTCGATCGTCGTAGCGACCCGCGGGATCCTCAGCCTGTTGCTGAACTTCGTCGAACTCGACCTCTTCGTGGTCGGCGTCAGCGCGATGATGGGGCTGGCGCTTGGAGTGGACTACTCGCTGCTGGTGGTCTCTCGCTTTCGCGAGGAGCGAAAACACGCCGAGCTGCCCGAGGCGATGGTGGCGACGGTCACCGCCACGGCACGCTCGATCGTGCCTGCGGGGAGCGCTCTCCTGCTTGCGATGTTCGTCGCTCAACTGATCATCCCGGGTGTGCTCATTCGCTCGGTGGCGATCGGCGTCGGGATCGCCACCGTGCTCAGCGTCTTCTCCGCCCTCTGTGTCGTGCCGGCCCTGCTTACTCTGTTCGGCCGCCATCTCGATCGCTGGGCGCTTCCCCAGCGCCGCGCGGGGGTGGTCGCGCCGCTGCGCTGGAGCCGTCGCATCGTCGCTCGCCCCGGGGTGGTGATGTTGCTCGTCTTCGCGCTCGTCGTGCTCTCGGCGGTCGCCCTCAGCCTGCGTTCGGGGATCGCAACCGCCGGCCTGCTACCCGCGGGCGACTCCGCTCGCATCCAGCAGGAAGACGTCGAAAACGCGCTTGGGCCGGGTTGGGTCTCGCCGATGGAAGTCGTGATCGACGGTGGTGGCAAGCCGATCACCTCGCCCGCGCGGTTGAAGGCGATCGTCGACTTCCAGCACAAGGTCGAAGGCGATCCAGGGGTCGCGAGCACCGCCGGCCTGGCCCCTGTCGAGCGCGGCGCCCGACAGCTCGCCGGTTTCGAATCTGGTCTGGTCAAGCAGGAACGCGGGCTGGACCGGCTCGAATCCGGCCTCGCCCGTATTGGCAAGGGTGCGGCCGGTAGCACGAGGGGTCTGGTCAAGGCCGCCGCCGGCTCGCGCGGTCTCAGCGCGGGGGTCGGCGCGGCAAGCGACGGAGCCCGGGTCCTGGCCAGTGGCCTGGAAGCGACCAGCGAGGGGTCTGGGCGGCTGAGCGAAGGTCTCGGTCAGGTGGACGAAGGCAGCGGCCGGCTCGCGCAGGGAACGGCGAAGGCGAGCAGCGGCGCCGGCCGACTGGCGAACGGGATCGCGCAGGCGGCGGAAAAGACGGATGAAATCCAGGGCAGCGCGCGGACGTTCAAGAACGCGATGCGCTCCGGTCGGGATCGCCTCGGCGCCCTTCACGCGCCGTTGCACGACACCGAAGCCCAGCTTGGCGCTGCCCTCGGCGCCCTGCAGCGGATGACGAGCGGACGCGGCGATGCCGAATACGCGGCCGCGCTCGCCGCGGTGGAAGAAGCGACCAGGAACTCCAGCGGCCTGGAAGAAGGCATCGAAGGAGCCGAAGGCCAGTTCGAAGTCGGCGAATACCTGGCCTCCCAGATGAGCAAGAACGGCCGCGTGGCAAGCGAGGGCTTCGAAAAGCTCGCCGACGCCTCGGCTCGCCTCGACCGCGGACTGCACCACATCGCCGCCGGCAGCCGGCGGGTCTCCGACGGCGTCGCCGCGCTCAGCCACGGCGGCGAAGCGCTCTCGCCAGCGCTGCGGCGTCTCAGCAGCGGGGCAAAGCGACTGGACGGCGGACTGGTGCTGCTCGACCAGGGCAGCGGCCGCCTCGCCGACGGGCTGAGCGAAGGCGCGAGTAAATCTCGCCTGCTCCCGCGCGCCCTGCGCCGCGTCGGCGGCGCCCTGGAAAATGGCCGCAAGGGCAACGGCGGCCAATCGCAACTGGCCCTCCTGCGGCAGCGCACTCCCGGTCTCTTCCACTCCGGTTACTTCGTCCTTGCCGCCCTGGACGGCACCCCTCCCGCGCAGCGAAGTCAGATCGGCTCCCTGGTCAGCATCGATCACGGGGGCACCGACGCGCGCGTTCTCGTCATTCCCAAGAGCGAATCGAATACCGCGGCGGCGAAGGACACGACCGAGCGCCTAGAAGGCGATGCCGAAGGCCTCGCTCGGCAGACGGGAGCCAAGGTGCTCGTCGGCGGGGTCGGCCCGGTCACCAGGGACGTCAACGAAGAGTTCCGCGGGCAGGCCGGGCCGATGCGTCTGGCGATGGCCCTGATCAGCCTGGTGGTCCTGGTCCTGGTCCTGCGCTCGCTGGCGATTCCGCTCCTGGCAGCACTGATCAACCTGCTCACCGTCAGCGCCAGCTTCGGCGTCATGGCCCTTCTCTTCAACACCTCGCTACTCGGTGGTCCCGGGTACGTGGACGTCACGATCATTCCCGGGGCGATCATGGTGATCTTTGGCCTCGCGATCGACTATGAGGTTTTCATCTTCGCCCGGATCCGGGAGGAATACCTGCGAACGGGCTCGACCACTCAGGCGGTCACGCTGGGTCTCGACCGCACTGCGCACGTGGTCACCGGGGCGGCGGTGATCATGATCACCGTCTTCCTCTCCTTTTCGATCTCGAGCCTGGCCTCGCTTCGCGACTTCGGCGTGGTGCAGGCAGTAGCCGTCTTCATCGACGCCTTCATCGTCAGGCTGATCATCGTGCCCGCCGTGATGCTGTGGCTCGGAGACCGCTGCTGGTGGACGCCGCGCTGGCTGGGCTGGATCAGGCCAGTGAGCAGCGCGCCTGGTAGATCGAGGTGAAGCCCGAGAGGAAGCCGTTGCGCGCGGCGCGCAGGTAGAGCCGCCAGACGCGCACCCGTTCGGGCCCCGCCAGACGGATCGCCTCGTCGAGGTTGTCGTCGAGGTTCTTGGCCCAGTGGCGCAGGGTCTCGGCGTAGTCGGGGGCGAAGTCCTCGACATGATGGGTGACGAAGCCGGCCCGTTCGAGCGCCATCAGGTTGCGCGAGAGGTGCAGCGGGGCGGCATCGGGGAAGACGTAGCGCTCCGAGAAGGCGCCCGCCTCGGCGTCGGTGTGACGCAGCCGGGTGATGCCGTGGTTGAGCAGGCGCCCGCCCGGCTCCAGCAGGCCGGCCAGGGTCTGCGCGTAGACGTCGATCTGCGAGGCACCGACGTGCTCGACCATGCCGATGCTGGCGATCGCGTCGAAGCGCTCGCCGGCGAGGTCGCGGTAGTCCATGACGTGGATCTCGACCCGGTCGGCGACGCCGGCCGCCTCCGCCCGTTCGCGCGCCTTTTCGGCCTGCGGGGCGGAGAGGGTGATGCCGACGACGCTGGCGCCGTGCTTGGTCGCCGCCCAGAGCGGGAAGCCGCCCCAGCCGCAGCCGACGTCGAGCACGCGGTCGCCCTCCTTCAGTGCCAGCTTGCGGGCGACCGTCTCCAGCTTCTCTTCCTGGGCCTCCTTGAGGGTCGTCGCCCCGCGGGCCCAGATCGCGCAGCTGTACACCATCGTCTCGCCGAGGAAGAGCTCGAAGAACTCGTTGGAGACGTCGTAGTGATGGCGCACCGCGCGGGCGTCGCGCTCCTTGCTGTGGCGCTTGCCGCTGGGCCGCAGCTCGGCCTGCGGCCGCGGCGGCGGCTTGGTGATGCCGGCCGCGCGCACCGCGCCGACCAGCAGGGCTCGCTTGTCGGCGCCCTCGAGGCCGGGCGGGTCCCAGCTGTCGAGCAGGGCGATCACGGCGTCCATATCGTCGACCTCGATCTCACCGCTGACGTAGGCGCGGCCGAGCCCGAGCTGACCGGGGGCGCGCAGGACGTGGGCGGCGGCGCGGGGCGAGCGGATGTGGAAGGTCGGGCCCTCGCCGTCGGTGGAGGGCAGTCGCGTGCCATCCCAGAACTCGACCGTGAAGGGTCGATCGGGAATGCGCGCTGCGATCTCGCGGCGCAATGGGGCGGTACTGGAGAACGCCAAACCGCGGCTCCTTTCGGCGGGGGTTGAGGGAAAGCGAGCGCGACTTTACCTTTCCCCGGGCCTCAGCCCGTATGATCGCCGCCCAGATGGAAAGCAGCGGCGTTCTTCCCTCAGACATTCAGCCGGTCGCCAACGAGACCCGCGACCGCATCATCACCGGCCTGGTGACCCTGGTCCCCTTCGTCGCGCTCGGGCTGGCAGGCTGGCAGGTCTGGGGTAAGGCGCTGCACTGGAGCGACGTCTTCCTCTTCCTCGGCATGTACCTCTTCACCGGGTTGGGGATAACGGTCGGGTTCCATCGCCACCTCACCCATCGCAGCTTCAAGGCGAAGACCTGGCTGCACGGACTGTTGGCGATCCTCGGCTCGGCGGCGATCGAGGGGCCGGTGATCTCC
>Ga0070683_100005303_pt1 | contig 10741 bp, 8 predicted proteins | sample KBSC713LmetaG_FD_64662 | JGI IMG/M metagenome (GOLD analysis project Ga0070683, IMG submission 64662) | Corn rhizosphere microbial communities from Kellogg Biological Station, Michigan, USA - KBS C7.1-3L metaG | ecosystem: Host-associated > Plants > Roots > Rhizosphere ...
TTCTGATCTATTTTATGTAATATCGACAATGAGAAAATTCGTGTCGCTGCTTTTCTTTCTTCTGCCTTTTCTTGTATTCGCCCAGAAGAAAGACAAACAAATCAGCTTTGCTCTTACCAACAGTCATACTGCTTACCCATTTGCATCATTTTCAAAATTGTTCTCAGGTCCTTACCATCCGGGTTTTGAACTGGGCTACGGATTTAACTGGACCAACAAAAAAAAGCATGACTGGTACCAGGCGTTTCGCTTAGGCTATTTCTATCACCGCTTCGTGCAACACGCAATTCCTTTGTACACACAGATTGGTTACCGTTATAAGCCCTGGAGCCGGGTTAATTTTAATGCGGCTATAGGGGCCGGCTACCTGCATTCTATTCCGGCAACGGCTGTGTTGAAGATGAATGACAATGGAGACTATGAAAAAGCAAAAGGGATTGGGCGTTCCCAGGCACTTTTCAACCTTTCATTTGGCGGACGCTACTCAGTCAATAAAAAAACGGATGCCCCAACTATATTCCTGCAGTACACCCAACAACTTCAGGCACCGTTTATTAACTCCTACGTTCCATTACTTCCCTACAATACGATGGCATTAGGACTATCTATCCCATTTAGAAAATAATATCATGAAAGCAATCTTTTATACAATAGCCATCTTATTTCTTTTCTCGTGTAAGAAACCATTTGTTGGACCCACAATCGCTAAGTCTATTCCTTCGCCATGGACAGATAGCAGTAACACTCACCCTGACAATGTTGTTTTTCGTAATCTCATTGAGAAATATCGTAAACTCGGTTTGCCAGGGATTTCCTTATTGGTGCGGAATAGTAAGGGCACATGGTTTGGTGCAACAGGTAAGGCAGATATCGAACAAAATATTCCATTTGATCCAGGACAGGTGGCAAGTGTTGCGAGCATTACCAAATTTGTAATGGGCAGCTTGGTATTTAAACTGATGGAAGACTCGGTACATACCGGTCTTGGTTATAATTCTCTTTATGAACCAATTACCACGTGGCTACCAAAACGGATTACAGACAAGCTTGCAAATGGCAATGTGATCACACTGGGCGATTGCATGAAACACGAAACAGGAGTTCCTGATATCATTGAACAATCATCGTTCTACCTGGCGGTAATCAATCAACCAAACAAAAACTGGAAACCTGAAGAAATACTGGATTTTGTTTATGACAAGCCTGCGGTTTTTAAACCGCGTGACACAGCTATTTATTCCAATACCAATACCTTGCTTGTTTCGATGATTGTAGATGCTGCTACAGGCAAAAAGCATGGCGATTTGCTACATCAACTTGTGTTTACACCGCTGCACATGACGAACACCTACTATCAATCCTACGAAACACTTCCTCCAACCGTGGCCCAGGGTTATTTTGATCTGTACAACAATGGCAAGTTGGTAAACGTTTCGAATTTGATTGCGGGCAGCGGTAATGGATATTACGGGCTTCATACAAACATTTTTGATCTGTATAGTTTCATTGATGCTGTTTTACTAAAACAAACGTTTCTCTCCGCGAAGTCACTGACTATTATGAAAACCTTTGGTAAAACTGATGACATCAACCGCTATGGATATGGCATCATGCAAAAATTTATTGACAGGGGTATTAATGCAGGTATTGGACATAGTGGACGAGGGCTCGGCTCAACGGCTAACCTGTTTTATTTTCCGGCAAAGGGTGTCACTCATATTTTCATTATAAACTATGGTACCGATTCGGAGAGTGAATTGAGAGAAGTGTTTTATAATTTCCAGAATGAGCTGCTTGATATCACATTGAAATAAAACAGAAATATATTTAGTGGTGAAACGTACTGAAAAATAAAAAGGCCTCCTGGTTAAGAGGCCTGTGGTACAGTTGCTTCGTGAGAAATCTTTACTAGTCCTTTGTAAATTTTAAAGTGCTGAGAATATTCTTTGCAATTCTTTCTCCTTGCTTTGCTCCTTCTTCGCAGGAATAGGTATAATGGATACCACCATATACTCTTGCCTTACCAATATCTGCAGCCATTTCATTAAATGAACCATAGCTACGTGGTGCCATTCCCTTGTTATCATAAGTGTGCAGCGTAAAATGATAATTGTCTCCAAATATGCTGGTCATGGCGGCTGAAAAAGCTCCGGCATTTTGTGTGTGACCCGATGGAAATTCAGGATGAGGGTGCAATGGAATAAAGGAGGACCAGGTAGTGTGCCCAAGAACATTTCGTATAAAACGTGTTGGACGGTCTTGAAGAACAGTGTATTTAATTTTCCAGCAGTTGATCATGGATTCAGCCATGGAAACAGCTGTTTTAACCTGTGCTAATGCATACATGTCTAGAGAAAGGTCCTCAGTATGCATTACCTGGCTAAAGATGGATATGTAATGAGTTCCTGCCTTGTAGCCTGGTTCATCATTAAAATATAAAGCTGTAGCTTTTTGTTGGTCCGTAAGCGCTTGTGATATATCGTAAACCTCTTTCACCATCTCATAATAAGGAGAGCCGGCAACTTCGGAATAAGTTGGCGGTAATGGTGATGCTGTTCCGGCAGTACTGCCAGCAACAAAAGAACGATTGTTACCCCAATAAGGGCCTACAACCGCTGCAGGGTTGGGGGCTGAATTATTCCAAAGTGGAAAAGGCGCTTGCACATAAGCGGGATAAACAGTTAATGAACCATCATTTGTAGACCACTGAAAGATGGTTTGGGCAACGTTGGCTCCAAAATCCTTTGACCGTTGAAATGTTTCAGCATTGTTTATTTGCGATTCATACTGGCTATTCAATACATTTTCTAGTGAATCTATTGAGGGTTGGAATGCAGGCGTATTTGTTGTTGTATAAAAATGCCTGTTCATGTAGGCAAGAGCAGCATTGGCTACAGTAGGCCAATGATACGCTTTACCAGGTTCTGTTGATGGCATTTCAGGCAAATCAGTAAGCTGTCCATGCAATGATTGGTATGCCGGCATACCGGGAACAACTGCTTCATACAATGCAACTCCGCAATACGCAAAATTTCGAACACCATTTAGCCCGTAAGGATTGATTCCCTGGGGCTGATACAAAATTCTAAGTTGTAATTCCTGCCATTTTTGTGCTACATCAGATTGATATTCCTTTGTTTGTTTAAGATGACCATTCTCCTTGACAGCGCTTGCAGGTGCTGTTTGTTCTAACGGTTGTTTTTCATATTCCTTTCGGCAGGATACAGTTACCAATAAACAGAATAAAAGTAATGTTAGCAGAACATTAAAATAATTGAAGACTTTCATACATAAAGTTTAAAGATGGAAACAATGAGGGTGATCTTGACTGTGTCAGTCTTTTTTGAATTTTAGCGTATTGAGAATGTTCCCGGCAATTTTCTCTCCCTGCTTTTTACCTTCCACGCATGAATATGTGTAGTGAATGCCGGCATAAACTCTTGACCTTCCCACTTCTTCCGCCAGGTCATTAAAAGAAGTGTAGTGACGAGGCGCCATTCCAAGGTTGTCATAAGTATGAAGCGTGAATGAATAATTGTCGCCTAACAATTTGGTCATGACCAACGCAAAGGCGCCACCATTCTGCGAATGACCAGAAGGAAAATCTGGATGACCAGGTGTAGTAAAGACAGGGTTCCATGTCGTATGACCTAACACATTCCTGATATACCTGATAGGACGGTCAAGAAGTACCTGGTATTTGATCTTCCAGCAATTGATCATTGACTCATACAACGCGAGGCCTGCCTGTGCCTGTGCCAGTGCAAAAAAATCAAGTTGTGGATTTTCGAGTTGCATAACCTGGTCAAAAATGGAGACGTACGCGGTGCCTGCCTGGAAGCCTGGCTGATCTCTGAAATAAACTGCTGTTGCTATCTGTTCAGGAGTTAGAGCCTGGGAAATGTCATATACTTCCTTCACCATTTTATAATAAGCCGAACTAGGATCTACCGAATAAGTCGGCGGTAAAGGCGAGGCTGTTCCCTCAGTACTACCGGCTACCATTAGCCTGTTTTGACCCCAATACGGATCGGCAACACCGGTAGGATTGGGAGCAGTAGGTTGCCAACTTGGCAATGCAGCAGCAACATAAGGTGGATAAGTATTTAAAGAACCATCTGTACTTGACCAGGCATAAATTTTTTCAGCAACAGCCCTTCCAAAATTTTGCGAACGTTCGAATGTTGCTGCATCTATGGTTGATTGATATTCTGCATTCAAAGCAGTTTCTAAAGAGTCTAATGCCGCTACATTAGCAGCAGAACTATTGGAAAGAGTAAAAAAACGTTTGTTCATATACGCGAGAGCTGCATTTGCTGATGTTGGCCAATGGTAAGCTTTGCCTGGCTCAGTAGCCGGCATTTGAGGCATATCGGTTAACTGACCGTATAATGATTGATAAGCAGGCATACCAGGTACTACAGACTCATACAAAGCAATTCCGCTGTAAGCAAACCAGCGATGTCCATGTCGGCCAAACGGGTTTGCATTAGTTGGAGTGCGCAAACAACGAACTTGCAAATCCATCCATTTTTGAGCAGCCTCTGAAGAATACGTTTTGGTTTGCTGCAGATGCCCGTTTTCCTTAACTGCTTTAGCCTGTAATTGAGATCCGGGCTCGTTTTTTATTTCTTTTTTACAAGAAACAATTGCAAGAACGGTAACAAAAATTGCAAGTTTCAAAAGCGGAAAAACCTTTTCCATATTTTTTTTATTTGATGAAGAAAATGATTGGCGGGATAAAACTATTTAAGCAAAGGCGCCCTAAGTTTCCAATTCGCTATATGACAAAGGGTAACAGTTAGTCGACTTCGTCACAATATGTTCTGCCGTTAGGCGACGCTAAAAAGCACTGAGAGAAAAAATGCAGCTATTGGTCTAATAGTTTGTAAAAGCACTCGTCACCAGATGGAAATGGAGTAAATTGAATAAAGAAAGGTGAAGTATTATTCTGTAGTTTGCCAGAAACATCTAAATCAGGGTTCATGAATTTTTACAACCTTGCTTTTTCCGAAAAAAGATCCACAAGAATTCGCAGGCATTTTCTTTTTTGGACAGTTTGGTGCTTTTATTGGCTCACTACTTATTTAATACCTACTCAATGGATACCTGCCTGGAATGTTCACGGTCCTATGCCTCAAATTGAAAAGTATGGTTTTGCTATCTCCGTCTTTAGGCTTTTTATGAATACCACTCTAATGACATTAATTTTAATGGGTCTAACCTATGGAGTACTTTATTATTTCTTGCCGAGGTACATCTCAAGGACCAAAAACTTTATAGGTACTACTATACTGCTGCTGCTATTTGTATCTTTTTTAGCTGTCATTAACTATATTTTTCTCATGCTGATATTTTCCATCAGCACAAGGCTTGGCTACTTTAACCAGATGCCGAAAATGAGTTTTATTATCCCCGTCTGGGCACGACTGATTTTATTTAACTACCCAACCGTTGTAGGCTTTGCCCTTGCCATTAAAATTTTGAAAAATTGGTATCTCAAGCAAAAAGAAACAGCACAGGTAGGTCGTGAAATTATAAATGGTGAATTGCAATTGCTAAAAGCACAGGTGCATCCACATTTTCTCTTCAATACGTTGAATAATATTTATTCTTTCATCATTAATGATTCAAACGATGCAACAGAAGCATTGAAAAAGCTTTCCACTTTATTGAGGTATATCATCTATGAATGTGATCAACCGCTGGTACAACTGGAAAAAGAACTAAAAATGATAAGAGATTATATTGATCTCGAAAAGATTCGATATGGAAAAAATTTCAACATGAGTTTACAGGTGCAGGGTAATGCCTCAAAAAAAATGATTAGCCCACTCTTATTAATTCCTTTCCTAGAGAATAGCTTTAAGCATGGGGCCAGCCAAATGCTTACCCACCCATGGATTAATCTGGATATCACAATTCTGGAACATGAATTAGAATTTATTCTCTCTAATAGCAAACCGGCAATAGCTGGTGAAAAAACAATATCGAACGGGCTCGGGTTGAGAAATGTAAAAAAAAGGTTATCGATCCTATATAAGGACACACATGCGCTTAATATCACAGATGATATAATGAGTTTCTCAGTTTCATTAAAGGTTCCGATTTTCCAATCCAATGAAGATGTATATGAATTCGGTCATGAAGTGAAAGCATATGAATTGGTATAATTTTATTTTTTCAGAAAAAAAATCAGAACGCCTGGGGCGTCACCTGGTTTTTTGGTTGCTATGGTGGATTTACTTTACCATCAGCTTTTTTCACTATGAGCAATCCGGTTTACAGAAAATAGAATTTGAGCCATGGGATGTTCCTTTCTTTATAAAATCCCTGGTTCTTTTGTCTGTCCATATAGCTGCGTGTTACTATTTTATCAACATATCGTTACCCAATTACCTGTTAAAGGGGAGATATGGAGCATTGACTATTCAAGTGCTTATACTTGCCCTTTTCATTTTGATTGTAAGTTTTTTGATTCACCAAACCCTGGTACCTATTATTAATACCACATTTAATCATAGAACTATTGTAAGTCAAAACATATGGTGGACGAGCATCACTTCCGGCCTGTTAAGTGCTCCGAAAGTAATATGTGCTGCTGCTGCAATTAAGCTTTTAAAACGGTGGTGGCTGCAACAAAAAGAAAAAGAACGATTGGAAAAAGAAAAATTAGTAACAGAACTGAAATTGCTAAAATCGCAAATTCATCCGGAATTTCTTTTTTCTTCTTTGAAAAACATTGGTGCTCTTGTAGAAAAAAAATATACCGACAAAGCTTCAATGCTTTTATTGAAACTGGCAGATATCTTAAGTTATATATTGTACGAATGTGACAGTATGTATGTGCCTCTTGATAAAGAAATTAATACCATTAAAGGATATCTTCTTCTTCAAAAAACTTCGATGGGCAACAAGTTAGAAATCGATGTAGCTGAAAAAGGTAAAATGAACAATCAAATGATTGCGCCACTACTACTTTTACCATTTATTGAAAGTAGCTTTTCTTATTTTGACGATAAGAACCTGGAGAAGAACTGGATCAACCTGGAATTTCAGATTCAAGACGGTGAGTTTACTATGAAACTCATACATGGCAAAACCATGGACTCTGAAATTGCATCGTCAGGTTACGAGACGTTGTGCAAAACTATAAGGCGACTGGATCATTTCTATTCCGACGATTATGAATTAAAAACAACTGTCGAACCTGAGATCATGATGACGTCATTGAGGATTAAATTACATAGTGCGGTAGAAGATGAAAAAAGCATTTACGCTGAACAACTGATATATGATACCGTCTAAAAAAATAAATTGCCTCGTAATTGATGACGAACCGCCTGCCCGCGATATTCTGAAAAAATATATTTCAGGAGTTGAATTGTTGCAGTTGGCCGGTGAATGTTCAAATGCAGTGGAAACGTTGTCCTTTCTCCAGGGAAATGCCGTTGATTTGCTTTTTCTTGATATTAAAATGCCACATATCCTTGGAACCAGTTTTTTGCGAACATTGAAAAACCCTCCAAAAGTTATTTTCACAACAGCATTTCGAAAATACGCTATTGAAGGATTTGACCTGAATGCAATAGATTTTTTGCTCAAACCAATCAGCTTCGAACGTTTTTTACAGGCCGTTAACAAAGTTATGCAGCTTGACATTCATATATCAAACGGCAATCAACAAAACGAGTTGCTATCCGATCAGTCACACCCGTTTTTATACTTTCGTGCAGACCGAAAAATGGTAAAAGTTTTTTTGGATGATATTCTATTAATCGAAAGCTTAAAGGATTATATAAAGGTAATAACCAAAACTAAAGTCATTGTTTCCAAACAATCCATTTCTGCACTTGAAGAGATGTTACCTAGAGAAGCCTTTATACGGGTACATCGGTCTTACATTATAGCGATAAATAAAATTGAATCTTACAATACCGACAGTATTGAGATCGCAAAAAAAGAAATTCCGATTGGCCGTTTGTTCAGGCACGATGTAAGTAAAAGATTAAATCTCACGCCCTTAAAAACAAACCCATCAAAACAATCCATCATTCCATTAAACAACAAACAAAACGATTTTGAAAATGAACTGTAGTATTGGTAGTAACGATTCGTAAAAAAATTAAAATGAAAAAGCTCATTCTGGCATCAGCATTCAATTCATTTCTTACTATTTATGCCTTTTCACAAGGGTGCAGTCCACTCCGAAATGTAGCAAGTGTCAGTCCCGATATTGTTTTTAAAAATTCTGAATCGGCTAACAAAACCTATCTGAACATAACCAACCGTTACCTTCAGGGAGCAAGTACTTATAAAGGAACCAAATTTATTACTGATACTTTAGTTACCAACCGAATTAACAGCTTCAATATTTCATTACTAAAGATGTTGGATAATGGCTGGTCACTAGCATTAAATGTTCCAATATCTGCTAACTCCAGGAGAAATAGTGCTGATCACGGTGGACTAAAAACTCCAAAACATACTACTTCATCTTTTGGTTTAGGGGATATGCGGTTTGCTGTATATAAATGGTTGTTCAATACAACAACACATAAAAACTGGAATATTCAAACGGGGCTGGGAATTAAATTGCCTACTGGCGACTACAGGTACCAGGATTATTTCTACCGAAACGATTCCACTAAAGTGTTGGCACCGGTAGATGTTGCTATACAGTTAGGAGATGGTGGAACAGGAATTACAGGAGAGCTTAATAGTTTTTATTCTTTTTCCAGGGCTTTAAATATTTATTTCAATGGTTACTACCTGATGAATGCAAGGGAACAAAATGGCGTTTCCAATCTTAAAGGGCGAAACGCAACTCAATTAGAAATCTCCAATAATACCACAGTTATGAGTGTTCCCGATCAATATAGCTGCCGTGTTGGAGTCAATGTGCAAATTGAAAAAATTATTTTAGCAGCAGGCGTTCGTTACGAACGTTTACCTGAAAATGATCTTGTAGGCGGGAACAAAGGATTCAGAAGAGCGAGTTCAATCACCTCAGTTGAACCTGGCGTTACCTACATAATGAAAAAAAGTTTCGCATTCATTTACGTGGGCATACCATTTCAAAGAAATATTGTGCAGAACCACCAGAACAATATGACACCGGCTGGCTTTGCAGATTATGTATTTTCATTTGGTGCACAGTTTGAGCTTTAGCTTATTTGCTTTTGAGCTAATATCCTTCCTTTAAATAACTCCACCTCTGCTGCTGTTTCAAAGAGATCTCAAGGATTGCAGAGGGTACTGTTATTGCTTGAGGAACCAACTGGTCTTTAACAACGCCTCTTCTTTTCATTGTGGCTTCACAGGCAGCAAATACTACATTTATCTTTTTCAATTCTTCAATTTCCCTTTGAACAGTTGACCTGTCCTTCAGCAGAAAATCGAGGCCGGGGCCATGACATACAATTTCAATTTGTGCATTGGCACTTACAGACATTACATTCCTTGCATGTCTTACTACTGTGGCAAAACTGGCAGTATCCCCTTTAGTAAAATCAAATACTATTTTATGTTGGCTGTTCTGCGCAAATGCCAAACAGAAATAAATACAAGCAACAATAAATAAAAATGTCTTTTTCATGGTTATATACCTTTTTCTGAAGTTAGAGAATTGTCTTAGGATTGTTTGGTAAAGGAAAGTAATAATAACAAGAATAAACAATCGAAGAATTGATGATGCATCCAGGATAAACAGCTACATGAATTTGCAATCTTTATTTTTGCGCAATGGAAATAGGCATTTGCACTTTTGCTGATGTAGGAACGCATCCATTGACCAGGGAAGTCATTAACCCACATCAACGGCTTTTAAATTTAGTGGAAGAAATAGAATTGGCTGACCAGTTAGGACTTGATGTTTTTGCAATTGGTGAACATCACCGACCCGATTATGCAGTGTCAACGCCAAGTACCCTGTTAGCTGCAGCAGCAGTAAAAACAAAGCATATTAAATTATCCAGCGGAGTTACTGTTCTAAGTTCCGATGACCCTGTTCGGGTATTTCAACAATTTGCTACTGTAGATCTTTTATCCAGCGGTCGTGCCGAAATTATGGCTGGCAGAGGTTCCTTCATTGAGTCATTTCCATTATTTGGATATAACCTGAATGAGTATGACGAGCTTTTTTCTGAAAAATTAGAAATGCTGATGAAGCTGAATGAGAGCGAAAAAATTTCCTGGAAAGGCAAGCATACGCAAACCATCAACAATCTTGGAATCTATCCAAGACCCTACCAAAATAAATTACCTATTTGGATTGCAGTTGGTGGCACACCTGAATCAGTAGCAAGAGCAGCTGAAAAAGGGTTGCCAATGATGCTGGCCATTATCGGTGGCATGCCTGCACGATTTGCACCTTTCACAAAATTGTACAGGGATGTGTATGCAAAAGCTGGTCATCCACAAGATCAATTGAAACTGGGAATTAATTCACATACTTATATTGCCGACACATCACAACAAGCCCGCGATGAATTCTATCCTCCGTATTCGGAAGTAATGACACGCATTGGCAGAGAACGTGGATGGAGTGGAATGAGCCGTACTGATTTTGACGCGGCTACCGGCCCACAAGCACATTTATTAGTAGGCAGCCCTCAACAGGTAATCGATAAGATTTTGTACGAGCATAGCATTTTTGGGCACACCCGGTTTCTTGCACAAATGAGCATTGGAGCTATGCCGCATCAACAAGTGATGAAAGCAATTGAACTGCTTGGAAATA
>Ga0070683_100005308_pt1 | contig 10738 bp, 5 predicted proteins | sample KBSC713LmetaG_FD_64662 | JGI IMG/M metagenome (GOLD analysis project Ga0070683, IMG submission 64662) | Corn rhizosphere microbial communities from Kellogg Biological Station, Michigan, USA - KBS C7.1-3L metaG | ecosystem: Host-associated > Plants > Roots > Rhizosphere ...
AAACCTCGCTGCCCGGCGCCGCCAAGGTAACACTGCTCACTGACCGCACGACGACGATTCGCGCCTCGGTCGAGGACGTCGAGTTCGAGCTGATGCTCGCTGTCGCCCTGGTGGTCATGGTGATCTTTCTGTTTCTGCGCAGCGTATCCGCCACGATTATACCCGGGATCGCGGTGCCATTGTCGCTGGTCGGCACCTTCGGCGTGATGTACCTCGTCGGCTTCTCGATCAACAACCTGACATTGATGGCGCTCACGATCGCGACCGGTTTCGTCGTCGACGACGCGATAGTCATGATCGAAAACATTTCCCGCTACATCGAAGAAGGCGACGCGCCGCTCGAGGCCGCCCTCAAGGGGTCGAAGCAGATCGGCTTTACGATCATCTCGCTGACGTTTTCACTCATCGCCGTCCTGATTCCGCTGCTCTTCATGGGCGACGTCATCGGGCGGCTCTTTCGCGAATTTGCGATCACCCTGGCCGTGTCGATTCTGATCTCGGCGGGAATTTCGCTCACGCTGACGCCGATGATGTGCGCGAAACTCCTGCGCCATGTGCCCGAGGAGAGACAAGGCCGCTTTTACCACGCCAGCGGGCGGTTCATCGAGCGCGTCATCGCGGTTTACGGGCGCTGGCTCAGGTGGGTTTTGGCCCATCAAAAGCTGACGCTTCTCGTGGCCGCCCTGACGCTCGCCGTAACGGTGCTCCTGTACGTTTTCGTGCCGAAGGGATTTTTTCCGACCCAGGACACCGGAGTGATTCAAGGCATCACCGAAGCGCCGCAGGATGTGTCGTTTGCCGCGATGGGGGAACGCCAGCAGCGGCTGATGGGCGTGATCTTGCAAGACCCCGACGTCGCCAGCGTCTCCTCGTTCATCGGTATTGACGGCACCAATACGACGCTCAACAGCGGCCGCGTCTCGATCAATTTGAGGCCACTCGCGGAACGCAGCCTGCGCGCGCCGGAAATCATCCGCCGGCTGCAGCGCAGCGTCAGCCGGGTGCCGGGCATCACGCTCTATATGCAGCCGGTGCAGGACATCACGATCGATACGACGGTCAGCCGCACCCAGTATCAATTCGTCCTGCAAAGCCCAAACAGCGACGACCTGACGGTCTGGACGCCGCGGCTGATGGAACGGCTGCGGGCCCTGCCGCAACTGGAAGACCTCGCCACTGATCTCCAGACTGGCGGCCGTCAGGTTTACATCGACATCGATCGCGCCGCCGCGAGCCGTTTTGGCATCACGACCGCGGCGATCGACGCGAGCCTGTACAATGCGCTCGGCCAGCGGCTGATCTCCACGATCTTCACCCAATCGAACCAATATCGCGTCGTGCTGGAGGTGAAGCCGGAGTTTCGTCAGGGACCAGCCTCGCTCGACCAGATTTACCTCAAATCGTCCTCCGGCGAACCCGTGCGTCTCTCGAGTCTCGCGCGAATCGTCGAGCAGCCTTCGCAACTCGCGATCATGCGACTGGCGCAGTTTCCCGCGGCGCGAATCTCCTTCAATCTGGCTCCTGGAGCCTCGCTCGGGGAAGCCGTCGCATCGGTCAAGCGCGCGGAAAAGGAGCTGGGAATGCCGCTTTCGATCCAGACGAGCTTCCAGGGCGCCGCGCAGGCGTTCGAGTCGGCGTTGTCGAACGAGCTTTGGCTGATTCTCGCCGCCATCGTCACGATGTATATAGTGCTCGGTGTCCTGTATGAAAGTTATATTCACCCGATCACCATCCTTTCCACCCTGCCGTCGGCCGGCGTCGGCGCGCTGCTCGCGTTGATGCTCGCCCGGAGCGATCTCAACGTGATCGGGATCATCGGCATCATCCTGCTCATCGGCATCGTGAAAAAGAACGCGATCATGATGATCGACTTCGCCATCGACGCGGAGCGAAACCAGGGGCTCGCCCCACGCGACGCGATTTACCAGGCGTGCCTGCTGCGCTTCCGCCCAATTCTGATGACGACGATGGCGGCGCTTCTCGGCGCGCTCCCGCTGATGCTCGGCCGCGGCATGGGCGCGGAACTGCGCGAGCCGCTCGGCATCACGATGGTGGGAGGCTTGCTGGTGAGCCAGGTGCTCACGTTGTTCACCACGCCCGTAATCTATCTCGGCTTCGAACGTCTCTCGAGCCGCTTCCGTTCTCCGCGAACCGATCTGGACGCCGAAGACGATTCGCTCGGAGCGCCCGAGCCGCAACAGCCGTGAGCATCGTGGAACCGTTCATCCGGCGGCCGGTCGCAACGACCCTTCTGACGCTCGGCATCGCCCTTGCCGGCGCGATCGCGTTTCGGCTCCTCCCCGTTTCGCCGCTCCCGCAGGTCGACTTCCCGACTATTTCGGTGTCCGCAAACGTCGCCGGCGCCAGTCCCGAAGTCATGGCCGCGACCGTGGCCACGCCACTCGAGCGCGCGCTCGGCCGCATTGCCGGCGTCACCGAAATGACTTCGTCCAGCACGCAGGGCAACTCACGCGTCACGCTGCAATTCGATCTTTCCCGTGACATCAACGGCGCCGCGCGCGACGTGCAAGCGGCGCTCAATGCCGCGCGCCCGCAGTTGCCGACGAGCCTGAGCAACAATCCCACATACCGGAAATTCAATCCCTCGGACGCGCCGATCGTCATCCTCGCGCTGACTTCGGAGCAGCACTCGCGCGGTGAGATGTACGACGCCGCCTCCACGATTCTCGCGCAAAAAATTTCCCAAATCGATGGCGTCGGCGACGTGACGGTCGGCGGCGGCGCGCTTCCCGCCGTGCGGATCGAGCTCAACCCCACCCAGCTCAGCACCTACGGAATCCCGCTCGAAACCGTGCGCACGGCGATCGCCTCCACCAACGCGAATGCGGCCAAGGGCTTCGTGGAGAAAAACGGAATTCACTGGCAGGTCATGGCCAACGATCAGGCGCTGCACGCAAGCGATTATCGGCCGCTGGTCATCGCCTATCGCAACGGCGCTCCCGTGCGGCTCGCCGATGTCGCGGAGGTCGACGACTCGGTCGAAAACGTGCGCAACGCCGCCGTTTTCAATGGCAAACCCGCGGTGCTGATGATCGTGACCCGGCAGCCCGGCGCGAATATCATCGAGACGGTCGACCGGATCAAAGCGATGCTGCCCGTCCTCGCGGCGTCGATTCCCGCCGGCATCGATCTCACCGTGGGACTCGACCGCTCGGTGACCATCCGGTCTTCACTGCACGACGTCGAATTGACCCTGTTCATCGCGGTCGCGCTGGTCACGATGGTCGTGTTCCTTTTTCTCCGCAACGCTCGCGCCACCCTGATTCCCGCGATCGCAGTGCCGGTATCGTTGATCGGCACGTTCGCCGTGATGTATCTGGCGGGCTTCAGCCTGAACAATCTCTCGCTGATGGCGCTGACCGTCGCAACCGGGTTCGTCGTCGACGATGCGATCGTCGTGCTCGAAAACGTCTCGCGTCACATCGAAGCGGGCATGCCACGTTTCAAGGCCGCCCTCGTGGGCGCGCGCGAAGTCGGTTTCACGGTGCTCTCCATGAGCCTGTCACTGATCGCCGTGTTCATCCCCATTCTGCTCATGGGTGGAATTGTCGGACGGCTGTTTCGCGAGTTCGCCGTGACGCTCTCGGTGGCGATCCTCGTCTCCCTCGTCGTTTCGCTGACCGCGACGCCGATGATGTGCTCCCGGTTGTTGCGGGGTTCGCAGCGGAGTTCAGCGTCGCAGCATTTTCGAGCCAGGCAGTTCTTCGCGTGGATTCTTTCCGGATACGAGCGCTCTCTGCGGTGGGCGCTGCAAAACAGCCTGATCACGCTTTTCCTGCTCCTCGCGACCATCGCACTTAATATTTATCTATACATCATCATACCCAAAGGCTTTTTCCCGCAGCAGGACACGGGCACGATGTTCGGGAGTATTCAGGCCGACCAAAGCACGTCTTTTCAGGCGATGCAGAACAAGACCGAGCTCATCGCCGCCATCGTGCGGCAGGATCCGGCCATCGCCACCGTCAACGCCAGCGCGAGTCCAGGCGGACGCGCCTGGATGTTCGTGGGCCTCAAGCCCCGCTCCGAGCGCAACGTCACGGCCGACGAGGTGATCAACCGTCTTCGCGCCGCGACCTCGCACATCGATGGAGCGCGACTCTTCCTCTTTTCCGCGCAGGACATCCGCATCGGCGGCCGCGCGAGCGCCGCTCAATATCAATATACAATTCAGGCCGACGAGTTGGACGAACTTCGGGCTTGGGAAACGAAAATACGCGAAACGCTCGCGACCCTGCCGGAGTTGACCGACGTCAATGTCGACTCGGAGAACAATGGCCTGCAGACGACGCTCGTTTACGATCGCGACAAAATCGCCCGTCTCGGGCTCACCGTCACCGATGTCAACGCCGCGCTCTATGATGCGTTCGGCCAGCGCCAGGTCTCCACCCTCTACAAGCCGCTCAACCAATACCATGTGATCATGGAGGTCGCTCCGCAGTATTGGCAAAGTCCCGACGCGTTAAAAAACATCTACGTCTTCACGGCGGCGGGCATGAGAGTACCACTCTCCTCCTTCGCCCGCTTCGAGTCCACGAACGCGCCGCTCGCCGTGAATCATCAGGGCCAGTTCGTCGCGACCACCGTGTCCTTTAATCTGGCGCCCGGCGTGCCACTCTCGCGCGCGTCTGTCGCGATCGACCGGGCGATGGCGAACCTTGGCGTGCCCACCTCCGTCCACGGCAGTTTCCAGGGCAACGCGCGCGTTTTTCAACAGTCGCTGCAAAACCAGCTGTTCCTGATTTTGGCGGCGCTCGCGGCTGTCTATATCGTTTTGGGGATTCTCTACGAAAGCTATATTCACCCGATTACGATTTTGTCGACCCTGCCCTCCGCCGGCGTCGGCGCGTGGCTCGCATTGATGATGTTTCACAGCGAATTCAACGTCATTTCGTTGATCGGTGTTCTTCTCCTCATCGGCATCGTGAAAAAGAATGCGATCATGATGATCGATTTTGCGATCGCCACCGAGCGGCGCGAACGGAGCAGTCCGCGCGATGCGATATTCAAGGCGTGCCTGCTCCGGTTCCGACCGATCATGATGACGACGATGGCCGCGCTGCTCGGCGCATTGCCGCTCGCGATCGGTTTCGGCGAAGGCTCGGAACTGCGCCGCCCGCTTGGCATCGCCGTGGTCGGCGGTCTCATCTTCAGCCAGGCGCTCACGCTTTATACCACGCCGGTCGTTTATCTTTATTTCGACCGGCTGCGCATGTGGCTGCAACGACGCCGGACCGATCGCCAGCACGAGTTCGCCGCCGAGCCGAACTCGACGGCTTCGTGATCATTTCGGACCCATTCATGAGAGTACATTTCAATTTTCCTCCTCCGCGCAGCTGCCGAGATTGCTCGAGCCGCGAGCGGGCGGCGCGAACGGACGATCGTACCGCTCTCGAATGCCAGGCGTTCGCGTTCGTACCGCCGCATGATTTGAGAGCGGAAGAAAATTCACGTCCGCCTCGCGCCAACAAAAAACTTTTCGCTGCCGGCCTCACCGCTTTCGCCTCGCTCGCGTTCGCCTCCTGCGCAGTGGGTCCAAATTATCATCGTCCCGAAACGCCGGTTCCGGCCGCGTTCAAATCCTCCGCCTCCGCCACGCCCGCTGCGCCGGTTCTTGCGTCCGATTGGTGGACCCTTTTTCAAGAACCCGAACTCAACCAGCTCGTCGAGGCCACCATCGCGGCGAATCCCAGCATCCAGGCCGCGGTCGCGCGCGTCGATCAGGCCCGCGCCGCCACGCGCATCGCCACCGGCGCGCTGTATCCGGAAATCAACCTCGACCCATCGGTCCGTCGCGCCCGCTCCTTCGGCGGCAGCAACAGTACCCAGATTTTGGATCCCACGCTCCCCGTGACTAGCGGCCGGTCGAGGATCTCAACGCTTTATTCGCTGCCGCTTGATCTCAATTATGAGTTGGATGTCTGGGGCCGCGTGCGTCGCCAGCGTGAAAATGCCCGCTATACGGAGCAAGCCAGCGCCGACGATTTTGCGGTGGTCCGTCAGACCGCGATTTCCGATGTCGCGCAGGGATATTTCACCATCCGGCTGTACGACACCCAGATCGAAATTTACCAGAAGGCACTCGACCTTTATCGTCAGCAACTCGAGTTGACGCGAACGAAGTACACCGCCGGACTCGCTCTTCAAACCGATCTTCTCCAGGCGCAAACCCAGGTTTATACCGCGACCAATCAGCTCCTCGACGTGCAGCGTTCGCGCGTGAAGCAGGAGCACGCCCTCGCAATTCTCACGGGCCGCGCGCCCGAGGAATTTTCCCTCGCCGCCCGGCCGCTCTCGACCGCGATTCCCGTCGTTCCCGCGGGTCTTCCGGCGAATCTACTAAACCGCCGCCCCGACGTCGCCGAAGCGGAAAACAAACTCGCGGCGGCAAACGCCCAAATCGGCGTCGCCCAGGCGGCCTTTTTTCCAAGTTTCAGTCTGACGGGTTCCGCCGGGTACGAAAACACCGAGCTGAAAGGTCTCACGAATTGGGAGAACCGGGTGTGGTCGATCGGGCCGAGTTTGAATCTGCCGATTTTCCAGGGCGGCCGGCTCACCGGCGAGCTCGCCCAGGCGAAAGCGGGCTACCAGGAGCTTGTCGCGAATTATCGCTCCGCGGTCCTCGGTGCATTCCGCGATGTTGAAGACCAGCTCGCCGATCTCAATTTGCTCGCGCAAAAAGCGGACTCGTTGGAAAAAACCTTGGCTTCGGCCCGCGAAAATTCCCGGCTAACTGAACTGCAATACCGGCAGGGTTTGACGACCTACCTGCAGGTGCTCACGGCGAACCAGACCTTGCTCACGAACGAACTTTCCGCGGCCGAAGCGCAAAGCCAGCGACTGACCGCGAGTGTTTTATTGATGAAAGCCCTCGGCGGCGGCTGGAGCGGATCACTGCCGTAAGCGCTTTCTTTCGCTTGGATCAGCGCGTATTCGAATTCTGGATGGTGGGCGCGAGCTTCATCGCGTTTTTGCGGGAGCGGCTTTCCGCCGCGATTTGCAGGGCGCCATCGCGGTGGCGCGATCGAGCGGCGCGGTCTGCGGCAAACCATCGCGGCGTAAAGCCGCTCCTACATCGGCGCGCGAACCGGCCGCTTGGTTGATCCGACGGGATTTTTCGAACGCCTTGCCCAGCGAGGGCGAATCCGTCATTTTCAAAAGAACATGACCGACTCCGCTGCCCGTCTCGTTCGACAAATTCAGTTCATTACTGAAGTCGACAAACTGAAGGAAATCTTCCGCCAAACGCTCAACACGCAAAGTCGCCGGCGGGAAAACGACGCCGAGCATTCGTGGCATCTTTGCCTGTGTGTCATCGTGCTCGCCGAGCATGCCAACGAAGCGCGTCTCGATGTGCTGCGCGTGTTGAAGATGGTGATCATACACGATCTCGTCGAAATCGACGCGGGCGACACGTACGCCTACGACACCGCGCGCATGGCCGGCCAGCACGACCGGGAGGCGATCGCGGCGGATCGAATTTTCGGTTTGTTGCCCGAAGATCAGACGCGTGAGTTCCGCGCGCTGTGGGATGAGTTTGAAGAGAAATCCACGCCGGAGGCAAAGTTCGCGGCCGCCCTCGACCGGTTTCAACCCATGTTGCTCAACTGCCTCACGCAGGGCGCCGCGTGGAATCGCCACGGCGTGACGCACGATCGAGTCGTCGCGCGCAACCAGCACATCGCGAATGGCAGCACTGAATTGTGGCGCTACGCAGCACAAATGATTCAGGACGCCGTCGACGCCGGTCACCTCGCCACGAAGCCGGCGGTTTGAGCTTTCTCGATCAGTCCGATCTGGGAATGGCAGAACGCCGCTCCTCCATTTTCGCACGCCGCGTCGTCAACGCCCTTCAGCTCAGATCGCGAATCGATCCGAATTCCGGATCGAACAAACGCCGGTAAGTTCTTACGATCATGCCGTCGGTCAGGCCGGCAAGATAGTCGCAAATCTGCCGGGCCTTTCCCGCTTTCGTTTTCTCCAGGTCGATGAGTTTTCCGACCCGCGTCGGCAGAATATTGATCACGCGCGGGCCTTTCTCCACGTAATTGGTCCACGTCGCATTCCAAAGATCCAGCAGCACCCGCCGGGCCTTGTGCTCGATTTGCTGCAGCTGCGGACTCTCGAAAATAATGTCGTTGGCCATTTTCTTGAAAAAGAGCGCCTCGTTTTCCGCGTCACCAGCGACCACGAGTTCAAAACGATAGCGATTCGTTTTTGCCGCCATGAAATTGTCGCGCTCGCGCAGCCGGCACGCGGTGATAAACGCGCCGATTTTCTGCGAAAAAACGCTCTCCAGTTTGTCCCCGCGGATCGCGTCCATCAGCGAGTCGAGCAAATGCTGGCGCAGCGCATCAATCGGCTCGCCGGCCGCCCAGCTCTCGATTCTCTCCTGCGTCAAAAATCCCGCCCTGACGCCGTCCACAATGTCGTTCAGTGAGTAGGCCGCATCGTCCGCCCAGTCCATGATTTGGCATTCGATGCTTTTGAAGAAATTGAGCTTGTCGCCCCGGCCGAGCTCGCGGGGAATTCTCGCGCCGCCGAAGACAAATCGACGCTGCTCCGCTTGCGGGTCGTAGAGAAAATGATTCGGCGGCGGCTTCGGAAAATCCGAGAACAGCACTTTGTATTTCAGCACGCCGTCGAGCAGCGCGCGCGTCGGCTGCATGCCGCGGACGCTCGTCTCGTTTTGAATCATCGTCTCGGTGAGAAGATGCAGGGTCTGGGCATTTCCCTCGAAGCCGCCCCACTTCACCATTAATTCCTGCAAGGTTCGTTCGCCCGAATGACCGAATGGCGGATGTCCCAAATCATGGGCCAGGCACACCGCTTCGACGAGATCGCCGTCGATATAAAAATCCGATTTCAACGCGCCGCCGCGCGTCTGCAGCAGATGACAGATCGAACGCCCAATCTGCGCCACCTCCATCGAATGCGTCAGGCGCGTCCGATAAAAATCATATTCGCCCGACAGGAAAACCTGTGTTTTCGACTGCAGCTTTCGAAAGGCATGCGCGTGAATAATGCGATCGCGATCGATTTGGAACGGGCTGCGATAGTCGGCTCTGCGCTCGGCGCCGTAGCACTCGATGTCGAATGCATTATAAAATCGGTTCGGCATAATCAGCGACCGACACGAAAGCCTGTCCCGATGCGAGGCAAACTCATATATGCGCGCGGCGCGAATCCCGCTCGGATCCATGGAGGAACCGGCTGCAGGCGAAAATTGCGATCGCACCACCCGTCCGCATCGGCTCTCCCGGAATCGCCGATTACGAAACTCGCTTCCAATTCATCGGTTCATCGATGCACTCACCGCTTCGGTTGCACGTTTCGGGTTCAACGAATAATTTCCTCCCATGCCTCGCACGACTTTCGAAACCGCACTCGGCAACTGCGCAATTTCATGGAGTGATTCAAGCGTCACCGGATTTGAGTTGCCAACCGCGCGCGCGCGGCGGGATGACGCGCCGCCTCCGCCTGAAATCGCGGCACTGATCGAGCGCGTGCGACATCATCTTGCCGGAGAATTTCAGGACTTTTCCGACGTACATTATGCCTTCGAACTCGTGCCGTCGTTTCAGGCCGAGGTTTTTCGGGCGACACTTGCGGTGAAAGCCGGTCAGACCCGAAGCTATGGCGATATCGCCGCCCGTCTCGGTCAACCGTCCGCCGCGAGTCGGGCCGTCGGCAGCGCGCTCGGCGCCAACCGGTGGCCATTGCTCATCCCGTGTCATCGGATTATTTCCGCCGAGGGAAAAATGACCGGCTTCTCGGGCCCGGGCGGGATCAAGACCAAGCTCCGCCTCCTTGCGCTCGAAGGCGCGGAATTGTTCGCCGAGTAACACAGTCGCCCGCCGCTCGACACGCGTCGCGGCGCCACTAGCGTTGGCCGATGCGAAAAATGCGCGCCATCGCCAAGCTCCAGCCCGGCCCAGGTCTGCAGCTCACCGAAGTTCCCGTGCCCATTCCAGGGATCAACGACGTCCTGATTAAAATTAAAAAAACCTCCATCTGCGGGACTGACGTTCATATTTATAATTGGGACGCGTGGGCCGAGAAAACGATCCAGCCGCCGATGGTGATCGGCCATGAGTTCGTGGGCGTGATCGAGGAAGCCGGCGCGAACGTGCAGGGTTTCAAACGCGGCGATCTTGTCGACGGCGAAGGCCATATCGTCTGCGGGGTTTGCCGCAACTGCCTCGCGGGCCGCCGGCATCTTTGCAAAGACACCAAGGGCGTCGGCGTGAACCGCGATGGCGCATTCGCGGAATATCTCTGCATTCCCGCCAGCAATGCAGTCCATGTCGATCCGACGATTCCCCTCGATGTGCTCTCGTGTTTCGATCCGCTCGGAAATGCCACGCACACCGCGCTCCAATTCGATCTCGTCGGCGAGGATGTGTTGATCACCGGCGCCGGTCCCATCGGTTGCATGGCGGCCGCGATCGCGCGTCAGGCGGGCGCACGCAAAGTGGTCGTGACCGATATCAACGCGGATCGTCTCGGCCTCGCAAAAAAAATGGGGGCGACCCGCGTCGTCGATGTTTCGCGCGAAAAACTTTCCGATGTACAGCGAGACGTCGGCATGAAGGAAGGTTTCGATGTCGGACTCGAGATGTCCGGAAACGCGCGCGCGCTAAACGACATGATCGACAACATGGCGCACGGCGGACGGATCGCGCTGCTCGGAATCATGCCGGACAAGGCGGCGATC
>Ga0070683_100005311_pt1 | contig 10735 bp, 7 predicted proteins | sample KBSC713LmetaG_FD_64662 | JGI IMG/M metagenome (GOLD analysis project Ga0070683, IMG submission 64662) | Corn rhizosphere microbial communities from Kellogg Biological Station, Michigan, USA - KBS C7.1-3L metaG | ecosystem: Host-associated > Plants > Roots > Rhizosphere ...
TACATCAACACGACGCCGAGCGCCGCGTAGACCAGGTTCAGCACAAGAATCGAGACTTGCAATTCGGTTCCTCGTTCTGAAGAAGGAAGTCCGCCGACTACGACGCGCCGTGGAGCGCCCGAGTTTCGGTTGGGCGGCGATGTGGAGGCAGGCTAGCGCTCCGGCGCGGTGAGGCTGTGCCGCTCGACGGCGCCGTCGAGGGTCACGCCACCAACAGTGAGATACAGATGTCCGTCGGACACCGCCAGTTCCCATCCCGTGCGCCGGTCGAGACGCTCGACGAGCGCCGCCAGCAGCGCGCGATCGACCGCGCGAATCTCGATCGACTCGGCTTTGTGGATTCGCTCCGACGAAAGCTGCTGGACGAGGCGCTCGGGATCTTTGTGCGTGTAGACGACAACGCGCGGCGACGCTTTGTTCGCCTTGTGCAGACGATCCGCGTCTGGCGAGCCGATCTCGATCCAGACCTGGAGCGCACCGGTGAGATCGCGGACGACGATCGCCGGTTCGTCGGGAGCGGCGAGGCCTTTGGAGAACGCGATTCCTTCCGTGTACTCGAGGCAATAGGCCAGCACGCGCGTGACGAGGTAGTCCTCCGTCTCTGACGGATGCCGCGCCACGCGAAGCGACAGCGCGTCGTACACGGATCGATCGACGTCGGAGAGCTGCACGTCGAAGTTGTAGACGGTCGAGTTCAGCGCCATGTCAGCCCAAGCGCGGCTCGAATGAGCATTCTCGAATGACGCCGACGGTCATTTGCGTCGAGGAACGGTCTTGATGAAGGCGGAAATTCCGTCGATCAACTCGGGCGGCACCGGAAGGGTTGGATCACTGTAGGACTTGGCTTGCGACTGCTGGTCGGTGGCCGTTTTCTTCAAGACGTGATTCATGCCGTCGACGACGATGAGCTTTGCCTTCGGTTGCGCCGCGGCAAGAAGCTTTGCGTCACTCTCGGGAACCTGTGCATCCAGAGTGCCCTGCACGATCAGCACTGGCATTTGCAGCTTCGCGATTTCCGCCTGCGGGTCGATTTTGATCCATGAGATCAGGTAGCCCTGCGCGCTCGGTCGAAGAAGCGCCATCAACGGCGGTGGTACTGAATCGACTCGATGGCCGACGAGCAGCGTGTCCAACGCGCGGTTCGTATATCGCAGCAAGTCGGGAGGCAGTTGCTTCGCGAGTTGCTCGCGAATGATCTTATCCGCTGAACGCCCCGCGCCTGAGATCGATACAAACGCGTCAGTCGCGGACTTCGGCGCCGCGAGCATTCCGACGAGCGATCCTTCGCTATGTCCAACGATCGTGATCGTCGAGAATCGCGGATCCCGGCGAATGCGATCGACCCACGCCGCGGCGTCATCAGCGGAGTTGGTGAATCGCATGTCGAATTCGTTCACGCTCGACGCGGCACTGGCCCCGACGCCGCGCTTGTCGTAGCGCAGCGAGGCAATCCCGTGCGCCGCCAGGCCCTCGGCCAACAGTTTGAGGCTGTTGTTCGCACCAGGAATCAGCACCGAGTTCCCGTTGCGGTCGGTCGGCCCGGAACCCGGAATGATCACGGCGAGGGGAATCGGAGTGCTCGACTTCGGTACAATGAGCGAGCCGGCTATTCCACCCGTCGGCGTCTGCAGCATCAACAGCTGTTCACCAGTCGGCGGCGCCGTCTGCGCCCCGAGGTTAGCGTTCATGGTGACCACCACACATTGAAGAACGAAAGCGGAAACGACAGCTGGACGGAGCCGCGACATCATAGAACCAATCCTGTTATGAATTCGAGGTTTACGCATCCTCGAATAGTCGCCGCATGACCGAGAATCTTCCAGCGGCGCGGACATGCCACGAAGACACTGTCTTCTTACTGTCTCCCGCGCGCTGCGACGGACGGCGAGCGAAGATGGTGCTCAATGAAAAGGCGACCTTCGATCTCGCGACGAAGGTTCGCGCGGGCGGAGTGCCGATCGGCGACGTCTTCGCGTTCCTGAGTGGCCTCTACTTCCGCGGCAAGCTCGCGTACGCCACGGCGTTTGGTCGCCGCGCCGGCGCCCGTCCGTCCTCCTTTGTCATCACGACAGACCGCGGCCTAGTCTCTCCCGATTCGAACGTGACTCGCGATGACCTCGTTCGCTTCGCCGGCGTCGATCTCGCGTTCGCCGACGAACGCTATCGCGCACCGTTGCGATCGACGGCAGAGCATCTCAACGAAGAACTCGGTGGCGCAGGAAACATCGTCTTGCTCGGCAGCATCGCAACGGGAAAGTACGTCGACATGTTGCTGGAGATCTTCGGCGACCGCTTGCTCTTTCCAATCGAGTTCGTTGGACGCGGCGACATGAGCCGCGGTGGACTTCTCCTTCGCTGTGCGCGCGATGGAAACGAGCTGAAGTACGTCCCAGTGCGCGGCGCGATTCGGCACGGCAAGCGTCCGCCGAAGCTCGAACCGCTGTAGGCTGAGTTCGCACTCGGCCGTAACGCGCCTGCAACGCAACGTTGCATCGCTTGACCCGGAAGGTTGCAAAGGTAGTTTGCGCTCCCTGTCCCGCGAATGGGTCCGATAGACTCGCGCGTGACCAGCGTCGATTCCAAGGACGACGTCGACTGCAACCAAGGAGAAATGTTGAATGCGTAATCTCACTCGCGTCTTCCTCGCCGCCGCGCCGGTGGCGATGCTCGCGGCCTGCGACCAGCCTCAGTCTACGATTTCAGCGCCGTCGCTCTCATCGGCGGCCAAGGCGCCCGATCATCCTCCGGCATCGGTGCCGGTGCGCGTTGCGTCCGGGTTGAATAACCCGCGCGGCATCGCGTTCGACAATCGAGGAGACCTCTACGTCGCCGAGGCGGGAACGACGGACGGCAATATCTCGACGGAGGGAACGTGCCAGCAGGATCCGATGGTCTCGCACAGCGGACACACGGGCCGGATTTCGAAGATCGTCGGGGGCACCGCGGTACCGGTGATCAGCGGACTGCCGTCTTCGCATCACATCGCGGCGAATGACATCACCGTGTTCGGCATCAACGACATCGCGTTCGTGGGACCGAAGCTTTATGGTTTGCTAAACGCGGGCTGCGGACACGGGGTCCCTGATGTTCCGGCGAGCGTCATCGCGGTGAACGGCGGTCAGTACAGCGTCGAGGCCAATCTGTCGGCGTTCCGTGCAGCGAATCCCCCGGCGCACCTCGGTAGGGACGTAGAGCCCGACGGCGATTGGTACAGCATGATCGCGGTCGGCGGCGTTCTGTTCGCGGTCGACGCGAATGGTGGACAGCTCGTTTCGGTCAAGCCGGGGAGCGGCAAGATCGATCGCGTGATCGATATCTCGGCGACAGAGGGGCATGTCGTTCCGACTGCCGTGACTGAATTCGAGGGCGACTTCTACATCGGCAATCTTCAGACGTTTCCCGCCGAGGAAGGTGCGTCGAAGGTTTGGCGCACGCGCCGCAATGCTGACCAGGGCCTCGACGTCGTCGCGACGGGCTTGATCACCGTTCTTGGTATCGCGACTGATAAGGCGGGACGCGGTTATGCGCTCGAGTCGTTCCACTGCGTTGCGTCGGCTCCGCCGCCGTTCCCGCTCCACCCCCCGTGCGTGCCGGGCCCGTGGGCGGCCGGTACGGGCGACGTTGTTCGCCAGAATCTCGATGGCACGAGAGAGACCATCGTCACCGGGTTGACGTTCCCGTCTTCAATCCGCTTTGGTCCGGACGGCGCGCTGTACATCTCGAACAAGAGCTACAACCTCCCGGCTGGCTCGGGTGAGATTCTCAAGGTGACGTTCCAGAACTAATCAGAACTCCCTGATGCAAACGGGCGGCTCGAATTCCGAGCCGCCCGTTTTATTTCGGCTCGTGTCAGCGATTGGGCGGTTGAAGGACCCGCAGCGCATCGTTGTAGCGATTTGTCAGCGTGTCTTCGAGCGTCGCCATCGTCTGCACGAAGACCCAAACGCGTCGCACGTTATTCGGCATCGCCGCATCTGAAAAGTCGAATGTCGGCAGCGACGTCTCGGCATACTGGTCGAGCTTCGTTTGCATCAGGTACAGGCGAGACAGCGCCCGCACGGTGTCGAACCCGATGTTCTGAACGACACCGAGTGTGATGGCACTTTGCCAGGCCGTCGCGTCGAGCTCCGGATTTCGGAAGCCGGACCAACTGGGCGCCGCGCGCCGGAAATCAGCATAACTGTGGACGACGTGAAGGGAGTCGGCGCGCTTCGACTCATTCATGAGCGCTTGATGGTAAGCGCGAACGTCGCGTATGCGCTGAGCATTGCCGGTGATCTCTTCGTGAATGGCATGCACCGCCCGCTCGGCCAGAGCGGCTTGCTTGCGCGAATCAGCCCATTCGTTCACGGCAAGCGCGAGCAAGATGCTGAAAACGATGAGCGCCGACTCGATGAGAATCTTTCGAATCGGCGACTCCTTCTCGTGCGTCGCGCCGGAGGACGTTTTCTCCTCCGGCGCAATTTGCGTTGGTTCGCTCACGGTCAGATCGGCGGCTTGACGCGCTTGCCCCACACCGGCGACGGCGGCTCCTTCGTCATGCGATCGACGGGGTGCTCCTTCAACTGTTGCATCGCGACGGAAACCGCTCTCTCGAGCTGAGGATCGTGACCGGCAATGACTTCTTTCGGCGTGTTCTCGACGTCGACGTCCGGCGCGACGCCTTCGTTCTCGACGGCCCACTTTCCGTCGCGCGCGAAGAACCCGCCGCGCGGCGCGATGGCCGATCCGCCGTCGATGAACGGCGGCGTGTCTGCCGTGTGCACGAGACCGCCCCACGTCCGCTTGCCGACGAGCGTTCCGATCTTTCGATAGCGGAACATGTACGGCATGAGATCGCCGCCCGAGCCGGCCATTTCATTGATGATCATGACCTTCGGACCCCAGATGCCCGCCGCGGGACTCGTGAACGGCATTCGATCGCCGGCGACGTTGTTGAAGTACCCGTCGAAATCGCGCTGCAGAACATCGATGATGTAGTCGGCAGCCTGGCCGCCGCCGTTGAATCGCTCATCGATGACCGCGCCCTGCTTGTCCTGCTGCGCGAAGTAGTAGCGATTGAAGCTCTGGTATCCGGGGCCGCCGGTGTTCGGCAGATACACGTACGCGAGCTTACCGCCAGAGAGTGAGTCGACGATGCGGCGATTCTTCTCGACCCACGCGCGCGTGCGAAGATTCTGTTCGTTGTTCGTCGGAACGACAGTTACGTGACGCGCGCCGTCGACTGCGGGCGTCGTGTTCACGACGAGGCTCGTTTGCTTGTTCGCAGTTCCGTCGAGCAGACGATAGATGTTGTCGGGTGCTTTGAGCTCCTGGCCGTTGATCGAAATGATGTAATCACCGACGCGCACGTCGACGCCCGGCTCCGCGAGCGGCGCGCGAAGGTCCGGATTCCACGATTCATCATCATAGATCTTCGTGATGCGGTATCGGCCGTTCTCGATCGCGAAATCGGCGCCGAGTAGCCCGCCGGGGACCGCCGCGGGGACGTCGGGCATGTCGCCGCCGCGAACGTACGAGTGGCCGATCGCGATCTCGGCGCCCATCTCGTCGATGAGATAATTCAAATCGGCGCGGTGGTTCACGTACGGAAGGAGCGCGCCGTACATCTGCTTCATCTTCGGCCAGTCCGAGCCGTGCTCGTTCGGGACGTAGAGATAGTCGCGCTGATTCCGCCACGCTTCGTCGAAGATCTGCTTGAACTCCTGCTTCGGATCGATGTACGCGCGGAGATCCGATACAACGCGGCCGACACCGGCCTGCGGCGCCTGACGATCTGCGTCGACGACGAATAGTGCTGGACCACCGCCGCCCGCTGCACCTCCACGACCACCTCGGCCACCACCAGGGCCGCCGCTGCCGCGATACACGAGCTTATGCCCGTCGAGGCTGACGTCGTAATCAGCAACGCCGGTCGCGAACGACGTGACCCGTTTGTCGCGCAGTGAATAGCGCTGAAGCGTTCCACCCCCTCCCGCACCGCCACGTCCACCACCGCCGGCGCCGGGTTCGATGAAGTAGACCATTCCCGCGGCGCCGGCGTGAAGGTTCGAGTACGGACGCGCGGCGATTCCCGGAACGGCGAGGATGCGATGCTGTAGTCCGTCGAAGTCGATCGTGACGGTGGGCGTCGGCGCTCGCGGTGCGGGCGCTGCTCCGAGGCTATCTCCGCCAACGCCTGCGTTACCACGGCCACGACCACCAGCTCCGGCACCCGGGGTTGCGGTGCCTTCTTCATCACTCTCCGAGAGGAACGGCGAGGGATCCGACTTTCGCAGCATCGCCGCGTAGAGCGAGAACGTCTCGGTGTGATCCATGTTCGTCATGTCGAGCCACTGCGACTTCAGCGCGAAATCCGTCGACGCGAGGAACCACAGATATTTTCCGCTCGCGTCCCACGCAGGGAACATCGCGTCGGCGAGACCGTCGGTGACCTGCTTCGAGACGCCGGTCTCGACGTTCACGACTTCGATCGCCTTGTAGAGAGAATTCAAATGCTTCGCGTAAGCGATCCACTTGCCGTCGGGCGACCAGACGGGATTCATCGTGCGCGTCGGCACCATCCACGGATCGTTTCCAACAACCTTCGCCTGCCCTGACGCAACGTCGACGACCCAAAGTTTGAGATCCGCGCTGTGGAAGAGAATCCGCTTGCCGTCCGGCGACCACGCAGCCGTATAGAAGTGGCCCGTGGACGGAATCTTGATCTCGCGCGGCGGCGTGAGGCCGTCCTGCGATTCGATGTAGAGCGCGTACTCGCCTGAGCGATCGCTGAAGTACGAGATCTGTTTTCCGTCGGGCGACCACGTTGGCTCGTGCTCGGCCGACGCGCTTGTGTTCGTGAGATTGCGGATGTCGCCCTTATCGGCCGGAATCGTGAAGATCTCGCCGCGCGCTTCGACCGCGACCCGCTTGCCCGTCGGCGACAATGCGAGATTGCTCATGCTCGAGCTGACGTCCTTCCACTGCGCCATCATCCACGGGAAGTCGCCAGTCGCGGTGATGTTCACGACGTGCTCCTTGCCGGACTTCGTGTCGAGTGAGTGAACGAGGCCGCCCTGTTCGAACACGAGCGTGCTTCCGTCGAATGACGCGTCGATCGCCTTGACGTCGTAGTCCGAGAAGCTCGTGAGCTGTGCGAGCTTCTTCGTCTTCGTGTCGTAGCCCCAGACGTTCGACACCCCGTCGCGATCGGAGAGGAACGCGATCGACGAATTGCTCGTCCACACCGGATCAGTGTTCTTCGACTCGGGCGTCGATGGCGCAGAGAAATGCGACGATCCGCGCGGCGAGCCGGCCTGCGCGACAATCAGATCCGTGGTCGTGTTCGGCGTCGTGTCGAGATCGAATGTCTTGAGATCCACGATCCAGATCGGACGATTCTTTCCCCCTCGATAGTTGCGGCGCTCTTCGTCCCACGAGTTGTTCATTCGGTACGCGAGATGTCGTCCGTCGGGCGACACCTTGCCGATGAACGCGCGCGGAAGAGGCATCGGTGATTCGACGCCACCGTCGACAGGAACAGTCCAGAATCGCGGGGCCGCCGTCGGGGCATCCGTGGCGCGCGTCGATTGAAACACGATCGACTTTCCGTCGGGCATCCAGCCTTGCACGACGTCCGCGCCCGGATGCCACGTGAGACGCTTCGGCTCTCCGCCTTCCGCCGGAACGACGTACACATCGACATTGCCGGCGTACTGCGCGCTGAACGCGATCAGTTTTCCGTCGGGCGAGAATTTTGGATTCTCTGTCGTACCCTGGAAGCTCGTGAGTCGGCGAGCGGATCCTCCGCTCTTGTCGACCGTCCAGATGTTGTTCGCGTAGGCGAACGCGATCTGGGTTTGGCTGACTGTTGGCGATCGCAGCATGCGAGTCTGCGCCGCGGCGACGGTGACGGATGAGGCGAGTAGCGCAACAGATAATCCTGCGGGTTCAAACGCGCGCGTTCGTAACATCGGAAGGCTCGGGAACGGGTTGGAACGGAATATTTGCGACGCTGTGATTATGCGCTCGGACGACGCGATCGCTAGTGTCCGTCGTTTCCTGGCTCTCCTGAGCCCACGATCTGAAACCCTCTACAGCTGCGTGCCCATTGTCATCTCGCTAGCGACGACACCAACATTTAGCCCGACTCACACCAATCGACCATGATCGAGAACGTCTCCGACACCGCGAGATGGGTCGCCGTCTACCGCGCGATGGAAACGCAGCGGCCAGACGCGATCTTCCGCGATCCCTTCGCTGCTCGGCTCGCCGGTGAGAGGGGGAACGCCATCGTCGACAGCATGCAGCGCGGTCGACAGATGGCATGGGCGATGATCGTCCGTACGGCAGTGTTCGACGAGATCATCCTCGAGCGCGTCCGCAACGGGAACGTCGACGTCGTTCTCAACCTGGCCGCGGGACTCGACGCTCGGCCTTGGCGTCTCCCGGTGCCGTCGTCCCTTCGATGGATCGATGTCGATCTTCCGGGAATTCTCAATCACAAAACTGAGATTCTGAAAGACGAAAAGCCGAAGTGTCGCTACGAAGCCGTCCATCTCGACCTTCGTGAGGTCCAGAAGCGACAGGCGTTATTTGCGCAGATCAACGCGGAAGCGTCACGTGTGCTGGTCATTTCGGAAGGACTGTTGATCTACCTGCCGCCCGAAGATGTCGCCACGCTTGCGCGCGACCTTAGCGCCGGATCGCATTTCCAGTGGTGGGTGATCGATCTCGCCAGCCCCCGATTGCTCGAGATGATGCAGAAGATGTGGGGAAAGAACCTCAACGCCGGGAACGCGCCGTTCCTCTTCGCGCCGCAGGAAAGCACAAAGTTCTTCGAGAAGGTCGGCTGGACCGAGCTCGAGTTTCACTCTTCTATGGATGACGCGCGCCGACTGAACCGCGAGATGAGCATGATGTGGCTCTGGCGCTTCCTCGGACGATTGCGTTCAAAATCGGTCCAAGCCGAGTTTGCGCGCTTCTCGGGTGTCGTTCTGATGGAGCGGATGTAGCGAGATCTCGTGCGGCCCGGGGACGAAACGAGCACTGTCGTCCGAGACCCAACGGTTTCCGCGAGTTGTCTGTCTGTTAAGGCAACCCCCCGCACACCGACAAATGAGCTTCTTCTCCCAGATCGACGCCGCGATCCGAAACGTCCGCGCCGACCTCCGTTTCGGATCCCGCTCACTCCGTAAGACGCCGGTCTTCACGGTCGTCGCGGTCATCGCGCTCGCACTCGGAATTGGCGCGACGACGGCGATCCTCAGCGTAGTGAACGCCGTACTACTTCGCCCCCTTCCCTACGCGAACAGCGATCGGCTCGTCGTCATTCTTCACAACGGAAACAATCCGGTCGCGCCGGCAAACGTCATCGACTGGAAGAAGCAGACGCACAGCTTCACCGATGTCGCCGCCGCGGAATACTGGGGCGCGAATTTGACCAGCGGCGAACAACCGGAGAATGTGCGCGGGCTTCGGGTATCGGCCGGAATTTTTCCGATGCTCGGCGTAGCGCCCTTCATTGGCCGCGCGTTCACTACCGACGAAGATGTGAACGGAAACGAACACGTCGCGGTAATCAGCTATGGGCTCTGGCAGCGACGGTTCGGCGGCGATCGCTCCATCGTCGGACGAACGATGTCCCTGGACGGCGAACCTTTCACGATTCTCGGCGTCATGCCGGCCGCCTTCCAGTTCGCTCCATTCTGGGCGACACGAGCCGAGATGTGGGTGCCGCTCGGTCTTTCATCGCGCGCAACTGATCGTGGTGCGCAGAGCCTTCGCGTGTTCGCACGTCTTCGCCCCGGTGTGACGATGGAGCAAGCCCGGAGCGACATCGCATCGGTAACCGCGAGGCTCGAGCGTGAATTCCCTGGTACAAACAAGAACGTCACGGTCGAGAGCTTGAAGCACAAAGTCGTCGGCGATATCCAGACGCCGTTATTGGTGCTGCTCGTTGCAGTCGGATTCGTACTGTTGATCGCTTGCGCGAACGTCGCACACATGCTGCTGTCGCGAGCGTCGGCGCGCCAGAAAGAGCTCGCGATTCGAACTGCACTGGGCGCGACGCGCGTTCGGCTCATCGCTCAGCTGTTGGTCGAGAGCGTGATGCTCGCGGTCGCCGGCGGTGCCGCTGGTCTTTTGCTCGCGTTCTGGGGAGTTCGAGGCCTGATCGCGGCAAATCCTGCGATCATTCCACGGGTGTCGAGCGTCGGGATCGATACGCGAGTGCTGCTCATGACAGTTCTCATGACCGCTGGCACGGCGATCGTGTTCGGTCTCGTGCCCGCATTGCGTGCCGCTCGCGTCGAGCTCGCGGGCGCCTTCAAGGACGGCGACCGCACGTCGACGGACGGACAGAGGAAGCATCGGCTGCGTGGCTCGCTCGTGATGTTCGAGTTCGCGCTCGCTCTCGTGCTCCTCGTCGGCGCCGGGCTGATGATCCGAACCTTCGTCGCGTTGATGCACGTCGATCCGGGATTCGATCCGCGCAACGTCATCACGATGACGATCTCGACGACGGGAACGCCCGAGGCGAATCCCTCCATGCGCCAGGAATTCTTCACGCAGACACTCGACCGAGTTCGCGCCGTCCCCGGCATCGAAGCAGCCGCGTACATCAATCACCTTCCGCTGACTGGAGATCGCTGGGGTTTCAACTTCTCAATCGAAGGTCGGCCCAAACCGAAGCCCGGTGAGTCGCCGAGTGCGACGTACCGCGTCGTGTTTCCGGGCTACTTCCATGCGATGC
>Ga0070683_100005312_pt1 | contig 10734 bp, 11 predicted proteins | sample KBSC713LmetaG_FD_64662 | JGI IMG/M metagenome (GOLD analysis project Ga0070683, IMG submission 64662) | Corn rhizosphere microbial communities from Kellogg Biological Station, Michigan, USA - KBS C7.1-3L metaG | ecosystem: Host-associated > Plants > Roots > Rhizosphere ...
TCGCGCCGGAGCATCTCGAGCTCCTGGTCGACGATCCGGACGCCCTCGCCGCCGGCGTGCGGAACGCGGGGGCGGTCTTCCTGGGCACTACGGCGGTCCTCGGTGACTACGCCGCCGGGTCGAACCACGTGCTCCCGACCGGTGGTCTCGCGCGGGGCGTCGGCGGCCTCGGCCTCGAGGCGTTCCTGAAGCCGGTCCAGTTCGTCCGGGCGACCGCAGAAGCCGTAGCTTTGTCCCGCCCGACGGTCGAGTCGCTCGCGGCCCTGGAAGGCCTGCCCCTTCATGCCGAGTCCCTGGCAGTCAGAGCGTGAGCGCCCGGCCTCTGCCGGACGGGTTCGAGCCGTATGCCTGGGCTCTGCCGCTCGAGGAGATCGCCGCCCGGCACGGGCTGCACCCGGCCGAGATCATCCGCTTCGACCAGAACGTCCCGCCGCTGCCCGGCGTGCCGCAGGTTCCGCTCGGCGAGAGCTTCGCGCGGCTCAACGAGTATCCCGACGGCACGTACCGCGACCTCTGCGAAGCCGCTGCAGGCTATGCCGGCGTCGAGCCGGACCAGATCGTCCCCGGTGCCGGAGTCGACGGGCTGATCGCGCTGGCCGCGCGAACCTTCCTCGGGCCGGGTCGCCGCGCCTTCGTCGAGCAGCCGGCCTACCCGGTGTATGCGGTGGCCACGGCGATCGAGGGAGCGGCGCTGACGGACGATCCGGCCGACGCCGACCTGGTCTGGGTCTGCAACCCGAACAACCCGACCGGCGGGCTCGTCGAGCCGGAGGAGATCGCCGCCCTGGCGCGGTCGTTCCCGCAGGCGATGGTGGTCGTGGACGAGGCGTACTTCGAGTACGGCGGCAAGACGGTCGCCCCGCTCGTCGGCGGGACCCCGAACCTCGTCGCGCTCCGCACCCTCTCGAAAGCCTTCGGCCTCGCCGCCCTGCGCGTCGGCTACGCGATCGCAGCGCGCGAAGTTGCGCGCGAGCTGAACCGCCGTCGCGACCCGGCGCCCGTGTCGGCGCCGTCCGCACGCATCGCAGCCGCCGCGCTCCGCGACCCGCAGCTCGACGTCGAGGAGACGATCGCCGAGCGGGAACGGATGCGCGCCGCGCTGCTCGGTACGGGCTTCGACTGCCCGCCCTCCGCCGGCAATTTCGTCGTCGTGCGCGACTCCGACCGAGCCGACGAGCTCGAAGCACAGGGCCTCGTCGTCCGCCGACAGCCGGAAGCGTTTCGCGTCACCGTGCGCCTCCCCGCGGAGAACGACCGCATCCTCGCCGCGCTCGGGGCCGCGCCGGAGCCCGCGACCGCCAGGTCCGCCCTCGTCCTCCGCACGACCGGCGAGACCGCCCTTCGCATCGCACTGGACCTCGACGGCCGGGGCCGCGCCCGCATCGGCACCGGCGTCGGCTTCCTCGACCACCTGCTGACGCTGTTCGCGTTCCACGGCGGCCTCGATCTCGATCTGCTCGCCGGCGGCGACCTCGAGGTGGACGAGCACCACACCGTCGAGGACGTGCTCGCCGCGCTCGGAGACGCGGTCAGCGGCGCGCTCGACGGCCGCGTCGGCGTCGCCAGGTACGGCTCGGCGACGGTGCCGATGGACGAAGCCCGCGCGACGGCAGCCGTCGACCTCGTCCGCAGGCCGCATGCGGAGGTCGCGATCGCCTTCCGCGGCGACCGCGTCGGCGGCCTGGCCGTGACGCTCCTCCCGCATGCGCTCGAGCGGTTCGCGATCCAGGCCGGGCTGACGCTGCACGTGGACGCCGCCGGCGAGGACGACCACCACGTCGCCGAGGCCGCGTTCAAGGCGCTCGGCCGTGCGCTGCGAGCGGCGTGCTCGATCGAGGGCGCGGGCGCCGGCTCGACCAAGGGAGCACTATGAGAATCGCACTGGCCGACTACGGCGCCGGGAACCTGCGCAGCGTCTGCTCTGCCCTCCTGCGGGCGGGAGCGGAGCCGGTGATCACCGAGGATCCCGCCGAGCTCGAGCGCGCTCCGCTCGCGGTGATCGCCGGCGTCGGCAACACGGCGGCGGCCGCCCGCGGCCTGGAGGAACGCGGTCTCGCCGCGGCGCTCCTGGCACGGGCGCGCTCCGGCCGGCCGGTGCTGGGCATCTGCGTCGGCATGCAGCTGCTCTTCGGCGAGTCAGAAGAGGGCGGCAGCGGCCTTGGAATCCTCCCCGGCCGCGTCGAGCGCGTGCGTGCCGCCCGCATCCCGCACATGGGCTGGAACGAGCTGCACGTCACGGCGCCGACGGAACTGCTCGACGAGCTCGACGGCCGGGACGTGTACTTCGCCCATTCGTACGCGTGCGCGCCGGAGGCGTCGATCGCCGTCGCCGAGGTCGACCACGGCGGCCCGGTCGTCGCCGCCGTCGAGCACGGTCCGATCGCCGGCGTCCAGTTCCACCCGGAACGCAGCGGCCCCACCGGCGCCCAGGTCCTCCGGAATGCGCTCACATGGTCAAGAAACGCGTGATCCCGTGCCTCGACGTCGCCGCGGGGCGCGTCGTCAAGGGCATCCGCTTCCAGGAGCTGCGGGACGTCGGCGACCCCGTCGAGCTGGCGACGCGCTACTCGGAGCTCGGCGCCGACGAGCTCGTCTTCCTCGACATCACCGCGACGCTCGAGGACCGCGGGCCGTTGCTGCGGCTGGTCGAGCGGGCGGCCGCGGAGCTCGAGATCCCCTTCACCGTCGGCGGCGGGATCGCCAGTCTCGAGGATGCACGGTCGCTGCTCCGCGCCGGCGCCGACAAGGTCTCGCTCAACCGCGCCGCTGTCGACCGCCCCGAGCTGCTCACGGCGCTCGCCGACGAGTTCGGCTCGCAGGCGGTGGTCTGCGCGATCGACGTCCGGGCGGGCGAGGTCGTCACCCACGCCGGCGGCAAGCCCCGCGGCATCGACGCGGTCGCCTGGGCGCGGGAAGCGGTCGACTGCGGCGCAGGCGAGATCCTGCTGACGTCGATCGACGCGGACGGGACGCGTAACGGCTACGACCTCGAGCTGACGCGGCAGGTCGCGGACACCGTGACCGTGCCGGTGATCGCGTCGGGCGGCGCGGGCGACGCGACCCACCTGGCCGAGGCGTTCGAGGCGGGCGCCGAAGCGGCCCTCGTCGCGTCGATCGTCCACGAACGGCCCGAGCGGCTGCCCGAGCTGAAGCGGGACCTGCAGGAGGCGGGATGGCCGATCAGGGGGTGACCGGGCCGCTCCTGACGCCCGCGATCGTCCAGGACGCCGACGGCGGGCGCGTGCTGATGCTGGCCTGGATGGACGAGGAGGCGCTCCGCCGCACGCGCGAGAGCGGGGAGGCGTGGTTCTGGAGCCGGACGCGCGAGCAGCTCTGGCACAAGGGCGAAACGTCGGGGAACACGCTTGCGGTGGTCGAGCTCCGGGACGACTGCGACGGCGACGCCGTTCTCCTGCGCGTCCGGCCCGCAGGCCCCGTCTGCCACACGGGCTCGCTCTCCTGCTTCGCGCCCTGGCTCTGGCGCCGCATCGCCGAGCGCGCGCGCACGAGGCCCGAAGGCTCCTACGTCGCCGGCCTGCTCGAGCAAGGCCCCGCCGCCGCCGCGCGGAAGGTCGGCGAGGAGGGCGTGGAAGCCGCGCTCGCGGGCGCGGCTGAGAGCGACGAGCGTCTGATCGAGGAGCTCGCCGACCTGTGGTTCCACTCCTACGTGCTGCTCGCGGCCCGCGGGCTCGACCCGGCCGCAGTCGAGGATGAGCTCGCACGGCGCAGCCGCTAGCCGGAGCGCGAACGGACGCCGCATGTTCCGCCCGCGCTCCGGCCGGGACCCTATACCTGTGCCTACGCCGATGTGCCCGGGAGTGTGGACGTCTGGTGGACGGTCGCTCCCGCGACCGCGGGGTGCGGCATGGCGTGTGCGTGGCCGAGATGGCCGTGTGACTCGGTGCCGTACCCGCCCGGCACCGGGATGTAGAACTCGGGGTAGCCCCACATGCCGTGCTCGTGCACGTCGAGGCCGCCGGTCTCGACCTCCGGGTCGACGCGGATGCCCCACGTCAGCTTCAGCGCCAGGAGGATCAGGAAGGACGCGCCGAAGGTGAACGCGCCGACGGCCGCGAGCCCGAGCAGCTGGACGCCGAGCTGGTGCAGGCCGCCGCCGTAGAAGAGGCCCTTCGAGCCGGTCGCGAGGCTCTTCGCCTGCGACGGCAGTGTCAGCAGCCCGAGCGACAACGTGCCCCAGACGCCGGCCATGCCGTGCGCTGCGACCGCGCCGATCGGATCGTCGATGCCGACCCGCTCGACGAGCAGGACGCCGAGCACGACGATCACGCCGGCGACGAAGCCGACCACCAGCGCGCCCCACGGGGCGACGAACGCGCACGCCGCGGTGATCGCGACGAGGGCGGCGATCGCGCCGTTGAGCATCATCGAGATGTCCGGCTTCTTGATCACGAGCCACGAGGTGATGAGCGCTCCGAACACCCCCGCCGCCGCGGCGATGTTCGTGTTCAGCGCGACGTACGCGAAGAAGCCGAGCCCGCCGAAGTCGACCGACAGGGTCGAGCCCGGGTTGAACCCGAACCAGCCGAACCAGAGGATGAGCACACCGAGCGTCGTGTAGGCCATGTTGTGACCGGGAATCGCGTTCGCCTTCCCATCGGAGTCGAACTTGCCGATCCGCGGGCCGAGCAAGAGCGCCCCGGCGAGCGCTGCGAGGGCGCCCTGGTAGTGGACGACGGTCGACCCGGCGAAGTCCTGCATCCCCTTCGAGAACAGCCAACCGTCGGGCGACCAGATCCAGTGCGAGACGAGCGAATAGACCAGGGTGAACGCCAGGCCGAAGACGATGTAGACGTAGAGCTTCGTCCGCTCGGCCATCGCGCCCCAGACGATCGCGAGCGACACGCCGCAGAACACGACCTCGAACAGATAGCCGGCGGCGCCCGGGATCTCGCTGAACCAGGAGAACGGCGCCTGGCCGATCGACATCAGATCCGACGTGTTGGGGAAGAAGCCCGAGCCGCCGATGAAGCCGTTGCCGCCGTCGCCGAAGGCGATCCCGAAGCCGACGAGGTAGTAGACCACCGACGCCAGCGCGAAGATCAGGACGTTCTTGGCCGCGATGTGCCCGACGTTCTTCATCCGGGTCAGGCCCGCCTCGAGGAACGCGAAGCCGGCCTGCATGAACATCACGAGCACGGCGGCGATGACGACCCAGATCGTGCTCGCGGCGTAGAGCAGCTCCTTGTTGGTCATGCGGCGACCTCGACTTCCTCCAGCGCGCTGCCGGTTCGGTTGTGCATCACGGACGCGATCGGGGTCGTCCACACGATCCCGTCGCCGGACTCGTTGCCGCTCCGCGCCGCGTCGACGATCGCCCCGACGACGGCCGGGGCCTTCGCATCCGACGTGACGAAGACCAGCAGCGCCTTCGGCAGGAACCGCGACTCGAAGACCCGTCCGCGGTACTCGTGCGTGATCCCGCGCTGGCGGCCGTGCCCCACCGCCTCGATCACGGTGACGCCGACGTGGCCCGCCTCGGCCTCGACCGCGTCGATCACGGTCTCGATCCGTTCCCGGATCACGATTGCCTCCACCTTGACCCAGCTCAAGGCCTCCTCCTTTCGAGTAGAACGGTGTCCCGCCAGACACCGTCGAGTTGTGCGATTCGTACGCGGGTGCCGACGACCCGGAAGCCGCAGCGCTTGTGGAACTCGATGCTGGCGGCGTTGTCCGCGAAGACCGACGCCTGAACCGTCCAGAAGCCGGCCCGGTCGGCGCTCTCGAGCAGCCGCTCGAGCAGCGCCCGGCCGATCCCCTGCCCGCGCGAGCTCTCGGCGACGTAGACGCTGTTCTCGACCACGCCCGCGTAGCAGGCACGGCGCGAGGTCGGCAGGAGCGCCGCCCAGCCGACCACCTGGCCGCCCTGCTCTGCCACCAGCCGGTGGCCGCCGAGATAGGCGCCGTCCCAGTCCACCCACTCGGGCGCCGACGTCTCGAAGGTGGCCAGCTTCGTGGCGATCCCCTGCTCGTAGACCGACTTCACCGCCGGCCAGTCGCTCGTTTCCATCGGTCTGATCTCCATGTCGAATCGTGTTGGACCAACAAAAAAAGCCCCAGGACTCGAAGTCCTGAGGCCTCTTTGCCTCTTTGCGCCCCCTCCGGCGGCGGCGCACTTCAACAATAGAAGTAACGGCGGACGCGGTCAAATGGGACGCGCGGCAGCCGCTAGGATGGGGATCAGTCGATCAGGAGGCGCTGCTCGATGAAGCGAACAGATCCAGACCGGCACCTGTAGGTCCCCGGCCTCGCCGCGTTTGCGCTCCCGTCGAGACGTCTGCTAGCCTCGGCGGCTCGATGTTGCTCTTCGGCTGACACGTCAGCTCGCGCGCCGCCGGTTCGGCCGGTGGTCGCCGCGTCCGTGTCCGTTTCCGCAGCCTGGAGGAGCAACACATGAACGCCGTAGAAGTCCACAACCTGCGCAAGGAGTTCGTCCGCAAGGACGGGCGCAAGCGCACCCGCGTCGCCGCGTTACGAGGGATCACCTTCGAGATGGCGCGCGGCGAGTGCATCGCCATCCTGGGCCAGAACGGCTCGGGGAAGTCGACCCTGGTCCGGCTGCTGTCGACGCTGCTCTTGCCGGACGGCGGCACCGCGCGCATCTTCGGTCACGACATCGGCGAGACCCGAGCCGTGCGCACGATGGTCAACCGCGTCTCCGTCGAGGCATCGTTCTTCAAGAAGATGTCGGCGACGGAGAACCTCGCGTACGCGGCGCGGTTCTATGGGCTGACGCCCAGGGAGACGCGTGAGCGGATCCCGGTGATCCTCGACCGCGTCGGCTTTCCGGTCTCCCGGCGGACGCACGCAATGGAGAACCTCTCGCGCGGAACGCAGCAGAAGGTCGCGCTGGCCCGCGCGCTGCTGACGTCGCCCGTGCTCCTGCTGCTCGACGAGCCGACGACCGGCCTCGACCCGCGCTCGAAGCTCGAGGTACAGGACTTCATCCGCGAGGTGCGCGCCGTCCACGACACGACGATCCTGCTTTGCACCCACGACCTCGCCGAGGCGGAGATCCTTGCCGAGCGGATCGGGATCCTCGACGACGGTCAGCTCCTCTGCCTGGAGTCCGCCGACGAGATCAAGGAGCGCTACGGGGTCGAGACGCTGGAGGAGGCGTTCTTCGCCGCCGCCGGCCGCACGTTCGAGGACGAGCGTGAGGAGGAGGAAGAGGAGGTGACCGCATGACCGCGATAGCGGCCCGCGCGCGCCACGAGTTGATCGGCCTGCTCGGCGTCGTCGAGCGGAACTGGTACCTCGTCAAGCGCTACGCGATGTGGGAGCTCGCGTTCTTCGTCTGGACGATCGCGAACACCCTGTCGATCGTCTTCATCTCGAAGGCCGCGGGTCTCCCGCCCGCCCAGGAGGAGCGCCTGACCACGGTGCTGCTGATCGGCGCCGTGATCTGGGCCTACCTGGGGATCATCTTCGAGATCCTCACCGAGACGGTCGCGTGGGAGCGCTGGGAAGGGACGATCGAGTACACGTTCATGGCGCCGCTCTCGCGGCCGGTGCACCTGATCGGCATGGGGCTGTTCGCGATCGCCTACGGGCTCGTCCGGGCGACGCTGATCTTCGCCGTCGTCGCGGCGATGTTCGGCCTCCACATGCCGGACGCGAACTTCGCGACCGCGCTGATCCTGCTCGGGATCGCGTCGATCTCGTTCATCGGGATCGGGATGATGACCGCCGTCCTGCCGCTGATCTCGCCGGAGAAGGGCACCCAACTCGGCTTCATGGCGCAGGGGATCATGCTGGTCGTCTCCGGCGTCTACTACCCGGTGTCGGTGCTGCCGCAGTGGATGCAGTGGATCTCGACGATCTCGCCCGCGACCTATGCGTTGCGCGGGATCAGGGCAGCGATTCTCGAGGGCGCGACGCCAGCGGACGTCTGGGGCGACATCTGGCCGCTGATCCTGATCGGCGTGGTCGCGATCCCGCTGGGCCTCTGGGTCTTCCGACGGGGTGAGCAGTACGCGAAACGCCACGGGAAGCTGAAGCGGTCCGGCTGATCATGCTGCGTCTCCGGCTCCGCCCGTCCCGAGCTCCTGTGGATGAGTTGTCCCAGAAACGTTTCAGCCCCAGTCTCAGAGACTGGGTGGGGACCGTCACGAGGTTCGCCACGGCCGTTTCGGCCTAGCGGCCGAACGGCGGGCTCGTGCCGGTGAAGGCGTTCGCCTTGTACGCCGTCGCCCTCACCCGCAGTGTGATCCGGTAGCGGCCCGGCTTCAGCTTCGCCGGCGGAAGCCTCGTCGGGATCGAGGCCCTGGTGAAGTCGCGGATCGTCGCAACCGGCCTGGACGAGCCGACGCGGCGGAAGATCTCGGTATACGCGCAGTCGGCGTCGCAGGTCAGCACGCGCCGCTTCCAGTCGACCAGCGGTCTGGGCGCGAGCAGCGCGGCGCAGCCGGTCGGCGTCGGCACCGCGAAGCGCCTGGCGGCGGCGGCGACCGCGGCACGGCTCGACTTCGGCGTCGTCCCGTCGGCGTAGTAGACGCCCGACTGGAAGGTCTGGAGGAGGGGGATGTCGATCAGCGTGAAGACCATGATCGTGCGCACCGTCGGCTGGCAGGCGGCCAGGTGAAAGCTGTCGGCGTAGTAGCGCGCCTGGGTTGTTTCGCTCACCGGATGTGTGGTCGAGGGCTCGCTCCCGCTGTACAGATCGGCATACGCCGCCGGGATCCTGGACTCGACGCCGAACTCGTCGTAGACGAGCGGGAGAGTCTGTCCCTTCTGGTTCGTGCCGCCGAACGCCCGCTGGAGCAGCGAAATCAGCTTCCCGTAGTCCGCGATCGTCACGGTATTGGCGAGCGGGTTGTGGCGGAAGGTCGGCGGCAGGTCGGAACGCTCCATGTACGGGTGGTAGGAGAAGGCGTCCATGATCGGCTTCGTCCGGTGCGAGGCGCGGTACGCCGCCCCCATGTCGAGGATGAAGCGGGACGGTGAGTGGGTGTCGCGGCCGGTACCGCGCTTGTTCGTCCCCGAGTGGGCGAGCGTGCCGCCGACGACCTCCACCCGCGGCGCCACGCGCTTGACGGCGTCGTACGTGCGGGCGAGCAGCCGCTCGTAGCCGACCGCAGCCGCGTCCTGGCCCGACGGGCCGAACTGCGGCGACCAGAACAGGTTGAGGTTCGGCTCGTTGCCGACGATCACGTGCTTGAGCCCAGGGAGAGCCGTCACCACGCCGGCGAGCCAGTTCGCGAAGCGCGTCTGCTCGGCGGTCGTCCGCGGCGTCTGGGAGCTGTCGGCCGGGTAGGCGTCGAGATAGACGTCGCTTCCGGCGCCCCTCGCCACGGCGATGCCGTTCCGCAGGTCGGAGAGCAACCCGGAGTCGATCGCCGTCTGCGTCCGCTCCCACGTCACCGTCACCCGCGCGGTGTCTGCGAGATCGGCACTCTCCATCAGCTCGACGGTCGATTGCTGGCGCGTCGGGTCGAGCAGTTCGGGCACGACCGAGCCGATTCGGAGCGGCGTTCGCGCCGCTGCGGTCTGCGCCGCCCAGGCCGCCACAGCCGCGACGACGAGCAGCGCGAGCGAGACCCCCCTCACACGCACCGGGCCAGGGTAGCTGGGGTGGCGGAGGTCAGCTGGAGGGAGCGCGGTAGTTCGACCGGACCCCCGCCTCGCGGAATCCGGCCCGGAGGATGTTGCGGTACGAGCCCGACGGTCGCCGGTCGTCGAGCTCGCCGGTCTCGGTGACGACCGTGCTGCAACCCTGCCGGCGTGCGTCCTCGATGCGCGCGGCGAGAATCGCGCTCTGGGCGCCGCGGCCTCGGAAGTCCGGCAGCGTGGCGCCGAACCCGAGCCAGCCGACGCCGCCGTCGACGTAGAGCGCACCCGCACCGGCGGGCCGCTCGCCGTCGTAGGCCACGTAGCACGACCACCCGGGGCGGCCGACGACGTTCGCGGCGAACGGCTCGGTGAAGTCGGGGAGGCCGTACCCGCCGGCGACGACCGCGGCGAAATCGCCCGCGCGATCGGGGCCGACCGGCACGACGGAGAGCTCACTCGTCGCCCGCCTCGGGGACACCCCGCGCGAGAACTTCATCCAGCCGTAGTCGCGGACGAAGCCGCGCGCCTCGAGCTCGGTACCCAGCCCGCAGGCATCCGACACCCACCAGGCGGTGTCCCCGTAGAAAGCGGCGATCTCGTCGACGGGGTCGATCGAGTCGAGCCCGAGCACACGGTTGAAGATCCTCTCTTCCAGCCGCGGCAGCTTCAGGCAGACGGCGCTGCCGATCTCGGCCAGCTCGCACAGGTCGGGCGTCCCGCGGTACGCGTCGGCGTAGGCGGCGTGCTCCACGGACTCGAGGTCGACGACCACGTTCGACAGCCTACTGCGCTATGCTCGAGCAGTCCGTAGGCGACGTTGCCTCGGGTGCGGGGACCGAACCTGCGCTCGGGGCTTTTTCCATTTTTCGGGGAGGAGACGCATGGCGCAGCAGGTCGAATCGAAGAACCGGGCGACGTCGAGCGAGGAGGCCCGGCAGCAGGTGGTGGCGAAGTGCAAGACGGAGGGGATCGAGTCGATGCTCCTCTGGTTCACCGACCTCGAGGGGCACCTGAAGAGCTTTGCGATCACGCCCAACGAGCTCGAGGGCGCGCTCGACGACGGCATGGGCTTCGACGGCTCGTCGATCACGGGCTTCAACGCGATCGAGGAGTCGGACATGGTCGCGATCCCCGACCCGGACACGTTCGTCGTCATGCCGTGGC
>Ga0070683_100005314_pt1 | contig 10733 bp, 6 predicted proteins | sample KBSC713LmetaG_FD_64662 | JGI IMG/M metagenome (GOLD analysis project Ga0070683, IMG submission 64662) | Corn rhizosphere microbial communities from Kellogg Biological Station, Michigan, USA - KBS C7.1-3L metaG | ecosystem: Host-associated > Plants > Roots > Rhizosphere ...
GACGAGCTGAAGGAGATCTACAAGACGGGCTCCGGCTCAATCCGGCTCCGCGCGACGTGGGAGGAAGGCGACGAGACGCGCGGCAGCCGCACGCTGTTCATCACCAGCATCCCCTACGCCGTCAACAAGGCGGCGCTGGTCGAACGCATCGCCGAAGTGGTGCTCTCGCGCAAGCTTCCGCCGCTGCTCGACGTCAAGGACGTCTCCACCGACGATGTGCGCATCGCGCTGGAGATCAAGAAGGACGCCGACGCGAAGATGGTCATGGCGTATCTGTTCAAGAACACGCCGCTGCAGACCAACTTCATCGTCAACCTGACGTGCCTCATTCCGACCGAGAACCCCGAGGTCGGCAGACCCGAGCGGCTCGACCTGCATACGGCGCTGATGTACTTCCTGCAGTTCCGCCTGCAGGTTGTCACCAACCGTCTCGAGCACGAGCTCGAGGCGTTGCAGAAGCGCATCCACCTTCTCGAAGGCTTCGAGAAGGTCTTCGACGCGCTCGACGAGATCATCAAGATCATCCGCAAGTCCGACGGCAAAGCCGATTCAGCCGAGAAAATCATCAAACGATTCGGTCTCGATGCGGAGCAGACGGACGCCATCCTCGAACTGAAGCTGTATCGACTCGCCCGGCTCGAGATCCTCGTCATCCAGAACGAGCTCGCCGACAAGCGGAAACGCGCCCGTTATATCAACGCACTCTTGAAAGACGAAGAGGGCCGCTGGAAGGTGGTGCGCGACGAGATCGAGGAGATTCAGCAGAAGTACAGCGGTAGGGACGACAAGCGCCGCACAGTGATTGAGACCGAGGAAGAAGTGGCCTTCACCGCCGACGACTTCATCGTCGAGGAGGACAACGTCGTCATCATTTCGCGCGACGGCTGGGTGAAGCGGCAGAAGGAGGTGCGCGATCTGTCGACGACGCGGCTGCGCGAGGGCGACTCGGTGCTCGGCGTAGTGCAGGGGAGCACGCGGGCGACTGTCGTGTTGTTCAGCAACTTCGGCGTCGCCTATACGTCGCGCATCATCGACGTGCCGGCCTCCACCGGATATGGCGAGCCGGTGCAGAAACTGTTCAAGCTGAAGGACGGCGAGCGCATTGTCGCCGCGTTCAGCCTCGACCCGCGTGTTGCGGGCAACATCGCGACGCGCAAGGAAGGCCAGCCGCCGCCGGTGCACGCCCTTGCGGTCACGAGCGACGGCTACAGTCTCAGGTTCAGCTTCGAGTCGTTCGTGGAGGCCAGCACCCGCGCGGGCCGCCGCTATGCGCGACCGAGCGACGGCGTCGAGGTGGTTGGCGTGGCGCGCATCACGGGTTCAGAAACAGTGATCGTCGCCACCGCCGAAGCGCGCGGCCTGTTGTGCCCCGCGGACGAGGTGAACTATCTATCGGGTCCCGGCAAGGGCGTCATTCTCATCAAACTGACGGAGAAGGACGATCGCGTCATAGGCTTCATCGCGTCGACCGGCGAACGCGACCTGCTGCGCGTGGAGACGAGCCGCGGGGGCGAACAGACCATCAGCAGCGCGAAGTACGAAGTGACCAGCCGGGGGGGTAAAGGGCGCGAGCTGCTGCAGCGAGGCCAGTTCACGCGGGTGATCCCCAATGAAGTGGAAAATCCTCAGCCGCTCAGTGGCGGCGCGTAAATGGCGCCGCCACCGTTCGATTCTGATTGCCAGGTTGTCCCTTCTCTTATAATTAATCGATCGAATTACGATCCCCGAATTGAGCTGGATGCCCCCGTCCGGCGGAAGTTAACGTGAATATCCCGACAACCAATACGAGTAATACACGGATTGCCGTGTTCATCGATTTCGACAACGTCGAAATCGGCGTCAAGAACACCATCGGCAGTCAATTCGACATCGGCCTCATCCTCGAGGCCATCAAAGAACGCGGCGAGATCGTGACGAAGGTCGCCTACAGCGACTGGAAGCGCGCGGGCGATTACAGCCGGATTCTCACGCAGCACGCCATCCGCATGGTGCAGCGCAACATGACGCCCGGCGGCGACAAGAACGGCGCCGACATCACGATGGCGCTCGACGCACTTGAAATGGCGTTCACCCATGACCACATCAATGCGTTCGTCATCGTCGGCGGCGACAGCGACTTCATCTCTCTCGTCGAGAAGCTGAAACAGTACGGACGCAAGGTGATCGTCGTCGGTGGACGCCAGTTCACCAGCCTGACGATGCAGAAGAACTGTCACGAGTTCATCGCCTACGAAAATCTCGTCGGCGGCCGTGGCGTTCGCAGCGGCACCCGCGGTGAACGGCCGGCCGGAGCGGTGAGCGACGTCTCCAAGGTGCTGCCGCTGGTGAAGCGCGCGCTGAAGGTTCTGTCCGAGCGCGAGGTCGCACCGCAGCTGGGCCTGTTGAAGAGCACGCTGCTGCAGCTGGATTCAACGTTCTCCGAGCGCGAGTACGGCGCGGGCAGTTTCCGTGACTTCATGGAGAAGGTCGCGCAGACCGGAGCGGTCTCGCTGAAGAACGCCGGCCGCAGCATGATGGTCGAGTCGCGCGAGGGTGGCGACGTCGAAGTCGCAAGCTCGCATCCTGAACCGGTCGCGCCACCAGCGGATGTCCCACCCCGGGTCGTTTCCGAGCCGGTAGATCACCCGGTGCCGGACGACGACGAAGAGTCGCTGCCGCAGTCGCCGATGACGATGCAGGACGGCATCCGCGCCGTGCAGCAGGCGTTTGCGAGCGCCGCACCTCCGCCGCGCTGGCCGATGTACGTCCGCCAGGCGAAGCAGTTTCTGAAAACCCGCATCCAGGGCTTCGACGAGCGCCAGTACGGCTTCGCGTCGGTCGTCGATCTTCTGCGCGCCGCCGCGAAGGAAGGCGTGTTGAAGCTGGAGCGAGACCGGCACGGCGCGTTCCGCGTGTTCGCTGGCGCGAAGCTGACGGCTGCGCCTGTCGTGCCGATGGACGTCGAGGAAGGCGAAGAGACGCCGCTGGATGTTGCCGGCGAACTGGTGGCGGAAGAACCGATGTCGGTCGACGCGGAACCGGTCGAGGAACATCCGATCGTCGATGCGCAGCCCCTTGAAGAGATCGAGCCGGTTGCGGCTGCGGACTTCGAGCCCGACGAGCCGCCGTCAGCCAAAAAGCCGGCGCGCAAGCGCAAGGCGGCGGCGCCAAAGGCGAAGGCGGCAAAAACTAATACGACGTCTCGACGAACCCGCCGCCCGGCGTCCACTCGATCCGTCGCGTGAGACCATTCGCAGGGTTGCCGATCGCCCGTACGTAGATCAGAACCTCTTCGTACTTGGCGCGCAGCGGCGTCACCAGTTCCTCCGCGATGCTGCGCGCATCCTGGGGTTTGTCCGCTTCAACATCGATGACCATCGCACGGCGCGCCGATGTCGCACGCGTCACGACCCACGGCTCGTGTGTGCCGAACGCCGACGGCGTTTCCATCTTGTTCAATGCGCGGACGAGCGCGGTGACCGCAGGAGGCGTCGGCTGCGGACGCGGCCGCGCAGACCACTGGACGAGCGCCGCGAAGAGAGCAAACGCGGCGAGCCACGCAACGCCGGCGAGTAGCAGCCGGGTCATGGTGGAATCTGGCAGGTGGGAGCTTACACCTGAGAGCTGAAACCTGTAACCTCTGATCCAAGTGGCCACCAATTACACCGCCAAAGACATCACCGTTCTCGAAGGCCTGGAACCGGTCCGAAAACGCCCCGGCATGTACATCGGAGGCGTGGGGACCGCCGGATTGCACCACCTGGTGTGGGAGATTCTCGACAACGCGGTAGACGAGGCGATGAACGGCTACGCCTCGAACGTGACGCTGACGCTTCACGAAGACGGCAGCTCCGTCACCGTGGCCGACGATGGGCGCGGCATTCCGGTCGACAAGCACCCGAAGACGAAGAAAAGCGCGCTGGAAGTGATCTTCACCGTGCTGCACGCCGGCGGAAAGTTCGAACAGGGGAACTACAAGACCGCTGGTGGTCTCCACGGTGTCGGGGCCAGCGTGGTCAACGCGTTGTCGTCCGAGCTGCGCGCGAGCGTCAAACGTGACGGCGCCACGTGGGAGATGTCGTTCAAGCGCGGCAAGCCAACCGGTCCGGTGAAGAAAGCGGGGGCCGCGCGCGGCACCGGGACGACGGTCTACTTCCATCCCGACGCCACGATCTTTCCGAAGGTCGAGTTCGATCCCGCCACCATTCGCGAACGTCTCGAGGTCGTCAGCTACATCCACAAAGGCGTTCGCGTCACCTTCGACAACGAGGTCGAGAACAAGAAGGAGGTCTTCCAGCACGACGAAGGTCTTGCCGACTTTCTGCGGAAAATCGTCGCCGAACGCGGCAGCAAGCCAGTACACGAGGTGCCATTCACGTTGTCGCGCGATGCGTCGCCGCGGCTCGACCTGGTGCTGCAGTGGACGGAAGCGACCGATGAACACGTTCGCAGCTACGTGAACGGCATCCCGACGGCATCCGGTGGCACACACGAAAACGGGTTGCGTGCCGGGCTGGGAAAAGCGGTCCGCAATTACATCGACACGCATAACCTCTCGCCCAAGGGCGTGACGCTGACAGGCGAAGACATCCGCGAAGGACTGACCGGAGTCCTCAGCATCTTCATCGAAGAGCCGCAGTTCCAGGGACAGACGAAGGATCGGTTGAACAATCCTGAACTGACCTCCGCGATCGATTCGGCGGTGCGTCCGGCGCTGGAGCACTGGTTGAACACCAATCGCTCGATTGCCGAGGCGATCGTCGCGCGCATCATCCTCTCCGCCCGCGCCCGTGAGGCGAGCCGCGCGGCGCAGGCCGAGGTGACGCGGAAGACCGCCACGTCAGGACGCCTCAATCTCCCCGGCAAGCTCAGTGACTGCACGGCGAGCGGCCGGGAGGACAGCGAGCTCTTCATCGTCGAAGGTGATTCCGCCGGCGGATCCGCCAAGCAGGGGCGCGATCGAGGCAAGCAGGCCATCCTTCCGCTGCGCGGCAAGGTCATGAACACGGAAGGCATGACGCTGGCGAAGGTGCTCGAGAACAAGGAGCTGGCCGATCTGGTAACGGCGCTGGGCTGCGGTCTGGGGAAGAACTTCGACCTGTCGAGACTGCGCTACGGCCGCGTCATCATTCTGGCGGATGCGGACTCGGACGGCCATCACATCGCCACGCTGCTGCTGACCTTCATCTACCGGCATCTGCCGCAGCTCATTACCAGCGGCAAGGTGTTCCTCGCGCAGCCGCCGCTGTATCGCATCGATATCGGCAAGGAAACCGTGTGGGCCCTCGACGATGGGCACCGCGATCGGCTGTTGAAGCTGCACGGCAACGGCCGTTCGCATGCGGAGATCACTCGATTCAAGGGACTCGGCGAGATGATGCCGAAGGTCCTGTGGGAAACGACGCTCAATCCGCGGACGCGACGGCTGCTGCGCGTTGACATCGCCGATCAGATACAGACGGATCGCATCATCAACGAGCTGATGGGCAAGGACGCGTCAGCAAGGTTCCGTTTCATCATGGAGCGTGCCGAAGATGCGCAGGAGCTCGACGTTTAGCCCGCGCGTGTGCGACAACCGCCCACAGCCATGTCGTGACGGCAGCCGCCAGATGCGCGCGCCGAAGTAAAATCACGCGCGCATGGCCACGGTCGCGTCCGCGAATCCATCCCGATACGACCGATCTCTCATCGAAGGTCCCATCGTGCCGGCAGTGTGGAAGCTGGCATGGCCGACGATGCTGCAGAACGTCATCGCAGGGCTGCAAGGCATCATCGACCACGTGATGGTCGGACACTTCGTTGGCTTTGTCGGCAACGCGGCCATCGGCGTCAGCTGGCAGATCGTGCTCGTGGTCATCGTCTTCATCAGCTCTGTGTTCACCGGCATGGCGGTGCTCGTCGCACGTTTTGCCGGCGCCGGCGACTCGTACAAGGTAAATCGCGTCGTCTACCAGTCGTTCCTGACCGCCGCCGGCCTGTCGGTGCTGCTGGGCGGCGTCGGATGGTTCGCCGCGCCGTGGCTGCTGACGCTGGTTAATGCCGCACCCGAGGTCCGACACGAGGCGCTGCCGTTTCTGCGGACGATGTTCGCCGGCATTGTCGGCATGATCTTGTTTTTCATGCTGAGCGGCGCGTTTCGCGCCGCTGGGGATCCGCGGACGCCGCTTCGTCTCGGTCTGGCGATGACGGTGCTGACGATCGCGTTGAACGTGACGCTGATTCGGACGTTCGGCACGATTGGCGCCGCGTTCGGCACGGTGACCAGCAGCACCCTGGTGAGCGCCTACGGTGTGTGGCGTTTGACGCGCCCGGAGTCGGTCATTCACTTCGAGAGCGGCATGAGCCGCGCGCCTGACTGGAGCATCATTCGCTCGCTCTTCAGATTCGGTCTGCCGACAGGCGTACAGGGGATCGCGATGAATGTCGGCGGGGTCTTCCTGCTGCGCTTCATCGGATCGCTGGAGTCGAGCGCGGCCGCGCAGGCCGCATTTGCCGTCGATTACACCGAGCTGTTCTCGCTGATTACCTGGACGTCCACTGGTCTGCTCGGTGCCGCGGCAACGATCGCCGGGCAGAATCTCGGGGCCGGCAATCCCGATCGCGCGGCGGAAGGCGTCCGCGTCGCGTCGCACATCGGTCTCGGCGTGGCGGCGATTGTCGGCGCCATGTTTCTCCTCGTGCCGGAATATCTCCTGGCGGTGTTTGGCATGACCGATCCCCTGGTGCTGTCGATCGGCCGGCAGCTCCTCGGGTATCTCAGCATCTCCGGGTTATTCATCACCATGGCGTTGAGCTATACAGGGGGCCTTCAGGGAACGGGCGATACGCGCAGCCCGCTCTACATCTCGGTCATCTCACAGATCGCCATACCCCTCGGACTCTGCGCCGTCGTCCGGATGATCAGGCCGCTGGTTCCCGGCGACATCTGGATTGCCATCGTCCTCGGTCATTTCGCACGCTGTGTTCTCAGCGTGGCGAGGTTCAGACAGGAGAAGTGGAGGACGATCGCGGTGGATATTAAACCTGCGCGGCCATAAGAGTTCGGGCTCGGCGTCTGTTGCGATCGAATTTACGTTTCTGTCCTCATAGAGTGGCTGTATGACCATTGCTGGGATTACGAGAGTCCCACCCCCCGTGAACGAACCGAATCTCGGCTACCTGCCGGGCTCGGCGGAACGCGCCGAGTTGAAGGCGCGGCTGAAGGAGATGGCGGGTCAACGGATCGACATTCCCGTCATCATCGGCGGGCGCGAGATTCGAACCGGCCGCACGCATCAGGCGGTGATGCCGCACAACCATCAACACGTGCTGGCCGACTGGCACATGGCCGACGGGACGCACGTGCAGGAGGCGATTGCGGCCGCGAAGAAGGCCGCCTGCGAGTGGTCACGTTGGCGGTGGGAGGATCGCGCCGCCATCTTTCTGCGCGCTGCCGAGCTGCTGACGACGACGTGGCGGCAGACGCTCAACGCGGCGACGATGCTTGGGCAGTCGAAGACCGCGTTTCAGGCGGAGATCGACTCCGCGTGCGAGCTGATTGACTTCCTGCGGTTCAACGCTTCCTTCGCGCAGGAGTTGTACGGCGAACAGCCGATCAGTTCGCATGCGGTTCAGAACCGGATCGACTACCGACCGCTCGAAGGGTTTGTCTACGCGATCACGCCGTTCAACTTCACGGCGATCGGCGGCAACCTGCCCACCGCGCCGGCGCTGATGGGCAATACCGTCATCTGGAAACCCGCGTCCAGCGCGATGCTGAGCGCGTACTACATTTTCCGCCTGCTCGAGCGTGCCGGGCTTCCGCCGGGCGTCATCAACTTCGTCCCTGGCGATCCGATTCAGATCAGCAGCATGCTGCTCGATTCACCGGATCTCGCCGGCATTCATTTCACCGGCAGCACCAGCGTGTTCAACGGCATGTGGCAGAAGGTCGGCGAAAACGTGGGCCGCTACCGCTCGTACCCGCGCATTGTCGGCGAAACCGGCGGCAAGGATTTCATCGTCGCGCATCCCTCAGCGGACGCGCAGGAGGTCGCCGTGGCAATCGCGCGCGGCGGTTTCGAGTATCAGGGGCAGAAGTGTTCCGCCGCCAGCCGCGTCTACATCCCGAAGTCACTGTGGCCGCAGGTTCGTGATCGGGCCGTCGGCATGATGCGAGACATCCGGATGGGAGACGTCGCGGATTTCCGGACCTTCATGGGTGCCGTCATCGACAAGAAGGCGTTCGACAGGATCGGTTCGTACCTCGATGATGCGCGGAAGAATGCAAACGTCGTGCAGGGTGGCGCGGCGAAGGGCGACGACGGTTATTTCATCGAGCCAACGTTGATTCAGACGACCGATCCCTCCTACCGGCTGCTGTGCGAAGAGATCTTCGGACCGGTGGTGACGGTCTACGTTTATGAAGATTCTGCCTGGGCCGACACGCTACACACCATCGACCGCACATCGCCGTACGCACTCACCGGTTCCGTGTTCAGCACCGATCGGAAGGCGGTGCTCGAGGCGACCGATGTGCTGCGCAATACCGCTGGCAACTTCTACATCAACGACAAGCCGACCGGAGCCGTCGTAGGGCAGCAGCCGTTCGGCGGGGCGAGGGCGTCGGGGACCAACGACAAGGCGGGGTCGAAGCTGAATCTGGTGCGCTGGGTCAGCGCGCGCACGATCAAAGAGACGTTCTCGCCGCCGCGCGATTACAAATATCCGTATATGGCGGAGGAATAGGCGCGCGCCCATTGACGGAGCGCCTTAGTCATCACGATTCCAGCAGCAGGTGGCCGGGATCCTCGATGAACTCCTTGATCTTCACAAGGAACTGCACCGCCTCGCGGCCATCGACGAGACGGTGGTCGTAACTGAGCGCCACGTACATCATCGGCCGCACGGTCACCTGGCCGTCCACGGCGACGGCGCGATCCTGAATTTTGTGCAGGCCGAGGATTCCAACCTGTGGTGGATTCAGGATCGGCGTGCTCATCAGCGACCCGAAAACGCCGCCGTTGGTAATGGTGAACGTACCGCCGGAGAGATCCTCGAGCGTCAGCGTTCCGTCGGCGGCGCGTTTGGCGAAATCGCGAATCGCATGTTCGAGCTCCGCAAACGACATCCGATCCGCATCGCGCAGGACGGGGACGACGAGGCCGCCTTCCGCTCCGACGGCCATGCCGATGTCGTAATAGCGCTTGAAGATGATCTCGTCGCCACTGATCTCGGCGTTCAACGGCGGGAACGCACGCAGCGCGGCGATTGAGGCCTTGACGAAAAACGACGCGATGCCGAGCCCGACGCCGTGCTGCTCCTTGAACGCGTCCTTGCGCCGGTCCCGCAGCGCCATCATGGCGCTCATGTCGATCTCGTTGAACGTCGTCAGCATCGCGGCGGTGTGCTGTGCTTCCACGAGTCGCCGCGCAATCGTCGCGCGGCGCTTCGACATCCGCTGACGTTCTTCGGTGCGTGCACCGGCGCGCTGCGGTGATGGCGCTTTCGCCACCTGTGGCGCCGGCGCGATCGCCTTCTCGACGTCCTGCTTCATCACGCGGCCGGCGGCGCCTGACCCTTGAATCGACGTCAGACTGACGTCGTGCTCGCGGGCGACGTTTCGCGCTGTCGGCGTCGCTTTCGATCCGTTGCCTGCGGACTTCGGTGCGGGAGCCGGTGCGGCAGACGCACTGGGCGGGGCGGACACAGCTGCCGATGGCTTGGCCGCCGGAGCGGCCGCCGATTCGTCAAGCACCGCCAGCAGCTCACCGATCTTCACGTCATCCCCTTCCTTGTGCTTGATACTGGTGATGACGCCGCCTCGTTCGGCATTGACCTCGAGATCGATCTTCTCCGTCTCGAGCTCGACCACCGGCTCTCCCAGCTCGACGCGGTCCCCCTCCTTTTTCAGCCATCGTGCAACGCGCGCCTCCACGACGGACTCACCCAGCTCCGGAACGACGATGTTGGTCATGAGCGGCTCAGACTTCCTTGGAGAGAACCATCGACGGCTCTGTCGCGTGCGTACCGAGATCGAACGCCTGCTCGACAAGCGTCTTCTGATTCAACTGGTGCCATGCCGCCGAACCTTCCGACGGGCTCGAGCTGCGCGTGCGGCCGATGTAGCGCAACGGGCAGCGGTCGCCGATCAGTTCTTCGAGATGCGACCGCATGAACGCCCAGGCGCCCATGTTCTCGGGCTCCTCCTGCAGCCAGACGACGTCGCGAACGGATGGATATCGGGCGAGGAGCTCGTTCAGCGCGACTTTCGGAAACGGATAAAGCTGTTCGACGCGGCAGATGGCGATGTTCGTGGCAGCAGCGCGACGCTCGTTCGTGATCGCGTCAACGAACACCTTCCCGCTGCAGAGGATGACCCGGTCGACGTTGCCCCCGCGTCTGCGTGCGTCTTCGTCGTCGATGACCGGCAGGAAGCGGCCCTCTTCCAGTTCGCGCGGAGTTGATGCGACGGAAGGGTGCCGCAGCAGGCTCTTGGGGGTCAGGATGATCAGCGGCAGAGGGTCGCGTTGCAGCAGGGCCGCCTGTCGTCGCAACACGTGGAAGTACTGGGCGGCCGTGGTGCAGTTGACGAGGCGGAGATTGATATCGGCAGCGGCGTCGAGAAAGCGTTCGGGACGGGCGCTGGAATGCTCCGGCCCCTGGCCTTCGTAGCCGTGCGGCAGCAGGAACACCAGCGACGGCGTCAGTCCCCACTTGGCGCGGCCTGAAGTGACGAACTGGTCGAGCATCACCTGCGCGCCGTTGATGAAGTC
>Ga0070683_100005323_pt1 | contig 10727 bp, 11 predicted proteins | sample KBSC713LmetaG_FD_64662 | JGI IMG/M metagenome (GOLD analysis project Ga0070683, IMG submission 64662) | Corn rhizosphere microbial communities from Kellogg Biological Station, Michigan, USA - KBS C7.1-3L metaG | ecosystem: Host-associated > Plants > Roots > Rhizosphere ...
CGCTGGGCGGCATGGGCCAGGAGCTCCCGGTCGGCAGCGAGCGTCTGCCGAAGGGCGAGGGTGAAGGCCCGCGCATGACCGGTCCAGACGTATTCACTCCGCCCGAACTGAAACTGCCGGGCTACATCCCGCAGCCGGTCCAGGACCTGGTCCAGACTGCACACACCAATCCCTTTGATCGCACCGGTTCGCTGGATGGTCCCATCCAGCGCCTGGCTAAGGCCGCCGGTGAAGATCCCAGTCGCGTAGTGAAGGCCTGGAGCGACAACCCCGACGCCCTGCGCGCACTGGATGAGGCGATGACGCAGTCCCAGAGCCGTCTGGGTCGACTGCAGCAACAGCTGGGCTACGACACGAGCAACACTCAGGCGGTGTCCGAGATGGTAGGCGAACTGGCGCGCTACCAGGCGCTTCAGGAGGCGGTCGGCAAGCGCCTGCCCAAGGCGGGCTCACTGCTGGAAGGCCTGTCCGCGGACACGATGAGCGGGCAGAAGAACCTGATTAGTCAGGTCGAAACGATGGCCGGCAATGCCAAGATGACGCCTGAAGAGTGGGCATCTCAGCTGTCCAAGGTGGACCTGACCGACCCGGACAAGCTGTCGAACTTTGCCAAGATCGCGCGGAACTATACGTTCACCGACAAGCTCACCGCGCTGTGGTACTTCAATCTGCTCTCGAATCCGCTGACGCATATTCGCAACATCGTCTCGAACACTGCGACCGCGGTCGGCACGCCGGCGGAGAGCCTGGGCGCTGCGGGCTTCGACCCGCTGGCCAGGCGCCTACTGGGCGATACTGGTCCGCGCCAGCGCTACGCGGGCGAGTCCATCGCCCAGCTGCAGGGCATGAAGGACGCAATCGCCGATCCGGGCACCTGGCGCGATACGCTCGACGCGCTGAAATACGGCACGCCAGGCAAAGGCGGCGAGATCACGCGCCTGACGCACGAGCCGTTTGCTGGAACGCCACTCGAGGCGCTGGGCTATCCCGGCCGCGCGCTCGAGGCCGAAGACCAGTTCTTCCGCGGCGTCAATGGCGCCGGCGCACTGCGGGGTGAGGCGTACCGCATCGCCAAACAGGAAGGCCTGAGCGGCGATGCGTTCGCTGAGCGGGTTGCACGCCTGACCAGCGCGCCGACGCAAGAGATGCTGGATAGCGTCGGCAAGCAAGCGGAGTACCGCGTCTTCCAGCAGAACGACGAGTTCGCCTCCAAGCTCAACGCCGCCTGGAATAAATGGCCTGTGCTCAAGTTCGTCGTACCGTTTACTCGCACGCCGATCAACGTCACCAAGTACATGCTGGAGCGTTCACCGCTGGGCGCACTGAAAATCGGCGCGGACTTCAGCACCAAGGCTGGGCGGCAAGCACTGCGCGAAGCGGGCGCCGGCGACCTGGCGGACCGTATGTCGCGCACGGCGATGGGTAGCGCGCTCATGGGCGGTCTGTACGCCTACGCCGCCTCCGGCGACAACCTGACCGGCCGCGCACCGGATGACCCGACCGAGCGCGACGCCTTCTACCGTTCGGGCAAACTCCCGTATGCCTTCAAGGATCCGGTCACCGGCAACTGGCACAGCTACCAGGCGCTGCAGCCGTACTCGACGCTGATTGGCTCAGCCGCGGATATCGCCGACGCCGTCAAGCGCGGCCAGCTCAAGGACCCTGAGGACATCGGTGGGGTAGCGACCATGGCCGGCCTGGCGGCCGGCAAAGGCTTGCTGAATCAGACCTGGACGCAGGGGTTGTACGACACGCTGGACCTGTTCCAGAACGGCTCTAGCGGCGGCAAGGACCCCACCAAAGAGATCGAACGCCTGGCGACGCAGTACGCCAGCAATGCCATCCCTGGCTCAGCACTGCTGCGCGGCCTGGCGCGCATGACCGACAACACGGTGCGCGACCCGAACAGTGTGCTCGAAGGGGTTGCCGCCAACCTGCCGGGCGTGTCGCATACGGTGCCCGAGCGGTTGGACAATTTCGGGTTTCCCGTGGAGCGCCCACAAAGCGGGCTCGATGCCTTCCTCAACCCCTTCCCGAGCAGCCACGTGCGCGATGACCCGGTCGAGATCGAATTGCACCGACTCCAGGACGCGTACGGCGTCGAGCCAGGCGCGCCCGACAAGAACATCACTTTGCTCAACGGGAAGCTTCCCGTGGAGTTGACCGACGACCAGCAGCGCCGCTACCAGGAGCAGTCTGGCCAGCTCGCGTACGCGCTCCTGACAGCGCTTGTCGACACCGACTCGTGGAAGAAGCTACCAGACGAGCAGAAGGCGAAGGAGATCGAGCGTATTTACAGCAAGTCGCGCGAGGTGGCGCGCACGATGATGACGCCGGAGCTACTGGGGCAGGGCCTCGAGGGCTATCAGCGTCAACAGAATCGGCGCGATGCGATCAGGATTCAAGCAGCAACTCCTGGTCAGGACCAGGAAGAACTCGACGCTCTAGCCAACGCAGGATGACGACGGTGACGAACAGCAGTGAGGGGAACAGCAGTATCCAGGCAGGCCAGGTGAGCCAATTCCACGGCCCCGGTACGCGCGTGACCCAGGGGAACAGCGCGAGCCAGATCAGGAAGACGGCGCCGATCACGATCCAGGTGAATACGGCCCAGATGCGGTCGCGACGCCGCATGGCTTTGAGCGCTCGCTCGCGACGGCGCTGTTCCCAGATGGTGATCTTCTCAGGCTCGAGGAGCGCCTCCCAATCGCGCTCGGGTGACTCTTCCGACATGCCGCGCACTGTATCCAATTTTGGAGGGAAGTGATGGCTGAATCGAAGACAACGCAGTTCACGCCTGAGCAGACCCAGGCCATCCTCGCTGCAATCCAGACTGGTGGCGGTACGGGCGCCATCAGCGCGCCGCAGGGTCAGGAAAACATCGTCATCAAGAATGACAAGTTCGACGCATCACAGCCGGTGTCGGCGACGAACTCTCCGATTATTACGGTGCCCAGCCCCAACGCCGCCGCGAAGCCGAGCACGGCGCAGCCGACCGCGTACGGCAGCGCCGACACGGGCTGGTACGTCCTGGACCCCTCGTCGCCGAACGGCGTCAAGCTGATCGTCCCCGCGCATACCCCCAACGCCGACGACGAGGTCAACAAGGCGCTCGACCGCCAGAAGAATGAAGCCCTCCGCAACGAGCGCCAGGCGAACTCGGACGCGGGCAACGGCTACATAACCGCCGCAGAGCTGCAGAAACTGCAACTCGACGCTCGCGCACAGGGCCTCAGCGAAGCCCAGCTCAAACAGAAAATTTACGAATTCGATCAGTCACAGGGCCAGCAGCAGCGGCAGTTCGACAAGACGCAGGCGGAGAAGGAAAAGGTCGACGCCGCCAACATCGGGCTGACCACCGCGCAGACGGCCGGCCAGCAGGCGACCACTCAGCGCACCGGCGCCGAGACGCAGCAGATCCAGCAGAACATCGACGTCACTAAAGCCAAGCTGCCCGGCGACCTGGCGCAACAGGCCGCCACGCTGGCAGGCACAGAGGCGTCTACGGCCGGCCAGCAGGCGACGACTCAGCGCACCCAGCAGCAGATCGCCCAGGGCAATGCGCCGACGGTGCAGACCACGCCGACGGGCATGTCGATCTGGCAGCGCGACCCGAACTCCGGTGCGGTGTCGGCGGCGGGCATCAACCCCGAGTTCATCCCCAAGACGCAGGCGGAGGTGGCTGCGCGCGTCGGTCAGATCCAGTCGCTGATGCAGGCCAAGGGTGCGGAAGTGCAGGGCAAGGTCGGTCAGACCATCGCCGGTAAGCAGTACACCGCCGACGACGCGCTGAGGGAATACAACTCCTGGTACGACGCCCAGGTCGCGCCCCAGCAGCAGAGCCTCCAGGCCGCGCAGCAGGCCGCGCAATTCCAGCAGGCCAAGGACCAGACCGAGATGCAGCGCGCGTCCTACCAGACCGCGCTGGGGGCTGGTACGCAGGCCATCAGCGCCTTCGCGGGCATGCAGAACGGGCGGGTGGGCCCGGGCTTCGAGGCTGCCAGTGCCGCTGCCTCCAAAGGCGACTTCGCAGGGCTGGGCGCGGTCCCGAATGCGGTGACGTACCAGGCGCCGGACCTGACCAAGACGGCCAACGACGCGGTCATGGACGCGCTCAAGTACATCTCGCCGACCGCGGCGGCAGCCACCGGCACGCCGCCGCCCAATTTCCAGGCCATCGACGTGCCTGGTCAGCTGAATCGCACCCGGTACATGCCCAGCGGGATGCCGACTCCGCCAGTTCCCGCCGCCCCGGCCGCTGCGCCAGCGCAAGGGCTCCCGCCGGTCGCCCCCATACCGCCCGCAGTCCCACCCGGGATGATCAATCCTGCGTACCAGAAGATGTACCCCGGCGGCGGAGCAGGCACGCCGGCGACGGGGCCCATCGTCGGCGCGACGACGGGCACGGGAACCCCCTGGGACTGGATGCAGTACCAATTCGGAGGCTAAGCGCTTATCATGCAACCCGAACAACCAAACACGCCTTCTCAGGGTGTCGAGAGCGCACCCGATGCAGTCGCGGCGGAACCGGTTTCCGACGAGCCGAAGGAAGGGTCTTCACCACACTGGTGGGATCGGTTACTCAACCGACGCACCACGGAGACCCCGAATGACGGCGGGGAACTGGGGACGGACGGACAAGCGTCGAGCAAGCTCACGCTGACCCAGGAGGAGTTAGACCGTCGAATCCAGGCTGAGACCGACCGCCGAGAAGCGAAGCGGCTCCAGGAGGCGAGGGCGGCTGAACGCCGCAAGCTTCGGGATGAAGATCCCTGGCAATTCGCCCAGAGAGAGCGCGAAGCCGAGCAGCAGCAACAGCAGACGCAGGGCCTCGCGTCATTCTTCGCGGATATCGGAACGCAGCACGACCGGGTCGCCATCGACCCACTCATGGAAATGCTGCCGATGAGCGAGCGCGAGCGGATTATGAAGCTCGAGGGCGCCGGAGTCGGCTTGCAGGGACGGAACTTGATTGTTCGAGAGGCTTTGAAGAGCCTCCAGAAGCAGGCACAAGCCCAGGCTGAACGCGACGCTGAGGCGAAACTCCGCCGCAATCCCGCGTTCCGCAAGCAGGTCCTTTCGGAGTCACGTCAAGGCTTCGCCGATCCAGACCTGCTGCCGGCCAGCGCGCCGAGCGCATCTGACAAAAAGGTCGCCGACATCCTCCGCGACTACTACGGCGTCGGGGGAGCGCGACACAACACCGCGGGCTGACTCGGCGCTGAGCGAATCGCGAGAGTGAGCCCCGTTCAATAAGAGGGCCACTCTCACGCCTTACAACAGCATCGCCTCTCGTGCCACGCCTGGCTCAGGTCCGCTGATCCCTGAAGAAGTCCAGCGGGAAATCGTTCAGTCCATCGAGGTCAAGAGTGCTGCGCTGCAGCTCATGCCGCACGTCCGCATGAAGCGCGCCCAGCAGCGCATCCCGGTCATGTCGCAGCTGCCAGTGGCGTACTGGATCACCGGCGCCAGCCTCGACGCGCGCGATATCGGCATGAAGCAGACGACGTCGCTCCAGTGGGACAACGTCTACCTGAACGCCGAAGAAATGGCCGTGATCGTCCCCATCGCCAAGAACCTGCTGGACGACATGGATTACGACTTCTGGGCGCAGACGCGTCCGAAGATCACCGAAGCCTTCGGCGTCGCCCTGGACGACGCGATTTTCTTCGGCACCAACGCACCGTCGACCTTCCCGCCCAGCATCGTCTCCGGCGCCAACTCCGCAGGCAACCTGGTCATCGCGGGCACCTCCACCGTCGACTTCGTCGACGACGTCAACACCGCCATGGGCCTGGTGGAGGCGGACGGCTACGACGTGACCGGCTTCTGGGCTCGCCGCCAGGTTAAGGCCAAACTCCGCGGCATGCGCGACACGACCAAGGGCATGCTCTTCGTCGGCGACAACAGCACCCCGAACGCCGCGATCAACACCGGCAGCCTCTTCGGCGAGCCCATCGTCTTCTCCAACGCTGGCCTGGCGAGCTTCAACACGGGCGCCACCGGCTACAGCATGATCGGCGGAGAGTGGGACCAGTCCATGCTCGCCATCCGCGACGACATCAGCATGGAAATGTTTGACACGGGCGTCATCACGGACAATGGCTCGCCGCCCGTCATTCAGTACAACCTCATGCAGCAAGATATGGTCGCGCTGCGCGTGACCGCGCGGTTTGCCTGGGCGATTCCGAATCCCATCAACCGCCAACAGGCGACCAAAGCGTCGCGCTATCCGTTCTTCGCTATCCAGCAGAAGGCCGCCACCGGCGGTGAGGGCTGAGCCATGCGAGAAGATCCCAAACCTCCGGTCCCGCCGACTCCGCCTGAACCAGAGCCAGAACCTGAGCCGGCACCCGAGCCTGGAGCCTGACCATGCCTGGCGGACGTGCCTATAAGAAGCCTGTCAGCCAGGCCCAGGCCCGCTTCTTTGGAGCTGCGGCTGGGGGCAACGTCCCCGGCTTCGACCCCAAAGAAGCGCAGCGGAAGCTGAAGGGCACCGATGAGAGCAAGCTGCCCAGGACCGCTAAGGGAAAGGGGAAGAAGTAATGCCCAAGGTTCGCACCCTGGTGCCGGTCACCCACCCCAAGACCGGTGAAGTCTTCGCGGCTGGCGTGGAGGTGGACGTGGATGACGAGGTCTTCCGCGACTGGCGCGCCGACGGGAAGGTCTCCGATGTCGCTATTGAGCAGGAGCAGGCCAAGCAGCAAGGCGTCTACGACGCGCGCACCGGCCGCGAAGACACCACCAGTACCAAGCCCTCAAAGAGCAAGGACAAGGACTGATGGCGCGTCTCCGTTTTCTGGCCGCCGCGGCCGACCCGCGCCCTGGCCAGGAGGGCATCGTCTACGGTCCGCAGCACGAGACGGACTTTGATGCCGCGGACTACGAGTTCGTAAAGTCGCTGCTGCTGGATGGCAAAGCGGAGGTCATCGACGCGACCGGGCTACCCACCCTGCTCCCGCCGAGCGAGGCGGTCTGATGTCGGACATCGTCTTCCTGGCGCCCGCGGCGGACTCGGCGGTGCCGACCACCATCCACGGAGCTGGCCACGTCGGCGCCTTCACCGACGAGGCGTTCGTGGCCAGACTGATCAATGACGGCAAGGCCTCATACCGCGGCGCGCGCATTCGCGGCACGGGCGTCTCGGGCATCGCCGCCACGCTGGCCACGGTCAACTGGATCGTGGACCAGGCCTGCACGGGCATGTCGGTGGACTACGGCACGACGACCGCCTACGGATCGACGCAGGCCGCCACACCGCCAGCAGGTAGCGGCGCGATTGTCGCCAGTTTGACGGGCCTCACCACCGGCACGCCCTACCACTACCGCATCAATGTCACCTCCGGCGGCTTCACGACTTCCACTCCGGACGCAACCTTCAGGACCGCATAAGCGTGATCACACTGGCGCACCTCGAGCAGGAAGTCGCGCGGCGTACGGGGCCGTTCTTTCAGGCTGCGCAGGATTCTTCGGTGCCGACCACGTCGACGACGGGCTCGGCGTATATGCCTGGGCTGCGCTCGTCCGCGGTGCTGGGCGGTCCGGAGAACCTGTGGCTGCTGCGCCGTGGCGTGCTGTCCGACGGGAGCCCTGTTGCTGCATACAACCCGCAGGACCGCACGCGCATGGTGCAGAGCTTTGACGCCAGCGCGGGGCGCGTGGTCATCGACCGCAACTGGTACCGCGCCATGGACCCCAGCGAGCTGGCCGACTTCACCCACCTCCATCCAGACCAGGAGCTGCGCCAGGCCGTCCTGGCCGGCTTGCGACGCTGCTTTTCGGAAGACACCCTGCCGGCGCTGATCACCAGCGGCTACGGCGATATCGACCTGACGTATCAGTACCCCTGGATCACCAACCCGAGCCAGGTCACCCGCGTGCAATACGGCTGGTACAAGCCGTACGCCGACGCGCCGTTCGAAGCCACCATGCAGCAGGGCCACGTCATGCTGCGCGGCACCAGCGGCAGCACTGCGCCCGCAAATGTGTGGGCTACCGCGCTGCGGCCGGCGTGGACCTGGGTCAATGGCACTGAAAGCCTCAGCGGTCCCGTCGACGACAACGATCAACTGGACGTCGACCTGGACTACGCCGCCAGCGCAGGCCACATCGAAGCCTGGCACCTCTTCCCCTCACACATGTATGCGGCCGCCGCAGGCAACCTGCAGGCGACGCAGGAAATGGCCGCGCGCGAGTTCACGCGTCAGTCGCTGATCTATGGTCCAGCTCCCACCAACCGCATCGGCTTCAGTGAGGTGGTCAGCCTGCCGCTATGACCGACGTCGTCAATACTGAGCCGCGCGTCAACTGGAACCCTGTCGGTGGGGAGCCGCTGCCGCCGACCTGGGCGCAGGGTCCGCCGGGGCCGCCGGGGCCAGCGGGTCCGATTGGGCCGATGGGCCCAGCCGGCATCGATGGGCAACCAGGCATCGCTGGTCCGATGGGTCCCGCCGGCGCGACAGGCGCGACCGGGCCTCAAGGGCCAGCCGGCATCAATGGCTCGCCCGGCCCCCAGGGTGTACCTGGTCCCACGGGTCCAACAGGGCCGATGGGCGCCGGTATTCCCACCGGCGGGCTCACCAATCAGTACCTGATTAAGGCGTCCAACGCGGACTATGACTACGCCTGGGGCACGCCGAGCGGGGCCGGCATCCAGTTGCCCTTGACGCAAGACCTGACCTTCAGCCCCGATGCAAGTTGGAACATCGGCTCTACGAGCGACTTCCGTCCGTACCAGGTCTACGTCTACTCCAATATCCGCATCGGCGGGAGTGGCGAACTCAACGTGCTGCCTGACACGATTGCGGCGGCGTACGACCTAACGATCCGCGCAGGTTCCGGGCAGCCGCTGCGGTTAGGTGCTGGTGGAAGCAACCGCTGGACGATTGATAGTGCTGGCAACTTCACGGCAGTCTCCGACAACGCCTACGACATTGGCCTGAGCGGGGCTACGCGCCCGCGCACGGCGTATCTGGCTACCAGTGCTGTTGTCGGGACCGGCGCGCAGATCGCCACGCTCAACGGCTCGCTGCTCCTGGGCAGTTCGACCTTCTCTTTGAGTGGCACGTCGGGGCTGAACCTGGCTACAGCGGGCACCAGCCGCTGGAATATCGGCACCACCGGACACCTGACCGCGTTTGCGGACAACCTCTATGACATTGGCGCCAGCGGCGCGAACCGTCCACGCAACGCGTTCATCGCCAATCAGTTGACCGTCGGAACGAACGGTATCGTCACGCCCAGTATCGTCGGCCCAGCCACGCTGAACCTTGGTGCAGCGGGCAATTGGCAGTGGCAGATCAATAACCAGGGTCACTTCATCGCGACTGCTGACGCCACCTACGACATCGGGCTGAGTGGCGCGAGCCGACCTCGCAGCGTGTACGTGGCGATGTCGGTGCTGGTCGGGCCGTCACTCACCATCGATTCATACAACATCGGCGGCGGTGCAGGGAATCTACGTGTCGGGACATACTCCGCGACCACCCTGACGCTGTTTTCCAACAACGTGGACCGCTGGCAAGTGACAACCGCCGGGCATTTCGTGGCGGTCACCGACAACACTTTGGACATCGGCGCGAGCGGCGCAACCAGGCCGCGCGACCTGTTCCTGGGCCGCAATTTGAGTGTGGCGGGCACCGTCGGCGTGAACACGCCACCTACCGCCACAGTGCTGGTGACCAGTAAGGCGCTTGGGTCCGCCGGCACCACTTACGGCTTCCAGTACCTCAACTCTGCTCTCACCACCAACTTGTTCTACACACGCGACGACGGCGTCGTGTACATCACTGGCCCACTCTGGATCAACAGCGGCGGCAGTGAGCGCATCCGCACTCCAGTCAACAACCCTGCCGGATTGAGCCTTGAGAGCACCGATGGCTACTTGTTCGTTTCGGGTAAGAGCGGCGCGCACTTGATGGGCAATGCCTTTTACGACGGCACAAACTGGAACCGCTTCAATGTCGGCAGCAGCGCGATGGGTGTCATCGCGGGCCCAGACACGATTAGCTTCTACGCGGCGCCGTCTGGTGCGAACCCAATTGCCTGGGTGAGCGTGGTAACGATCAATGGCACGGGTGACACAACGTTGAGTGGCAAGCTGTCCGCAGGCTCATTCAAGCTGTACTACACCACCGCCACCAACGGCTGGACGATTGACCGCTGGTCGTCATTCATCATCATCAATGTTCCCGGCTCCACGACCTACTTGCCGAATGGAAGTGGTCGCTCGGGCGAGTGGGTGATCGTCAAGAACTGGTCAGGCTCTGCCGTGACTATTGCCGCATCAGCCGGTCAGGTGATCGGCATGCCAGACGGATCAGGCCCCACGTCCATCTCCATTGCCCACGGTCAGGCGTACACATTTGTAGCGGATGGCGGCGCGGGCATGATGGTTGTCTCCAGGGCTATCTGAAACGAAAGGATCACTGCATGACTCTCCCCGTTGAACCGTCTCCGCCCGCAACCGTCGGCACGCAGCCGCGCAACGCCGACGAGGTGAACGCCCTGGTGGGCACTCACTTGCGCGGGTTCATCGCTAACAAGAACACCATCAATCAAGACCACGACTTTTTCAACAGTGCCGACCTGAAAGCGGCGCCGTACTACTTCACCGTCGATCAGGAGACGCTGATCAAGTCGGCTATCGCAGATCTGGACACCGCCCTGGACGCCATCGATATGACCTTCATCAACCGCATCGTCGGCATGGGGTGACGTGCCGCTCC
>Ga0070683_100005324_pt1 | contig 10727 bp, 12 predicted proteins | sample KBSC713LmetaG_FD_64662 | JGI IMG/M metagenome (GOLD analysis project Ga0070683, IMG submission 64662) | Corn rhizosphere microbial communities from Kellogg Biological Station, Michigan, USA - KBS C7.1-3L metaG | ecosystem: Host-associated > Plants > Roots > Rhizosphere ...
TATATGGTGTAACTCCGCTTATCGCTCGTTTCAGAAACTATGGATTTATCTATCCTCAAGGTGAAACGAGGGACGCTAAGGATGTAACCAAGTCATACAAGAACATTACCATCATGACACAGCCTGTTCCTAAAGGCGGTTCAATCGGTAACAATATCAGAGTATGGCAACATGGTGGTGCATCAATGAATCCGACAAACGGAACGATGAACGATAATGTAGAGCTTTACACTTTGCGTGGCTCAAGGGTGGTGGCAGCGAACCAGTTCATTAATGTAGAAGCATCATAAAATCGGATGAAACAAGCAGCCTCAATCTAGGGGCTGCTTTTATTAAACTGTCCCGTTATTTCGGGAGGTCATAAGCCTTAAATAGTAATAAAAAAAACAAAAACAAAATGGCAACAATTAGAGACGTGCAGTACTCCATAAATGGAGAGCCGTTACAAAAAAGTAAACTAGGTAAAGATTTTAGGGGACTCGTAACCTACCCAAAAGACAAAAATGGTAAAGTTGTTTATCCAAAAGAAAAAGATTGGTATTTATTCAAATTAGTCGATAGTAATAAAAAGGGAGGAGTCAGGTTATCAAATACCGATGATGTAAAAAATCCAACTACAGGTAGAGTAGAGAGAATAAGGTTATTGAGTGGCGTTGATACTATTTGGCAGAAAGAACAAAAAGACGTAACCAAAGAGTACGCACAAATAAACTGGGTTGAGCTAAGGTTCTTTAGAAATCAGAAAATGTTACGTGTCTCTAAAGACAACCCAACGATGCTTGAATATTTAAGAGTAACAAATTCAAACATTGGCAATCCAGATAGGATAAGGGGAACTAGGCATGAGTTCTATGAGTATGATTCAGCTATTGCAGAAAAAGAACAATTTGAAAGAGAAGAGTTTGAATTGGAAATGGCAATACTAGCGAAGAACTCAAAAGTTCCTGAGATGAAAAAACATGCAGCATTCTTGGGTATAAGAATGATTAATGATGTTGGAGAGCCTAAAGGAGAGGATGGGATAAGGAGAGAATATGTGATGTACGCAAAAAGAAACCCAGATTACTTCAAACTAACAATGAATACAGAGGAAATAGAAATATCATGGCAGGTAAGGAAATGTATTTCTGAATCATTGATTGAAACGGGAAGAGAAGCGGGGAAGATATTCTGGGCTAATGGAGGAGGAATGATATGTGCAATTCCGCAAGGAGAAAATGCCCAAACATACTTGACAAACCTAGCGATGACAAATAGTAAAGAAGGGACTTTATTTAAAGAACAATTAAAACAAGTAGCTACATAAGCCAGCATCAGTACATATACGTCTATCAAACCATTTGCGAAGTGAATGGTAAAAGCTATGTTGGCATTCACGCCACCGATAATATAAATGATGGCTACTTAGGATGTGGTGTAATAATTAATAGACCATCATCAATATCTAGGAAATGTCCATTTCATAATGCCGTAAGGAAGTACGGATATGCTGCGTTCACGAAGCATATCCTATCCTTTTACGATACCTACCAAGAAGCACTTGAAGAAGAAAAGTATATAGTAAATAAGGAGTGGGTAAAATCAAAGAGAAATTATAATGTAGCGATAGGGGGGAATGGATATTTACTTGCAGGATATGACAAGGAAACAGTTAGTGGCTTCTATAGGGGCAGCAAGAATCATAGGTTCGGAAAGCCAGCGCACAATAGAAAAAAGGTACTACAATATTCGCTAGACGGAACTTTCATCAAGCTACACGAATCGGTGCTAGAGGCTAGCGAATCCATAAATGATTCTCCAACTAACGTCACAAACTGCTGCAAGGGTAGGTATGGACAAGCTGGAGGTTTTGTATTTAGATATGAAACGTATAGCGATAGGGAAATGGATAAGCTAAATGGAGCCTTGCGGGGAAGGCATAGGATATATAATACAGACGGCTCATGGACAATGAGCGAAGAAAGTAGAAAGAGAATATCAATAAGCCAAACAGGGAGAAGGGGTACAATACCAAGCCTAGAATCTAGAGTCAAAATGTCTTTAGCTAAACTCGGTAAGAAAAGGCAGCCTCATTCGGAGGAAACAAAAGCTAAGATAGGCAAAGCAAATAAGATTGCTCATCTGAAAAAAATAGGAGGCATAAGTGACTATTGACCAAGTTTATCGTTTGATGCAATATGTCATAGCTAAGAACCAAAATGGATACCTATCACCGGATGAGTTCAATATTGTCATAAATACCGCGCAAAATTCTTTCATGAATTACTTGTTGGGCGAGTTCCAACAGTATCAGCCGCAACGTCCAACAGCAAGAGTAGCTTACAGTCAGAATGAGATTACAAGGCAGCGATTGATTCCATTCATTAAGGAAAGAGTGCTAGATATTGATTCATCGGGCTTTTCTAATTATCCAGTTGACTACCAAGAGACAGACGCTATGATGAGTCTATATGGTTTTAATAGGATAAGATTCATTCAGCAGGATTCACAATTCTCATACATTAATTCAGTAATTGACCCAATAGCAACCAATCCCGTATTCCTAATAAAGAGAGAAGGATTCCAATTTTATCCAACAGACCTGTATCGGGTAAATCTTAGCTATGTCGGTACACCACAAGAACTTTTCTGGGCTAATATCAATAACATTTATGGTATCCCAATTTGGGATCAGGCTAATAGTACAGACCCAGTCTGGTTTGATGTTGACATGCTAGAAATCATTGCAAGGGCTTTGAGAATAGTGGGAGTGAATTTACAAGCAAATGATGTATCTGCTTATGCGGAAGAAATAAAAAATCAAGGACAATAAAAAATGCCAGTAAGCGCTCAACCATTCAATACCAAGTGGGATATTAAAGAAGACTACATCTTCTATTTAGAGATAACAGATGACGATGAAGTGCCTATTGATATTTCAAGTTGGTCTTTCCATTACATAGTATCGGATTCTGATGGGAATGTGGTATGGGATGTACTGAATGGTGATTTCTCAAGACCATCAACTGGGGTAATAACATTTACAAAAACAGTTGCCGATTTAGCTAGTCTTTTAGGATTGTATAGTTTAAGACTACTCGTAACTAAAAGTGATGCTGTCGATGACCCTTATATGATTGGACTTTATGAATTTGTTGATGAATGAAATTAATAATACGCCAATACGTTACGAATGTTAAGGTCATCCCGCAATCTTCAGGGGGCAATAAATTAATTGTTAGCAATACCCCAGAAGTAATAAAATTAATCATAAGGGAGGGAGCGCAAGGGCCAAAAGGCGATACAGGTGATGGCCCATCTGGGCCACAGGGAGATACTGGGGTGCAAGGTGATACTGGTGTTGGAGTACAGGGTGATACGGGAGTGGCTGGCACAAAGGGGGATACAGGAATACAGGGAGATTCTGGAATCGGTACTCAGGGTGATACGGGTGCATCGGGAGCACAAGGCGATACTGGTTCGTCAGGGGCAAAAGGCGATACGGGAACTGCGGGAGCACAGGGTGATACTGGAACGGGAATACAGGGTGATACTGGAGCAAAAGGTGACACTGGCTCGCAAGGCACTCAAGGTGATACAGGGATACGTGGCGATACAGGAACTCAAGGTACAAAAGGAGATACGGGAACATCTGGAGCGAAAGGTGATACCGGAACAGCCGGAGCAAAGGGAGATACTGGAACAACTGGTGCAAAAGGCGATACTGGTGTAGGGACAAAAGGAGATACTGGTATTCAGGGTGATACGGGAGTTGCGCCAACATTTACTGCTCCATCAGTAAGATCGGTGAGTGCTGCGGCAAGCGGAACGGGGAATGTGACTGCTAATTTACCTTCCGGTCAACAAGCAGATGATATTTTACTTTTAGTAGTAGAATCAGCAAATGAATCAATAGCAGTTACAGCAGGTTATCAGCAAATGGGGCCACAGAACGGACTTGGAACAGCAGCAGCAAGTGGCGCAACAAGGCTTGCGGTTTATTGGAAAAGAAGTACGGGTGGTGGTGAATCTGCGCCAACAGTTACAGACCCAGGGAACAGGGCTTATTGTGTAATGCTTGCAATATCTGGATGTGTTACAACGGGAACTCCCTTCCAATGGAAGGGTAACAATATTAAAAAGACCACTAGTACAAGCATGAGTATTGCTGGTGGTATTACAACTATTGACAATAATCTATTACTTGCTTTTGTTTCTAATGGTGTAAATAGTGCAAGCGGTCAATATTCCTCTATTGCAAATGCTGATTTAACATCTGTTACTGAGCAATTTGATGGCGCAAGTACTGATGGAGTTGGCGGTGGTCTTGGGGTATTCAGTGGGATAAAAGCAACACCAGGGACTTATGGTGCATGGACAGCGACATTAGCGAATACTTCAGTTGAGGTTTTCCTTTCAGTAGCAATGGTGCCATCTAATTCAGCAGTGGCTCCCATTGAAACTTACTTTTATCTAACGGGAGACAATGGGAATGATACTTTCATCTGGCCAAGCTGGGCAAGCCTTCTCGATGCGACAGTAATAGGCGCTGGTGGCGCTGGAGGACAGGGAATTGCATCTACTGCTGCTGGAGGCGGAGGGGGCGGGGGTGGCTGCTTTGTAAAAACATCGCTGGTAGTACAGCAATTAACTGGCACTGCATTGAGGGTTGTTGTAGGTAAAGGAGGTATAGGCGGAGCGACAAAAAGCGCAGCAGGTAATTCAAAAATTATAGACAATAACGGTTCTGGAAATACACTTTCCCAAGCAAATGGTGGTAATATTGGAGCCAATGCAACCTCTAACAGCGGTGGCAATGGAGGGGCGGGCGGTTCATCCTTCAATTTAGCCGCTGCTGCGGCTAATGCTACCGGGCTCGGCCATCAGGGCGGAGGGACGACCACAGGAGGTACAAGCGGTAATGCCGGAGCAAAAGGCGATATGGGTGGAGGCGCTGGCGGCGGCGGTAAGAATGCCACCGGTGCGGGTGCAGGAGGTTCATCTGAATATGGCGGCGGCGGAGGCGGTGGTGGTGCATCAACGGGAACAGCGGGAGCCGGAGGCATAGGTGGGGCAGGACAGGCAGGTGGAAGTTCTCAGGGTGGATTAGCGACAGAAACGGGCCAATGGTGGCTTGGCGGAAGTGGCGGGGCAGGCGGAGCGCAAACAACTCAGACTGGTGGCAATGGGGCACAACCAGGGGGCGGTGGTGGTGGTGGGGGTAATACAACTAATAATGGTGGTGATGGTGCGCCAGGGGCTATTACAATTATAGCTTACTGTTAGGATCACGAACGGTGCTGATGGTTCAGTGGTAATTGATATTTATTCTTAATAATGCAAGTAGAAGAAAAAAATATTATCCAATCTTGGAGTGAAGCCCAAATATGGGAGAAAAACTGGCACGATAATCAACAATTCAATACTTACAATGAAGAAACTAAACAGTACATATATGCTTCATTGATGGGGCTTAATCGGTATGCTACTAATTATTACGGAATAAGAGGTTGGGATTTTGGAAATCAATCGGTGTTAGATATTGGAGGGGGAGAAATATCAATGTTACTGAAGTCAAGGGCATCAAAAAGAGTAGTCGTTGACCCATTAAATTATGTTGGATGGATACGGATGAGGTATAAGGAAGCGGGAATAAAATTCCAAAATATTAAAGCTGAAGATATACGGTTTAATGAGCCATTCGATATAGGAATAATTTACAACTGTCTTCAACATACTGAACACCCAAGTATTATTGTAAACAAAATTAAAAGATACTGTAAGGTGATTCATGTATTCGAGTGGATAAACGAAGGTATAAGTGAGGGACATATCCATAATCTTACAGAAGAAAAATTAAACGAATGGTTTGATGGATATGGGAAAGTTGGCAACCTTAATCAATACCCATGTATTGGTCAATACTACTGCGGAATATTTAAAGGGGAATATTATGAGTAAAAGATTTCATCTGCTAGGGTTAGTCCATTTGCCTTGTAGCAAGGAATATATGTCATGCGCTTTTACGCAAAAAAATTACAAGTTAGCTAAGATGCTGCTATCTCTAGGACATGAAGTATTTTATTATGGGGCTGAAGGATCAACTGTTCCTTGCACCAAATTTATACAAACGCATACACTTAAAGAAATTGGACAAGCATGGGGGGATGGAGATAATAGGTTCGAAATTTTCTATGATTGGGAAAATTCTGATTTTAGACACGACTTCAACACTTCCAAAAAACCAGTTACTCTAAAGTATTATCAAAAGTGTATAGAGGAAATAAATAGGACAAAACTGGAGGATGATTTTCTTCTATGTACTCAAGGAGTGTATCAATCTCCAATAGCTGATGCAGTAAAATTGTTTCTTACTTGTGAACCTGGGATTGGGTATAGGGGTTCGGTTAAAAGTAGGTTTAGGGCGTTTGAAAGTTCCTACATTCAAAACTTTACCTATGGTAGTGAAGCCCCGTTCCAGTGTATAAATGGTTCATATTATGATAGGGTTATTGCCAACTACTTTGATGAAAATGATGTTGAATTTTCCGACGACAAAGAAGATTACTATTTCTTCATAGGTAGAATGATTAAAAGGAAGGGAATACTCACAGCCGCACTCGCTTGCAATGCTCTCGGTAAGAAATTAATAATTGCAGGTCAGGGAGCGCACGTAGATTCAAGGGGTTATCTAGTTCCCAATGAAGATCCAGATTTTGAGCTAGAACCTGGAACTTGGGAATATGTAGGTTATTGCGATGTGGAGAAAAGGAAAAAATACATGAGTAAAGCCATCGCCACATTCACTCCTACCGAATATCTTGAATGCTTTGCGGGGACGCATATAGAAAGTATGCTTCACGGAACGCCCCCAATAACGACAAATTTCGGTGTATTTCCAGGAACTATCCCCGACCACCTTAACGGTAAAGTAGGATTCAGGTGTAATACTTTACAGGATTTTGTTGATGCGGCAGTTAAGGCACAGGAAGTTGACCACTTTAAAGTAAGGAAATACGGAGAGAGATTCTTGATGGATAATGTGAAATGGGAGTTTGAAAAGTGGTTTTCTGACTTGCACCAAGTCTATGAGAGTGCGGCAGATAAAACCAAGAAAGGATGGCACAGACTTAAAAAACAGGTAGAAACGGAATATATTTTTTAATTTTGATAAACCACCAACCACCACTTGACTAGACGTTTTTTCATAGAACGCACCCTAAGACAAATCTACGGCACACAGCCTAATGATGATTCTTGGATAACTGATAATCTTGTTAATACTTGGTTGAATGATGGGATTGCCATTGCGGCCAAACAAAATTACAAAGATAATATAGCCTTAGACGGGATTTCATTTATAAATAATAGCTTCTACACAACATTTAAGGATATAGCAGTTACAGCAGATGAACAGTTCCTTTGGAAAGTAACACTGCCGCAAATACCTTTTGGTATAGGCGCTAACATGGGTATCTCAACATTACAATTCAGGGATAATGAATCTACCCAGATTTCCCAACCCGTCATTTGGATAACCGAAAATCAGAGAACGTACTTCCAAAGCATGAGAAGGATACCCAATAAATTATTGGCGTATCAGCAAGGGGAATTTGTTTATGTATTAAGCCCGTTAATACTTAGTCAGTACACCGCTAACATAACGATGGTAAGTGGCGGAGATGCAACAGATTTGGATAGTACGCTAAATGTCCCCGAAGATTATTTTCCGGTAATGGTAGAATATATTAAACAACAGCTTGTATTTGAAAGAAACCAACCAGTTGATGTAAATAATGATGGTAATGATTCCATCCGTACAACATGAAGCCATTCAATAACTACATATTATTCAAACCTTTTGAAACCGATTCTATTTCAAGTGGCGGAATTATTGTTCCAGATTCATACAAAGGAATATCTAATAAGGGAGAGATTGTTGCAGTTGGGGAGGGAACATCTGGGAAACCAATGAGATTAAAAGCAGGAATGATAGGATATAGGGTTAAGGATTGGGGAACAGAGATAATAGAAAATGGGATAAAATACTTTTTGATGGAGGATACCGCAATACTAGCATTAGAAGATAATGGTATAGAGTATGATAACTCTACGACTCATTTAGAAAAAAAGAAAATTAAAAGGTCAATTCCAGAAATAAAAAAAGAAAATGGTAGGGTAAAATTTGAATATCAATGGCAGCACAAAACAGACAATGGATAACAGTTGATGAGTGTGTAACAGCATACTTAGACGAAAGTGAACAGTCCGTTCACAAGTATTTCAAGTGCTGGCAACTTGCTTTTCGTGCTATGACAGAACTTGGCCTTGACGCATTTTACTTGGTTAAGTCTATAAGAATACCACTTAACGCTAACCTTACTGCAACACTTCCCGCCGACTATCTTTCATACTCTAAAGTTGGCGTGTTAAATGAACAAGGGGAAATTATAACTCTTGGAGTGAACAATAAATTAACAGTTGCTTTTGACCTTTCACCAAACAGACTAGAGCAAACGCAAGATGCAACCATACCAACACAAATTAATCAATTAGGGGTCTGGTGGTATAACTATTGGAATGGCTTTGCATACGGGCCTGTTTACGGATTGCCAAGTGGAAGTCCATTTATAGGAAGTTTTAAAATAGATGAAGCTAATGGTGTTATAGTATTGAGTGAAAATTTTCCGTACCCATATGTTATGTTGGAATATACCGCCTCTCCGATAGAAGGTGGTGAATATTATGTGCCAATACAATTTAAGGAAGCGGTTATAGCATATCTGAGATGGAAAGATAAAATTTCAGTTCCAGTTAAATCGCACATGGATAATTCAAATATAGGAATGAGGAGACACGACTATTTCAATGAAAGAAGATTGGCTATAGCCAGATATGACCCTATTAATATACCAGACTTATACGAATGGAATTTAATGAATCAGCGCCTCACCGTCAAAGCGTAATAAATATGAATGTAGAAATTTGGAAGGATATACCTGGATTTGAAGGTTCGTACCAGATAAGTAATTTTGGAAGAGTCAAAAGTCTTCCTAAAGTATGGGTTTGTGGTAATAGGGGTTCTCTCAGGAGAAAGGGCGAAACTATCCTAAAGTTATCGTTTAATAGTGGTGGATATTGCCAAGCCGATTTGTCAAAGAATCTTAAAAATAAAAAATATCCAGTTCATAGGTTAATGGGGATAACATTCTTGCCAAATAATCTTAATAAGAAGTGTATAAATCACATCAACAGTGATCGAGCGGATAATAGACTAGAAAACTTAGAATGGGTAACCCATAGTGAAAATGCCATTCATGCAGCTAAAAAAGGAAGAATGTTTAAGGCAGTAGGTGAAGATCATCCTATGTGTAAAATATCTAAAGAAGACGTAATTGCGATTAGGGGTATGGCTGACGAATATACACATCTTGAAATATCAAAGCGGTTTAGTATAGGTAGGAGAACAGTTTGTAGTATTATAAATAGGAAAATATGGAAACACGTATAGCATGATACCAATTAATCTTGCCTATGGAGAAGTTTCGATATATGGTATCTACAATATAGGGATACAAGGTATAGCTGCGCCAAGTGGGTATGCTTATGGGTTCATAGATCAGGTGTCAGTGTATGGAATTAGTTATTCTGAAGTTGGTCAATCGGTTCTTTGGAAAAATGCAAGCAGGTTAGCAACGATAAGATACAGTGGTAACACATATAGTATAATTGATGAAGATTCAATATTAGGCACAGAGCAATGAGTATAATAAACAGAGTATTTAATGGTAAGTTGAACTTAGATGTTCAAAATTACAGAGTTCCTCAAGGGGACTATGTGGACGCATTGAATATTACTAGGGATTCTCCAGGTGAAGGTCAGGATATTGTAGTGACTAATATTGTTGGTAATGTAAGTGTTGCCTATTCATTGCCATCTGGAACGAATAAAGTAATAGGTAAATTCCCTGATAAAATAAGAAACAGGGTTTACTATTCAGTATGGAACAGTAATGATTTTGATTTATGGCTGTATTATGATGGAGATAGCGACACGATAGTTAAACTCATTGAAAATATAACGGACACAGACGGTGATGATGTACTTGCTTTTGACCCATCATACAAAATAAACCATATTGACATAATTTACAGCGATACCAACGGGGATATGGTACTATATACCGATGGTCTTAATACCCCAAGAAAATTCAATGTAGAACACATCATCAATGGAGATTACACAAGTATTAAAAGGTCTTTTATAGAAGTAGCCAAAACACCCCCGCTTGGGCCGCCCTCTTGTGTATATGGTACTGATACGACCCTTAACTCTAATTCTCTACGTAGGAAACTATTTATGTTCGCTTATCGTTTCCAATATGATGACTATGAAAAAACATCATTCTCTACATTCTCAAAGATACCATTACCAATAGGATATTATGGTAGCGACAATGATACTGATAACACCAATAATAACTTCATTACTCTGACTGTAGAAACTGGTGAACAGAACGTAATTGCAGTAGAAATAATGATGAGGTATAATATAGGAGACGCATGGAGCGATTTTGTTCAGGTCATTTCTCTAAACAAAGAGCAACTTAATATTCCAGATAATTCTAACTATGATTATCTTTTTTACAACGATAATATTTATCCTCCGGTAACAGATGGTATCCAATATGTAGATGGAGTTCAGGTAATACCATTATTTGATTGGGTTCCGCAGAAAGCATACAATC
>Ga0070683_100005329_pt1 | contig 10720 bp, 8 predicted proteins | sample KBSC713LmetaG_FD_64662 | JGI IMG/M metagenome (GOLD analysis project Ga0070683, IMG submission 64662) | Corn rhizosphere microbial communities from Kellogg Biological Station, Michigan, USA - KBS C7.1-3L metaG | ecosystem: Host-associated > Plants > Roots > Rhizosphere ...
GCCGCAGAATCTCGGGGCGCGTTCTGCCATGCTGCTCGGCGCGCACCTCGCCGGACTGGCATTCTCGAACGCACCGGTCGCCGGAGCGCATGCGCTCGCCTATCCGCTCGGTGGACTCCACCATCTCCCGCACGGGCTCACCAACGCACTGATGCTGCGGCACGTGCTCGCCCACAATCTGGAAGCGGCACGGGATCATTATGCGGAACTCGCCGAGGTGGTCGAGCCGGACTGCGCCGTGCAGGGGAGCCAGGCGCGCGCGGCCTTGCTGATCGAGCGCTTGGACGAACTTGCGGGCAAGAGCGGGCTGGCCCTGCGCCTTCGCGATCACGGCATTGCGTTCGACGAGGCGCCGCTGCTTGCCAGGGAAGCGATGAAGCAGACGCGGCTGCTGGTGAACAACCCCTGCGAGATCAGCGAGAGTGATGCGCAACGGCTCTACGAGGCCGCCTGGTGAGGCGCGAAGCGCCGGCGTCACGGTTGGAGTTTAAGGTCTGGCGAACCTTCACGACACGGTGGGCGGACAACGACGCCTATGGGCACGTCAACAACACGGTCTTCTATCAGTGGTTCGACAGCGCTGTGAACGGCTGGCTGGTCGAGCAGGGGATGCTGGATATCGAGCATGGCGACCCGATCGGCCTCGTCGTCGGGACAAGCTGCATCTTTTTCGCCCCGCTCGCTTTTCCTCAAGAGGTCGAGGTTGGCCTCGCGGTTGCCGAGCTGAGGCGGTCGAGCATTCGCTATCGCATCGGCATCTTCGGCTCCGAGATGTCATCAGCTGCCGCGCAGGGCGAGTTCGTCCATGTCGTGGTCGACCGAGCATCGCGCCGGCCGGTTGAGATTCCCGCCAAATGGCGGTCGAAGCTCCAAGCGATCAGCTAGCGTAGAGCCGCGCCTTCGCCGCCGCATATTGCTCGGCCAGCAAGTCGATAAATTCCGCCGCCGGCCGGATGCGGTCGACGACGCCGATTCCCTGGCCCGATCCCCAAATATCGCGCCACGCCTTCGCTTTCGCAGATCCCTCTGAACCGAATTTCATGGCGTCGAGATTGCCCGCAGCCAGATTGTCCGGGTCGAGGCCTGCGTTGGCGATCGACGAGCGCAGGTAATTGCCATGAACGCCGGTGAAGAGGTCGGAATAGATGATGTCCGCGGCACCGCTGTCGACGATCGCCTGCTTGTAGCCGTCGGATGCGTTCGCTTCCTCCGTCGCGATGAAGGCGAGCCGACATAAGCGAGGTCGGCGCCCGCGGCTTCTGCGGCGAGGACTGAACCGCCGTTGGCGATCGCGCCCGACAAGATCAGTGGGCCGTCGAACCACATACGGATTTCCTGGAGCAGCGCGAACGGCGACCAGCGGCCCGCGTGACCGCCGGCGCCAGCGGCGACCGCAATGACTCCGTCAGCGCCTTTCTCGATTGCTTTCCGGGCAAAGCGGTCGTCGATCACGTCGTGGAGCGTGATCCCGCCCCAGGAATGGACCGCCTGGTTGAGCTCGACCCGCGCACCGAGCGAGGTGATGACGATCGGCACCTTCCATTTGGCGCAAACCTCCATGTCGTGTTCGAACCGATCGTTCGAACGGTGGACGATCTGATTGACCGCGTAGGGTGCGGCCGGCCGGTGAGGATGGTCGCGGTCCCATTCGGCAAGCGCTTCGGTAATCTCATGGAGCCATTCGTCGAGCAGCTCTGCAGGGCGAGCGTTGAGCGCCGGAAAGCTGCCGACGATCCCCGACGTGCACTGCGAGATGACCAGCGCCGGGTTGGAGACGATGAACATCGGAGCCGCGATCACCGGTATGCGCAGGCGGGACAGGATCGGCGGCAGGCTCACAGCCGATGATAGTCCCGGTACCACTTCACGAAACGCGGGACGCCTTCGTCGATGCTCGTTGCCGGCTTGAACCCGTGATCGCGCTCCATCGCGCTGATGTCGGCGAAGGTTTCATGGACGTCGCCGATTTGCATCGGCTTGGGATCGAGCAGCGCCTTCCTGCCGGTTTCTTGCTCGAGCAGCTCGACCACACGCATGAGGTCCTCGCTGCGGCTGTTGCCAATATTGTAGAGTGCATGCGGGCTGGTGCTTCCGCCCGCCTTCACTTGACTGTCATCCTCCGGTGGCCCGTCGAGGCACGCGATCACCCCGCGGACAATATCGTCGATATAGGTGAAGTCCCGGCGCATCTCGCCGCCGTTGAACAATGGCAGGGGTTCGCCGGCGTAGAGCGCCTTGACGAAGATCCACATGGCCATGTCGGGTCGGCCCCACGGCCCGTAGACGGTGAAGAAGCGCAGCCCGGTGAGCGGCAACCGGTAGAGGCTCGCATAGCTTTCGCTCAGCAGCTCGTCGGCCTTCTTGGTCGCCGCATAGAGCGACAGAGGGTGATCGACCCGGTCCTCGACGCGGAACGGCAGGCTCTTGTTGCTGCCATAGACCGACGAGGACGAGGCATAGACCATGTGCCGAGGGCGCCGCGCCCGGGCCAGCTCGAGCATGTTGCAATGGCCCACAAGATTGGAGCGGACATAGGCCTCGGGATGCTCGAGGCTGTAACGAACCCCCGCCTGCGCCCCGAGATGGACGATATTGTCGATCTCGACCGCGTCGGTGAAGCCCTTGAGCGCGTCAGCATCCGCAAAGTCGATTTGCTCAAAGCGGAAACGGTTCCCGAACTGCTGCTCCAGCGCCTGCAGCCGCGCCTTCTTCAACGCCGGATCGTAATAGTCGTTGAGATTGTCGATGCCGACCACATCGTCGCCGCGCTCGAGCAGCGCGCGCGACGTCGCCGCGCCAATGAACCCAGCCGCCCCCGTGACCAAAACAGCCATGGGCGCTCCTTAGGGGGTGCAGCGGCGTGCTGAAAAGCCCTAGACGCACCGCATGGGGCTGAGCTGGACTTTCGCCATCGATCGGGGCGGCACCTTCACCGACGTGGTCGCACGCTCGTCCGACGGGCAGGTGCAGATCGAAAAGCTGCTGTCCGAGAACCCGGGCCACTATGATGACGCTGCGCTCGAGGCGATCCGGCGGGTGCTTGGCAAGCAGGGCGGCAGTGTAGCCGGCGTTCGAATGGGGACGACGGTCGCGACCAATGCGCTGCTTGAGCGCAAGGGCGAGCGCGTCGCACTCGCGATCACGCGCGGCTTCGGCGACGCATTGCGCATCGGCTATCAGGCGCGCCCCGACATTTTTGCGCGTCATATCGTGCTGCCCTCGATGCTGTACGAGCGGGTAATCGAGATTGACGAGCGGGTGAGTGTCGACGGCGAGGTGCTGACGCCGCCGGACGAAGCCGCTGCACGAACCTCCCTCGCGTCCGTCCACGACGCCGGTATCGATGCGCTGGCGATCGTGCTGATGCACGGCTGGAAATATCCGGATCATGAGACGCAGGTGGCCGAAATTGCCCGGGAGCTGGGCTTTACGCAGGTCTCCGTCAGCCATGAGGTCGCGCCGCTGATCAAGCTGATCGGCCGGGGAGATACGACCGTCGTCGATGCCTATCTCTCGCCGGTCCTCCGCCGCTACGTCGAGCGGGTCGCGGCGGGACTGCCGGACGGCGTCGACCTCCATTTCATGCAGTCCAATGGCGGCTTAGCCGAAGCGCGCGCGTTCCGCGGCAAGGACGCCGTTCTGTCCGGCCCGGCAGGCGGCGTGGTGGGAATGGTCGCGGCGAGCGCGCCGTTCGAGCGCGAGCGCCTGATCGGCTTCGACATGGGCGGCACGTCGACGGATGTGTCGCACTACGCCGGAAGCTTCGAGCTTGCCGACGAGAGCATCGTGGCTGGCGTCCGAATCCGAGCGCCGATGATGCAAATTCACACCGTCGCGGCGGGCGGCGGGTCGATTTGCCGCTTCGACGGGATGCGTTTCCGGGTCGGACCGGAAAGCGCCGGCGCGAAGCCGGGACCCGCTTGCTACCGCAATGGCGGGCCCCTGACCGTCACCGACTGCAACCTGTTCCTGGGCCGGATTGATCCAGCGCAATTCCCGACCGTATTCGGCCGCGGCGGCGACCAACCACTCGACCGCGAAGCATCGCGCGCGCGTCTGCAGGAGGTCGCGGACCAGCTCGGCCGCACCAAGAGTCTTGAAGAAATCGCCGAGGGCTTCCTCGACATTGCGGTCGACAACATGGCCGCGGCAATCCGCAAGATCTCGATCGCGCGAGGGCATGATGTGACGCGCTACACGCTCGCCTGCTTCGGCGGTGCTGGCGGGCAGCACGCCTGCGCGGTCGCCGACGCGCTTGGCATGGAGCGCATCCTGATCCATCCGCTCGCCGGCGTGCTGTCGGCCTACGGGATCGGCATCGCCGACGTGAAGGCGATCCGCGACGCGAGCGTGCTGAAGCCGCTCGGCGAAGACTTATCAGAAGCGCTTGTCGAGCTCGAGGAGCGGGCGCGGCAGACGCTGCTCGATCAGGGGCTCCACGGTGATCGCATCGAATTGCTGCGGCGCGCACGGCTGCGGACCGTAGGGAGCGACACAACAGTGGAAATTGCGATTGCACCCGCGAATGAAATGCGCGCCGGCTTCGCTGAGCTTCACCGGCGTCGCTTCGGTTATTGGGAGGAGGAAGCGCAGGTCGTCGTCGAGGCGCTGGTCGTGGAAGCTATCGGACGCTGGAGCACTTTCTACGTTCCGAATGAAACTCACGGAGCTGGCGAGGCCGTAAGCGGTCCCGCACTGATCTTCGAACCGACTTCGACGATCGTCGTCGAGCCCGGCTGGCGTGCAGAGCGGGCGCCTGACGGCACACTCATTCTCACGCGCTCGATGCCGCTTGAGCGCGCCAAGGCGATCGGCACCGACGTCGACCCCGTCCGCCTCGAAATCTTCAACAACCTGTTCATGGCGATTGCCGAGGAGATGGGCGTGGCGTTGCAGTCGACGGCCACCAGCGTCAACATCAAGGAGCGGCTCGACTTCTCTTGCGCCATCTTCGACGCGGAAGGCGCTTTGATCGCCAATGCGCCGCACATCCCGGTGCACCTGGGTTCGATGGGCGAGAGCATCCGGCGAATTATCGATACGCGCGGACAAAGCAGGGATGGGCGGGGGATCAGGCGCGGCGACGCCTATGTGCTGAACGATCCCTATCGCGGCGGGACGCACTTGCCGGACATCACCGTGATCGTGCCGGTCTTCTATGGTGATGGGTCCGAACCCTCGGCTTTCGTTGCGGCGCGGGGTCACCATGCCGATATCGGCGGCATCGCCCCGGGATCGATGCCACCCGACAGCCGGACGATCGATCAGGAAGGCGTGCTGATCGACAACTTTCTGCTCGTCGATGAAGGACATTTCCGCGAGGCAGACATGCGCTCTCTGCTCGCTTCTGGCGAATGGCCGGCGCGTAACCCGGATCGCAACATCTCCGACCTGAAGGCTCAGCTCGCGGCGTGCACCCGCGGTGTCGAAGTGCTCGCCCAGGCCGCGAATGATTATGGTCCGGAGGTCGCCGCCGCCTACATGAAACACGTCCTCGCCAATGCCGAGGAATCCGTGCGGCGGCTGCTCGACCGGCTCGACGACGGCGCGTTCGATTATGAAATGGACAATCGCGCGCACGTTCGGGTGCGGATCAACATCGACAAGCAGGAGCGCTCGGCGACGTTCGATTTCACCGGAACCAGCGACCAGTTGCCCGACAATTTCAACGCGCCCTTCTCCATCGTGCGGGCGGCATCGCTGTACGTCATCCGGACATTAATCGACGATGCAATCCCGATGAATGACGGTTGCTTGCGGCCCATCCGGCTGATCGTGCCCGAAGGGTCGATGCTCAAGCCGAAATATCCGGCAGCCGTCGTCGCCGGAAATGTCGAGACGAGCCAGGTCGTTACTGATGCCTTGTTCGCCGCGACTGGACGGCTGGCGCCGGGCCAAGGCACGATGAACAACTTCACCTTCGGAAACGAACGGCACCAATATTATGAGACCATCGCCGGCGGGTCAGGCGCCGGGCCCGACTTTAACGGCACCAGCGCGGTGCAGACTCACATGACCAACAGCCGCCTGACCGATCCCGAGATCCTCGAAACTCGGCTGCCGGTCAGGCTCGACCAGTTCGCGATCCGCCGCGGCTCGGGAGGGCAGGGGGCAAACACGGGCGGCGACGGAGTCGTGCGAGCGGTGACGTTCCTCGAGCCGATGCGCGCGAATATCCTCGCCAACCGCCGCCGTGTGCCGCCGAAGGGCATCAACGGGGGCGCGGATGCCGAGCCTGGCCGCAACTGGGTCGAGCGCAGCGACGGCACTGTCGAAATGCTGAGCGCGACCGCTTATGCCGAAGTTCAGCCCGGCGACCGCTTCGTGATCGAGACTCCCGGCGGCGGCGGCTTCGGCAGGAGATCCCGATGATCGATTATTGGCCGCTCCTCGGGATCGCGCTGGTCGTCATCGGCTTCGCACTGAGATTCAATCCGCTGCTGGTCGTCGCCGTCGCGGCGGTTGTCACCGGCCTGCTCGGCCGAATGCCGTTCCTCAAGGTGATCGCGACGCTCGGGCACGGCTTCAACGAAAACCGCTACGTCACCATCGTGTGGATCATCCTGCCGGTCGTCGGACTGCTCGAGCGCTACGGTTTGCAAGAGCGCGCGCGGACTCTCATCGCGGGAATTCGTGGGGCAACCGCGGGGCGCCTGCTGATCGTCTATCTTGGGCTTCGCCAGATCATCTCGGCGCTCGGCCTCACGACGGTTGCTGGCCATCCGCAGACGGTACGCCCGCTCGTTGCGCCGATGGCTGTTGCTGCGGCCGAGAAGCAGCATGGCGAGCTCGACGAAGCTACAGCGGAGCGGGTGAAGGCCATGGCCGCTGCCACGGATAACGTCGGTCTGTTCTTTGGCGAAGACATCTTCCTCGCGATTGCGTCGATCCTGCTGATCCAGGGGTCGCTTGCGAGCTTCGGCATTCAGCTGACACCCTTTCAACTGTCGGTCTGGGCGATTCCGAGCGCCATCTGCGCATTCCTGATTCACGGCACGAGGCTGCTCTTGCTCGACCGGCGGCTGGGGCAGCGCAAATGATCAATCTGCACTGGCTTTACATTGTCTCGGGTGTGATTTTCGCCGGCTTCGCGCTCGGGAGCGCGCGCGACGAGACCAATCCGAAGCGCTGGGGCAACGCCGCGTTCTGGCTCTTGCTGGCGGTCAGTTTGTGGTTCGGCGATTTCTTCGGGGACATCGGCAATGGCGTGCTCGTGCTCGCGCTCGCGGGCATCGCGGGCATGCAACTGATCGGTCGCGGTTCGAAGCAGTCGACCACGCCAGAAGAGCGCGAGAAATCGTCCGACCGTCACGGCAATAGGCTGTTCATTCCGGCGCTGATCATCCCCTTCACGGCGTTCGTCGGGACGCTGCTGTTCAATTACACGGCGGCGAAAGGGACCGGCCTGATCGACCCAAAGTCCGTGACTCTGGTCCTTTTTGGCGCTGGAGTGCTGATTGCGTTGGCCGTTGAATATTGGTGGCTCCGCCCGCCGGTGCTTTCGGCCATCGACGAGGGCAGCCGCCTCATGAACAGCGTCGGCTGGGCGGCGGTGCTGCCGCAGATGCTTGCCGCACTTGGAGTGATCTTCGCCACAGCTGGTGTCGGAACGACGATCGGAGCGATCGTGGGCTCCATCATTCCGCAAGGCAGCATCTTCCTCGCGGTTTTGCTCTACGCATTCGGCATGGTTGTCTTCACGATGATCATGGGGAATGCCTTCGCGGCTTTCCCGGTAATGGCGGCGGCGATCGGCGTTCCGATCCTGATCCATCAGGACGGCGGCAACCCGGCGGTGATCGGCGCGGTCGGCATGCTGTCGGGATTCTGCGGGACGCTGATGACGCCCATGGCCGCCAATTTCAACATCGTGCCCGCCGCGCTGCTGGAGCTCAAGAACCAGAATGGTGTGATTAGAGCGCAGGTCGCGACCGCGATTCCGCTGCTCATTGCCAATGTCCTCATCCTGTACGTCGCCGGGTTTCACCTGTGATGCGCCTCGACCCTGAGCTCGCCTCGCACATGGCGCGCATCGCGCTTGGGCACGTGACGAAGGAGTATCCGCACAAACTGGACCATGTATTGACCAGCGACGCAGACGCGCTGCCGCCGCGGGTTCTCCATCCGACCTTCTTCGGCAGCTTCGACTGGCACAGCTGCGTGCATGGCTGGTGGACGCTGCTGACTCTTCGGCGGCTGTTCCCCGGGATTGCGGAATCGGCGGCAATCGCCGAGCTCGCGGACAGCACCTTCACGGCGGAAAAGGTCGGGACCGAGCTTGCCTATCTCGCTCGTCCCATGAACCGCGGCTTTGAGCGCCCGTATGGCTGGGCGTGGCTGCTCCAGCTCCACCTGGAGGCGACCCGCCACCAGGAGAGCTGGGGCGCCGAACTTGAATCGCTCGCTCGCGCCTTTGCCGACTGGCTGCGGGCCCATCTTCCAATTCTGACGTATCCGATCCGCGTCGGAACGCACTTCAATACCGCGTTCGCACTGATCCTGTCGCTCGGTTGGGCCGAGCAGTTCGATCCAGAGCTCACCGATCAGATCCGCGGCCGCTCTCTGCACTGGTTCGGTGCCGATCGCGACTGCCAGGCGTGGGAGCCGGGCGGCGACGAGTTCCTGTCGCCGGCGCTGATCGAGGCATTGTGCGTGGCCCAGGCGCATCCTGCCGAATTTGCCGCGTGGTTCGGCCATTTCCTTCCCAGCATCGGGAACGGGCAACCCGCGACCTTATTCGAGCCTGCCATCGTTAGTGACCGAAGCGATGGGAAGATCGCGCATCTCGACGGGCTGAATCTCAGCCGCGCCTGGTGCTGGAGAGGCATCGCGCCGTTCTTGAACGGCGAAGAGCGCTCAATCGCCGAGAAAACCGCCGACGTGCATCTCGAAGCGGCGCTTCCGCATATGTCTGGCGATTATATGGGTGAGCATTGGCTCGCGAGCTTCGCGCTTCTGGCGCTGCTCGCGCCTGAAGCGTAATCCACGGGCATGGCCGACCTTGATTCCGTCAACCAGCAGTTCAGCCGCTACGACCAGGTAGTGAAGTCGCACACCTATCGGCTAGCCGAAAGCGCGATTGATGAGTTCGACGATAATTATGAGATTGCGACGCTCGATTTCGAGCCCTTCCTCACCGGCGGCGCGAGCGACAAGGCGCGGTTCGCCAATGCCTTCGCGGGAGCGCTTCAGGAAATCGGCTTCGCGGTGCTCACCGGCCACGGCGTCGAGGAGATGCTGTACGACGCGACCCACGACGCCGCGCTCGAAATGATGACCTCGACTCCGTTCGCCGAAAAAATGCGCTTCCGCGCGCAGCGGCACGGATCGGTCAATCAGGGCTATTTCCCGATCGAGGAGACCAGTGAGATTCATCCCGACCTCGTCGAGGGATGGGTTTTCTGCCGCCGCGCATTCGATATTCCGCAGCGCGACGCCGTGTTTCGGGCGGAAGATTACTGGCCGCGCGCGGAATATGAACTGCAGTTCCGCCCACTCGTCCTCGGGCATGAGCAGCTGTTCAGGCCGATCGCGCAGGCAATGCTTCAAGGCTTGGGCTGCGACCCGCACCTGCTCGACGCCAAGCTGACCGACACCAATTTCGGTCTGCGGCTCAACTATTACCCGCCAATGAGTGAAGAGCAGGACCGGTCGGGTGCGGGGCGGCTGCTCGGTCATGAGGATGTCGACCTATTCACGATCCTGCCGGCATCGCGGATGGAGGGGCTGCAGGTCTGGAATCACCGAAGCGGCAAGTGGGTCCGGCTCCATGCCCCGTCTGGCTCGATCATCATCAACACCGGCGACTATATGCAGCGGATCTCGAACGACCGGCTGCCGTCGACGACGCACAGGGTCGGCAAGCCGGCGGACGGCTCGCATCTGAGCGAGCCGCGGATCTCGTTCCCAATGGCGGTCTACCTGTGGGAGCACGAGCTGCTCGAGGTGCTGCCTGGTCTGGGCGAGCCGAAGTACCCACCGGTGAAGGCGATCACGTTCCACACCCGAAGCACCAGCAAGTTCTACGGCGACGGCTATGCGGTGGAGTCGGCCTAAGCGTTCTTGCTGCAGTCCGTCGCGACAGTCGCGCCCGCTTTCGTGTTCACATAATTGACGCTGCACAGCGGCGAGTTCGCGATGAGCGCATCGCCGCCGAGGGTTTGATAGAGCGTGACCCGGTTCTGCGCAGCGGTCCGCCTGGTGTTCACCAGCGTCTGCTGGACGCCGTAATACGAGCGCTGCGCGTCGAGGACATTCAAGAAAGAATCGATGCCGGCACGGTAGCGGGCTTCCTCAAGCGAGAGGACGTCGGCGGCAGCCGCCTGCTGACGCTCGGTTGCCGTGAGTTGGTCGTCCATCGTCACTCGGCGGGCGAGTGCATCCTCGACTTCGCGGAATGCGGTCTGGACGGTGCTTTGGTAGGTCGCAAGCGCGGCATTGCGCTGCGCCTCACTGAGCCGGACGTTGGCGCGGCCGGCCCCGGCGTTGAAGATGGTGTAAGCGGCGTTCGCGCCTGCGCTCCAGCCGAAGGCGCCACCGGTGAACAGGCTTGCGAGCGCGCTGCTGGCAAAGCCGAGCAGGCCGGTCAGCGTGATCTTGGGGAAGAGCGCCGCCCGAGCTGCGCCGATGTCCGCGTTCGCACCCCGGAGCTGGTACTCGGCCTGCACAACATCGGGCCGGCGCAGCAAGACGTAGGAACTGACGCCCGGCGGCAGATCGG
>Ga0070683_100005331_pt1 | contig 10720 bp, 10 predicted proteins | sample KBSC713LmetaG_FD_64662 | JGI IMG/M metagenome (GOLD analysis project Ga0070683, IMG submission 64662) | Corn rhizosphere microbial communities from Kellogg Biological Station, Michigan, USA - KBS C7.1-3L metaG | ecosystem: Host-associated > Plants > Roots > Rhizosphere ...
CGCGTTGCCGCCGTGTGGAACCGCGCCACGCCGTATACGCCATTGCGATCGGCCAGCGCCATCGATGGCATGCCCATCTCGCCCGCGCGCTCAATCAGCTCTTCCGGCTGCGACGCCCCGGCAAGAAAACTGAATGCGCTCGCCGCATGCAGCTCCACGTACTCCTCAACCGCGCTCACGCCTGCACCCTGAATTCTGCACCCTGCGCTCAGTCATACACAGCCTCGAGCCACCAGGTATTACATTTCTGGTCGCGCACGAGCAGGCAGGCTACCTGCGATCCGTCGTCGCGCTCCACAAGCATGTCCCACTCGTCCACGGCCCATGGATCGATGGCCCACCAGTATCCGCTGCTCCGCCATGGTCCGTAAGCCGTTGTCACGCGGAAATGGCCTTCGCGGGTCTGAAAATTGGTGAATTCAGATTCACGGAAATTCATCCTCACTGGCAGACGAGGCCGCAGCCGCCGTAGCCCCATCGTCGCGCGCTGCGCTGCCACTGCCCCTGCCTTCGCGTCCGCCGAGAATTCCGTCATTTCAAACGCACCCGGCCTGTGCCCATCGACGAGAGCCGGCGACCCCACACGATCCTCGCCGACAATTGCTTTCAGCCGCGCGATCGTGACATCGAGCCGCGAGGGCTCCGGAGTCTGCGGCGCAAACAGCCCCAGTTGCACCACGCTCGATTGTGCCGCCTCGGCCGTCAGTTCGAAATTCAGCACCACGGCTTGCGGCGGATGCGCCGCCACCTGCAGTTGCAGCAGCTTCAACAGGAACTTGCGATCGGATGAAGGAACCGCCGGCCGGAGTTGCAGCTCGTGGACCAGGCCGCCGTGCAACTTCATTCGCACGGTCAGCCGTGACAGCGCCAGCGCCCGGTCCGCCGCCCTTGCCACCAGCGCATCGATCATCCGCGCGCCGACGAACAGCAGCGAATCCATCTCCTCGACAGGATCTTCGAACGCCAGGAACTCGCGCAGCGCAAACTCCTCGTCCATAGGCTGGAACGTATGCGGCAGCATGCCCCAGGCGAGTGCGCGCCACGCCTTGGCCTGCTGGCCCAGCCGCGTAATCAGTTCGACTTCCGGCAATGCCGCCAGCTCGCCCAGGGTGCGAATCCCCCATATCGCGAACGTCTCCCGCGGGTCGTCCTCCAACTCCAGCGCAGTCAGCGGCAGCTTCGCCAGCGCCACCGCCTCGGCGCCGTCCGCAATCACGTGGATCCCCCGCGACCACGCCGCCTTGATCCGCGCCGCATGAAAATTTCCGCTCACCGCAGTCGATGCCCGGAACCCGGCAGCGCCCAGATCATCGCGCAGCCGCTCCGCAAGTTTCTCAGGTGGCCCGAAGAGCCTTTCCGTACCCGCAATATCCAGCACAAACGCACACGCCGTCCCCTCGCTCACCTCCTCGATCCGCGGCGAGAACTTGGCCACGCGCTCAAGCACCACAGCCCTCGCCGCCGCCTCGCTCTCCTCGGATCGCGACAACAGACGAAGCCTCGAAATCGCCTCGGCATCCAGGCGGCCCATGCCTCTCATGGCGCCGATCCGCACCGCATGAGCATTCAGGGCGCAGACAAACGTGTGCGGCTCTGTGCCGTCCATCACCACCACTGGCTCCGCGGCCAGATCGGTGCGCAGGCGCAGCAATGCCTGCGCGGGGAACTCCGCCACGTGGACGCACGCATAGAGCTCGCTCATGCCCGCTTCTCCGTCTCGGTGTTCCACGCCACGCCGGCTTGCCACGTGCTCGCCGGACCCTTCTTCGCTGCGCCGAATCCCGGCGCAAACCGCTGCTTTTGCCGGCTTAATTGCGTCGAGAATCCCCGCAGCACCGTCCCGCCGGGCGTGTGCGCGCGCAGCGGTCCGCACTCCAGGGCCACCGCGGCGCTCGACTGCGCAAACGCCGTCCTGCCCAGCAGCACCAGCGAGCAGCGCGTGCGGTCCGCTGCCTGCCGGAAGCGGAACCACGTCGCGAGCGGTATGCGGCATCCATGCTCCGGCGCAGTATCGGCCAGGTCCAGCACAATCGCCGCGAATCCGCCCGCTTGCAGCAGCAGGTCTGTTGCGCGCAGCGCCTGGTCCAGCCGCGTCCAGACGGGTCGTGCTTTTGTATCGCGCCGGAAACGCGGTGCACTCCGCTCCAGCCCCGGCCCCTCGGCCCGGCATCGCACCCACAGTAACTGTTTGAGGTTGACTCCATTCGCGGCAGCCGACTCGGGATCGAGCGCGTCTTCCACGTCCACCCACGCGCACACGCGGCCCTCGGCCGTGCGATGGGCGAGGAACGAAAGCGCCAGGCTTGTCCGCCCCGAGCTGGCTGGCCCCACGATCTCGCTGATCGCCCCCACCGGCAGCCCGCCGTCGAGAATTCTGTCCGCCGCGTCCACGCCGGTCGATGCTACTTCGCGCACTGTGCGCGCTGCCGGCGACAGGGCAGAAGGGAAGCGTGCTTCGAGCGAAAGCTCAATCTCGCGGCGAACTGTGGCGGCGGAAGGCATACTATGCAGGCAGGTAACCACTAAGGTTCACTTCGCCTTTTATTCGCCAATCATCGCGCACACAAGGCCGTCTCGTCAACGGCCCTCGGATTCACGATTCTTTCGCCCTGATTCCAATGCCTTTTGGGATCCGGCTATCCGCCGACAGACAAGCATGCGGGCGCCTGCGTTGGCCCGTCATGGCGTGGTGGTGAATTGATGAAGTTTTCCTGAGATCCTGGCGGGGGCTAGGAAGGCGGCAATTTGCCGGGATCGCTAAGAGTATCGTTAGAGTTCGATTGCTCTAACCTGCTGATTTCAGTACCGCTTACGCGTTTTCGTAAAATCTGTGGAAAACGCAAAAAAAATAAAAAAAATAAAAAAAACGGAGGAGTTTCTTTTTCCGTTTTGCTGCCAAGCTCCCAGATCTCGCTGGGAGCTTAGGTACAGTAGCATTCCGATGGTGGCGTGGATGTGACAGCGGTCACGGGTGTTAGGTCAGCGGAGAAGGAGATCGATATCGGGAGAATAGGGATTGAGAGTCGCAGGCTCCCGTGTCCGAAAATCCGGACCCGGGGCACCGACAATTGGACATATTGGAAATGGGTAAGTTACAGATTCTAAAATGTCCAGAATGTCGCAAATAGCGTAAAAGTTCGAGCTTGTAGCACAAATTAGCACAAAGTCTGGCTTGGGCCGTCTGATCAGAACTATCCCCCACCTGGGCGAAACAGGCCCTCAATGCTGAGGAGGCCGCGGCTCGCTTTCCGACCCACAGGATGATGTTTGGTTCGCATGCATTGAGATAGTGAGGTTTCGTATGGCGGTTATTTGTATTTTGTAGACGGGCCGGAATGGTGCTGCCCTCGGAAACCAGCTCACTCTTCCGATCCAGTCCGCCTCAATTGTTTTATCCACTGTTCCCGGACCTCCTTGACGGAGTGCATCGTCCAGCGCCTCTTCACCAGTTGCTCCAGCGGTGCTCCTGATCGGAATGCCGCGCCCAATATTTCCAGTACTGCATTCAAACACCATGGAGCCGTGCATTCCATCGCTCTCGAATCGAGAGTGGAATGCTATCGCTTTGTGGTTGTAGACACGAGGATGCGTGACGACCTCCTCGATGGTCGTCGAGATTGGTGATGCATCGCTTTTTGAGAAGTCCACAGGCGTTACGGTAAGGTTCGTGATGTCTTGGATATCAAGGAACGTCTCATGAAACTTGCCGTGATTTGCGCGGAATTTGCCTATCCAAATCGCTTGGACAGAATGATCAAAGGTGCCGAGCGAGTCGTCAGGAATGGCGGAATTCAAACGCTTCTCAGCTTCCGCATGGGCGAAAGCCACGTCAACGACTCCCGCCTTACAACGATCATCGGCGATGACTGGTCCGGCTGGCCAGCCGCCATCGAAGTATGCCGCTGAGACGGAAATGAGCTTGTTATTCCACTCGGATGAATGCGACATGACGTCACAGAGTTTGGCCGGGATCGGTTGCGCTCCAGTGGTCGTGACACTCGCCGACAGCGCGATCGACGCAATTGCGAAGAAAACCGTTTTGAGCCGTCTGAACATCAGCAAAAGTTTAACGTGACCTTTGGATTTTTGGCTTGAGCCGCATCATCGCCGCAGGCTATGAAGCACAAAACTAGCACAAATACCGGAGCGCCATTGCAACGCGTTCAGGCTACTGAACTTGCCGCTCATTCGAGATGTGGGGCACCCAACTCTGCGTCGAACGCACCGGGGACCGGGGCCACCCGGCCGGCATTCAACTGTTCGTCACGCGCGTAAACTAAGGGCTTCTAACCGCACCTTTTTTAGCACAGAAGGAAGACATTCAGGCTGCGAAGGCTTCAATTCTCCCCAGTGCAGCCGATCTTACTTGCACCACTCTTCCCCATGCCGCATGACCAAATCACGGCATCCTTGAGGCAGGCGGGCCGGAACTGGCAGTGGATCGCCGGGCTGCCACAATCCCAGGCGGCGCAGTATTTCAGGCATTTCGGAATCAGCTACCGCCAGCGGATTTCCATCTGCGTAGCCCGTATGACCGCGGTAGCGGAGAATTCGGCTATATTGCCCTGAATTCCACGCCCGGTAGACCTCAATCCAGTAGGTGTAAGGCGCGTTCAACGTAGGATTGTTGACGATGACATCTCCCCGCAGCGGACCGCTTTCGACAAAACGCGTGGCCTGATTGTTATTTCGTGCTGTCCGGTTCAGGAACGCACGGACGAAGCGATCGGTCCCCTTGTCATATCGATACAAGGCAGTGGCAATCGCGCAGTCTCCATCGCCGGCCATCGCTCCCGCCCCGCATACCTGTACGAACAGAAACGGGCGCGTCTTGTTCTCGCCACCGTACACAATGCGGCTGGCGAAGAGGTTGTAGGGCGTGTCAGCCCAGGGCATGTCCTTTCTGACTTGTTGATACAACCGCAGAGCGCAATCCGGGCTTGATGCCTTCACAAGACAAAGGAAGATCGGTCCATGATCCTCCAAGTCGGTTGGAGGATGACCGCCATCCTCAATGACAACGAAGGTCCACTGAGTGACAGTTGCGAAGGGTTCCGTGAGGTCAATATGAGAGAGGACTTCAGGTTTTGTGACGCCCTGGTGCGACAACGCTGCAATAACCGCTCGATCAACGTCCTTTCCCGGAATCGTCTTCGGCTTCTCTGCTCCCATCGCGTGCGGCATACTAACAATGCCGGCCACGAACGCGCAGCACAGTAACACAGCTTGCGTGCGGAACAGCGCGCGGTTCATAACGATGGATTCCAGGTCATGACATTGTAACGTTCATCGGCGATCAACTCCTCGCCCTACCGGAACAGGCTCAAGTCGATCGATCCGGCCATTACGCCGTAGCCGGCGTCCTTGGGATGCAGGTGGTCGCCGCTGTCGTACTGTGGCGCGAACATCAGTGGATTTGCCGGGTCGCGCGTCGCCTTGTCGAAATCGATGGCTCCGTCAAATACGCCGCTGGTCAGGATCCACTGATTCACGGCTTCCCTGATCTGCTCGCCCTTCTCTGTAAAGTAGCCCGCTCCCTTGTAAGGGGTGAGCGTCGCCCCGAACACCTTGATCCCGTGCTCGTGGGCGCGCGCCACAATCTGCGAAAGCCCCTGCTCCAGATCGTCGGCTGTGAGCTTGTAGTCGGGCCGATTGGGATTGTGCAGCGTGCCGATGTCGTTAATGCTTTCGAGCACAATGACGTATTTCACCCCGGCCAGCGACAGCACATCGTGGTTGAAGCGCGCGAGCGCGTTCTCGCCCGTGCAATGGATCAGCACGCAGTTGCCGCCGATTCCCTCATTGAGAACGGACAGATTTGCCGTGGCGGGATTGTCATGCAGCCGCGTGGCCAGGTAGTCAGGCCAGCGGTGATTCGAATTTACGGTGACATAAGCGCCATCGGTGATCGAATCGCCAAATGCCACCACCGCGCCCGCATGCGATGCGGCCGGCTCCACGTCCACTCCCTTCACGAAGAACCACGACGGCACGATTACCGGCGCGGTCAGCGAGGCCTCGCGCACATGATTTCCTGTCACGATGTAGTTGTCCTGCTGCGCGCCCGAGTGCACGGAGACGTCGCTCACCTGCTGCAGCGGCAGGTACAGGCTGATGGCCAGGTCGGCGAATGCAGGGGTCGCCATCGGCACCGGATCGGAAAGCACCTCCGCGCCCGGCGGAATCACGATGGAAGGCGAGCCCGCAAACGTGAGATCATGCGCAGTTGCCGCGTCGATGCTGCCTTCGCCGGCGCTGGTGGCAATGGAAGCGGCCCCCACGCGCAAAGGCTCAATGCCAAATTCATTGGTAAGCCGGACGCGAACCTGCGTTCCCGCAATCGAGGTATGAACCACCTCGCGCAACGTGGAGTCGACCAGCGTGGGCACGGTGTGCCACGCATCGCCGCCAAACGCGGATGTTGCCCACGTGCCCACCCAGTTTGTTGAAGCAGATTGATGTGCGGGCGGCTGGGCAGTGAGAAAGCCGGCAGTGAAAACGAACATGACGAGCAGAACGGAAATGCGATAGCGCATTGCGGCGGGAGCCCTCCTTCAGGAAGGTCCATCATAAATGGCACCCGCCGCCTGCCCTCAGCCGTTTAGCGCAGCGTCTCTAGGTATGCTGCGACATCCCGCGCCTGCTGCTCGGTAAGACCCAGGTCCGGCATGGCGGTATCCGGCTTCATGGAGGTAGGCGCCTGAACCCAGCGGGTCAGGTTCTCAGGAACGTTGGGGAAGTTGCCGGCGATCACCGTGCGTGACCCCATGGAAATAAGCGGCGGCCCAAACACGCCATGCGCATTGTGAATGCCGGGAATGGAATGGCATTCCCCGCACTGGTAGTGAACGATCACCTGCTCGCCGCGCGCCGCGGCCTCGCCCATCGCTTTGGGGCGGTTGCCCGCGAGGCATCCTGAAAGCACGATCGCCAACGGCAGCATGGCCACCGCCGCAAGCCGGCAAAGCTGTACTCCGCGGCCGGAGACGAGCCGGCTCATCGGCTGAGAACGTGCCCATTGAGCTTGCAATGGAGGGTATCGGAATATGGACATGAAAACGGATTCCTGCATTTGCGTCGGCACTGCCGCTGATCACTTGGAAGCATTTTGCCTTCAACGGGAAACCTCTCCCTTGTGAATTCCCGAAAGGACTTGCAGCAACACGCCCGAAGCTACACATCGCTCATTGGCCAATCCGCATCGAAGGTCACGTGCGACGGAGAATAGCTGGTCACGGCGGCTTGCGCTGTTGTGGTGCTCTCTCGCTCCCTTTCGCCTTCCTGCTTTTAAGCGCGTTGTTCTGCCCCGCGCAGCAGAATCCAAACGATTCGTTGCAACGAGGCGAGCAGATTTTTGCGCGGCGGTGCGCAAAATGCCACGGCGAGCATGGCGAGGGAATCAGCGGGGTCATCAGCATCGCCGGGCCTTCGCTGAAGGCGGAACACAATTTCGGAAGGGTCATGACGGCCGTCGAAGTGGGCCCCTCCCACATGCCCAGCTTTGCCTACGTGCTCTCTGTTGATGACATGCGCGTGGTATCGCATTTCGTCACCGACAAGATCGCCAGCATTCCGCTCGGGGAAGGGGACATCGGGAAGGGAGGCGACCTGTTCCGCATGTACTGCGCAAGCTGCCACCACACTTCAGTCCGCGGAGGAGCCCTCGCCTACGACGGCAGCAACGCTCCCTCGCTCGCCGGAAAATCGCCGGAGCTGATCGCGGGCGCGGTGCGCTGGGGACCGGGGCCCATGCCGCCGTTTCCTGCGTCGGTGATCGACGACAAGCAGCTTTCCTCGCTGGTGACATACATCCGGGCCGTGCAGAATCCCGCAAAGCCCGGCGGCATTGCGCTGAACTGGTACGGGCCCGTTGTCGAGGGATGCGTGGCCTGGTTCGCCGTACTGGGCCTGGTCGGGTTCACTATCTGGATTGAAAAAGGAGGCAAAGGATGAGCGAGCGGGATCGCGACCGCGTGTCCGAGCCTGGCCGTACGCAGGCACACGTCTCCGATAAACAAAGTAAAAAGGCCGCGAGCCTGCCGGGTTCGTTGCTGGCGCTCGGCGTATTGCTGTGGGAATGGGCCACGAAAACTGCGCGCAGCGAGCGGCGTCATCCGCGACGCGCGGAGTTTGCCAGCCCGCCCCCGGGCTGCGCCGAGTGTGCCGAGAAGGCAAAGCGCGGCGCGAAGCCCAGCGAGGCCCTCAAGGTCGAGCCCGTTTCGCACGAGCAGATCGGAACCTTCCTGGTGGTCTGCGCGTTTCTTGTGGCGCTCGCCGGCGGCATCGGTTTCCTCATCACCTATTGGACCGGGGGAAGCAATCTGGTTCTCGGCGCCACGCTCGCACTCTGTTTCTTCGGTCTTGGAATGACCCTGATTCTCTGGTCGCATTTGCTCACGCTGAATATAGAAGTCGCAGAGCCGCGCGAGCCGATGCAATCGCCGCCAGAGGAACGGCAAACCGCGGTCGAAGACTTTCAGGCCGGAGCGAATCAGATTCATCGCCGCGGTCTATTGAAGTGGATGATCGCGGGGGCCTCAGGAACGTTCGGAGCCATATTTCTCACCATGTTTCGCTCGCTCGGGCAATCTCCCGACTCGACGATTTATTCCACGGTCTGGAAACGCGGGCAGCGGCTCGTGACCTCTGAAGGAAAGCCGGTCTCGGTGGACATGCTGGTGCCTGGCAGCACCGTTATCGTGTTCCCCGAAGACAGCATCGGTTCGGAGAAGTCGCAAACCGTGCTCGTTCGTGTTGACGAATCGCTGCTGCAACTCCCCAGCGACCGCATGGACTGGGCGCCCAATGGCAACCTCGCGTATTCGCGCGTGTGTACGCATGCCGGATGCGCGGTGGGCATGTACGAAACCACCACGCACCAGTTGGTATGCCCATGCCATCAATCCACCTTCGCCGTGCTGCGCGCGGCCGAGCCTTCTTCCGGCCCCGCCGATCGCGCGCTGCCGCAGTTGCCGCTCTACGCTGACGAGGACGGAATCTTGCGAGCCGGCGGTGGCTTCAGCGACATTCCCGGCCCCGGCTATTGGGGGATGCCATGATCGGCTTGCTCGCGCGCACGGTCGACAATCGCCTGCGCGCATCGAAATTTTTGCGCAGCGCCATCAATCATGTGTTCCCCGACCACTGGTCATTCATGCTGGGCGAAATTGCGCTGTATTGCTTCGTCATTCTTGTGGCGACCGGCGTGTTCCTCGCCATGTTTTTCGACGGCAGTTCCGCCAAGGTGATCTATCACGGCTCCTACGGTCCGCTGCGGGGCGTTGAGATGGACAAGGCGCTCGAGTCGGTGATCCACATCAGCTTCGACGTGCCCGCCGGGCTGCTTATTCGCCAGATTCACCATTGGGCGGCGAACATTTTCATCGGCGCCATCCTCGTTCACCAGGCGCGGATTTTTTTCACGGCGGCGTTTCGCAAGCCGCGCGAACTGAACTGGGTTGTCGGCATGACGCTGCTGATTCTGGCAATGGTTAACGGATACCTCGGCTACTCCATTTGCGGCGACCTGCTCTCGGGAGCGGGCATGCGCATTGGCTATTCCATCCTGCTGTCTGTCCCGGTGATCGGCCCGTGGATCACGTTTCTGCTCATGGGTGGAACGGTGCCTGTGGATGCTACGATCCCGCGCATGCTCGCGCTGCACATCTTTCTGGTTCCCGCATTGATCACCGTGCTCATTGCCGTGCACCTGGGCATCATCTGGCGGCAGATGCACACCAATTATCCCGGCCCGCACCGCAGTCATAAGACCATCGTGGGGTCGCGCCTCTGGCCTTCTTACACGCTCAAGTCGCTCGGGCTGTTTCTGCTGATTTTTGCGGTCGTGGCCGCGCTTGGGGGACTGGTGCAGATCGACCCGGTGTGGGTCTATGGGCCCTATAATCCCGTCGCCATTCTTCCCGGCGCGCAGCCGGACTGGTACCTTGGCTGGGTCGAAGGCGCGATGCGGCTGTTCCCGGGGGTGCATATCGCGTCGTCGGGAAAGCTCTGGGTGCCGGAGGTGTTCTTTCCCGCGGTGCTGTTCCCTGCGGGGCTGTTCGGGCTGCTTTATCTTTATCCGTTCCTTGACGAGCTCTTCACCTTCGACGCGCGCGAACATCACGTGCTGCGCCTGCCGAGCGAGCAGCCGTTCAACACCGCATTCGGCTGCGGCCTCATTGCGCTGCTGGTGGTGCTCGAGTTTGCGGGTGGCGACGATGTGGTCGCCGTGGCCGGTGACTTGTCGGTGGTGGAGATTCGCGCCGTGCTGCGGGTGCTGGTATTCGTGCTGCCGGTGATCACATGGGCAGTCGCGTACGCGCTATGCCGCAGAGCCAGAGGCAGGCATTCGGGATTGGGGGCAGGCGCGGGGTTTGCCGAGGGGGGCGGGGCCCAGGGCGATGGCATGAATGCGGGGTGAGATACCCTCATGAGCTTTGCGCGGTCCCTTTTCCCCACGTTGAAACGCGGGGCTAACGACCACCGTGCCTACGGCACTCCAGGCCCTATTGGGCTGTTTCCCCACGCTGAAGCGCGGGGCTAACGAACCTTGCGCCTACGGCGCGGTGGAATGCGCACCCTCTACGGGACTTGGGACTTTGCCCGCCCCGCTTTCCCCAAGTTCCGCAACAAAAATCTTTATGCGATGCCCTGGGCGGGATTGGATGGTGAGGGCGGGGCGGTTGGGTTTACGGTAAACTGGTCAGGCGAGACGGGTTCC
>Ga0070683_100005338_pt1 | contig 10714 bp, 8 predicted proteins | sample KBSC713LmetaG_FD_64662 | JGI IMG/M metagenome (GOLD analysis project Ga0070683, IMG submission 64662) | Corn rhizosphere microbial communities from Kellogg Biological Station, Michigan, USA - KBS C7.1-3L metaG | ecosystem: Host-associated > Plants > Roots > Rhizosphere ...
GTCGGCGGATTCGCGGTGACACCTTGGAAAAAACTGAACGGCGCCAGATTCGTGCGACCTTCCGGAGAAATCGTCGAGACCCAAGCGATCGGCCGCGGCAGGATCGTGCGGATCATCCACTGATACGCGTCGCGCATGGAGAGCTGGGTGAAATCGAGTTCCATGGGTTTGCGCGTTCGGTCAGCAGGAACAACGTGCCGGCGAAATCTTCGGCAGACAAGACTGCCGCTTGGGAGATTCACGGCGTTTTAAAAAACGTGGCTGCGCTTTGAAGTTGTAGCTCGATTGCAGAATTCTTTTGCTCGCGGGCGTCCAGTCGAACCCTGATCTCCGCCGGCTTCAGCGATTGGGACTCCTTGAATTTCTCCATCGAAAAGAAAATCGCCGCCGGATTCGCCGTCGCCATTCTCGTCTTGCTGCTGATCGCAGCCGCGGCGGCATGGAACGCGATGCGATTCGACGAAACCTTTCGCCAGGTCGATCACACGCATCGAGTCCTGGAACAACTCGAAGAGGTGTCGACCGGCGTGCTGAGCATGCAAACGAGCACGCGCGGTTTCGTCCTGACGGGAAGCGACGAAATTCTGAAACCGTTTCGCGAGAGCAATACGACGGTGGCCGACGCGACGCAGGCGCTCCTTCGATTGACCGCCGACAATCCCGTTCAACAACGACGCTTAAGCGAATTGAAGCCGCTGCTCGGCGAAGCCATCGAGATCATGGAGGAGCGGATCGCTTCACGGCGTGCTAAAGGCTTGAATACGGTATGGGAAACGCCCGCGTTTTTGCGCGGCCAGGACGCAATCGCCCGCGTGCGTCTCATCATTCGTCAGATGGCGCAGGAAGAACGTCGCCTGCTCGAAGAAAGAGTCGCGGCGACGCGCGCGGCGGCGCGGTCGACGATCGAGGCGGCCGCGGCCGGAGGAATCGCCGCGGTGGTTTTCATCATCGGTTCCGGCCTGCTCGTTCATCGGGATTTTCGCGCGCGCCTCGCCATCGAGGAAGCCCTTCGGCAAAGCGAAGAGCGCTCGCGTCTGATGATCGATGGCATCCGCGACTACGGTATCATCATGCTCGATCCGACCGGCCACATCGTCAGCTGGAGCCGGGGCGCCGAACTGATCAAAGGTTACACCGCTGCGGAGATCATCGGGCAGCATTTCTCGCGTTTCTATCCCGAGATCGCGCGGGAAACCGGATTTCCCGATCGCGAACTACAGGAAGCGTCGATCAACGGACGGTTCGAAGATGAAGGCTGGCGCGTGCGCAAGGATGGCACGCGGTTTTGGGCCAATGTCACCATCTCCGTCGTTCGAAATCAAAAACAGGAGCTGATCGGTTTCGTAAAAGTGACGCGCGATCTCACCGCGCGCCGCCTCGCGCAAGAGAAAATCGAACAGCTCAACACGGATCTGCAGCTCCAGAACGCGCGCCTGGAAATCGCCAACAAGGAACTCGAGTCGTTCTCGTATTCGGTTTCGCACGACCTTCGGGCGCCGCTCCGCCACATCGATGGTTTCGCCGGGCTGCTCTTCAAACACGCCGACGCCAGCCTCGACGAAAAAAGCCGCCGTTTCCTTTCGGTCATTTCCGAATCCGCCCGCCGGATGGGACGTTTGATCGACGACTTGCTCACGTTTTCCCGAATGGGACGGGCGCAGATGGAGCCCCAGGAGCTCGATCACGACCAGCTCGTCGCCAGCGTAATCCGTGACGGCGGCTTCAACCGGGACAGCCGCATCGAGTGGCAGATCGCTCCGCTGCCGCGCGCGACCGCCGATGCCGCCATGCTGCGCCAAGTCTGGTTCAACTTGATCGACAATGCCGTAAAATATTCGGCGCGCAGCACGCCCCCGCGGATCGAAATCGGCTGTCGAACCAGTCCCGAAGATGCCGGCGAACAGGTGTTTTTCGTCCGCGACAACGGCGTCGGATTCGACATGAAGTACGCCGCGAAACTTTTTGGGGTCTTTCAACGGCTGCACTCCGAGGCCGAGTTCGAGGGCACCGGCATCGGTCTCGCCAACGTCCGCCGGGTTGTCACCCGCCACGGCGGCCGCACCTGGGCCGAGAGCAGCGTCGGCGCGGGCGCCACATTCTATTTTTCGCTGCCGGTCGAGGGAGTTTAGCACTACGGCGTTTGCGAAAAATCGACTCTTGCAGACCTTATTGTGGCTGGGGTCAGCGCCGGGGCACCCCAAAGTTCCGCACCTGGCGTTCGCTTCAGCTGTTGGCAACAACCGGTCTGCTTTTCCATGGCCCTTGGCTTCCAGTTCAAGGCTCCGCGTCCGCTTTCAATCTCGACGAATTTCCCACGCCGAACCCGGAGATGGACGTTCATCAACCGATGGTTTCGGGGCGAATCGAAAAACTTGATACGCCCGGCGGCGGCTCCCCGCGGGCGGGCGAGCAGGGGGTTGGCGCCGTCAGCTAAAAAATTATCAAAGAGGCGCAGGTCAAATTTGGGCCTTCTCCCCGTCCCATCGGAGTATGCGAAACTCCGGCGGCAAAAAATCCAGCCATTCAACGGTCGGGCGCACGTCCTGATCACAACTCCGTCCATGTCCTACCGTCGTCCCATCCTGCTGGCTGAAGACAATGCCAACGATGCCGAACTCATTCTCGCCGCATTCCGGCAAGCGCGACTCGACAACGAAGTCATCATTACCCGCGACGGCGAAGCAGCGCTCGCCTATCTCGATAGTTGCCGCGGGAGTTCCGGCCATCGCACCCGCGTTCCTGCGGTCATCGTGCTCGACTTGAAGATGCCGCGACTCGGCGGACACGACGTTCTCCGCCGGATTCGTGCGGATGCCACGCTCAGCGCGACACCGATTGTGATTTTGACCTCGTCACGCGAAGAAGCCGATTTGCGTCAAAGCTACGACCTCGGCGCCAACGCCTGTGTCGTGAAGCCGGTCGATTCCGAGGAATTCATCGTCGCGATCGGCAGGCTCGGCACGTTCTGGGCGGCACTCAACGAAGCACCGCCGGCCAAACCGCAGCGGGCAATGTGAACGCCGGGCAAATCCTCTCTCGCCGTCATGAAAATTCTTCATCTGGAGGACAACCAGGAAGACGCCGAGCTGGTGCAACAGCTCCTCGCGGATGAATGGCCGGACTGCCAAATCACTCTCGTTTCCACCAAAGCCGCATACAGCGCCGAGCTGGCACGACATGATTACGACGTCATCCTCTCGGATTTTTCCCTGATCCAGTTCAACGGCAGTGAAGCGTTGCAGATGGCGCGCACGGGCGCCCCGGAAATCCCTTTTATTTTTCTGTCGGGCAACATCGGCGAGGACCGCGCGATCGAAGCCCTGCGCGCCGGAGCTCAGGACTACGTGTTGAAAGATCGCGTGAAGCGCCTCGCGACCGCGATCCGGCGTGCTCTGCGCGAAACCGAGGAAAGGAAACGGCTGCGCGCCACGGAAGCCGATCGCGAACGCCTGTCTGCAATTCTCGAAAACACTCCGGATTTCGTCGGCTTGATCGCGCCCGACGGTCACGTGATCTACCTCAACCGCGCCGGCCGGCAGATGCTCGGCCTCGCCGGAAAATCGCTGCCGGAGACATTTGATATCGGCAAACTGCACCCGCCGGAAGTCGTCCACCATCTGTTGAACGAATGGTTTCCCGCCGCCAGCCGCGACGGCACGTGGTCCGGCGAAAGCGTGCTTCGTGCGAGCGGCGAACGGATCATTCCCGTGTCGCAGGTCGTCGTTGCCCATCGTGCCCGGAACAACGCCGTCGAATATTTCTCGACCGTGATGCGCGATCTCACTGCGCGCAAACAGTCGGAAGCGCTCGTCAACGGACAGAACCAGGTGCTCGAGATGATTGCCGGCGGTGAGCCGCTCGCCGAAACCCTCGCCACGCTGCTGAGGTTCATCGAAAGTCAGAGCGCCGATATCATCTGTTCGATCCTGCTGTTGGAGGACGACAGCCAGCGTTTGCGACACTGCGCGGCGCCGAGTCTGCCGCAAACTTACACCGACTCGATCAACGGACTCGCGATCGGCCCGACCGCCGGCTCGTGCGGCACCGCCGCTTACCTCCGCGCCACCGTTATCGTCGCCGACATCGAAACCGATCCACTCTGGGAACCGTATCGCGATCTCGCTTTGTCCCACGGGCTGCGCTCGTGCTGGTCGACACCGATCTTCGATGTCAATCATCGGATGCTGGGCACGTTTGCCGTTTATCAAACACATCCCGGCACGCCAACGGAGCGGCACCGCCAGCTCATCGATATCGGTGTTCACATCGCCGCGATCTGCCTCAGTCGTCACGAAACTGAAAAACAACTCCGCGATCAGGCCGACATCCTCAACAAAGCCAGCGACGCGATCGTCGTCACCGACTCGGGCAATCGGGTGACCTTCTGGAATCAAAGCGCCGAACGCACATTTGGCTGGAGCGCGGCCGAAGCGTTCGGACGCGAGGATCGGGATCTTTTTGGCGCCGCAGCGGTGGCGGCAATTCAGTCAGCGCGAAAGGCTGGCGAACTTTCGGGCGAATGGCGCGGGGAGCTGCGCCTCCATAGTCGCGATGGCCGGCCGCTGATCATGGAAAGTCGCGTCACCGTGATTCGCGATCAAGCCGGCCATCCGCAAGGACGGCTTTCCATCTCGACCGACATCACCGCGAAAAAGAAAATCGAGGAACAGTTTTTCCGCGCGCAACGCCTGGAAAGCCTTGGCATGCTCGCCGCGGGAATCGCGCATGATTTGAACAACGTGCTCGCGCCGATGCTGCTCGCAGCGCCGATGCTGCGCGATCACGCCAGTGATCCCGGCGACTTGCGCATGATCAGCACGCTCGAAAAAAGCGCGGAACGCGGCGCAGCGCTCGTTCGACAAATCCTCGGCTTCGCGCAAGGCGCCGACGGTGAGCATAGTGTGCTCCAGGCAAAACACCTCCTGCGCGATGTCGCCGCTTTCATCGAGGAGACGTTTCCGAAGTCGATCCGACTTCACGATCACATCCCAGCCGACCTCTGGCCCGTCCGCGCGAATCCGACGCAACTGCACCAAGTGTTGCTGAATCTCTGCGTGAACGCGCGCGACGCCATGCCCGACGGCGGCACGCTCGTCCTGCGTGGTGAAAATTGCCTGCTCGATGAAGTCGCCGCAACTGAGCTCGAGGGCGCACGGCCCGGTCCGTTTCTGATCTTTCATGTGCAGGACACCGGCATCGGAATTCCCGCCGAAGTGCTCGCGCATATTTGGGAGCCATTTTTCACCACAAAAGGAAGCGGCAAAGGCACCGGACTCGGCTTGTCCACGGTCCGCGGAATTGTCGAAAACCACGCCGGTTTTGTCACCGTCGCCACCGCGCCGGGGAAAGGCACGACTTTCCGCGTTTATTTGCCGGCCACGGAAAACGTGGCTCAACCCGCAGGCGCGGGCATCAGCTCCACTCCGGCCCCGCGAGGCACGGGTGAACTGGTGCTGGTCGTCGATGATGAGCCGAATATTCGCAACATGTCCGCCGCGATGCTTTCGCGTCACGGCTATCGCGTCCTCACCGCAGCGGATGGCGCGGAAGCGATCGCTTTGTTCGCTCCGCGCAGCAAAGAAATTCGTGTGGTGATCACCGACCTGAGCATGCCGAATCTCGACGGCGCCGCGCTCGCGGGCGTCGTTCGCCGGCTGAACCCCGGGGTGAAGATTATCGCCGTGAGCGGCCTCGATGCCGAAGCGCGGGGCGAACAGTCGGCCGGAAGATTCAGCCACGCTTTCATCGTAAAACCTTTCCGCCCGGAAGCGCTGCTCAAAACCGTGCATGAGCTGTTGCGCGCGCCCCGGAATCCGAAGTCCTGATACGCCACGCCGGGTGCTTGAAGGACGCGCCGGTGTCCGGTCGAGCCCGGCGATCGCACGCTTCGATTTGATCGCGCCACCTCGGGAAGACCCGAAACTTTCAGGGGACCGGGAGCTGCCGCTCCGCTTTCACCCAAAACCTTCGCTCGGACCGAGCGGTTTCGTCCCTGCGAGAATTCCCTTGCTTTCACTACTTTACCGTGCGTGCTTATGAGCATCGTTAGAGAAAGCGTTAGATGACAGTATCTGGTGAGTCGTAGGCTGAGCGTAGGCTCAAGTGATGATTTCGAAACCCAAGGTGGGAACGGACTGGCAGCGGACGGTGGATCTACGAGACATCACTAATGAGTAACTCCAAACTGTACGTCGGTAACCTGTCGTTCAAAACCACCGAAGACGAGCTCCGCTCGGCTTTCGGCCAATTCGGTTCCGTCACCGACGTTTACGTAGCCATGGACAAGATGACCGGTCGCCCCCGCGGCTTCGCGTTCGTCACCATGGGCACCGCTGAAGAGGCGAAAGCCGCAGCGGAAAAGCTGAATGGCACCGATCTCGGTGGCCGCCAGCTCACGGTCAATGAAGCCCGTCCCAAGGAAGAGCGCCCAGGCGGCGGCTTCGGCGGCGGCGGTCGTGGATTCGGCGGCGGCGGCGGCGAACGCCGTGGCGGCTTCGGCGGTGGTGGCGGTGGCCGCGATCGCGGCGAGCGCCGCTACTGATAGAATCGTTCTAACGAACTGATTTTTCGAGGGACGGAGCTCCTTTGGGGCTCCGTCCTTTTTGTTTCCGCCGTCCGGCAACAGGCCGAGAGCGTGAGCGAGCGGAAATTTTCATTCGGGCACTTCCGCCCGGTCGCGCTCGTGACATCTTTTTTTCATGGCTTTTAAAACACTTAAACTTTCCGACTCCGTTCTCCGTGGCGTTCAAGCCGCGGGCTACACCGACCCCACGCCCATTCAATTGCGGGCCATTCCTGTCGTCCTCGACGGAGGCGATCTCATCGCTTCCGCCCAGACTGGCACCGGCAAAACCGCTGCATTCGCTTTGCCGATACTCTCGCGGCTCGGCACCCACGGTCGTACGCGCGTGCTCGTGCTCGAGCCTACGCGTGAACTCGCCGCCCAGGTCGAAACCGCGTTCCACGATTTTGCGCGCTTCACCGATCTGCGCACCGTCGCCATTTTTGGCGGGGTCGGCTACGGCCACCAACGTTCCGAACTCCGTCGCGGCGTCGATATCATCGTCGCAACTCCCGGCCGTTTGATGGATTATCTGCAGGAACGCACGCTCAGCTTGCAGGACATCAGCATCCTCGTGCTGGACGAAGTCGACCGCATGCTCGACATGGGTTTCCTCCCGGTGGTCAAAGACATCATCGCCCGCTGTCCTCGCGAACGGCAGACCTTGTTTTTTTCCGCCACCGTTCCGCCGGAAATCGCCGCGGTCGCATCATTCGCGCTGCGGAATCCGACGCGCGTCGAGATCGGCGTCGCCCGCTCCGTCACGGCGTCGGTCAATCACGCACTTTATCCCGTCGCTGCTGAACAGAAATTTGAACTCCTCGAGGCACTCCTCGCGAAAACCGATTTTGACTGCGTGCTGGTTTTCTCGCGCACCAAACACGGCGCCGACAAAATCGCGCGCCGGCTGAAAATCGCCAACCACTCGGTCGCCGTCCTGCATGCGAATCGCTCCCAGAACCAGCGCATCGAGGCGCTCGCCGGTTTCAAATCCGGCAAATACGAGGTCATGGTCGCCACCGATATTGCCGCGCGCGGCATCGATGTCGCCGGCGTTTCCCACGTGATCAATTACGACGTGCCGGAAAAACCCGAGGATTATGTTCACCGCATCGGACGCACGGGTCGCGCCCAGGCCGTCGGTGACGCCCTGACGCTCGTCACGCCGGAAAACGCCAACGACATCCGCGACATCCAGCGCTTCATTGGCGCGAAGATTCCCGAGCTGCGCCTCGAAGGTTTTGCGTACAAACCTTTCGTCGCGCGCGCGGCGCAGGAGCAACATCAGCGTCCGCGCGGCAGCCTGCCGGGGCAGATCCGGCACAAAGGCAGCTTTAACCGATACCGCGGCCGGAGATAGTTTTTGATAGCGGCGGCCGGCCCGGACGCCACGATCGAGTCGGCTGTCGGAGCGACGGCCCTACCTTCATGCCGACTCTCGCCGCCATCGAAAATCACTTCGTCTCGCTTCGCGCCTGCCGCAGTTGTCTGGGAATGCTCAAGCCCGTCGTCGTCGGGCGCGCCGTCGCGAGCCGCGTGCTTCTGGTTGGCCAGGCGCCCGGAGACAAGGAGCCGAAATTGGGCCGGCCGTTCGCCTGGACTGCCGGCAAGACGCTTTTCAAGTGGTTCGCCGAGGCGCTCGGCTGGACGGAAGACGAAGTACGCGAGCGAATTTACTTCGCCGCCGTGTGTCGCTGTTTCCCGGGCAAACGGCCCGAAGGCGGCGACCGCGTGCCGGCGCTGGACGAAATCGCGAATTGCTCGAAGTGGCTCGCACGCGAATTCGAGCTGCTTCAACCCGCGTTGATCTTGCCGGTCGGCAAACTCGCAATTTCGCAATTTCTTCCGCCGGCACCGCTGAACGAAATCATCGGCAAAAATTTTCGCGTCAACTACCGCGGCCATCACGCCGACTGCGTTCCGTTGCCGCATCCGTCGGGCGCGTCGCCATGGCACCGGATGGAGCCGGGGAAAACTCTTTTGCGCTCAGCGCTGCAAATCATCGCCGCGCACGAAGCCATAAAAAAATCCGTGTAATCCGCCGAATTCGCGCTAAATCCGTCTGCCTATGACGCGCCCGACCTCCCGACTGCTTGTCCTCACCGTGCTTCTTTTCACCGCGCCGCTGCTGCACGCGCAACGAGAACGGCTCACGCCCGATGAAATTGAATACGTCGACAAGACCTGGCCGGGCACGAAGAAAACCAGCACCGATATCCGGTATATCATCCGTCACGCCGGCAGCGGCGAATCGCCGAAACCCGGCGACCGGGTGGGCGTACTTTACGTCGGCATGCTTCTGCACGGCCAGAAATTCGACCAGCAACTCGATCCCGCGCACCCGCTGGTTTTCCGCGTTGGCCGCGAGGAAGTGATCCCCGGTTGGGACCAGATCCTGCCGATGATGAAACTCCACGAAAAGCGGCTGGTAGTTATTCCAAGCGAGCTCGGTTACGGTTCGCGCGGCCACTCGCCATCGATTCCGCGAGACGCCACCCTCGTTTTCGAAATGGAGCTGGTCGCGATCAACCCGCCGTGATGCGGCGTTGGTTCCAGAGATTGTCGGCCGTATAAAGCGCCAGTCCGCACCAGATAAATCCGAACGCCGCGGCGCGTTCCGACGAAAACGCCTCGAGGTAAACCCAGACTCCGAGCGCGAACTGCACCGTTGGCGCGATGTACTGCAACAGCCCGAGCGTCGCAAAACGAATCCGCCGCGCCCCATACGCAAACAGCAACAACGGCACGGCCGTGACGACTCCGGCGCTCAGCAAAATCACGTGCATCCCCGCGCTCACGTGCCCGAGCGCGCCAGTGCCCGCGTGCTGTTTCCACCCGAGAAACGCCACCGCCAGCGGCGCGAGCAACAGCGTTTCCAAACCAAGTCCGACGAGCGGCCCGAGTGGCGATTGCTTTCGCAACAAGCCATAGCAGCTCCACGTTCCAGCGAGGGTCAGCGCAATCCACGGGAACTGACCGACGCGCCAAATCAACATCACCACGCCCGCCGCCGCGCAACTAATCGCGATCCACTGCAAACGTCGCAGTCGCTCCTTCAACACGAAGCGTCCGAGCGCGACGATCACGAGCGGCACCAAAAAATAACCGAGGCTCGTCTCGATGACGTGACCGTGATTCACGCCCCAGACATAAACGAGCCAGTTCACCGTGAGCAGAACGCCGCTCGCGGTGTGCCATTTCAGCGCCGCCACCGATCTCAGCGCCGCCCGCAGTTCGCTCCAGCCGTCGCCAAATCGCATCACGGCAAGCACGAACACGAGGGACCAGATATGCCGGTGTGCAATGAGCTCGGTCGCGTCGATCGCGGCCAGTTGCTTCCAATAGATGGGAAACAGTCCCCACAAAAAATAACACGCCGCGGCCGCGAGCGCACCGCGCGCGGCATCGGGAGAATGGGAGGACGAAATCACGCCACGACGGCCAACGCGGCTTCTCTCGCGTCAACCCACGCGTCGCTGTGCCGCCGCCAGACGCAAAACGTTTTCCGCGCGCGCGGCCCCGGGACTCACTTCTTGCCTTCCTTCAGATATGTGAACCGCTCGTGAAATTCGGTTTCCGCCTGTTGACGCGCCACCGTCGGATCAACTTTTTGGGCCACCAACTCCGCCGTGCGATGATCAACCCAGCGCTGCCGAAAATCGGCTTCAACGTCCGCTGCGATTGCCGGATCCTTTGGCTTCTTGGATTTACGAAACAGATGACAGCCCGTGACCGCAGGCACGGTGAGCGCCGAGACGCAGACGAGGAAAACCAATTGCTTCAACTTCATGATGGAATCGTGTACGCTGGTGAAACGAGGCTTCGACCGCGAGTGAATCTTTTTAGTTTCGTGAATCGGCGGAACTTGTTTGCCTGAAGCCATGAGCGATGAGCAACCACCTCCCTTGCGCCTGAAACCACGCGCTCCGTCAAATTCAGAAACCCCACCATCGCCCCCGCCTCCGGCTCCGCCCACACCCGCGCCCGAAGCCGCTCCTTCCCAAGCCAGCATCGCCGATCCCGCCGTCCCAAAACTGCGGCTGAAACCCAAGCTGGTTTCCACCGACTCCGCAACGGCGGTGCGGGTCGAATCGCCGGCGCCGGAAATTCCGAACGTCAACGCGCCGGCGCCGATAGAAACACCGATCACAT